>Ga0194055_10004524_pt1 | contig 10360 bp, 9 predicted proteins | sample SepL449m_MetaG_FD_155482 | JGI IMG/M metagenome (GOLD analysis project Ga0194055, IMG submission 155482) | Anoxic zone freshwater microbial communities from boreal shield lake in IISD Experimental Lakes Area, Ontario, Canada - Sep2016-L442-9m | ecosystem: Environmental > Aquatic > Freshwater >... | reverse complement strand
TCTTTGTCTTCGGGTTTGCCTTTACCTAAACCAGGGTCACCACCTTGGTATGAAAAGCAGACGCCAACAAAACTGAGAACGAGAAACGCAGAAACAAAGCGATTAGTCACGATAGGACAAGACGGTTCAGGGAACGGTAAGTTACTTTTTAAATGGTAAAACGGTCTAAATGACAAAAGAGCTATGGGATTTACCGGTCGATGAAACATCTAAGCCAATCCTTGAGGCCCTCATCGCCAAATACGAAGCTGCGGGGCAAAATCGTGAACTAGGCATCTGTTGTTCTAGGATGGCGAACTTGCTCAAACACATTGGACCGATGGATGAGGCGGCGACTTTCGGTCATCGAGCCGTCGCGTATCTCCGAAGTGCAGAGGATCGAAAGGAATACGCTCGTGCTCTTAGGATTGCTTGCCTACCTTTCACCATTGGACCTCATCGAGAATATCTCGAAGAATCGTTGAAAATTAGCCGAGAAATTGGCGACAAGGAGGAAGAAGGTTGGACACTTTTTCGCCTCACGAAACCCCTTCACACTGCTGGAAAATCCATGGCCGATATCGTGGAAACACTAGCGAACGGCTCGGTAAAAGAGAACCAAATGATGCTCGCTAAAATGGAGAAAACAAAGGATGGGGCTTACACTCTAGAAGGTGCCCTAGCTATTTTTGAAGAAATAGGCAATAAAGTAGGAATCGCAACCTGTTTAGTTTCACTTGGCGTCGAAAGAATGCCTCATGATCGAGCTTATTTTGAGCGGGCCATTTCCCTCTATTTTGAGGCGGGAGACCTTGATGGAGCCGACAAGGCGCAAAAAATGGCTGATGTATTTGCTCCAATCACTTAGCTATGCGGGTAACTGGCTCAAGTCAGGTCGCTTCCGATAAACACTCGTTGCTTGCTGGAGCATATTTCCAATCGCAAGGATCGTCCCTTCATCGTACAATCGACCAATTAACGAAACCCCAATCGGGCGTCCTTGCTCATTCAGTCCCATCGGAATAAATATCTGCGGATGCCCTGTGAGGTTCGTCGTAACCAACAGATCGCCCAAACCGGCACTTCCTATGATCAGATCCAAAGAGCCAAGCTCTTCCTCAAAATTGTGCATTACTGAGGTTCTGGCTCGCATTGCCTGAATGTAGTCAACCCCGGTCAGCATCGATGACGCCCGAAAGGCTGGCGGCCACAGCGAACCTTTCATCGTGTCAACTCGCCCATCCTTCGTAATCTCATCAAACGCCGCCGCCGCCTCAATGGTCAGCACCTCACTGACACCCTGAGTTGGTGAAGAAATCTTGACTGGTGTGAATGTCGCTCCCATGCTTCTCAGGATTGTCGCGGCGGTACCAAGATCCTTGGTAAGGTCATCGCCCTCCTTGTATCCGGCCGGAATAACGACGCCAATTTTGAGCTTCTTAAGATCAACGGAAGATCGATAGGTAAACGGAAAATCAACCGACATCGGGTCCCGTGGGTCTGCCCCGTGAATCACGCTGAAAACAATCGCACAGTCCTCGGCGGTTTTACAGATTGGACCAACTTTATCCATCGTCCAACTCAAAGCCATCGCACCAAACCGGCTAACCCGTCCAAACGTTGGACGTAAGCCGGTCACCCGACAACGCTGAGATGGAGAAATGATTGAGCCAAGTGTCTCGGTACCGATCGAGAAAGCGAAAAGCCCAGCTGCCGTACCCGACGATGATCCCGCCGAAGACCCCGAAGACCCCTGCTTGGGGTTCCAAGGGTTAAGCGTCAATCCACCAAACCAAATATCACCGTAGGCAAGCGCGCCAAGGCTTGTCTTGGCAACCATAATCGCTCCGGCTGCTGACAGTTTTTCAACTACCGCACAATTGTAGGCGATGACTTGGTTCTTGTAAGGTTCGGCACCCCAGGTTGTTGGATAGTCCTTCGCGGCAAAAAGATCTTTAATGCCGTAGGGAATCCCGTGAAGCGGTCCGCGGTACTTTCCTTTGGCAATTTCATCATCGGCGACTTGAGCTTGTTGTCTCGCCACATCCTCCGTCAATGTGATCACGTTGTTCAATTTCGGACCGTACTGCTTCAGGCGCGCCAGAAATATTTCGGTGAGTTCACTTGGCTTCAGTTGCTTGGTTTTGATCAAAACCCCAAGCTCGGCAACCGTCAAAAAAGCGATATCTTCTGGGTTAGTTGGTTTGACAAAAGGCTTGGGTGGGGCAATTTTAAGGTCATTCTTGTATCCCGCCTTCGGCTTTTTGCCGTGAGGAACAAAATTGAATGCTGGTGGAATCCCATTGCTGATTCCAGCCTTTCGAATGGAGTCTAGTCCGCTTCGAGAACCATTGAGGCTTTGAAGAACCGCCTTGCGCTGCTCATCAGTGAGGGAGATTCCCGAAAGTCGCTCCGCACCCTTTACATCTTCGACTGAATATACGGTCCGGTTCGCATTTTGGGCAAGAGTTGCGAACGGGGTAAAAGCAGCGGCAAGCGAAGCCGCCAAGAAGTTCTTTCGAGAAATATTAGTGTCAAAGCCCATTGAGTCATTCTACTATAGGGCTAGGGTTACTGACACTTACGATGCAATGGCAGTTAGCTCAGCAGCAAGTGACTCGAACATATAAGAGCGTAGCGAACAGATAAGGAGATTGTCCTTTCTACCAATCGTAATGAGCCCCGCAGCTTCCAACTCGTACAAGTGGTGAGTGATGGAGAAGAACTTACTCGAACTGTCTGCAATGTGAAAACAAATCTCTTCTTCGGATAATCCTTCCCGAAATTCTGCTCCCCTTTGCCGGGCCGAAAGGAACATGACGATCTTGAGTCTTGTGGTATCGGAGAGGGCAGAGAAAGCGCTGATCAGTCGTTCGCTTTCCATGAGATTGAAACTATACCCACCCACTCAGGAATCCCATTGATTACACGGGGAAATACCGTTCTCGTAAAGTTAAGGTTTGATTAAGAACAATTGAGCCATTCAGGTTTTGAACCTAAAGACTCGCATTCGTTAACCGTCCGTTAATACATCCTTAACAATTGTTCTGCATATTATTTTGCGTCAGGGGGAGCCTGATTAGGAATTTTAAGCATATGAATATGACAAAGAAGTGGATGGGAGCAGCGGTCGTTGTTTTGGCCGCAGTCCCCAGCATTGGGTTTGCCCAGCAAGCGCCAACCCAAACAACCGACAAGAAATCTGAAGCAACTGCGCCAGTAAAGGGCCAGAAGTTGACGAAAGCTCAAAAGGCTGAACTTGCCAAAAAGCTTGAGGCCAAAAATGCCGAAATGGCTGAGCTAAAGGACAAGGCTGTCGTGGTGACCAAGAGCATCGGCGAACTCGCCTCTTCCGGCAAGCTTCCAACCAGCGATGACGCAATCAAGCTAATGCAAGATATGGTCAAGCAAATGGCAGATATCAGCGAACAGCTAAAGAAAGTCCACGACGATGTTGAAGGCATCAAGGGTTGGATAGAAGGACAAAACGAAGCCCTACCAATCATGACCAATGATGTTCTTGAACTTAAGAAGAATAAGGACGGCACTTACATTCAGTTCCAATATCGTGATACCGACCAAAAGGGCGGCGCAACCGATAGTTTCAATCTCCGACGAGTCCGAATTGGCTCAACTCAAACGATTGATCCGAAGACCTCGCTCAAGTGGAGCTTCGATCTTGCGACTGGCACCAATCAAACTAACGCTCAGCTAAGGGATGCCTTTCTCATTTATGACATTGAACCTTCTCTTGATAAGGTAGGAGCTCAGCTCACTGCTGGTCAGCAACCATTGCCATTAGGCTATGAATTAGAGAGATCATCTTCCGAGCGAGAATTCCCAGAGCGAGCCAACTATAACACCAAGATGTTTAATGGTGAGCGTGGTCGGGGTGTCAACTTAAAGTACGGCCTATCAGATAGCGATTTCTTACAGATTGGATTTTGGAATTCCATGACCTTTAATGACCCAGAGCAATCCGCCTTGGCTCCTGCGCCAGAAAGCCGACTTGGAATGTCTGCCGGAGTTCGACACTACGGCAAGAATTTCGACCTTGGAATTTCTGCATTCAAGTCTCAACGACCGTCGATTATTACAGGATCCGGTTCTGGCGCAGTCACTCACCCTCGAGTTGATCGTCAATTCGTTTACTTGGACGGCACCTATGTTGGATTCATCGTTCCTGAAATGTACATTCGAGGCGAAGTAATGATCGGTAAGGACCGAGTTCCGGTTTCTGGTACGCCAACCGCGGCCGCCAATCGAACCGATATGACTGGCTATCAATTGCAATTGGGCTATAACCTCAATCCAAATAACCAGGTCCACGTCCGATTAGAGAACTTCGATCCAAATAAGGCTTCCGGAAGCAACGCACTACGTGGCTACGGAATGGCATTTACCCACTATCTAAACCAGAGCGCAAAGTTCACTGCATCTCACGAAATCTTCGAAGACGCCTCGCGAACTTCGCTCAGTCAACTTCGGTATGGCGTAACGACCTTCCGACTTCAATTCAAATTCTAATTAAAGGAGACAACAAAACAAACCAATGAATATCAAAACTCTCACCCTCGGCTTGTCGGTTGGCTTGACCCTCATGGCTGGACTATCTTTCGCGGGAAAGGTAGATCGAACAGTGACCGTTAAAGGTTCCGATACGATGTTGATTCTCAATCAGCGATGGGCAGAAGCCTACAGTAAGATCGGTGGCGGATCAGTAGCGGTTAGCGGTGGCGGATCAAGTATCGGTATCAACGCCTTTATTAATGGTGTAACCGACATCTGTGCAAGCTCACGAAAAATGAAGAAGAGCGAAGTTGACAAGGCACGAAGCCGAGCTTCAATTGCAAACGAAATCCCGGTTGCCCTCGACGGTCTCGCAATTGCGGTTAACTCATCAAATCCGATTAAGTCTCTAACGATGGACGACTTGAGAAAAATCTGGATCGGTCAAATCACCGATTGGAGCCAACTTGGCGGAAAGAAAGGTGCAATTTCGGTCTTTAGTCGGGATAGCAACTCTGGAACCTATGCGTTTTTTCAACAAAACGTTCTCAAGAACCAAAATTGGGGTCCTCATGTAGTCTTCTCACCGTCAACTTCGGACGAAGGACGAGAAGTTGCTCGAACTGATGGTGGCATCTGTTATGGTGGCGTTGCTTACTTCAAGAACAAGAAGAACATCAAAATTGTTCCAATTGCCGAGAAGGCAGGATCAACACCACTCTTCCCAAGTGAAGAAAACGTTAGATCCAAGAAGTACCCAATCTGGAGAACCTTGTTCTACTACACCAATGGCGCTCCAAAGAACGAAGCGGCTAAGTTCATCAGCTTTGTCTTGTCACCAGCAGGACAGAAAATCTCTGAAGAAGTTGGTTATTACGCTCTGAAATAGCCACCAAATCTAACATCTAGTCCTGCGGTCGCACGATACCACAGGACTAAATTTCTTAATCCCAAACCCAAACGTGAAAGTAAGAGAACCAAAACAAAGAGGAAGATGGATTGATCGGCTCATGGAGAGCCTCATCTACATTGCCGGTGGCGTAACGCTTACCGTTATTCTAGCAATCGCTTACTACCTAGCCCACGAATCCCGATACGCTTTTAACCGGACATTTACCTATGGATACCGAGTCGGCCTCCAACCTTCTGGCTCTCCCGAACAAGGTATTGACCAGGACCCTAACGCTAGCATCATAACCGCTCATACCGAAGGTGCCGACGGTCCTGATGAAAAGGAAGAAGGGATCACAATGCCCGATCTGGCAACCCTCAAAGGGTCCGCATTTGTTGCAACCGGAACCGCGCTTACCGGCGATCTGAAAGCCGCCGAACAAGCTCAAACCTTTTATCGCGACGATTGGCGGGGACCGAAAACTGCCGAGAAAGGCGAGAAGTTTCTCATCTTCGGTTTCGCCACCCCAGAATACAAAGAGCCAAAAATGACCTTCGCTTGGGCCCCAGACCAAAGCTCAGACTCTAAATTGTCCCCCTACAACTTTCATCTTAAAGTTGTGAAAGTGCCCGAAGGTCAACCCCTGCCAAAAATCGATATTGACCTCAAGAAGCAACAATCCGGCAAGCTCGAACTGCCAACCTACATTGCCAAAACCGATGCCGACCGAACCAAAGGCTACGTCTTCGAACTTTCCGTAGAGCCAGCGACAAGTCAAACTACCGCAACTCTCTCCGGGTTCACAAAATCCGAGTGGGGACCAACCATGATCCATGCTCGATTTGGCTTCATTCCGCTTCTACTAAGCACTCTGCTCATGACCGCTATTGCCCTTGCGATCGCAGCTCCAATAGGAATTAGCGCCGCACTTTATGTGAGCGAAGTCGCCCCTCGTCGAATCCGAGAACTTCTCAAGCCAATCATCGAATTGTTGGCGAGTGTTCCAACGGTGGTTCTTGGATACTTTGGCCTGATGCTCTTGGCTCCCGGACTTGTTAAGATTCTTCCCGAAGCCGCCGGAATGCAAAGTGGTCGAGCTCTCATAACTGCCGCGCTCATGATGTCAGTGATGCTCATTCCGACCATCATGACCCTCGCCGAAGACACCCTTCGTTCGTTGCCAGGAACGTTCCGAGATGGCGGGGAAGCACTTGGTTTGACTAAGCAAGAAACCATTAAACGAGTGCTCATGCCTGCGGCAAAGGCAGGGCTGAGTGCAACTCTAATGTTTGCCTTTGCTCGAGCGGTCGGTGAAACAATGATCGTTTGGATCCTGAGCGGCGGTGCTCCAAAACTTCCATCTGCCCTGAAGGATGTCTTTGGACCAACCCGAGGAATGGCAGACACGATCGCCGTCGAAATGGGCAACGTGGCATTTGAAGAACAGCATTACGGACACCTCTTCCTTCTCGGAATGGCACTTTTCTTAATTACCCTTGTGATCAATCTCATCGCATTCAAATTAAAGAGGAACGCATGGCAACACTAAGTTCGGTCCATCTACCAAGCTTCGATGAGCTTGCATCGCGAGACGCCGCTCGACAAAAGCTAAGTACTGTGCGCCAATCAGTTCTTGTCTCAATTGGCATAGGAACCTCCATCGCAATTGTGATGCTCATTTTGGTCATTTTAGTAAAAGGAATTCCGGCAATCAATTGGCAATTTCTAAGCAGCCCACCCGTCGAAGGAATGAGCGCTGGCGGAATCTGGCCAATGATTCGCGGTTCCTTACTGTTGATGGGAGGCACCCTCGCAATCGTTTTGCCGATCGGAATTCTCAGCGGAATCTTCCTTGCCGAATACGCAGGACACAGCCGATTCGGTAACGTTGTACGAGGCTGCGTCATGGCTCTTGCCGGAACCCCGTCAATCATCTACGGGCTGTTCGGACTTGCTGTATTTGTATTGACCATGAAGCTTGGAATTAGCCTCTTGGCGGGCTGGTTAACCGTCTCCCTCTTCGCACTACCAATGATCGTCCTCACGACGGACACCGCTATTCGAGCAGTGCCCGAGTCATTAGTGGACGCATCCCTTGCCCTCGGGCTTTCTCGATGGCAGACAATTTGGAAAGTCATTCTGCCGAACGCAATACCGGGAATCATCTCCGGCGTTGTTCTCATGACCGGACGGGCGGCCGGCGAAGCACCGCCAATTCTATTCACGGCTGGAATCTACTACTCCACCGCAAAACTTACCAACGATTGGAGCGCGCTAAAACAGCCAGTTGCCAACCTGCCTTACCATCTCGCCGAAGGCTACCGCCAAGGCGGAGTCATACCAGAGAAAATAATATGGGGAACCTGTCTAACACTTATGGGAATGGTCTTATTGATCAATCTCGGAGCAATACTACTACGATCAAGAATGAGGTGGAAATCATCTCTCAACTAAAGGTCGAAAACGCAATCCATGTTAAGGATGTTCAACTGCATTACGGCGACAAACATGCTCTCAAAGGTGTTTCACTAGATATACCGAAGGGCCGTGTCACGACCTTGATCGGTCCCAGCGGCTGTGGAAAGAGTTCACTTCTGCGATGCCTGAATCGACTTAACGATCGAATCCCAGACGCCAAAGTTTCCGGCACTGTCGAAGTTCTAGGGCAAGACATTTATTCCAAGAAGACCGATCTTTTGGCGCTCCGCCGAAAGGTTGGAATGGTTTTCCAAAAGGCAAACCCCTTCCCAATGTCCATCTACGATAACATCGCGCTTGGACCAAAAATGCACTACGGAATCAAGGGCAAAGACCTCGACCTTTTGGTCGAAGAAGCTCTTGATCATGCGGCTTTGTGGGATGAAGTGAAGGACGATTACAAAAAGAAGTCTGGTCTCGCCCTCTCTGGTGGACAGCAACAGCGACTTTGCATTGCAAGAATGCTTGCCGTTCGGCCAGAAATCATTCTCATGGACGAGCCTTGCAGTGCCTTAGACCCGATTAGCACCGCAAAGATCGAAGAGCTTGTTCGTAAACTGTCTGGAGAGCACACCCTTGTCGTTGTGACTCACAACCTGCCTCAAGCCGAGCGAATTAGTGACTACACCGCATTCTTCATGTTTGGCGAGCTTGTCGAGCATGGTACATCGTTAGAAATGTTTGTGAACCCAGTTCAGCAGTCGACCCAGGACTACGTCACTGGTCGATTTGGCTAATCTCTGATCTCTGACGTTTACTCATTCGCCCATGTATTGATCAGCCACCAGTTGGCCTGGTCGTGGGGCGTAAACTTTGGATGACAAAGTGTCTCGAATGACGGCAGATAGCCGAGCGATCCATTGCCGTATTGCTTCACCCGAACGATCACTTCCTCGACGTACTTCTTTGCGATTCGGCAGCGATGGGCATCGGCAAGTGAACCGCACGAATTGATATGGTTTGCGGTAGCAATCCTCTCCATTTCCTCAAAAATCTGACGACAAGGGGACAGGAATGCGATCGTCTCTCCTGGCTTGCTTTCGCTATAAGAAAGGCTAGCACTTTGGATGTTGAACAGGAATTCGACCGACTTGGTAATCAATTGACATATGCCACGTTGGTCAGAATCCTTGGCAAAAGCCAATGCTCTTTCGGCAAGAGCGGTTGCTCCAACCGTCTCAAGCAGAACACTCTTGCCGTTTCGCATCCAGAAGAGGAACGGGTTGCTATACAGAAACATTCGACATTTGATTCCCGAACGGATTCCCGAAAAGCCCCAGTCACCGCCCAACTTGGGCAACTCGCAACCAAGGAGCCTTGCCCACTCTTCATCCGTCTCACCATGCTTCAGATATGCCTTCAAAAACATCGGAGCATCAGTGGCTTGCTTATAGATGGCAATGTCTTCATCACGCGTACCATTCTCCAATGGGAATGCTTGATCTTTGCCCGTCTCTGCCTCGACCAAAATCTTTCCGCTGGCTTCAAGGCACGGAATGATCGTGTTGTAATTACCAAAGAGTCCACACTCCCAGGTAGTAACGCAAACTCCTTCCACACCTAACCGAGCCGCTGCTTCTGCGTGCTCACGAACATTGAGTTCGCTCTGCGGCAAATGACACCAGATCGAGTTATAGGTAAAGATCGTTGGGCAGAAGACAGTTCGGAAGCCCTTATCCCGAAACAATCGAGAGGTGTACTCGGGCGACTTGAAGTATTGCCAATCAAAAATAATCGTTTCTTTTGGCATCGTATCCATTGCTTCGGGGTGTTCAAAGTACATATCTCCCCAAACCCCCGGGGTTCGCCCTTTATCGACGACGTATTGAGCCAATGGACCAAAGTGCTCGCCATAGACTCGAGAGCGCTCTTCATCGGTGCTGCCAAGCTGTTGCGTTTCATCGCCCCCAATGTGAATAAGATCGCTCTTAAAGATCGCGACTGTATCGTCAATGAGCTTTCGGCAGAGTTCTTGAAATTCCGGATGCGCCGGATCAGCCTGCATTCCCTTAAATTGATCTTTGGCAAACTTTGCCCCCTGATCAGCGTAAATAAAGCCCTCGAAGTGGCCCAAGAGGTTGATGAAAGGAATGATTTGGAGAGTAGGAAACTCCTCTTGAAGGGAAACAATAATGTCTGGTGTCAGGGCATCTTTACCCGCAACCCATGGCGCACTTGGATAGGCAAATCGATGCTCGAGATAGAGGCCGATGGCGTTGTAACCACTTTCAATCGTCATCTTACAAAGCTTGTGGAGATACTCGTGAGTAGGGCACTGCTCTCGGGCAATATCGTAAGTCCACATTCGGAGATTCATGGTAATAAGGGTACCGCTAATGAGGGCATTAGAAAGGGCTAGGGTGGATGCATCAGCTTTCAGCTTTCAGCTTTCAGCTTTCAGCTTTCAGCTTTCAGCTATCAGCTATCAGCTATCAGCTATCAGCAATCAGTAATCAGCTTGGTTCAAATCAACTCCAGCGGTCATTCGCTACATAAGTGCCG
>Ga0194055_10004523_pt1 | contig 10360 bp, 10 predicted proteins | sample SepL449m_MetaG_FD_155482 | JGI IMG/M metagenome (GOLD analysis project Ga0194055, IMG submission 155482) | Anoxic zone freshwater microbial communities from boreal shield lake in IISD Experimental Lakes Area, Ontario, Canada - Sep2016-L442-9m | ecosystem: Environmental > Aquatic > Freshwater >... | reverse complement strand
CAGGAAATGACTCAATCTTACCTTCCTTGTGCTCTTTTCGCCACCTCCACAGCATTCCTTCGTTTATTCCTAATGCCTCCGATGCTTCTCGCATTGTCATACCTTTTTGCTCTACCATCTGGATGGCACCAATCTTGTATTCACGGCTATAGGTCTTGCGCTTCGACATTGTTTATCCCCTTGTATGTTTTACCCTTTTCCTTCCTGATACTACCTTAACATACTGTGGACTTTTTTGGTGGCATGCCACACCTAGAAAAAATTTTAAACAAGTTCAAATGAATGTGTTCTACAGAAAAGAAAAAAACATATGTTTATTAAAATATATTGGTATTGCTTTAAATGAATCAAATATTTTTTGAAACTAAAGTTTTCCATTGTGAGAATAACGATGGATATATGATAAGTGAATCGCATCCACAAATAAAACCAAAAAAAGAATTAGATACTAATAAAATTAATTAAAACACTTTATTTTTTATAAAAGAATTTATTCAACAACCAAAAATTAAAAATATTAAACCAATTATTGTTCTGCTTCCTACATTTAAAATTCATACAAGTATTAAAACAAAATATTTAGAAACTATTCTTAATGCACCAGTAATAGACATGTCAAACATAAACACTAACGACCACACATTGTGAGTAGATACTGCCCATTTAAATAAAACTGGGCGTCGTGAATACACAAAAGTTTTAGGAGGAAAACTAAAAAATATTTTCGACAATTAATTATTTTATTAGCTTTGATAAAACTATTGTTCTGATTTTATAAGACTCAATTTTCTTATCCCTATACCAAGTTTCCTAAAATCGCCATTAATTATTCCGAGATCTTGAGGACTTACAGAATTAGGGGAAAAAATTTCTAAAACACTTGATTGTTCAACGTTTTTAAATGACAACTTAAATTCATCGATATTTGGCCCTAAGACTAAGGACTGTACTTCACTTCCAATTTTGATTTTAAATGGCAACCCAACATTAGGCCCGAAAGCCTTTGCAAAAATAATTAATTCAATCTTTTCTTCAAGTGGTTTATCAAATTCAATATAAATGTTTTTATATTTAGAAGCATCTGACCATTGTCCCCAATCTTCTTTATAAGACAACCCCTTCATCTCCTTTATGAAACTAGGGATTGCTATTTTTTTAAAATCAACATGTTTAGAAAAGTCATCTATTATCCTAATTCCTAATTTATCACGATAAATTTTTATACCCATCGAATCCATGACTTCAAAAGGATTATTTTTATTAAGAGTAGGATTTGTAATTAAAAAAAAGCTTAAATTATTATCTAAACTAACAATACTAGGTTTAATATTAAAAGATTGTTCTATTTGTCGCTCAAGCTGTAAACCTTGATCAGTAAAACCTCGCCTGTCGATATAAATCCCGTTAAAATCCATACTTCGAATTATTTCCAATTGTTTTGTAATATCTTGCTCAGATAATACTTTAAATAAATCATCAGCCATCCTTCCTTTGATAGCCCCATAACTCCATTTAATTTTATTTGAATTGATCGGGCCTCTAGCTAATCCGTATGTTTCAACCCCACCAATAGGTGGAACTTCAGGAAAAGCCATGTATGGAAACTGAAAAACCGCTCCTCCAGAAATCATTAATTCTTCTATTTTTTCAACAAAATATTTGTCACTAAGGTAAACCATCTTGTTTTTTTCATGATAACTTAAAGGGATTTTAAAAGTTTGATCAAAAATGCCAATGAATAAAACAAATATCATTATTAGATATTTCTTTGTATTATTTTTAAACAATTTTTCTAAAGCTTGTTGGAAAAATAGGAAAAAAACAGTCAAGGAACTCAAAGAAATAAAAACACTAATCCGATTAACCCCACGAAAAATTGGTACTATTGAAAAAGAAAACATTGAGCCAAAACCACCCATGACACCATATAAAAATAAAACTCCTCCAATAATTGCGAAATATTTTATTGAACTGTTTGCTTTTTTTAGCTCAATAAAAAACAAGATAACGAATATGCTCAATAAAAATCCAAGTCCACCGATTAAACCAAGAGCAGATGTTTTATTTTCATTTATATAAGTAAATGTTTCCGTGTACTTTTTATTAATGTTTCTAAATAATTTAATTCTGTGGTCTGAATGTGGCACCAACATTTGGGTCAAACGAAGACCATATATATCTGTTTCACCAGCATTACGAACTGCTATTTCATTATTTTTTCCGTTTTGAACGGAATTAATCACCGTTGGTAACATATTGATTAAAAATCCAATAAAAACGGCACAACATGCAACCATGCTAATTAAAAAATTTCTCCGATTACAAAATCGCACAGATCCTAAAATCCCAGAAGTTGCAATTACTAAACAACCAAAAAATGCATAATAAACGCCAAATGATGACAACAAAAATAATAGCAAAACGGTTAAAATTACTTTTTTCCAACCGACATTATCTTTTTTTTCTTCCACATCATAGTTGTAAATCAAATACCCAAGATAGAAAAATATTGGTACGACAAAATTGCACATGTAAACCAAATGGCCGAAATGTATTAGTCTTTGCAAAGAAAAAGTCGAAAATGCAAATAAAATACCTAATGCAAACGAATTAAATTTTGTCAAACCAATTTTTTTGCTTACAAAAAAAGTGGCACAAGCTGTTATCGGGAAACTTAAATATGCATATAGATTAAAAGCAACAACAGGATCTTTTGTAAAAAGACTAAATAAAACAAAAAAAGCTCGATTGCCAAAATCAGATCCTGGAAAATCACAAAGATTCATACCAAATGGATAAGCTAAATCTTGGCTGCTTAAATTCCAATGACCCGCCAGTAATAATTTAACATACACCAGTACAAATAAACCATCATCGGTATAAGATAGTGGAACAGAATAACCAACTTGAAAACCACCAAGAAGATAAAACCCTAAAAAAAAAGAAAAAATAAATAAAACTGAATAAGAAATCAGAGACAAGAATGCTTCATTTTTAATGATAAGATCTTTATTAATCATGATGGCACTAATTTCTTTTTTTTTAAAATTAGATTAAGCAATATGCTTAAGTGATTGATCACTTTTAATATCAAAAACAGTATTTACAATACAATTAATTATTTTGATTTGATCATTATTAGAAAGATCATTATAAAATGGCAATCGAACTAACCTGTCGCTGTACGACTCAGTTATAGGGCAATCACCAATTTTCCCCCCAAACTTCGAACCCATCTCTGAGAGGTGCAATGGTAGATAATGAAATACTGAAGTAATCTGCTGTGCTTTCAAAATTGCAATGAATTTTGTTCTTGCTTCTAAACTAGGCATCAACAAATAAAACAAATGGTACGCCGGGGTACAATTTTCAGGCACATGAGGTAACCCTATTTGATTTTCTTTTGCCCAATCAGCAAGGTGCGAGAAATAATAATTCCATATTGATTTTCGTTTTTCTTGGATTTGTTCGTGCTGTTCTATTTGTGCATATAACAGTGCTGCCAAAATGTCAGATGGCAGAAAGCTTGAACCTACATCAACCCAAGTATATTTATCGACCATTCCCCTAAAAAACCGATTCCGGTTTGTCCCTTTTTCTCGAATAATTTCTGCTCTTTCAGCAAACTTAGGTTCATTGATCAATAGAGCCCCACCCTCACCACAACTAAAATTCTTAGTTTCATGAAAGCTTTGTGTTGCAAGGGACCCTAATGTTCCAAGATAGCGACCTTTATAAAGCCCGAATAATCCATGCGCATTATCCTCAACCACAGGTACACCATATCCTGCAGCAATTTTAAGAATAGTATCCATCTCGCAAGATATTCCACCATAATGAACTGGAACAATTGCCTTAGTCTTTTTTGTAATTAATCTTTCTAACTGCATCTCATCCAAGTTTAAAGTATCTGGTCGAATATCAATAAATACCGGCTTAGCTCCTCGCAAAACAAAGGCATTAATAGTTGAAACAAAAGTAAAGGAGGGAACAATCACTTCATCACCAGGCTTAATATCAAGTAAAAGCGCTGCCATCTCTAAGGCATGAGTACATGATGTGGTCAATAATACTTTTGGGACACCCAAAACCTGTTCTAATAAAGCATGACATTTTTTAGTAAAAGGTCCATCACCTGAAAGATGCATATTAGCAACAGCCTGACAAAGGTAATTTTCACTTCCAGGAACAACATACGGTTTATTAAAAGGAATTTTAATCATAATTACCTTCAGGTTTAACCCGCTAATGGCAAAGAAATTGATTCGTTATCAGGATTTTCCGCAATGGCAAGGATTGAAGTTCCAAAGGACATCCTTAATCCCATGTTCAAAAGCTTACCCTCAAAACCAAGAATGGTGCCCATTGTAAAGTTCATAAATGAAGACACTCTAAATTCTTCGTTCGCCAAGGTCCGCGGATCTTTGTTTCCCGTGAAACCTAATTTCTTTTTGACTTGCGTAAGGTTTCTAACCAACCACATTGCTGGAAAAAGAGGAGACATAAAAGGATCATTTTTTTGAACAATAAACCCTGCGTTTACTAATGACTTTTTAAGAGTCTTGGAACTATATCGAATATAATGCCCTGCAACTTCATCAACATAACTCCATAATTTCATAGAGGCTGGAACTGTTAAAATTAATTTGCCCCCTGGTTTAAGTGCTTTTCGTATTTCCTTTAATGCTTTAACATCATCTGGCAAATGTTCGAGGACATCAAAAAGCCCAATAAGGTCAAATGGTTTCCAATTCGGCAAGTTATATATATCAGCCTGAACCAACTCACAATTAAGTCTGCATCTTGCATTTACCAAACCTTCCTCATGCAATTCCGAACCAATTAAAATTGCACTTGGAAGCCGCTTTTGAATTTCACTAATTACATTCCCATTACCACAACCAAGCTCTAATATCCTCGGATTATTATGATCTTTTAAAAGATTAAAAACATTATCGCCCAAAATTTTATTTCTGTAACGAAACCAAAAATGATTTTCTTCTGCTGCAAATAAGGCTTTAAAATCTGGTTTATCAGTATTAGGTGTCATAATTAAACTGCCTCTGCATTTGATATCGCAACGCCAAAACCAGTGCGGCCATAACCATTGCCATTATAAAACATATACATTTTATTTTTATGCTTTAATAAACTTGGATAAGAAACCATTTCGCTATCCCAACCGCTTTCTGATACATCAATCACATTGCCAGGTTTTCTAATAAATTCAACACCGTTTTTTGATTCAGCATATCCAATACGATAAGAATCCCCACGAAAACAAAACCACATCTTGTACATTCCATTTTCTTTGATGACCCAAGGGCGACATAATGCGTATTCTTCAGGCAAAATTAAATTTAAAGAAATCTCCCCTTTAGTGTTCCAATGAATCCCATCATTTGACCAGGCATATTTGATTACATGGTCCATGTCTGACTGTTGTTTTCCCCAACTAAGGTTAGAGCCGTACCACATTTTCCAAATTCCTTCGTCCTGTATTACACAAGGATAAGAAATCGTAAATGGGTCATAATGATTGCGATCAAATATAGGAGCAGATGAATATTTCTGATAATGCCCAGTAGAGTTATCACCTACCGCCAAGCCAATTGAATTCCTCCAAGGAACGGTAACGCCAAGGTTCCAACCCATATAATACAAATAAGAAATTAAATTATTCTGAACAATACATCCAATAGAAACTCCACTGTCATCAAATGCACCAAGAGTGCCATGATGCAACACTGGGTCCTTAGCTAAACCAATTAAATTAAATTTATCGCACTTAAGTTCAATATCTAAATACCAAATATGGCTTCGCTGGTTATCATCTCTGGACCCAAAAAAAATTCTGACTACATCGTCATTTAAATGCATAGCTACGGGATTAGCTGCATGTGTACGCATTTTTGGGTATTCCCCACCGGGGCAAAATACTCGACCGATTTTTCGAAAATTATACAACTTAGATCCCCCTCAAACGACTACTTGGAACAGGGGATAGCTCGGCAGAAAGACCTTTAAAAACACTACAATCCGCAGCATCTTTTAAAATCAAAGATCCTGCACCAATTAAGCAATCATTACCAATCGTTACACCATCTTTAATCGTACTGTTTACACCAATAAAACTGCGATCTCCAATTTTCACATGGCCGGAAACAACTACATGGCTTGAAATAAAAACATGATCGCCAACGACCGTATCATGGCCAATATGATTGCCACTCCAAAGGATCGAATCATTTCCTATTTTTACAAAAGGCTGAACAACATTATTTTCAAAAATAAAACAATTGTCTCCAACACAATTGTGGTCAAAAACTATTGCATCAGGGCTAATGTAAGAAATTAATTCATATCCTTTGCTTTTGCATTGTTCGTAAATATTTTGTCTTGCTTTATTTAAATTTTTAAAACCAATAGCTACAAACATTTTGTATTCAGTTGGTGAATGAAGATTATTTATTTCTTCAAACGGAACAACCGGAAACCCCATTAAGGAAGATTCCGAAATAAATTCGTTGTGGACTGAAAATGCCACGACTTGATATTTTTCGGAACGACTCAAATAAGCACAAACAATTCGTGCAAAATCACCCAAACCGAAAATTACAATTTTTTCTTTTATTTCGATTTTCATTACCCTTGTCCTGCTCGATACAACCTTTTATCAGCAGGTTGATAATACTCATCAAGACTAGTCACAACTCTTGTGTACCAACCCAACAACTGCTGGGTCCTAGGTAATTGCGCCTGAACCACTTCTGATCCCAATGCACGAGCATAATCGATTTGTTGTTTAAAAAAAGACCTAGTAAATTGCTGGTTGATTGCTAACCTATTTTTTCCAGATACATTAAAGCCTGCTGCATGCCACAATGTAGAATCGAACACCAACATACTTCCAGCAGGACATTCAATCGATTTTGAAGTCATCTCTAAATATTCTTTTGATGGAACTGTATCGCACTGATGGGTAGCCAAAGCGATTAGCGTGCCACCATTATTAATAGTAAAATCATCTATAGCAAAAAATGTATTAATTGATGCGAGATAACCATTCATTACTCGCGGAAAATCCATGTGAAATTTATTTTGAAATACCGAAGGAACATTTCCTTCAGAAAAAGAAGGTAATATAAACCCATTTTGAAGGTGCAATGTTGCGCTAGGCGATACAGTCGCATCAACAACAGCTAACACTTCAGGTATTTCTAGTAATTTAAAGAAAAAATCTGAATGCTTTAGCATTAATCTTAATACACCCAACTCCCCCGCACGCTGAAGCCTTTCTAAACCAACTTCAAGAAGTATGTTCTGCTGAACTTCGTAGAGTTTTTTTCGACATTCATCAAGCAACTCTACACTAAGTACATTCTTTATTAATGCAGCACCTTGAAACTGAATAGCTTCTTTTAATAAGTCAACCCAATTTAATTTTTTAGGATCTAAAATAATCATTACAAACTTAGTCCTTTTATTTTCTAACTAATATTGTGAACTCATACAACTTATAATCATGCAATAAAGCAACTTGCTTAGAAAAATTTCGTTTACAATAATCAAACCAAAATAAAGGGTCCGAATAATAAAGGTAATCTTTCATTTTTTCCTTATCTGAATAAGAAGTAAGAGCATTAAAAGAAAAGCCTTTGGATGCCGATTCATTAATAAGACAGAGTGTTTCCTTTATATATTCAATCCACTCCATTTCTTTTGCTTTTAATCGAACATTAAATACACCTGACGCAACCACATAATCTAACCCTTTTAAACCAGCCTTATTTGTTGAAAACACTGCAGAAATCTCAGGAGCTTTGATTTTCAATGCGTTTTCAATCATTAGTTCTGATACATCATACCCAAAATACTTTGTTACTTTCGATTTGCTTGACAAGTACTCTAATAATGCACCATACCCACACCCAAAATCGCCCAACGAAAACAAATCATCTTGCTCACAAATTTTTAACAACTGATTAAATCTTGTAAACTGTGATTCCTTACCATTCCAATCAACCCCATTAGGCGTACAGCCGAATTGAGAAATTTTATCTGAATAATAATTTGAAATTTCAAGCAGCAGGCTGGATTTTGTCTGCATGACTTTCCCTTGTTTCATGTATTTTTTTTATGATAGAAACAGGTCTTCTTTTCGTTTCAAGAAATATTTTCGACAAATAAATTCCTTGGATTCCTTGACCGAGAAGAATTAACCCGCCAATTGCCCAAATTGATACGGCAATCGATGCCCAACCTTCAGGAGGTGCGGAATAAAAAATGCGATCAACTATAATTTTTAAAGCCCCAATAACTGAAAGCAAAAAAACAATTATTCCTAAGTAAAAGCTTGCAACTAAGGGTTTCCCACTAAATGCAGTAAGTGTATGGACAAGCATACTCACTCTTCTAATTAAATTGTAACTCGTTACTTTTCTAAACCCTTTATCAACCAATATTGGTGCTTGGTCAAAACCCGTCCTGGCCCATAAACCGGAAAGAGCAAAAGTCGACTCTGTATGTGTTAAAAGCGAATCCAAATAATTTCGATTCATCAATCGAACTGTCAGCAAGTTTTCTGGAATAGGTATATCCGCCAAAATATTAAAACCCTTATAAAACAGACTTCCTCCAATTCTTTTAATCCAAGAACCCGTCCTTTCCTTAGCAATACCATATACAACATCATGACTATTTTCTTTAAGTTTGGAATAAAACGATTGGAGCAATTCAGGATTTTCTTCCAAATCACTATCTATCAAAAAAATTAAATCACCTTTTGCAAGGTTAAGCCCTGTCCAAATTGCAGGATGATGACCAAAATTTTTTGATAATTCAATGACTTTCGTCCGACAATCTTTTTTCTGAATCTCAATTGCAACTTTTAATGAATCATCAGGGGAACCGTCATCGACATATATGACTTCATAATCATTTGTTATTAAATTTGCTGAAGCACAAATCCTTTGATGAAATTCATTAATAAATACTTGAGATTTGAACAATGTAGTAACTATACTAAGCTGCATTTTTAAGCCTTTCCATGCAAGCTTGAGCATTTGGACCAACATTAAATATAAGGTCTAATACTGAAACAAAATGATCAAAAGGCGGATGGAATTGAGGGTATTCAGGGTAACCCGAATACTCCATCCATTGGACTTCAACTCCATTATTGCGAAAAATATCAACATCTAAATAATTTTTTGCTGCTGGCCCTGATATATATGTACTAGCTTGCGCTTGTAGACAAATTTTTAATAATCTTTCTGAAGGATCAATTGTTTCTGTTGGATATGAAGTAGATTTTGTAACTTTAGTTTTTATACCTAACACTTTGCATATTTCTAAAATAAAAAGTTCGTTTATTTCTGATAGAACATTTGAATTACATTCAGAATATAATTTTTCAAAACAAGATTTATATTCATTAAAATACGGAGATTTTGAATAAGCAGAACAAATCCTTGTCCAATGATTTTTTCCCCAACCTGACTCACTTATCAATGTCTCATTAATTTTCTGGAAGTATTTTCCTTTTACTTCGACAGGTACCGTAAGCCATTGTGTTCCATCTGCAGTTTTAATTTTATTGCGATTTCGCCAATCTCTACGGGTGTATTGCACTTCATCATAAAGAATAAATTCGTCAACCGACCTAATAAGGTCAAAGTAACCTTTCCAAGGAATATAATTAGATTGAAGTATCGCAACTGTTTTGGCCATTATTTTCTCTTTTATTAAATCTATCATGCTTATATCTAAGTTTCTAATTTATGGTCAATAGATATACCCCGAATTGACTTAGGTTCTCAAATTTTAATAACTTATCTTTCATTTCCTGCCCCTTGCTATTGTTGATTTTAGCTCTTTTTTATTACAATCGTTTGATTCTGAGACTTAAGGATTAAGTTTCAGAGAACTGGCGTATTTTTTGCCAAAGGAATGGCTGTAATGCTTATCACACAAACCCCTTTAAGAATTAGCTTTCTTGGCGGGGGCACTGATTACCCTGAATACTTTGAAAAATACGGCGGCGCTGTTCTTGGCTCTGCAATTGATAAAGCTGCTTTTTTCTCTATTTCACGGTTTTACAGTGAAATGTTTGATTATTCCCTACGTATTGCCTATCGAAAAGTTGAATGCGTTTCCTCCATTGATGAAATTGAACATGCCCCCTTCCGCGAATGCCTTCGCTGGTGCGGAATTGAAAAAGATATCGAGATCAATCATTCCGCAGAACTTCCCGCTGGTACAGGCTTGGGCTCTTCGGGTTCCTTTACCGTTGGGTTATTAAAAGCAATTCATGCTTTTCAGCAGCAAAATATTTCAAAATTAGATTTGGCCTATCAGG
>Ga0194055_10004522_pt1 | contig 10360 bp, 8 predicted proteins | sample SepL449m_MetaG_FD_155482 | JGI IMG/M metagenome (GOLD analysis project Ga0194055, IMG submission 155482) | Anoxic zone freshwater microbial communities from boreal shield lake in IISD Experimental Lakes Area, Ontario, Canada - Sep2016-L442-9m | ecosystem: Environmental > Aquatic > Freshwater >... | reverse complement strand
ATCGGTGTGGCCTTCAAGGCCTCGCAGTCATCCCTCAACCTCGTTGCTGTCGGATTCTCCCTCGGTCTCGCCGGCACCGTGCTCTACCTCGGAGCCCTAGGCGACCGCTACGGCCGGTCGATGATGCTGCTGATCGGCACAGCGCTCGCCGTCCCCACCTCGATCGCTGCCGCCTGGTCAGGCAGTGTCGAAATGCTGATCGTGGCTCGGGTCCTCGGAGGCATCGCCGCAGGCATGGCCTACCCCACCACTCTGGCCTTGATCACGGCCCTCTGGAGCGGACCCGGCCGCGTTCGGGCCATCGCCGCATGGTCGGCCATCGGCGCCTCCCTGGCTGCCATCGGTCCCCTGCTCGCAGGTGCCTGCCTCAACGCCTTCTGGTGGGGGTCGTGCTTCTTGATCAGCATCCCGTTGGCCGTGGTGGCATTCGTCTTGGCGCTGCGATACGTCCCGAGCCACGTCAACGAGTCCACCAAGCCGGTGGACCACCTCGGCGGAGGCATCTCGATCATCGCCGTGATGGCCGTCGTGCTGGCCATCAATCTGGCGCCCAGCCCCGGCCAAGGGCGAGTCGCGCTGATCACCGCCATCGTGGCCATCGCTGCCCTCGCTGCCTTCTTCACCCGCCAGCGTCACGTTGCGGAGCCCCTCTTCGATCTCGCCGTCGCTCGGCGACGGATCTTCTGGGTCGCCGCGACTGGTGGATTGATCGTCTTCGGCACCCTCATGGCAGCGATCTTCCTTGGAGAGCAGTACCTCCAGAATGTGCTCGGCTACTCGACCCTCAAGGCTGGTTCCGCCGGCCTGCCAGCAGCGGTCGCCATGCTGATCGCTGCACCAATGTCCGCTCGCATGATCGAACGATTCGGCTCGCGGACCACGTTGCTGAGTGGCTACGCCTTCTGCTTGGCTGCCTTCGTCATGATGCTGGTCACCTGGACCGAGACCTCAGGCTTCCTCGTCGTGGCCATCGCCTTCTGTCTGGCCGGGATCGGCGTCGGTCTGGCCGGCACGCCCGCGTCGCACTCGCTCACTGGTTCGGTGCCGGTCCGCAGGGCCGGGATGGCTTCGGGGACCTCTGATCTCCAACGCGACCTCGGTGGATCAATCATGCAGTCGATCCTCGGGGCGATCCTGACCGCCGGCTATGCGGCAGCGGTGGCCGCCAGGTTGACAAGCTCACCGACGAAGGTCTCGAACGCCGTGGCCAGCGAGCTCCAGCGCTCCTTCGCGTCTGCCGCCGTGGTCTCGAAGCAGTTTCCTGAGTACGCCAGCTCGATCATCGATGGGGCCAAGGCCTCGTTCCTCCAAGGGGCCAACTGGGCCTACGCCATTGGATGTCTCACCATCGTGATCGGCGGCATCGTGATCGCCACCTGCTTCCCCGGCCGCGACGAGGAGCGTCGGTTGTTGGCCTCCTATGCCGCCGAGGATGCCCCGGCGGCTTGACCACTCAGCCTGCGACCCGCTCGGGTGTCGGTTCGTTGCTCGCCTCAGGGTGATCCTCTGGATCCACGTTGAGTCGAGGCACGACACGGTCGAGCCAGGGTGGGAACCACCAGTTCGACCGACCCAACAACTGCATGGCTGCCGGGACGATCGCCATCCGGATCAGCAGGGCATCGACGAAGATCCCCGCCGCCAGACCGAGCCCGAACTCCTTGATGACCTGCACCCCTCCGAGCATGAACGACCCGAAGACCAAGATCATGATGAGCGCAGCGGCCGAGATCGTCTTGCCCGTCGCCGCAAGACCATTGCGGACCGCCAGGCGGTTGTCCCCGGTGCGCAGGTACTCCTCGTGGATGCGAGAGAGCAGGAACACCTCGTAGTCCATCGAGAGTCCGAAGAGGATCGCGAACATCATCACCGGCAAGAAGGCCTCGATGGGGCCAGGTCGGGTGACCCCGATGATCGAGCCCATCGAGCCGTGTTGGAACACTGCGGTCAGCACCCCGAAGGCCGCTCCAATCGACAGCAGGTTCATGATCGCTGCGGTCAGCGGGATCACGATGGAGCGGAACACCATGACCAGCAAGAGAAACGACAAGAGGACCACGAGGCCGATGAACAGCGGGAGCTTCTCTCCAAGGACGTGGGCGAAGTCGGCGAAGATCGCCGTGAACCCTCCCACAAGCACCGTCGTTCCCGACCCGGCCAGCAGCGTTGGCATCGTCACTGTCCGCAATCGAGTCAGCAGCTCGGAGGTGGCCTGAGCCTGGGGAGAGGTCGTCGGGTAGACGAGCGCGAGGTCGACGGTTCGGCCGCCCGAGATTGGCGTCGGGATGGTCGGCGAGACCGCCGCCACACCCGGCGTCGTCGCCACCTCGGCGAAGGCTGCGACGACCTTCTCCTGCTGGGCTGGAGTCCTCGTCACCGCCACCAACTGGAGTGGTCCGTTGAAGCCCGGACCGAAGCCGGTGGCGAGGAGGTCGTAGGCCTCCCGAGTGGTGGAGCCCTTCGGGTCGTTCCCGGCATCGGCACTCCCCAAGCGCATCGAGAAGAACGGGAGGGCTATGAGCAGCACCAGAACCAGTGCCACCAGTGCCGGGACCACAGGACGGCGCTGAACCGCATCGGCCCATCGTGGCCAGAAGCCCGTCGTGCCGGCACCGATCACGCGGGGTCCTTGCTCCGCCAGCGATCGACGCTGCTTCCGGCTCATCACTCTCGGCCCGATGAATCCGAGCAGGGCTGGCAACAAGGTGAGCGCGGCGATCATGGTCAACGCCACGCCGAGCGATGCGGCGATGGCCAGGCCATAGAGGAAGCTCACGCCAAGGGCGAACATCCCCAGCAGGGCGATACACACGATGATCCCAGCGAAGAGCACAGCACGGCCCGAGGTGTCAACGGCTGCGACGATCGAGGTCTCGGTGTCACGACCCGCCATCAAGCCCTGTCGGTGTCGAGTGACGATGAACAGGGCGTAGTCCACACCCACCCCAAGGCCGATCAGCAGCACCAGCTCGGTGGAGAAGGTCGGCATCTTCACGATATTTGACAACAGACCGATGAGGCCGATGGCGGTGCCGAGCGAGGCCAGTGCCGAGACGATCGGCAGCGCCATGGCCCAGATGGAGCCGAACACCAGCAGCAACACCAGCCCGGCGAGCAGGACTCCACCGAACATCCCGCCGACCGCCGGCTTGTTGGCCTGACTGGCGATCTGGCCGGAAATGGCCACGGTCAAGTCGTTCGAGCTTCCCTTCTCGACGAGGTCGACAAAGGCCTTGGACTGCTGCTCGTTCACCTGGAACGGCGAGACGGCGAAGGTCACGTTGGCGAAGGCGATCCGGCCATCGGCGGAGATCTGGCGAGCACCGGCGGCGCTGAAGGGCGAGATGACCTGAGCCCGAGAGACATGCGGGAATGTGGCAACCCGATCGAGGACGGCAGAGATCTTGGCCTTATTCACTGGGTCGTTCACCGAGGATCCAGCCGGCACGGCGAAGACGATCCGCTCGGTGTCGCCGGAAGCCTGAGGCAAGGCCGTCTTGAGTAGGTTCAATGCCTGAGTTGATTCAGTGTTCGGCAGGTTGAATGACTGCGTGAAGGCTGAGCCGACGATGGTCGAGGCCGCCATCATGGCCACGAGGACGACGAGCCAGATGCCGACGACGGCGCGACGGTGACGAACGCACCAGGTTGCGAGTGATCGCATGAAATTCTACTCCTCGGGGGTAGGAGGCCGCGGCGCCGGGGGGGGTGTCGCAGCGATGGGAGGACCCAAAGGATCCCTAGCCATCCTACCGGGAGCCATCCGGGCATAGGCCTCGCCTGATGATCTCAGGTTCCCTCAGGATCGATGAACCCATGTTGGTCGATCTCTGCGATGCCGGCCACCGCCACGTCGGACACCGGAAGATGCACTCCGGTGTCGAGTGCCCGGAAGGTTCCTGGGCTCACCAAGCGGATCAGCCCAAGGGCGACGAGCATCGCCACCCCTGAGGCCACCGTCATGGTTCGCACGCCGATGTAGCGAGCCAACTCACCCTGCAGCATCAAGCCCACCGGGTAGAGGACGCCGAGCGCCATCATGAACAAGCTGAGCACTCGACCCCTCGAGGCCTCCGGTGCGGTGACCTGGACCACCGTATTGAGCCCCGACAGCACGCAGATATAGGTACCACCGACCAGAGCGATCCCGAGAGCAGCGAGCGGCAGGGTGGGGCTGAGGCCATAGAGCACGATGGCCACCGAGACCGCCACTAATGAAACCGAAACCACTCGTCGGTGCCCGATCCACATGGCCAACGGTGCAAGGGCCAGCGCCCCGATCACCGCTCCGACCCCCTGCGCCGTCGTCAACGTGGCTGGTCCGCCAGCCTGTCGATGAAGCCCATCGATGGCCAGCGAGGCGATCAGGCCGATGAACGGCGAGACCAAGAGCGCCAAGAGCGCAATCAGGCCGATGGCCGCCCGACAGCTCGGCTCGATGGCTGCCACCCGAGCGCCCTCTTTGAGGCGAGCCCAGATCCCCTCGGCGCTCGGGGCTCGATGATGACTCGGAACTCGAACCATCGACAGAGCAATGACGACAGCCCCAAAGGACAGCCCATTGATCAAGAAGGCCATCGAGGGAGACCACGTGACCAAGATGACCCCGGCCACCGCCGGCCCCAGCACCCGGCCCATGTTCCACTGGGCCGACGACAATGAAACCGCCGCCAGGAGATCTTCCTGGGCCACGAGGTCAGGCAAGAGAGCCTGATAGGCCGGGAATCCAATCGAGCCAGCGGAAGACCCGATGAAACTCATCAGGACCAGCATCCACGGCGAGCGGTGGCCACTGGCCACCAATGCGGCGAGCATGAAGGCGAAGGCCGACTCTGCGAGGGTGGTGACGATCAGCCATCGGCGACGGTCGAGTCGGTCGGCGAGGACTCCGCCCACCGGTGCGAGGAGACCCATTGGAAGGAACCCCGCCGCCATGACGAACGCCGTCCAGAATGGATTGTGCTGATCCAGCGTGACCAGGGTTCCGAGCGCGACGGTCTGGACCCAGCTGCCGACGTTGGAGATGAGCGCAGACGACCACACCAGCGCGTAGTTGCGCGAGCGGAGGGGCCGAAGCGAGGAGAAGGCCACGCTGGAAGGCTACCGACCCGACCGCGAATGCCGATCAGCGACGTGTTCAGGGCTTCTCCGGCCGGGCGATCTCAGAGCAGATGCTGCCCTCGGCGGGCTGCGATCCCAGTGCTCCCCCACCGCCAAGGTGCCGGGGACGACATTCCCCGCTTCGAAGCACTCCCCGCATCGAACAACCGGGGAGTGTCGATGTCTGGCGACACCGAATGGAGCGGACGACGGGATTCGAACCCGCGACCCCAACCTTGGCAAGGTTGTGCTCTACCACTGAGCCACGTCCGCGTGACTCCCCCATCCTAACCGCTCTGGCCGAGAGGGCCCGACCAGCCGGTTCCTCAGTCTTCAAGCACGTCCGAGAGGAAGGGGTCTCGCCCGAGAAGGATCACTGCCTCACGCTGGAGTAGCTCGCAGAGCAGCTCCGCGTCGGGGACCTTCTTGGCGCAGGCCAGAATGCCGAACTCGAGCGTCCCGGCATAGCCCAACAGCGTGATGTTGAGTGCCTGGTTGAACATCAGCGGACCCATCGGTGACGCCCGGACGATCTGCTCACCTGCACACCACAAGGGCACCGGTGGACCCTGGACCGAGGAGATGATCACGTTGGCAACGTTGGGCAGAAGTTCGAAGAGGTCGAACGCAGAGATGACCCGACCTGCGAAGGAGGCCACCGCGGGACCTGCGGCTTCGGCCAGTTCGTTGATGAAGTCGGCAGGACGCTCGCCGGCAGAGCGGATCTCGCGGCCTCGCTCGCTGAGCGCGGCCAGCCGCTCGAAGGGATCGCTGATCTCGATCAGGAGCGGATCGAGCTTTCCGGAAATCATGTTGCCGAGCTCGCCTTCTGTGCCGGGAACCCGGATGTTCACTGGCGTGAAGCAGATCAGGTCACGGTCGACCGATTCACCTCGCTGCTCAAGGAGCTCTCGGAGTGCTCCACCAACCACCGTCATGGCGAAGTCCGTCACCGTGCCCCCATAGGGACGCGTCGCCTCCTTCACATCAGTCAAGTCAAGACAGAAGCGTTCGAACTTGCGGGCGTACGAGACCGTCCCCGACAAATTCGTGCGCGGCGCATCAAGGAGGGTCGGGCCGCTCGGCGCCTCCTCGCCTGAGGACTCGGTGGCACCAGTGAACTCGTCGACCTTCCCGGCGAGCCGCTCAAGACTCGAACTGAGGGCCTCAAGGATGGCCCCTGGCCGGCGAAGCAGTTCCGAGGACGAACGGGCAAGGAGCTCGATCGGGCTTGGCAGCGGAGGGGCATCCTTCACCGCCTCGCTCTGAGGTGGCGCCACGGCATCGGGTCCAAGATCGAACAGGCCAGCGAACTCCGTCACGCCGGAGACCCCGTCGGCTAGCGAATGGTGCACCTTGGCCAAGAGCGCGTGGCCGCCGTTGGCCATCCCCTCGAGGACGCTGATCTCCCACAGCGGTCGATCGGGAGCCAGCGACCGGGCCATGACTCGGGCGATCAGCGCCTCGAGCTCGCGAGGACCGCCGGGCGAGGGCACCGCGCGTCGAACAACGTGGAAGTCGATATCGAAGTCCGGGTCGTCGACGAGCACTGGTGGACCAAGGTCGAATGGCACCCGAAGGATCCGACGACGCAATACCGCCACGTTCCCAAGCCGGTCTTCAATGTGCTGCCGGATCTCGGCGAACCGGTCAATCGGATCGGCGGTGGTTGACGCCCGGTGCTCAAGCTCGAGCACGATGCCGATATGCAGTGGCGCATTCGCCGAATCCATCGTCACAAAGACGCTGTCGAGGGCGGCGAGCGCCTCTGCGGTCACCGACCCGTACTTCCGAATCCGCCGGTACCGCGCTCGGACGCGGAGAGCTCGTCGGCCTCGACGATTCGGAATGCTGCCTGCTCCACCTTGAGCAGCACGAGTTGGGCGATGCGATCCCCGGGCTTCACTTCGAAGTCCTCGGCGGGGTCGGTATTGATTAATAGCACCTTGATCTCGCCGCGATAGCCCGGATCGATCAGGCCTGGCGTATTGAGACACGTCACCCCATGGCGGAGCGCGAGCCCGCTGCGGGGCTGGATGAACCCTCCATGGCCTTCGGGGATTGCCACGGTGATCCCGGTCCCAACAAGACCCCGTCCTCCGCCTGCGGCGAGGACCACGTGCTCATTGGCGACGAGGTCGCAGCCTGCGTCGCCATCGGTGGCGTAGCGAGGCGCTTCGACTGCCCCACTGGCCAGGCTGATTGACACCTCCACCATCTGCTCAGCGTACCCCTCGACCCTCTTGATGTCGTTCGGCGAGCCCAGATCTCGGTCGGGGTCTACTGTTCAGGCCGTGCTCGCATGGATCGATCTTGAGATGACCGGCCTCGACCCGTCACGCCATGTCATCGTCGAGATCGCGTCGCTTGTAACCGACGACGACCTCACGATCATCGCCGAGGGTCCCGACCTCGTGCTCTCTGCCACAAAGGCCGAACTCGATGAGATGGACGAGTTCGTCACGACGATGCACACATCATCGGGTCTGCTTGAGCAAATCGCCTCCTCGACCATTTCACTCGCCGAGGCCGAGGCGGCCACGATTGCCTTCTTGCGCCAGCACATTGCCGAGGGCGAGATCCCCCTGGCCGGGAACTCCATCGGCACCGACCGAAAGTTCCTCGATGTCCAGATGCCGGCACTCGAAGCCTTCTTCCACTATCGCAGCGTCGACGTCTCCACCATCAAGGAGCTCGGCCGGCGCTGGCTGCCAGATGCCGTGACGTCTGCCCCGGCCAAGAACGGCGGCCACCGGGCACTCGACGACATCCGCGAGTCGGTGGCCGAGCTCGCCCACTACCGACGCACCTTGTTCATCGCATCGCCCGAGGAGGGATCATGACCGAGACATCGAAACTGACCAATGCCCAGGCCACCGCCGAGTTGCTCGCCGACGGAAGCCGCTTCGAGATGACCACCACCTTGGTCCGTGGCGTGGAGACCAAGGTGTGGGCTCATGCCCCGGGATCGCTGCGCGAGGTCCTCGAGCTTTCGAGAGGCTATGGCGACCGGACCTTCATCGTGTATGAGGACGAGCGCTACAGCTTCACCGAACATTTCGAACTCGCCGCCACCCTGGCCCATCGCCTGCGCGAGCGCAACGTAGCTCCGGGCGACCGGGTGGCCATCGCCATGCGCAACCTGCCTGAGTGGATCATTGCGTTCTGGGCGACCATGTCCATCGGCGCCGTCGCCGTCCCGTTGAATGCCTGGTGGACCACTGACGAACTTGTCTACGGCCTCGACGACTCCGGATCCACCGTGGCCATCATCGATGCCGAGCGGCTCGAGCGGCTCTCCGGCCACTTCGACGCCATCTCGGCGCTCCACCATGTCATCGTCGCGTCGGAGTCCCGGACGGAGCTCACAGGGGCCGATGAGGCGGCTGACCGGGTCATCGTCGAGTCCTATGCCCACGTCATGGCTTCCGGCGACGCCCAGCAGGAACTTCCCGAGGCCGACATCTCCCCCGATGACGATGCGACGATCTTCTATACCTCCGGGACCACCGGTCGGCCCAAGGGCGCGGTCGGCACGCACCGCAACACCGCCTCGAACCTGATGAACCTGTTCTTCGTGTCGTCCCGGACATCGCTCCAGATCGGCGATGACCAGAGTTCGCCGGGGCCCAACCGCTATCTGCTGACCGTTCCGCTGTTCCATGCCACTGGCTGCCAGGCCGTCCTTGTGGTGAATACCGCCGCGGGAGGGACGCTCGTGATGATGCATCACTTCGACCCTGAGCGAGCACTCGAGTTGATCGAGCGTGAGCAGGTGACCACCTTCGGGGGGGTGCCAACGATGGTCATGCGGATCCTCGACTCCCCCGACTTCGCCACCCGAGACACCTCGAGTGTCCGCAACGTCTCCTATGGCGGCGCACCCGCACCCCCCGAACTCGTCCGCAGGATCACTGCCGCCTTCCCTGTCGGCCAACCGGGCAACGGCTATGGCATGACCGAGACCTCAGCCGCCTCCGCCATGAACTCAGGCCCCGACTATGTCGCTCGACCTGAGAGCGTCGGCCAGGCCGTACCGGTCGTCGACGTGGCCGTCGTCCCTGAGGACTATGAGGGCACCTCCCCTGACCCCAATCGACCCATGGGGCCCGACGTCACCGGAGAGCTGTGGATCAAGGGCCCCAATGTGGTGCGGGGCTATTGGAATCGCCCGGTTGAGTCCGCTGCGATCTTCACTGATGGCTGGGTCCACACCGGCGACGTGGCCCGGATCGACGACGAGGGCTTCATCTACATCGTCGACCGAGCCAAGGACGTGATCATCCGAGGTGGTGAGAACATCTACTCCGTCGAGGTTGAGGCAGCACTCTTCGAGCACCCGGCCATCGCCGACTGCGCCGTGATTGGCATCCCACACCCCATCCTCTCCGAAGAGGTTGGAGCAGTCATCGTCCCTCGACCCGGTATCTCGGTGACCGCTGAGGAACTGGCCAACCACGTTGCTGAGCGGCTCGCCGCCTTCAATGTGCCAGCCCACTTCTTCTTCACCGATGAGCCACTCCCGCGGAACCCTGCCGGCAAGGTCCTCAAGCGCGAGCTGCGCGCTCAGGTCATCGACGGCTGACCAACGGCTAGCCGAGCGTGACCGGGACGGTCACGGTGTTGATCCGGCTGCCATCCTTGGCGCTGATCGAATAGACCCGCAGCATCGCTGGCCCAACATGGCCGCTGGGGAAGGTGATCGACGTCGAGTAGGTACCCCAGGTACCCGTCCCCGCCGTCGCCTGGAATGGCATCGAGGCGAGGATCGTGCCGTCGGCTGCGGCGAGCTCGCAATTGAGCGCGGCCTCAAACACATTGGCTGAGCCTGACAAGGTGAACGGACTCGTCACCACCGCTCCTGGCTTTGGCGAGTCGACCCGGATCATCGCCGGGATGGTCGTGGTCGGAGCAGTACTGGAAGAAGGCACTGAGCTTGGCGGCACGGTCGTCGCCAGCGCTGTGGACGTGGTCGAACGGGCTGGGCTCGAGGTCGATGTCGAGGTCGAGGGCGAAGACGAGCACGATGCCGCCAGCAAGCCGATAGCCACGACCGCACCGAGTCGCCTCGTCATCGTGCGGCATCCTCGAGGGCTGCACCCTGAGCATCGGTGAGCTCGACGAGAGATGCTGCGCAGTTCTCGTCGAGATGGGTCACCGACTTCGTTCCGGGGATCGGCAACATCACTGGCGATCGGCGAAGCAGCCAGGCCAACGCCACCTGAGCAGCCGTCGCTCCGATTTCTGCGGCGATCTCCTC
>Ga0194055_10004521_pt1 | contig 10363 bp, 6 predicted proteins | sample SepL449m_MetaG_FD_155482 | JGI IMG/M metagenome (GOLD analysis project Ga0194055, IMG submission 155482) | Anoxic zone freshwater microbial communities from boreal shield lake in IISD Experimental Lakes Area, Ontario, Canada - Sep2016-L442-9m | ecosystem: Environmental > Aquatic > Freshwater >... | reverse complement strand
CATATTTAGCAAACTGGAAACAGTGTTATGAAGCTTTAGATTCTGCTATTCAACAACAGAGAATTTTTATAATTGGCCGCGGCGAATCAATGGCAGCTGCCCGTACCGGTTCACTTATTATCAAGGAAGCAGCACGTGAAGGTTTAGAAAGTCTTACAACAGCACAGTTCCGACATGGTCCGCTAGAAATGGCTTCAGAAGATGTAGCAGTTCTTATTTTTGATGGCTATGAGGAACTGCGCTCTCTCAATTCATCGATGTACAAGGATTTAATTAAGTTAAAAGCAAATCCAATCTGGATCTCTGCAGAAGCCCATCCTTTACATCCGGGTATTTCAGCTCCTCCATTGACATCTCAACTCACCCGGCCAATTGGTGAGGTAATTGTCATGCAGATTCTCACTTTAGTATTGGCCAACCGTAAAGGCGATGAGCCCGGTAAGTTTCGCCAGATCAGTAAAGTTACGACAATTTTATAGTTTTACAATTCCATAATTCTTTCGCTCTGAAATTCTGAGCATTCGCGACTACTCTTTCCTTTATGTCACGGATCGCAAAAAATAAGAATGGGTTTCCCCCAAAGATCTGCACCCGTTGCAACCTGGAATTTGAGTGGCGCAAAAAATGGGCTAAGAGCTGGAACGAAGTTAAGTACTGCAGCGATCGATGCCGAGAAAATAAATGAAGCGAATTATCTATATTCCTTTTGATCACCTGCACCGTAAATATGGCGCCCTGAAAGATGCAGATCCAAAAGATGACCTGATTGTCTTGGTAGAAAGCGCACGAATGACTACCGGACGGAATTGGCATAAAGAGCGGCTCTTCTTTTTAATATCTAGTGCCCGTCACTTTGCGGAATTTCTTGAAGAAGAAGGATTTACGGTTGAATATCTAAAAGCGGCAACGACAGTTGCTGGTCTTGAAGAGGTTCAAAAGAAATATCCGAAACTTCCGATCATCTGTGCTGAGCCTTCCTCTTTTCGACAGTTTGAGGCACTAAAAGCCCATGGGGTTACTTTTATTGAAAACGATTTCTTTTTAACTCCTCGGCCGCTATTTCAATCATGGGCTGCAGATCAGAAAAATTATTTAATGGAAAACTTTTATCGAAAACAACGAACTCGATTGAATGTATTGATGGAAGGAAGCGAGCCTGTCGGCGGTTCATGGAACTTCGATAAAGAGAACCGCTTGCCTCCCCCAAAAAAATATGAAGGACCAAAATATCTCGATCACAAAAGAGATGAGATTGATAATCAAGTAGCGATTGAAATCTCACATAAACCCACATCTACCTGGGCGACTACGCGCAGAGGGGCGCTGGCTCAGTTAAAGAACTTTATCAAGAATCACTTCGCTGAATTTGGTCCATTAGAAGATGCAATGACAACTGATAATTGGGCGCTACATCACTCTTTGCTTTCTCCATATTTGAACAACGGCCTACTTCATCCCAGTGAAGTTATTAAAGCTGGGGTACAGGCATTTAACACTGGTGCAATCCCAATCGAATCCGCCGAAGGTTTCATCAGACAAGTTATCGGATGGCGTGAATACGTAAACGGAATGTATTGGTTCCTTGGCCCTGATTACCGTGACAATAACCAATTAAATGCCACCAGGAAATTGCTGCCTTTATTTAGTGACCCCGATAAAACCCAGATGAACTGCATTAAACAAACCGTGACCGACATCAATGATCGGGCTTGGGTGCATCACATCCCGCGCCTGATGTTGCTTTCAAATCTTGCGCTAATTACCGGAACTAATCCACAAGAATTTTTAGAGTGGATGCGCGAAGTATTTATTGACGCGTCTGAATGGGTGATGGTTCCCAATGTGATTGGTATGGGTGTTCATGCTGACGGTGGCACCATGATGACCAAACCATATGCGGCAGGTGGTGCATATATTTCCCGAATGTCTAATTATTGCAAACCTTGTGTTTATGATCCTAAATTGCGCGTAGGTGAAAAGGCCTGCCCATTCACAACTTTGTATTGGGATTTCTTGGATCGACATAAAGCAGCATTTGTTAAGAATCACCGAATGAGCCAACAGATCTTTGGGCTTAATCGCCTTTCAGACCTACCTCAATTAAAAGTACGCGCAACGGATGTTCTTGAAGGCTTAGAGGCGGGAACAATTTAACATTAACTCTTAATTCGCAGCCCTTGCGGATCTAATAGCGGTTCTTCTTGAACGGTGGCTGTTTTAATTATCCCGAACATTTCAATATCAACCTTGGTACCAATTTTCGTATTTTCAACAGGTAAATAGGCATAAGCAATTGCCTTATTTATGGTGTAACCCTGGCCGGCAGACTTAACTCGGCCGATAACTCTGTTATTTATGAGAATAGGTTCATTACCCATCGGAACATCCTTTATATTCTCTAACGTCAAGGCAGTTAACTTTCGTGTTAAGTTCTCATTTGCATTTAATAGAGCGGCTCTCCCAACGAAATTTTCTTTCTTCAAGGAGACAGCAAAACTTAATCCGGCCTCATAAGGATTGGTCTCGCTGTTAATTTCACCAGCCCAAGCGCGGTAACCCTTTTCCAGTCTTAAAGATTCAATTGCCCGATACCCGCATGGACGCAACCCAAACTCTTCGCCAGCGGCGATTAGTTCGGACCAAACTTGCAGAGCGTCCGCTCTCGATATGTACAACTCCCAACCGAGTTCACCTACATAGGTGATACGTGTAGCACGAACGTCGATGTCCGCAATTTTTAATATTTTAGAACTCATGAATGTAAATGCTTCATTTGAGAGATCTGTATCAGTTAATTTACTTAATATCTTCCTTGCATTTGGTCCCCAGATTCCAAAACAGGCCAAATCTTTGCTCAAATCTCTTATTTTGATCTCGTTGTATCCCAATTGTCTACACATCTTTTCAAGCCAGCCCATATCGTGATTTAGGAAAGCTGTTCCAGTTACGATAAAGAATTTATCATCTGCTACCTGAGTTACTGTGTAATCAGATTCTATTCCGCCGCGCGAATTTAGAGCCTGAGTATAAATCGTCCGGCCAATACCCCGAACTACGTTATTTGCACAAATTGAGTTTAAGAACTGTGCAGATTTCAAACCGCTAACTTCAATTTTGGCGAAACTTGATTCATCAAATAGACCAGCTGTATTTCGCGCTGCAAAATGCTCCAACGCAACTGCCGGATGCCAATTCTTTCCAACCCAACCATTTGGGCGATTACTTTCATCAAGATTGGATGCCGCCTGATCATGATAATAATTGACTCGTTCCCATGCAGCTTTCTCGCCAAATACTGCGTGATTCGCTTTATGCCAATTATAAATTGGAGATGTATTTTCACCTCTAGCACTTTCACGTTCCTCACCAGGATAATGAATGTCGTAGTAGGCCTCATAATTTTCCGTTACACGTTCAAGAGTGAATTTTGGTGATTCGTATGCCGAAGCAAAACGTTTGATATCCATATGCCATAAATCCATTGTTGGTTCGCCAGCAACAATCCACTCTGCTACAACTTTGCCAATACCGCCTGCCCCCGCGATTCCGTGAGCACAAAATCCAGCAGCGACATAGAAGCCAACCACTGATGTTTCACCTAAACAAAATTCATTATCTGGGGTAAACCCTTCTGGGCCATTAATGAAATTTTTAACGCCAATCTCCCCCATAATCGGTACGCGATTTGCCGCGTTAATTGCAATATCTTCAAAGCGATCCCAATCTGGATTAAGTAGCTTTGCATTGAAATCTGCAGGTATGGCGTCGAAAGAATCGTGACTTGTCTGCCAAGCTTTAGAATTACGTTCATATCCGCCCATTAACAGACCTTTAACTTCTTGTCGGAAATAAATTAAATTATCTGGATCTCGAAGTGATGGAAGCATCGGTGAATTATCTGGTAGAAAGTTCTCAGTTATTAAATATTGATGGCTCATTGGAATAATTGGGATTCGAACACCAAGCATTCGACCAATTTCTGCGGCAAACATGCCACCGCAGTTGACAACAATTTCACATTCAATCTCGCCCTTATCAGTCAAAATTGAATTAATCTGATTATTCTTAGCGCTTATCTGCAAAACTCGAGTGTTGGTAAAGATCTTAACTCCACCTCTTCGAGCTCCGCTTGCAAGCGCATGAGTTAATTGTGAGGGATCAACTTGACCGTCAGTTGCCATATAGCATCCGCCAATAATTCCTTCAGTGTTAATTAGTGGAAAAAGTTCTGCAATCTCTTTAACACCAATCTCATTTAGGTCTAACCCAAAAGTTTTTGACCACCCAATTTGACGGCGGATCTCCTCCATGCGCTCTACCGTTGAAGCAATCTTTATGCTTCCGCATTCTCGCCAACTTGCGGGAGTTTCAGTCATCTCTAACTTTCTATAGAGATCAACAGAATGCATATTCATTTTTGTCAGAGTTGGATCGGCTCGCAATTGCCCGACTAGTCCTGCGGAATGAAAAGTTGATCCACTGGTCAAATCGGATCGATCTAAAAGAAGTACGTCTCGCTCTCCGAGTTGCGCAAGATGATAAGCAACTGAAGCGCCACCAACGCCACCGCCAATAATTACAATCTTTGCGCGCTGCGGAAGTACTTGTGCCGACACCCACCAACTGTATCCTTTCTCGATGAGCAGTTCCACTAGTGACTTCGATGAAATTCTTAATTTAGTACCGAGGTTGCAAACGCGGATTTCCGTGACTGAATTATCGGGTGGGCTGACAAATAGAAATCTCAAGATTACAACTCCTGCTGGGAATTATGTTGCTCGGATCTCCAGCAATAAATCCGCACTCCTATCAATTGACCGACAATCTGAATACGAAAATTCCAAGATTGCGGCTAGTGCTGGCATCGGTGCAGAAGTTTACGATTTCCTGCCAGAGTTTGGATTATTAGTAATTGGGTACATCGATGGAAAGACTTTTGGCGCTGATGATGTCGGAAAGAATTTGAAATCAATTGCTGAAAGTTGTAAAACTCTACATTCTGCGGCGCCTTTTGTAAGTGATTTCGATATGTTTGTAATACAACAGAGGTATCAAAATTTAGTGAAAAGTAGTGGATTTAGATTTCCCAAGAATTATCACAATTACGCGGATCATATTATTCAAATGAAGCGCGCTTTTGCGGTGCTAGATGAGAGCAAAGTCCCATGTAACAATGATTTACTGCCAGCAAATTTTATTAATGATGGCGAGCGAATTCGACTGATTGATTATGAGTATTCTGGAAATAATGATGCCTGTTTTGAGTTAGGCAATATTTGGAGTGAAGCAAAATTGCCAAGGCAGGCTCTAGATGATTTAGTGAGCGCTTACTACGGGGGAATCAGGCCAGAAAAAATTGCTAGGGCGTGGCTGTTTGCACTCCTAGCTAAATATGGGTGGACTCTTTGGGCCTCGATTCAAAGTTCGATTTCTGACTTAGATTTTGATTTCTGGAGTTGGGGCGCAGAGAAGTATGAAGATGCTCAAAAGAGCTTTACAAGTAGAGAATTTGAAAAGGCGCTCTTTGAAGTTACTAGAAAATCTTAATTATCAAGTGGGGTTACGTAAGCTCCAGAGATACCACCATCTACTAAGAAGTTTGATGCGGTAATAAAGCTTGAGTCATCAGAGGCTAAAAAGGCAACAGCACCTGCAATCTCAGATGCATCAGCAAAACGTCCCATTGGAATATGAACTAGCCGACGTGCTGCGCGCTCTTTATCCTTCGCAAATAACTCTTGTAGCAATGGTGTGTTAACTGGACCTGGCGACAACGCATTAACTCGGATTCCCTCTCGTGCAAACTGCACACCTAACTCACGGCTCATTGCTAACACGCCACCTTTAGATGCAGTGTATGCAATCTGGCTAGTTGCAGCTCCCATAGTCGCCACAAAGGATGCGGTATTAATAATTGATCCCTTTTTCGCCTTTTGCATATATGGAAGTACCGCTTTACAACATAAAAATACGCTTGTCGTGTTTACCCTAAGCACTCGCTCCCACGCATCTAATCCTGTAGTTAAAATTGAATCATCATCAGGGGGTGAAATACCCGCGTTATTAAAAGCAATATCAATCCGGTTATAGGTATCAAAGGCGACCTTATAAAGATTAGCAACCTGTGCTTCATTGCTTACATCACACTTAACAAATAACCCACCAACTTCTATTGCAACCTTATTGCCGCTCTCCTCATTGGTATCAGCAACAACCACCTTGGCACCTTCGGCAGCTAAGCGAACTGCTGTGGCATAACCAATTCCACTACCAGCGCCAGTGATAACTGCAACTCTGCCATCAAGTCTTTTACTCATCTGCCTATCCCCTTATTTGTTGGTTAGTTATCGGTAGCAATAAAAAGATTTTTAACCTCAGTAAATGAATCTAGCGCATCAGGTCCGAGCTCACGGCCGAGTCCTGATTGCTTATATCCCCCAAACGGGGTCCAGTAACGCACTGATGAGTTTGAGTTCACAGATAGATTTCCACTCTCAACCGCTCTTGCTACTCTGATCGCTTTGCCAGAGTTATTGGTCCAAATCGAACCAGATAAACCAAACTCTGTATCATTAGCTTTTGCGATTGCATCTGCCTCATCATCAAAGGTCATAACTGAAACTACCGGCCCAAAGATCTCTTCATTCCAAGATTTACTCTTTGTGTCTTTTGGTAATAAAACAGTTGGTGCCATCCAAAAACCTTTTCCTGTTGGTGCTGATCCAGTAAATGCAACTGGCTCAGTTAAATATGCCTGCACAGCCTCAAGTTGCTTCTTGCTAATAAGTGGTCCCATCTCAGCGGTGGCAAGGGATGGCTCTTCAACTCTAAATTTCTTAACCGCGCTTTCAAAGGCAGCCATAAATTTGTCAAAGGCGCTTTTTTCAACCAGGATCCGAGATCTTGCACAGCAATCCTGTCCCGCGTTATCAAATACTGCACCCGGGGCTGCTGCTGCTGCTCTTTCAATATCACTATCTGCAAAAATAATGTTGGCACTCTTACCGCCTAGTTCAAGTGTTACTCGCTTAATCTGATCAGCACAACCTGCCATGATCTGTTTACCAACTGTCGTTGATCCGGTAAAGACAATTTTGCGCACTAATGGATGAGTGACAAATCTATTTCCAACAATTGATCCCTTACCAACTACTACATTAAATACACCTTCTGGGATTCCCGCTTTTAATGCCAACTCACCAAGTTTGATTGCAGTAAGAGGTGTGTACTCGGCAGGTTTTAATACAACGGTGTTTCCAGCGGCAAGTGCTGGTGCAAAGCCCCAACCGGCAATTGGCATCGGAAAGTTCCACGGAACAATTACTCCAACCACCCCAAGCGGTTCTTTAAAAGTTATATCAATGCCATTTGCAACTGGAATCTGCTTACCAAATAACCGCTCAGGGGCGGCAGAGTAGTAATTTAAAAGATTGGCAACATTATCTGCCTCCCATAGGGCATTTCCAATGGTATGGCCTGAGTTTATTACCTCAAGTTTTGCAAGCTCTTCTCTATGATCTGCCACCACTTGGGCAAATGTGCGTAGCAGCTTTGCACGATCACCTGGTGCTACTTTTTTCCAAGAATCAAAGGCTTTATTTGCTTTTTCAATTATTTTATCTGTGGCGGCAAGATCAGCAAGATCAACACTTTTAACTAATTGTTCATTGGCAGGGTTAATTACCTCATATGTTGATGACATTTTTTATTAAAACCTTTCAAAGTTTCTAAATAACTCCCAGTCGGTCACAGTTTTACTATATGCATCAAGTTCAACCTGGGCCATATTGGCATAGTGTGCTTGAACCTCTGCGCCAAATACCTCTTTCACCCAAGCAGAGTCCGCCCACAATATCTGGGCTTCAAGTATTGTCGCTGGAACTCTTGGTGAATCAGAGTCATAAGCGTTACCAGTAAAAGCATTTTCTAACTTTAAGTTGTTCTTAACTCCATCTAAACCTGCAGCAATAATGCCAGCAACTGCTAGGTATGGGTTTACATCCCCACCTGGCACCCTATTTTCTAATCTTAAGGATTGACCATGTCCGACCAAACGCAGTGCGCAGGTGCGGTTATCTCTTCCCCATCTAATTGCAGTAGGTGCAAAAGAGCCTGGCACATAACGTTTATATGAGTTGATATTTGGGGCAAAAAGAAGTGACAGCTCACGAAGATGTTTTATTTGACCGGCAATAAAGCTCTTTCCAACCTCAGATAAGCCATGCGCTTTATCCTTATCATCTGCCATTACCATCTCATCTTTTAATCCTCTAAAGGATAGGTGGATGTGGGATGAGTTACCCTCTCTTAAGTTTGGCTTTGCCATAAAGGTCAATGCATATCCATTTGCTGCTGCAATCTCTTTTGCACCATTTTTATAAATCACATGGTTATCACAAGATGTCAAAGCGTCAGAGTATTTAAATGCGATCTCATGTTGGCCAAAGTTGCACTCACCCTTAACTGACTCAACATTCATGCCAGCATCAGTCATACCTAATCTAATTGCCCGTAGTAATGGTTCAACTCTAGATCCACCCAGTATTGAGTAATCTACGTTGTATTGATTAGATGGGGTTAGATCCTTATAACCCTTATTAAATGCTTGCTCATAGGTGTTGTTATAAACAATAAACTCTAATTCAGTACCGACCATCGCCTTCATGCCTGCATCAGCTAAAACTTTAATTTGCTTCTTGAGTATCTGGCGCGGACTGGCTACAACATCTGAATGATCTAGCCACTGCACATCTGCTAAAAGTAATGCTGCGCCATCTTGCCAGGGCACATAACGCAGAGTATTTGTATCTGGCATCATCGCCATATCTGAGTAACCGCGCTCCCAAGAGCTCATCTCATAACCAGGAACAGTATTCATCTCAACATCAACTGCTAATAGATAATTACATCCTTCAGTGCCATGCTTAAAAACATCACTTAAGAAGAAATTAGCATCAATTCTTTTGCCAACTAAGCGGCCCTGCATATCGGTCATCGCAATGACCACAGTATCTATCTTCTTATCTGCCACATCCTTGCGCAGCTGCTCAACTGTTAGCGGGAACATGTGGGCAAGTATTCCACCAAATCAAGTAATTAAAAACCCACCTAAATTTGATAACAAAGGGGTAATAAACAAAAAAGGCCCGCGTTATGCGGGCCCTTCTTGCTTTGAACTTCTTCGTTAGATAGTCCGCTTAGGACCGGTGAACCACTTTTTTGCAGATAGTTGCCACCAGATACCAAGGATTAACAATGCGCCACCTGTAACAATTGGTGCGTAGTTAACTGAGGTCCAAGTGAAATCCTTATTACCAGGAGTTCCAGTTGGCGTGAAAGGCAGAATGAAGTAAACCGAGATAATTACAATCTCAGCTACTGCAATTGTGCACATCCACTTGTACTTAGATCCAAGTGTCCACTCACCAGCTTTAAATGATGAGCCAGCTTTTAGACGTAAGTAAATTGGAATCATAAACGCAAGGTATAGAGAGATAACACAAACTGATACCACTGCATAAAACGCTGTTGGTGCACCAGTTGGGCTCTTCCACAACGCAGGAAGTGTTAATACCACTCCAGCGACTGCAGATGCCATCACAGCATTTACAGGTACGCCATGGCTATTAACTTTCTTCCAACGATTTCCGCCAGGAACTGCGCCATCACGGCTGAATGCATACATCATGCGTGAGCATGATGTTAGACAAGCAGTAACACAGAAGATCTGGCCCACAGTAGTAATAATCATTACCAACTTGAATGCTATTCCTCCACCTAAAGCTGAGAACAACAAAGCGATGATCTGGCCACCACCATATGGGTTTACCGCTGGATCAAATGAGTTGATGTAATCAGTATTTGAAGCTGCATATAAAAATGCCATCAGCAGGATATATCCACCAATTGCAGAGTATGCAATTGATTTCCAAATTCCCTTAGCTGATGAAAGGTGAGCATCCTTGGTCTCTTCAGAAAGGTGAGCAGATGCATCAAAGCCGGTGATTGTATACTGGGTCAGTAAGAAACCAAGTGGTAACACAAAGTACCAATATGCATGATCGCCAAAGCCTGAGTTATTGATGTGGGTGGTAAACATCCAGGAAACACTCTGATGCTTATCTGGCACAATTACCAAAATTGCAATAATCACTACGGTGCCAAATACGTGCCACCACACTGAGATGTTATTAAACATTGAAAGCAAGGGACCTGAGTAGATATTTATCAAAGTTACTAACGCAATAACTATCAAAAAGAGTACGAACTGTTGCTTTATGAAATCTCCACCCATAAAGCTGGTGGCATAACTTGGTGAGTAAAGACCAAGCAGATTGTTAATAAAGCCAGTCACACCGTATCC
>Ga0194055_10004519_pt1 | contig 10366 bp, 11 predicted proteins | sample SepL449m_MetaG_FD_155482 | JGI IMG/M metagenome (GOLD analysis project Ga0194055, IMG submission 155482) | Anoxic zone freshwater microbial communities from boreal shield lake in IISD Experimental Lakes Area, Ontario, Canada - Sep2016-L442-9m | ecosystem: Environmental > Aquatic > Freshwater >... | reverse complement strand
TGCCATCTCATCCGCAAGGATGGGAGATGTGGTTTCGTCGTCTAGACGAAGCAACGGGCCGGCTCAGTTGGGCGAGCCAGAAGGAATTTTTTATGACCCGACATGATTATCCACCCACCGGCGCATGGCAGCCGTCGCACCCCATTGGGTCTCGACACTTCGCACATTTTCCTGTCGACCGTCCGTTCGCGCTCGATGGTGGCACGCAACTCAATTCTGTTTCTCTTGCGTATGAAACTTGGGGCACATTAAACGCCGAGAAAAGTAATGCAATTCTTTTATGTCATGCATGGACAGGCGATAGCCATGCAACTGGTCCTGCCGAAGACGGGCATCCCACACCTGGTTGGTGGGAAGGAGTGATAGGTCCAGACAAATACATCGATACCAACAAATGGTTTGTGGTGTGCAGCAACGTGATCGGCGGATGTCAGGGTTCAACCGGCCCAGCATCGCCACATCCGGTTGATGGCAAACCATATGGCTCACGTTTTCCTGTGATCACTGTGCGTGACATGGTGCGTGCTCAGTTGCGCCTTACCGACATGCTCGGCATTGTGCAGTGGCACAGCATTGTTGGCGGCTCGATGGGTGGCATGCAAGTGCTCGAATGGGCTGTCACATTTCCCGATCGTGTCAAAACAATTATTCCAATAGCGACTTGTACGCATTCGACTGCTCAACAGATCGCATGGGGTGCAATTGGTCGACGATCTATTCGTCTAGACCCAAGATGGAACAATGGCGAGTACTACGACGCCGCAATTGGCGAAGGCCCATGGGAAGGTCTGTCGATCGCACGCATGGTTTCGCAAGTGACGTTTAGATCAGACAATGTGTTCAGTGATCGCTTTGGACGAGACCTCGCCGACATGGACGCCGACTACAACGGTTTGGGTTTGTGGGACAGGTTTGAAGTGGAGAGTTACCTTGACCACCACGGTGATCGATTGATTCGACGCTTTGATACCAACAGTTATTTGATCATCGGTAAGGCAATGGACTTGCACGATGTTGCGCGCGGTCGTGGTGGATTAGATAAGGCAATGAGCCGGATTAAAGCGAACACGCTCGTGCTGGGTATCTCGTCCGACATTTTGTATCCCACATATCAACAAAAACAGATTCGCGATATTTTGGTTGCGCAAGGCACCGATGCGCAATATGTCGAAGTCGATTCACCGCACGGACACGATGCATTTCTGATCAATCTTGATCAGGTTGGGCCGCCGATTAAGAAATTTTTGGAAGGCAACTTCGCATAATCGCAGCACTCGCACTCGCTGAACTCATTCGCACAATTGCAGTTTGTTCATAGTTGCCTTGCTTGTATACGGCAAAAGTTTGTTGATCGGGTGCAACGTCGCCAATCAGCGAAGCGTGTGGGATTCCAAGCAAGTTCCATGTTCCTCGAAATAGTTTTCCGCGGTGACCTTTGGCCGTGATTGCGATTGTCGATAGTGCCGGAAGGATCAGTAAGCGCACTTCACGCCATGGGTGGTCAAGGCCATCACCAGAAATACGCATTTGACAAATGCAGCGCATGCCATCAGACGAAGTCCATTGGCGTTCGCCCCGACGCGACCACCACATTGCAAACCCGAGCAATGAAATAAACAATGCACTACTGGCAACGTTGAGCAGCCCCCGAATCATGCTCCTTAGTATTGCTGGCTGGGGTAGGTTATTGAACATCATGTTTGGACTGACGACCTTGATCGCGCTTGTGTGCATCTTGGTGGGTGGCGCACTCGCGCGCATGACATGGTGGTTTTGGAATGAGGCCAGGCCAGAGTCGCCTGCACTTGCACCGCTCGAGATCATGAGCGATGTCGCTTATGGCAAGGCCGATGAAGCCCAACGAGTTGTAATGCTCGATGCAGTGCGCATGGATTCAAGCAAAAATCCAGCCACAAAACCAGTAAAGACCACAGTACGTAAGCCGGTGAGTCGTCCCGAGCGAACAGTCAATTCGCCTGTTGACAAGGCTCCTGTTGACAACGCTCCACGACACGTCATTGATCCGTTACTCAAGTAGCGGGGAAGTAGTTTTGACACATGGCCGCATTTGAACCTTCCGAAATGATCGATCGATACAAAGAGCGAGCTGCTGCAGTGAAACGTCGTCCTCTGCCTCCGGTGGCAGGTGAAGAGCGACAGATGTTTTTGCAACAGGCACAGTCCGACTTTCAAGACTTCGCAATGATCGGTGATGCCGAGGCATCGCTAGAAGATGGCATTTTGGTGTTGCGCATCGACTTGCGACCACCAGAAGCTCACAAGTAATTAGTTCTTAATGAACCGCATCACCACACGTGTGCAGTCAGCACCAATTCTGGCGGTGTTCGCGGCAGTGCTGGTGTGGAGTTTCGGTCCGATCATCACACTAAGTATCGGAGTTTCAATCAACACAACAATCTTTTATCGTGTAATTTTTTGGCCGCCGATGTTGTATGCAATTGCATTATTGCGCAAAGTGCCGATTACAAAACACGTGATGAAAATCACATTTTGGCCTGGTATCTTTTTCGGTCTCTCAACAATGGTTGGCTTTACTGCGATGAAGATCACTTCAATCGCGAATGCAACGATCATCGGCAATGTTTCAACTGCATTGGTACTGTTTGTCGCACCAAAGTTTTTAGGTGAGCGCATTCGGTTTATTCAGGTGGTACTAGCAGTTGTGAGCTTTATGGGGATAAGTGCCATCGTGTTTGGGGCTAACGGCTCGGGCGGTGCGACGCTTCGCGGAGATGTGTATGCACTTGCCAACGCCATTTTGTGGGCTGGCTATTTTGTGGCCTGTAAGAAAGTTCGTACCGACGGCGTTGGGGCTTGGGCATTCATGTTTGGAGTCAGCGTTTCGCAAGTTCTTGTAGTCGCTCCGTGGGCTATTGCGACTTCAACCGATCTCGGCAAGGTAACAACCCGCGACATCGGGTTGATCGTATTAATGACATGTTTTACGGGCACAGTGGGACACACACTGATGGTGTGGGCTCAAAAATTCGTACCCGCTTCAACTTCATCATTGATTGCGCTGCTCATGCCTGTGCTCTCGATGATCGGTGCGTGGCTGGTATTCGAGCAACAAATCAACCTGGTGCAGTTCATTGGCGGCGCAGTGGTGCTTGCATCGTTGGCTGGGGTGGTGCGATATGGCTCCAAAGAATCAGTTAATCGCGACGTGTTGACCACAGCAGACCCCCTGCTAAACTCATCTCTCTAGATAAGTAAGGCAATTACCGGTTTTGCGGACGTGGCTCAGTGGTAGAGCATCACCTTGCCAAGGTGAGGGTCGCGAGTTCGAATCTCGTCGTCCGCTCGAATGATTTCACAAGTAGTAGCTACTGCGCGCACAGCTTTTGAGTCTGGCAAAACGCGCCCGCTTGCTTGGCGCAAAGCGCAACTGTTGGGCATGATCAAGATGTTGCGAGACAACGCAGATGATTTTTCTGCTGCTCTCAAACAGGACCTTGGGCGAGGCCCGGAAGAGGCCTGGCTGTACGACATCGGATTTTCGATCACTGAAATTGAATTGATTATCAAGAATCTCAAGAAGTGGACGGAGCCCCGCAAGGTAAGTACACCGCTGGTTTCTCTGCCTGGAAGTTCGCACCGAATTCCACAGCCATTAGGCGTGGTCTTGGTGATTGCTCCGTGGAACTATCCGATTCAGCTCCTCATGATCCCTGTCGCTGGCGCAATTGCTGCCGGTAACGCAGTCGTCATGAAGCCATCTGAGGTTTCCTCGGCTACTTCGGCCTTACTCGGCAAACTTGTGCCTCAATATTTTGATAACGATGCGATCGCCATTGTCGAAGGCGCAGTGCCAGAGACAACTCAGTTACTCGCCGAAAAATTTGATCACATCTTTTACACAGGCAACGGCACAGTCGGTCGTGTTGTGATGCGTGCTGCCGCCGAAAACCTCACACCTGTCACGCTTGAGTTGGGTGGCAAGAGTCCAACCATCGTTGACAAGTCGGCCAATATTGCAATTGCCGGTCGTCGCATTGCATGGGCTAAATATGTAAACGCTGGTCAAACTTGCGTTGCTCCCGACTATGTTCTTGCACACGCAGATATCGCTGACAAGTTGGTCGACGAAATTCGCAAGTCGGTCATAGATTTTTATGGTGCCGACCCACAGCAAAGTGGTGATTTCGCGCGTATTTCATCACCTCGTCATTTTTCGCGCCTGAAGGCAATGTTGGCATCAGGAAAAATTGCAATTGGTGGTCAAACCGATGAGCAACAGCGTTATATCGCTCCAACAGTGTTGGTTGATGTAACTGCCAGCGACTCGGTGATGCAAGAAGAAATCTTTGGACCAATTTTGCCAGTGCTCACTGTTGGCTCAATCGATGAAGCCATCAGTTTTGTCAATGCTCGGTCGCATCCACTCGCGTTATACGTCTTTGCCGAAGACCAAAAAGTCAATGACAAAGTTGTTGCGAGCACCATCTCTGGTGGAGTCACGGTCAACGGAACGATTTTTCACATGACCGGCCCATTCTTGCCATTTGGTGGAGTGGGCGAGAGCGGTATGGGTGCGTATCACGGTCGCGCCGGCGTAGATACTTTTCAGCATCTCAAACCAGTGCTCAAGCGTTCGACGCGGGTAGATGCGCCACTCGCGTATCCGCCGTACACCAAGCGCAAGTTTGCAATACTTAAAAGGTTCATCTAATCAAGAGAGAGAGTCTCACATGAAAATCGGTGTACAACTCTGGCCACAAGCCACATCAATTAATGAAATCCGTAAGGCATGGAAATCTGCCGATGCAATGGGTGTCGACAGCATCTGGACATGGGACCACTTTTATCCACTAGCTGGTGATCCAGAAGCGACACACTTCGAGTGTTATTCGTTGCTCGCAGCAATGGCTGCCGACACGTGCCATGCACAAATTGGTGCCCTTGTTTCGTGCTTCACCTATCGCAATCCACAACTGCTTGCCGACATGGCGCGCACAATTGACCACATCAGCAACGGCCGTTTTGTCTTGGGCGTTGGTTCTGGTTGGTTCGAGCGCGACTACACCGAGTACGGCTATCACTTCGGTACAGCCATCGAACGACTCAAGTTGCTTGAGGCTGGTTTGCCGGTCATCAAATCGCGTTTAGCAAAACTCAACCCGCAGCCTGTTAACGGCACTATTCCGATCATGATCGGCGGCAGTGGAGAAAAGGTGACACTTCGTCTTGTTGCTGAGCATGCTGAACAGTGCAACTTCTTTGGGCCGCCAGAGAATTGTGCTAGCAAAAACAAAATTCTTGATGAATGGTGCGCAAAAATCGGTCGCAATCCTCGCGAGATTGAGCGAACGGTTTGTATTTATCCAAAAGAGGTGACGCGCGAAATATTTGACGAGTACAAGAAGGCTGGCGCAGAGCACATCATCTTGACTTGTGCCGACCCATTTGATTTCACTGATCTCGAAAAATTGCTCAGCTGGAGCAAGTAACTACTTCGAATAGTGGCCGATGGCCTGAACAATTACATCAAAGGCTTCTTCGGCCTGCACATCCCATACCACTTCACAGTTTGGGTTGAGGCGTTCAATGAGGCCACGCTGATCGATCATCGTCATGCCACGCGTGTGCTCGCCATTGAGTTCGATCACTACGTGTTGAGGCTTGGTGGTGAATAGTTGCGGATGTGTAAGAGCGAGCACCGCACACGGATCATGTACTGCGCCACCTTGCATATTGTCGTGACGGCTTACGTAGACATCAGAGAAAAAGACAAACAAGTCGGCGAGCACCGAAGCGAGATGGCCGGGTAGTGCACGCACTTTTTCAATGCGCTTAGGAGTCGCTTGAAGCTTGTGGGTCACATCGAGACCACTCATGATCAATTTGCCGCCGTACTCAAACACCATTGCTGCTGCTTCGGGATCTGCCCAAATGTTGAACTCGGCAGCCGCACTTCGATTACCGAATGAACCACCACCCATGAGCGAGATGCCAGCAATGCGGTGCGCAATGTCGGGTGCGCTACGAAGCGCAAGAGCAATATTGGTTAATGGTCCTGTAGGCACCAGCCACACACCTTCGGTTGCGCGACAAGTGTCAATGATGAAACCCACTGCGTCCTCTGAATCTGCTGGGCCGGACGGCTCTGGCAAGTCTGCGCCATCAAGACCACTCTTGCCGTGCACGTACGAAGCGTCTCGTGGCGGGGCAACCAGGGGTCGGTGTGCTCCTTGATGCAGTGGTGCGGAGGAACCAATCATGTCGAGAACGATTCGAGCATTGCGAGTTGTTGCCGAAATCGGTGCGTTGCCAGCAACTGTCGTTACTCCGAGCACATTGGCATGTCGAGCAGCCACTACGAGCGCCATTGCATCGTCGTGGCCTGGGTCGCAGTCGATGATCATTGGGATTGGGCTACTTAAAGATGTCATCCGCAAGACTCTAGTTGTTTGCTCGCGTTCTTCTGTTTGGGCTCAGTGATGTGCCACAGTAGAGAGGTGAGTACGGCCCCCAAAGATTTTGCATTTGACGTCGTGGTTGTGGGCAGCGCCAATCTCGATCTGGTTGCAACACTCGATCATTTGCCAAAACCGGGAGAAACCATCGTCGCAATCGGTTATGCCGAACATGCCGGCGGCAAGGGTGTCAATCAGGCGGTTGCTTGCGCTCGCATGGGTGCACGCACGGCATTTGTTGGCTGTGTGGGCAACGACGACGCAGGGGTATTTTTGCGCGGCGTGCTCGAAAACGAAGGGATCGACACGACGATGTTGCGCGTCGTTGACATGCCGACAGGACGTGCGTTTATCAATGTCGATAGTCGTGGTGAGAACGAAATAGTTGTTGTATCGGGTGCCAACACGCAGGTGGGCATCGCTCACGACGCACTTGTTTTGCCCATGGCTCGGGTGGTCTTGATGCAACTCGAAATTCCGCTCACCACAGTGCGCAACGTATTGCAGCTTGCGCGCCGCAACGGTGCTCTCACCGTGCTCAATCCTGCGCCTTTCAAGGCTCTTGATGCAGGAGTGCTATCGCTTGTAGATGTGATTGTGCCGAACGAAACTGAGTCTGCTGCTTGCGGTGGCACACAGGCTTTGCTCGACGCTGGAGTGAAGACGGTGCTCACAACTCTCGGCGAGCGAGGTGCACTCATCAACACTCATACATCGGCTACGAGCATTGCACCACACAAGGTTGTTGCTGTCGACACGGTTGGTGCTGGAGACGCATTTATTGGTGCATTAAGTGCCGAACTTGCACGAGGCGCAACCATTAACGATGCTGCTGCTGTGGGTGCAGTTGCGGGCGCACTCGCAACAACGGTTCGTGGTGCTGTGCCATCGCTACCTACTCAAACTTATGTGCGCAGTGCGATGAACAAGTAATGAGCGATATTTCAAAACCGCAGTTGATGCACTTTTATGATGATGAAAGTGCCGAGTTGGCGATCGCGATTGTCAAATACGCAATGGAGCGTATCAAGATGGATCCGCCCCCGCTTGACAAGCCGTACACGCTGAGCGAATTGCAACAGATTGTTGGGCAAACAATCAAGCCAGAAGGTCGAAACGGACTCGATGTGTTGCGTGAGTTTGTCGACGAACTTGCACCGTCGTGTATCAGCGTCGATCATCCTCTCTTCTTGTCGTTCGTGCCTGGTGCACCAACCGAGAGCTCGGTGTTGTTCGACTTGGTTGTTGCCTCATCCAATATTTATGCAGGCTCATGGCTTGAGGGCGCTGGTGCGGTGTATGCCGAAAACCAAGCAATCAAGTGGGTGTCAGACATGGCTGGCATGCCTGAAGAGTCGGGTGGTGTGTTTGTAGCCGGGGGCACTGCTGGCAACTTGTCGGCACTAATTGCCGCGCGCTGGCGTTGGCGTCATCGTGCAGATGGCGCGTTCGATCGCACACGTCCGCTGATCATTGCTTCTGGTGGTTCGCATTCGTCTGTCGAGCAGGCAGCAAAGGTGATGGATGCAGATGTTCTGAAGGTGCCCGCGGATCAGCGGGGTCGCACCGACGGGGTGGCGATGCAAAGGTTTTTGTCATCGCTCAATGAATCCGAATTGCAGCGAATCTGTGCCATTGTCGCCACCGCTGGCACGACCAATGTTGGTGTGGTCGATGACCTCGAGGGCATTGCTAAAGTCGCGCGCGCAATTGGCACGTGGTTGCACATCGACGGTGCTTATGGTGCGGCCGCGCTGTGTGCGCCAAGTGTGAGGCACTTATTCAATGGCATCGAACACGCCGACAGCATGATTGTTGATCCGCACAAGTGGCTGTTTGGTCCATACGACTCATGTGCGCTGATTTATCGCAACCCAGCCGAGGCTCGTCATGCTCACACTCAACATGCCGAATATTTGGACGTGTTGCAGCAAGACGGTGATGCAGCGCGCGACGAGGCCTGGAACCCAGCCGATCTTGCGCATCATTTATCTCGCCGAGCACGCGGTTTGCCATTTTGGTTCAGCCTCGCGATGCACGGCACAGAGGCATATACAGAAGCTATGGAAGCAACTCTCGAGGTTGCTCGCCAAGGTGCTCAGTTGGTTCGCGACGCCAAGCATGTGGAGTTAGTGCTTGAGCCTGAGTTGTCGGTCATTGTGTTTCGACGAATTGGCTGGACGCCCGAGCAGTACCAGATGTGGAGCGACCGCATTCTGGGCGAGGGTCTTGCTTTCGTGGTGCCCAGCACATGGGATGGCGAAACCGTCTTGCGCATGTGCATAGTCAATCCACGCACAACCGTGGCAGGATTAGCTTCAGTTATTTCGTCACTGCGATAAGGGGGGCATGATGTTGAAGTCAGTTCGATCAGTTGTACAACTGCGCAGGTTTGAGTTTTCAAAAACAACGCGCCGCTTAAACGCATGTGGCGATCTCGATGACTTGCGTGCGATTGCTAAAAAGCGACTTCCGGGTGGAGTGTTTGACTATTTCGATGGAGCGGCCGAAGATGAAGTTACAAAAACTGAAAACTCGAGAGCGTTTGCCAATGTTGAGCTACGACCACGAATACTGCGAGACGTCTCGAACATCGATACCTCAACAACGATCATGGGGCAACCCGTTCCGTTTCCGATTGCACTTTCACCAACGGGTTTCACACGTATCGCACATCCGCAAGGCGAGTTGGCTGTAGCGAGGGTTGCAGGTGGCATGGGTTTGCCGTTCACGTTGTCCACTCTTGGTACACGTAGCATCGAAGAAGTTGCTGCAGTTGCAACTGGCCCGCTTTGGTATCAGCTCTATGTTTGGAAAGATCGTGGCTTGTCGCGCGAACTCGTTCAACGTGCCAAGGCTGCGGGATACAAGAGCATCATGCTCACTGTTGACACTCCAGTTTTTGGTAGGCGAGAGCGTGACGTGCGCCGTGGTTTTACCTTGCCACCGAAGATCGGTCTTGAGACTTTTATTGATGGTATGAGGCATCCGAAGTGGACATGGGATTTTGTGCGCAACGAACCGATCACATTTTCGGCAGTGGCCGGACGCTCGGATGTTGATGGCTCACGGGCTATCACTCTTGCCGATTATGTCAATTCACAATTCGATCCGACATTGTCGTGGAAAGACCTCGCATGGATTCGCGAAGAGTCCGGGCTACCCATCATGTTGAAAGGCATTCAATGCGTCCAGGATGCTTTGGTCGCGGCTGACATGGGGGTTGATGCAATCGCGCTTTCCAATCATGGCGGTCGTCAATACGACGGCGCTCCTGCACCAATTGCTTTGTTACCCGAAGTAATGCAAGCAGTTGGAAATCGTATTGAAGTGTTGGTTGACGGCGGGGTTCGACGTGGCAGCGATGTTGTGAAAGCCTGTGCACTTGGCGCACGTGGCGTGATGTTTGGTCGGCCATATTTGTATGGCCTCGGTGCAGCAGGTGAGCCTGGTGTGAAGTGGGCGCTTGATCACATCACGCAGGGCGTGACAAGGACGATGGCATTAATCGGAGAGACTTCGATAACCAATATGTCTGACGGCGTCGTAAAACGAATTCGCCAGTAGAACCTATTTCTGTACTGGTTCTTTCTTGACAACAGTCTTTTTGCGGGTGCCATAACGCTTGTTGAAGCGCTCAACGCGACCTGCGGAGTCGATGATCTTCATCTGACCGGTAAAGAATGGGTGGCTGGCATTCGAGATGTCCAACTGTACGCATGGGTATGTCTGACCATCTTCCCAGACTGTGGTCTTGGAAGGATCTGGATTCATGGTGGTGCGGGTCAAAAATCGATACTCGGCCGAGGCATCTTCAAAGACAACAAAGCGGTACTCGGGATGTGTTTCCTTTTTCATAAGTCTCATAGTGTAGCGGGGCATATTCCCCGTCTATACTTGTCCAATGCCAAATCGCTGTGATGTCCTCG
>Ga0194055_10004518_pt1 | contig 10366 bp, 8 predicted proteins | sample SepL449m_MetaG_FD_155482 | JGI IMG/M metagenome (GOLD analysis project Ga0194055, IMG submission 155482) | Anoxic zone freshwater microbial communities from boreal shield lake in IISD Experimental Lakes Area, Ontario, Canada - Sep2016-L442-9m | ecosystem: Environmental > Aquatic > Freshwater >... | reverse complement strand
TTGTTGGGGCAGACCGCCGGATTGGGAGTGGCGTTGTAGGCGGTGATCTGCGCCGAGTTGACGGTCGTGGTCGGCGGCGTGGTGGAGGTGGTCGTCACCTTCGTGGTGCTCGTGGTCGACGACGACGTGGAGGTGGAGGCCACGCTCGGTTGCTTCGAACCCCCGTCGTTGCCACCCGACACGACGAGCGCGACGATCACGCCCACGAGGATCACCGCGACCGCCGCGATCACGCCGAGGACGATCTTGCGGCGGTCGTCGCCCGAGGCGCCGCCGCGCGGCGCCACCGCGCCGGGGCCACCCGGGCCACCCGGGCCACCGGGTCCGCTCGGACCACCGGGCCCACCGGAGCCACCCGGGCCTCCCGCCGGCGGCACCGGCGGCACCGCCATGGTCGGGTCGAAGGCGCCGGGGAGTGCCGCCGACACCGTCGTGGCGTCGGACGGCTGCGGCGCCCCGCGCCGACCCGGCTCGGGCGGCAGCGGGGTCGTCGGGTCGACGGGTCCACCGGTCATGGTCACTCCTCGGGAGGCTCGGACGACGCCCGACGCTACCGGTCGAACCGTCGGGCGCCGCCCAGGACGGCCCGGGTTCGGCCACCCGAGCGCCGTCGTCCATACTGAGGCCACCATGACCCCGGCCCGCTCGAACGACCACGACGACGCCACCCGATACGCCCGCAGCGCCGGTGAGGTGCTCCTCGCCCTGCGTCGAGACGAGTACCACGCCCCCTGGGCCCTGGGCGACGCCGGTGACCACACCGCCAACGAGCACCTGCTCGGGCTGATCGCTGCGGACCACCCCGATGACCGCGTGCTCTCGGAGGAGTCGGCCGACGACCCGCGCCGGCTCGACGCCGACCGGGTCTGGATCATCGACCCGCTCGACGGAACCCGCGAGTTCTCGGATCCCCCGCGCACCGACTGGGCGGTCCACGTGGCCCTCTGGGAGCGCGGCCAGGGGATCACCGCCGCGGCGGTCGCGCTCCCAGCTCTCGACCTCGTGCTGGCCAGCGCGCCGCCAGCCGAGGTCCCGCCGCTCGACGACCGTCGGCTGCGGGTCGTGGTGAGTCGGACCCGAGCCCCGGCCGTGGCACAGCGCGTCGCCCGTGCCCTCGACGCCGAACTCGTCGGTCTCGGCTCGGCCGGTGCCAAGGCGATGGCCGTCGTGCTCGGCCACGTCGACGCGTACGTGCACTCCGGCGGTCAGTACGAGTGGGATTCAGCGGCGCCGGTCGGCGTGGCGCGCGCGGCGGGCCTCTTCACCTCGCGCCTCGACGGGTCGCCGCTCGAGTACAACCGGCCCGACCCCTGGCTGCCCGACCTCGTGGTGTGTCGGCCGGAGATCGCCGACCAGGTCCTGGCGATCACCACCGCCTGAGGCTGACCCGGGCCACCCCGGCCCCGGGCACCGCCGTCCGATCATGAACAACATCAGCAACATCGACCACAACCATTGACACGGGGCAACACCCGTGACGGCTCGTCTGGCGAATCCGTGAGTCACCCGCCAGACTTGATGCCACCCTCCGGGGGGAAGGAACCACCATGAGCCTCACCGACCACATCTCGACCCGCACCTTCAAGGCAACCCGCTGCCGGCGTTGCAGCATCGTCATCGGGTTCGGCGACACCTGCGACTGGTGTCAGCAGCGCCCGACCGGGCACGTCGACCAGCCCGGTGACTACATGGGTCGTCACCACTCCGAATGGATCGGCACCGTGCAGGTGCTCACCCAAGAGGATGACGTCTACGCGCTCGAACAGCTCCTCGTGCACCTCGTGGCCACGGCCCGGGCCGAGGCCGAGTCCACCGGCAACAACGGCCACCGGTGGTACGAGGACCAACTGACCGCGCTGGGAGAGTCCACCACCCCGAATCGGCCTAGCCGGTCCATGAACGCCGCCTGACGCAAGTCAGCCGCGGGCGGCTTCGAGCAGCGCCAGCACCCGCTTCCGGTCCACCTTGCCGGTGTCACCCATCGGGTAACCGTCGTCGGGGACCACGCACCACACGGTCGGGACCTTGTACGAACTGAGGTCCTTCGCGCACGCCGCGCGCAAGGCGCCGGCGTCGAGGGCGGACCCGGAGCGCAGCGCGACGACCGCGCCGATCACCTGGTCGCGTGCAGGGTCGGGGAGTCCGAGCACCGCCACGTGCATGACCCCGTCGAGCCCACCCAGCACGCGCTCGACCTCGGCCGGCGCGACGTTGAAGCCGGCGGTCTTGATCATGTCGCCACCGCGCCCGTGGAAGAACAGCCGGTCATCACGCCACGAGCAGAGGTCTCCGGTGTGGTACCAGCCGTCCGCGTCGAAGGTGGCGGCCCGTTCGCGCTTGTGGAACCCGAGCATCAGACAGTCGCCGCGCACGAGCAACTCACCGATCTCACCCGACAGCACGTCGCTCCCGGAGTCGCGGTCGACGATCCGGTGCTCCATGCCGTCCATCGGTGAGGCGAACGAACCCCGCAGGTGCTCGGGGAGGATGGCGTCGGCGTCGTACGACATGGTGTGGGGCCCGCAGGTCTCGGTCATCCCGAGGCTCTGCTCGCGCTGGTCCACGGCGAGCCCGGCGAACGCGGGCCCCCGGAGCAACGCTGGTCCGATCCGGAGACGATGCAGATCGCGCCCTGGAAAGCTCGGATGGGCCACCATGGTCTCGGCCGCCTGGGCGAACGAGTAGACCGCCGTGGCGCCTTCCTGCTCCATCAGATCGAGAGCCCGTCCGGCGTCGAACCGGAGGTCGGTCACCAGCGGGATCCCGAGCGTCGCGCACGACAGCAGTCCGACGCACACGCCCCCGATCCAGAAGAACGGCATCGGCGCGTAGACCACGTCGTCAGTGGTGAACGCGCGGCGCACCGCGAGCTTGTGGGCTTGACGGAGCAGCGCGCCCTGGGCGTGCACGACGGCCTTGGGCTCGGCGGTGGTCCCCGAGGTGTAGACGGTCACCACGGCGTCGGCCGCCGCGACGTCGGCCTCGACCGCCACGAGGAGCTCGGGCGGGACCGCGACGAGCGTCTCGGGGTCTTCGGCCCACACCGGACGCCCGGGACCCAGCCACCAGGCGCTCCGGAGGAACGGGTGGGTCTCGGTGGCCAGGGCCGACCCGGGGTCGCGGTCGGCCAGCGCCGGCACCGCCGCCTCGAGCAGCGCGGTCGCCCCCTCGCCGGCTTCCGCGCCGGTGATCGCCACGGCGGCGTCGGAGTGGCGGAGCACGTGCGCGAGCTCGGGGGCCTTGGCGAACGGATTGGCAAGGATCGCGTGCGCCCCGATCCGCCCGAGAGCGAGGAATGTGACGACCCAGTCGGCGCCGTTGGCCAGCACGATCGCGACCCGGGTGTTCTTGCCCACCCCCGCCGCCAGCAGCCGTCGGGCCAGCACCGCCGAGCGCTCCGCCGCCGCGGCGTAGGTGAGGCGGTCGGTCGGGGTCACGAGCAACGCGGCATCACGGCGGGCTGCGAAGCCGGCGAGGAGCTCGGGCACCGTCCGCGGCTCCATCTCAGATCGCCCCGTCGGTGCGCAAGACGGCGAGCGCGGCCGCGTCGAGGCCGAGCCAATCGCGGTAGACCTCGTCGTTGTGGGCGCCCAGGGCCGGTCCGGCCCAGCGGATCCCTGCGGGCGTGGCGGAGAGCCGCGGGAGCGGCGCCAGCATCCGCACCGGTCCGACGCCGTCGACGTCGACGTCGACGAAGTCGCCTCGGGCCACGACGTGGGGATCGGCCACCAGATCGTCGAGCGTGTTGACCGGCGCCACCGGGATGCGCACGCCGAGCAGGGTCGTGACCACCTCGTCGCGGTCGCGGGCGGCGATCCAGTCGGCCACGATCCCGTCGAGCTCGTCGGCGTGCTGCGACCGCACGGCGGCGCGGGCGAAGCGCGCCCGGCCTTCGTCGGTGTCGAGCCCGAGGAGCCCCAGCAGGCGCCCGACCTGGTTGTCGGTGGTCCCCGACACCACCAGCCACGCTCCGTCGCGGGTCCGGTAGACGTTGCGCGGCACGCCGTTGGGAACCCGGCTCCCCGTCCGTCGGGGCACGGGCTGGGTCGCGTCGTACCCCGTCGCCGACGACGTGAGCAGCTGGAGCACCGGCTCGTACATGCTCACGTCGACCTTCTGCCCCCGACCACCCCGCGCGTCGCGGTGGTAACACGCCGCCAGCGTGCCCACGACCCCGGCGATCGCGCTCAGCACGTCGCCGAGCGGCACCGACGGCAACATCGGCGGACCGTCGGCCTCACCGGTGAGGTTGGTGAGCCCACCGAACGCCTCGGCCAGCGACCCGTTGCCGTCGCGCCCCGCGTACGGGCCGGTGGAGCCGTAGCAGCTGACGGTCACCACCACCGCGTCGGGATTCACCGCCAGCAGCTCGTCGGGGGTCGCTCCCCAACGCTCGAGCGTGGCCCGGGGGAGGTTCTCCACCACCACGTCGGCGGCCCGCACCAGGTCGTGGAGCAACGCCCTTCCGGCCGGGGTGGCCGGGTCGCAGGTGATGGTGCGCTTGTTACGCGACACGGCCGCCCAGTTCATGGAGTGGCCTTCACGTACGTTCCCCAGGGAACGCATCGGATCCCCGCCGGGACGCCCGTCACGGGGCGGCGGCTCGAGCTTCACGACGTCGGCCCCGAGGTCGCCGAGCATCGTGGCGACCTGCGGCGCCGAGAAGAGGATCGCGAGGTCGAGCACACGCAGCCCGTCGAGGGCACGCACCTGACCCGACCCTTCCGTCACCACGAGGACCGGCCCCTACTTGAGGAGTTCGATCAGCAACTCGTAATACCGCTTCTCGCCGACGTTCTTGGCGGTCTCGATGCCACCCTTTTTCATCTCCACGATCGACGGGATCACGACGTCGGCCTCGAAGTAGTCCTTGACGTCGCCGCCGGTGTCGGGCTCGGGCACCGCCGCGATCCGGTCGCCGTCGAGGATCACCAGGATGTAGTCGTTGTCGTGGCGATGGATGGCCCCCGCCTCGCCCGGCGCGAGGTCCATCTCCCAGACCCGCACGTACTCGTTCTCGAACAGCACCTTGGTGCCCACGTCTCCGAGCTCACGCTCCGCCACGATCTCCCCCTCCATCGGCTTCCGATCCCGCCGACGGTAGAGGACCACCCCGATCCGGCACAACGTCGGCGCCGGGACCGGACGAACCGGACAGCGCTCCGACGCGCGGGTGGTGGCGCCGGAACCACCAGGCGGCCGCCGCACCGATCGGGAGCGGCAGCCAGAACGACACCAGCCGGAACAGGAGGGTCACCGCGACGGCCTGGCCGGCGTTCACGCCGGCCGCGACCAGCGTGGCGGTCAGACCCGCCTCGACGAAGCCCAGGCCGCCGGGCGTGATCGGGACCATGGACAGGACCGACGCCGCCACGAAGGCGAGCAGCACCGACCAGGGGTCGGGCCGGGCCCCGATCGAGTAGAGCGCCAGGAGCAGCACCAGGTACTCGAAGCCCCAGCGACCCACCGCGGCGCCCACGGCCTCGACCCAGCGGGTGCCCATCGTCCGACGGATCTCGTCGCGCTCGAGGAGCAGGCGGTCCCCCAGCCCGACCACGGCGGGTCGCCGGCGGCGGAACAGGTTGGCGGTGCGCTCCACCAACGCGCCGAGCGCCCGCACGGGTCGTCGGGTGGCGAGGAGCACCGTACCGAGCGCCGCCATCACCACGAAGACCGCGATCCCGACCCAGGCCGCCTGCACCAAGGACCGTGGGAGCACCGTCCCCGTCAGGACCCCGGGGATCACGAGCACCGGCAGGGCGACGAGCGCGGCCGTCACGAGCAACGACTGCACCGTCACCGCGGTCGCGGCGGTCGTCAGATCGAAACCCGCGTCGGCGAGCATGCGCGAGGTCATGGCCGCGCCGGTCGCCCCACCGCCAGGAGTGACCCGGTTGAACGCGTTGCCCGCGAGTTGCGACAGCACGACCGGGAGCCAGCGGTCGGTCCGCAGGGCGATCGCCTGGAGCCACCAGACGCAGGCGAAGCTGCAGACCTCGAGCACCACCACGAAGGGCAACGCGAGGGGGTTGAAGTCGTCGAGGCGGCGCCAGGCCGAGAAGACCTCCCCGAGGCTGGGCGCGAGCAGGTAGAGCGACACCGCGCACAGGATCAAGAAGACGACCCGCCCGACCGAGGAGCGCGGGCGGGGTGCCGCCGCGGCCCGGGCAGCCTGCCGCTCGAACTCCGCCAGAGCTGCCGGATCGGATCCAGGCACGGCGGAGCCACCCGGTGCGCGGGACCCACGGGCGCTCGGGGACGGACCGGAGGGAGGAGGAAGAGGAGGTGGAGGAGTGGCAGCCATCGCGCTGGGCGGACAGGCTAGCCAGACCACGTCGATCCGACGAGCGACCGACGAGCGGCTGCCGAGCGACCGACGAGCGACCGACGAACAACCAATGAGGAGGGGACGTGGACGTCCTGCGCACCGCCGACCAACGGTTCGAAGGACTGCCGGACTTCCCGTTCCGGCCCCACTACGTGGAGGTGCCCGACGGCGACGGCGGACGGTTGCGGGTCCACCACCTCGACGAGGGCCCTCGCAACGGACCGGTTGTCGTGCTGATGCACGGAGAACCGTCGTGGTGCTTCCTGTATCGGCACATGATCCCGGTGCTCACGGCTGCGGGCCTGCGCTGCCTCGCCCCCGACCTGGTGGGGTTCGGCCGCTCCGACAAGCCCAGCCGACCCGACGACTACACCTACGCCCGGCACGTCTCGTGGATGCAGGCCTGGCTCGACGAGGTCGGGGCGAGCGACCTCACCCTGGTGGGCCAGGACTGGGGTGGCCTGATCGGCCTGCGCCTCGTCGCGGCCGACCCCGGGCGGTTCTCCCGGGTCGTCGCCGCCAACACGTTCCTGCCCACGGGCACCGGTCGGGTGAGCGATGCCTTCCTCGACTGGCAGCGCTTCTCCCAGGAGGTGCCCGCCTTCCCGGCCGGTCGCATCGTCGACTCGGGGTGCACCACGGACCTGACCCCGGAGGTGGTCGCCGCGTACGACGCCCCGTTCCCCGAGGAGGCCATGAAGGCCGGTGCCCGCCGGTTCCCCCTCCTCGTGCCCACCCGGCCCGACGACCCGGAGGCCCCGGCCAACCAGGCTGCCTGGGAGGTGCTGGCCAGCTACGCCCGCCCGTTCCTCTGCGCCTTCTCCGACGCCGACCCGATCACGGCCGGGTCCGACCGGGCCCTGCGGGAGCGCATCCCGGGCTGCGCCGGGCAGCCTCACACCACCATCGTCGGGGGTGGCCACTTCCTCCAGGAGGACCGGGGGCCCGAGTTGGCCCGCATCGTGGCGGACTGGGTGCAGAGCCCCTGAGCGGAACCTAGGCTGGTAGTCATGGAAGAACTCGCCTACGACGCCTTCGACGCCGACAACCATTACTACGAGGCCCTCGACGCCTTCACTCGGCACCTCGACCCGACCTTGGGGCCGCGCTGCGTCCAGTGGTGCGAAATCGGCGGCCGCCGTTACCAGGTCGTGGGCGGGCGAGTGAACCGCGCCGTGGTCAACCCCACCTTCGACCCGATCTCGAAGGCGGGCGCGATGCACGACTTCTTCCGCGGTAACCCCGACGGCAAGAGCCCCCTCGAGTTCCTCCGCGAGCGCGAGCCGATCCGTCCGGAGTACCGCGACCACGACGCCCGCCTCGCGGTGATGGACGCCCAGGGCCTCGAGCGCGTGTGGATGTTCCCCACCCTCGGCGTGCTCTACGAAGAGGCGCTCAAGCGCGACCCCGAGGCCGTCACCTTGTCGTTCACCGCGTTCAACCGGTGGCTCGACGAGGACTGGGGCTTCAACTACCAGAACCGCATCTTCGCCGCGCCGTACTTCTCCCTGTGCGACCCCGACTGGGCGGTGCGCGAACTGGAGTGGGCCCTCGGCCGTGACGCTCGCGTGATCGTCATGCGCCCGGCGGCGCCCACCACCGCGAGCGGGCAGGTCTCACCCACCGACCCGATGTTCGATCCGTTCTGGGCCCGGGTGGCCGAAGCCGGTATCACCGTGGTCGCGCACGCCGGCGACAGCGGGTACTCCTCGCAGGGCTACGTACGCGACGAGCGTTTCGCCGCCACGTTCGGTGGTGGTGGGCGACCGAGCGTGCGCATCTTCGCGATCGAGCGGGCGGCCTACGACTTCCTCATCACGCTCGTGCTCGACGACCTCTTCGGTCGGTTCCCCAACCTGCGCGTCGCGTCGGTCGAGAACGGCTCGGAGTTCCTCCCCGACCTCTTCCGCAAGTTGCGGTCGACCGCCAAGAAGATGCCCGGGATGTTCCGCGAGGACCCGGTGGAAACGTTCCGTCGTCACGTCTGGATGAACCCGTTCTGGGAGGACGATGTCCAAGAGGTCGTCGACCTCATGGGCGCCGACCGGGTGATCTTCGGCTCGGACTGGCCCCACATCGAGGGGATGCCCCAGCCGCTCGACTACGTCAAGGAGCTCAAGGAGTTCTCTGACGCCGACCAGCAGCTGATCCTGCGCGACAACGCCCGCGAACTCACCCTGCGCCGCCCCGCCTGAACCTGGGGGCCCGAGGATCCCCCGACCTCGGGAACGCAACATTGCGAACAGGTGAACGATCCCTGACCGGCAAGACACCAGACCCGACCTGGCCCTACGCTCCACTCCTGAGTTCACCGCCCACGACCCGGCCCCATCCCCTCATCCCGCCGCTCGGGGCGCCAGACCCCCCGCACGAGGAACCTTCCCGATGATCCAGCGTTCTCCGACCCTGGCCACCTTCGCCGTCATGCTCGTGGCGATCGTGGGGGGAGGCGTGCTCGCGCTTCCGATCGCCCTCTCGCAGTTCGGGCCCGTCCCAGCCGGCATCGTCGTGGTGCTGATGGGGATCCTCAGCACGCTCACCATGGCCACGCTCACCAAGGCGGTGACCCGCTCGGCCACGGTGGCCGCCGGCCGGGGGCGCCTCGTCACCATGACCTCCGAGCACCTCGGCCCGCTGACGACCCGCACGACCACCGGCGTCTCCATCGTCAACTGGCTCGGGCACCTCGTCGTCTACTTCCTCGGGCTCGCGGGCACCTTGGCGGCGGTCTTCGGTGGCGCCACCGCCCTGTGGTCGGTCGGCATCGGCGTGCTCGTCACCCTGCTCATCCTCCTCCAGGCCCGCAAGGTGTTCATCGCGTCGGCCAGCGTCGTGGCCGCGGTCAACCTCGTCCTCCTCGTCGCACTCGTGGTGATCGTCGCCACCCACGTCGACACCGCCCTCATCCGGATCGGCGACTTCGGCGGGAGCCTCCACGGCCTCGACGAGTGGCGCAACGCCCTGCGGCTCGTGTTCGGAGCGATCCTCTGGGCCTACTTCGGCCACACCGCCATCTTCGCCATCGCCCCGGAGATCTTGAAGGTCGAGCCGTCGGGCCGGGCCCTCCTGCGCGGATCGGTCAGCGCCATGATCGCCGCGACGGTCATCAACGTCACGTGGGTCGTCGTCGTGCTCGGCTCGATTCCCGGCAGCGCGCTCGAGCGCAACGAGTCGACCGGCGTCACGATCATCGCCCGAACCGTCGGCGGTCCGTTCACCGTGATCGCCACGCTCTTCGTCATCCTCGCCATCGGGGGTGGCGCCGCCAACTCGGCGTTCGCGCTCACCGACGTGGTCGCCGAGCTCCTTCCCGACAACGAGCGGTTCGTCGCCCTGCTGCGCCCCGGCGTGTCGATCGAGGCCGACGAGCCCACCACCGCGACCCGCATCGTGATCACCGTCGTCGAACGCGAGCACCACCGCCAACTCATCGCCCGCGCCCGTCGCGGCGAGCACGTGGTGACCGAAGACATCAACGACATGGTGTGGGACTCCCGCGCCCTGCTCGAGCGGGTCGGCGGCATGCCTCGACGCCACTGGCTGCGGGTCACCAACGAAGGAACGCTGCCCGACGGCGTCTTGGTGCGCGTCGACGCCACGATGCCCCTGACCCAGCACCCGGTCGGGGCCGAGCCGTGGTGGCACCGGGCCCCAGAACAGAACGAGATTGCGGTCATGCGGGCCGTCACCCGTCAGCCCGACACGGCCGCCAAGTTGGCCGCCCGCCTCGGGCTCGGGCCCGACGTGCTCGAACCCATCACCCAACGCCTGCTCACCCAGGGCTCGATCCGGGTCGACCCCGACGGGCGGTTCCGGGCCGTCCTGGGCACGAAGCGCCGGATGCGCAGCAGCACGGCGGCGTCGCGACTCGACGTCCTCTTCGACCTCGACGGCGAGTCCGGCGGCGAGAGCGCAATCAACCAGACCACCGGCGCCGACCGGGCCCTCGACGCCTCCGCCCGCCTCCAGGGCCTGCTCAGCGGAGCCAAGTCCGCCAGCCCGGCCGCGTCCCGACTCGACGCGCTCGCCGGCCTCGAC
>Ga0194055_10004517_pt1 | contig 10370 bp, 8 predicted proteins | sample SepL449m_MetaG_FD_155482 | JGI IMG/M metagenome (GOLD analysis project Ga0194055, IMG submission 155482) | Anoxic zone freshwater microbial communities from boreal shield lake in IISD Experimental Lakes Area, Ontario, Canada - Sep2016-L442-9m | ecosystem: Environmental > Aquatic > Freshwater >... | reverse complement strand
GGTGTTCGGCGGCGACCTCCCGGCGCTGCCCATCCTGGCGGCGGCTCCGACGCCCCCGCTGGGCCCGATCTGGGTGGCGTGGTTGATCATCGGGGCCGTGTCCGGTGTCGCGATCGGCCAGCAGTGTGCCCGCCACCCGCTCCCGTTCGAACTGGCCTTCGCCAAGCTGGCGGTGGCGTCGTTGATGGCATCGGTCGGCCTGGCACTGCTGGCGCTGGCCGGTAGCGGCCAGCTGGGCAATTTCGGCCATGTCGGGGTGGATCAGGCGACGTTCGGACCATGGGTGTTCTTCTGGTTCTTCGCAATCGGCGGCCTTACGGTGGTGATGGCCGGAGGTATCAGTCGGCGTCCCGGCCTTCCCACGATGCCCCGGCGGGCACCGGCCCCGGCCGCCCCGGTCTACGACCCGTTCTCCGATAATCCGCCCGATGAGTCCGATGATCCCCTCGATGCGTTCGACGGCCTGCCCGACCAGGACGACGATCTCGAACTCGAAACCGCGCCCGAACCCGAACCTCAGCTGGACCTCGGCCTCGAGCCCGGGCCCGGGCCCGGGGTTTCCAGGCCGGTAACGCCGCCGCCACCGGTGAAAGCGGCCCCGGATCTCGACGATGTGGAAGACCTGATGTTCGTCGACGCCGACCTCGAGCCGGACGGCCCTGCGCCGCCGGCCGGCTGACGGATCGGGCTCATCCTCGCGCGCGGCCCCATCGTGGCCCGGTTAGGCTGACCGCCGTGTCAGCGCCAGAAACGATCAGCGTGCCGCCCGGTGCGCCGGCCCGACTCGTGGTGCTGGCCTCCGGCACCGGCTCGTTGCTGCAGGCGCTGCTGCAGGCCGCCGTCGGTGACTACCCCGCCCGGGTGGTCGCCGTCGGCCTCGATCGCGACTGTCGTGCCGCGACGATCGCCGCTGCTGCCGGGATTCCCGCCTACGTCGTGCGGCTGGGGGACCACCCCGACCGCACCGCGTGGGACACCGCGATCACCGCATCCACCGCCCAGCACGCACCAGACCTCATCGTCTCCGCTGGATTCATGAAACTCCTTGGGCCGAAATTCCTTTCGCGGTTTCCCGGCAGGGTGATCAACACCCACCCGGCGCTGCTCCCGTCATTTCCGGGCGCGCACGCCGTCCCCGACGCGCTGGACTACGGGGTGAAGATCACCGGCTGCACCGTCCATCTGGTCGATGCCGGGATGGATACCGGGCCGATTCTGGCCCAGGAGGCCGTCGCCGTGGACGCCGGCGACGACGAACAGAGTTTGCACGAGCGCATCAAGACCGTCGAGCGACGGCTTCTGGTGGACGTGCTGGCCGCGCTGGCGACGCGCGGCGTGACCTGGAACGGCAGAAAGGCGATTCTCTAGATGACGGCGCAGACATTGATCGGCAGGAAACCCGTCCGGCGCGCACTGATCAGCGTGTACGACAAGAGCGGCCTCATTCCGCTGGCCCAGGGCCTCCATGAGGCCGGTGTCACCATCGTCTCCACCGGATCCACTGCGAAAACCATTGCGAGCAAGGGGATTCCGGTCACTCCGGTGGAGTTCGTCACCGGGTTCCCCGAGGTGCTCGACGGCCGGGTCAAGACCCTGCACCCGCACATTCACGCCGGCCTGCTGGCTGACACCCGCAACCCCGGGCACGTCGCCGCGCTGGAGAAGCTGAAGATCGAACCGTTCGACCTGGTCGTGGTCAATCTGTATCCGTTCAGCGAGACGGTGGACTCCGGCGCGGAGATCGACGAGTGTGTCGAACAGATCGACATCGGCGGGCCGTCGATGGTTCGTGCCGCGGCCAAGAACCACGCCAGCGTCGCCGTCGTGGTCGAACCGCTGGGATACGACGGGGTTCTTGCTGCGGTTCGCGCCGGCGGGTTCAACCTTGAGGAGCGAAAGAAGCTGGCGTACCTGGCGTTTCGCCATACCGCCGAGTACGACATCGCGGTGGCGAGCTGGATGGGTTCAACCCTGGCCCCGGAGGGCGGCTCGGAGGACTCGGCGGCGCCGGCCGCTCTGCCCCGGTGGTTCGGCCGCAACTGGCGGCGCACCTCGCTGCTGCGTTACGGCGAGAACCCGCATCAGCAGGCCGGCCTCTACAGCGACGACGTGGGCTGGCCGGGCTTGGCGCAGGCCGAGCAGTTGCACGGAAAAGAGATGAGCTACAACAACTTCACCGACGCCGACGCTGCCTGGCGTGCCGCGTTCGACCACCAGGACATCTGCGTGGCGATCATCAAGCACGCCAACCCCTGCGGAATCGCGATCTCGCACGCGTCGGTCGCCGATGCCCACCGCAAGGCACACGCGTGTGACCCGCTCAGCGCGTTCGGCGGGGTGATTGCGACCAACACGGAGGTGACCCGTGAGATGGCCGAACAGGTCGCCGACATCTTCACCGAGGTGATCATCGCCCCCGCCTACTCCGAGGGGGCGGTGGAGATCCTGGCCCGCAAGAAGAACATCCGCGTGCTGGTGGCCGCCGAACCGGTCATCGGTGGGGTGGAGATCCGGCAGATCAGCGGCGGCCTGCTGATGCAGGACCGCGACCAACTCGACGCCCCCGGCGACGACCCGGCGAATTGGACACTTGCGACCGGCGGAGCCGCCGATCCGTCGACCCTGACCGACCTTGCATTCGCCTGGCGCACCTGCCGTGCGGTGAAGTCGAACGCGATCGTCATCGCCGCGGACGGCGCCACCGTCGGCGTCGGCATGGGACAGGTCAACCGGGTCGATGCGGCCCGGCTGGCGGTGGAGCGCGGCGGAGACCGGGTGCGTGGGGCGGTGGCGGCCTCGGATGCCTTCTTCCCGTTCCCGGACGGTCTGGAGGTGCTGACGTCCGCCGGTGTGACGGCCGTCGTGCACCCGGGCGGGTCGGTGCGCGACGACGAGGTGACCGCGGCAGCCGCCGCGGCGGGAATCTCGCTGTACCTCACCGGCGCGCGGCACTTCGCCCACTAGATGCTTCGCGGGTTCACCGAAGCGCGGTCCATCGATCCCGTTCCCGACTCGGAGCGGCGGGGGACCGTCTGGCGTCAAGGTCCGTTCTGGTTCGCCTTCAATCTGCAGCCGGTGAGTCTCGCGTTGGGATTCGTCGGGCCCGCGCTGGGTCTCTCACTGGCGCGGACGGTCGTCGCCAGCGCCGCGGGGCTGTTTGTGGGCAACCTTTTCCAGGCGTTCCACGCCGTTCAGGGGCCGTTCATGGTGCTGCCGTTCTTCACCGGCCCCGCGGCCGTCGCCCTCGGCCGGGTCGACGTCTCTTTCGTCATGGGACTTGCTGTTTCGGCGACCGTCTACCTGGTGTCGGCGCGGAGGGCAGGAGTTGCCCGGTAACGCGCTGCGGGTCCGGCAGAGGCCCGATGCGGCTGCCGAATGCATGACGAGATGCTGTCCAAAAGGCGCGAGAACCGGGCTGACACTGCCGAGCACTCGACAGCCGTCGTAGCGTGGGGGGCGTGACTGCACCCAGTGCCCCGAACGACCTGCCCAAGACCCTCGGCGAACTGCGCGCCTCCGGGCACCGTGAGCGCGGCGTCAAGCAGGAGATCCGGGAGAACCTGCTGATCGCCCTGGCCGAGGGGGAGGACGTGTGGCCGGGCATCTTCGGCTTCGAAGACACCGTGCTGCCCCAGCTCGAGCGCGCGCTGATCGCCGGGCACGATTTCGTGCTGCTCGGCGAGCGCGGACAGGGCAAGACTCGACTGCTGCGCTCGCTGGTCAACCTGCTCGACGAGTGGACCCCGGTGATCGAGGGCGCCGAACTCGGCGAGCACCCGTACTCACCGATCACCCCGCAGTCGATCCGGCGAGTGGGCGAATCCGGCGACGACCTGCCCATCGCCTGGCGGCACCGCAGCGAGCGCTACACCGAGAAGCTGGCCACCCCCGACACCAGCGTCGCCGACCTCGTCGGTGACATCGACCCGATCAAGGTGGCCGAGGGCCGCACCCTCGGCGATCCGGAGACCATCGCCTACGGGCTGATCCCGCGTGCGCACCGCGGCATCGTCGCGATCAACGAACTGCCCGACCTCGCCGAGCGCATCCAGGTCTCGATGCTCAACGTCATGGAGGAACGGGACATCCAGGTGCGCGGCTACACCTTGCGGCTGCCCCTGGACGTCCTGGTGGTCGCCAGCGCCAACCCGGAGGACTACACCAACCGCGGCCGCATCATCACCCCGCTGAAGGACCGCTTCGGCGCTGAGATCCGCACCCACTATCCGCGCGAGCTGGACGCCGAGGTGGGCGTCATCAGCCAGGAGGCGCACCTCACCGCAGACGTGCCGCAGTACCTGCTGCAGATCATCGGCCGGTTCGCCCGGCTGCTGCGCGAATCCCATTCGGTGGACCAGCGTTCCGGGGTCTCGGCCCGTTTCGCGATCGCCGCCGCGGAGACCGTCGCCGCCTCCGCGCGACACCGCGGGGCGCTGTTGGGGGAGGACGAACCGGTGGCCCGTGTGGTGGATCTCGGCACGGTCATCGACGTGCTGCGCGGCAAGCTGGAATTCGAGTCCGGCGAGGAGGGCCGCGAGCTCTCGGTCCTGGAGCACCTGCTGCGGCGCGCCACCGCCGACACCGCGCAGAAAGCGTTGGGCGGCATCGACGTCGGGCCGCTGGTCTCGGCGGTGGAGAACTCGGCGGTGACCACCGGCGAACAGGTGCCGGCCAAGGACGTGCTGGCCGCGCTGCCGAACCTTCCGGTGATCGACAAGATCGCCGAGCGCCTCGGCGCCGACAGCGAGGGCCGGCGGGCCGCCGCACTGGAACTGGCGCTGGAGGCGTTGTATCTGGCCAAGAAGATCGACAAGAACACCGACGACGGCGAAACGGTGTACGGGTAGCCATGACGAAACGTCCCCGCCCGCACGACGCGCGCTATGCGGCCTACACCGGTGGGCCCGATCCGCTCGCTCCGCCGGTGGATCTGCGCGAGGCACTGGAGCAGATCGGCGAGGACGTCATGGAGGGCGCCTCGCCCCGGCGGGCGATGCAGGAACTGCTGCGCCGCGGGTCGCCCAGCATGAAGGGTGCCGACCGGTTGGCCGCCGAGGTCAACCGCCGACGTCGGGAACTGTTGACGCGCAACAACCTTGACGGGACACTGCAGGAGATCAAGAAGCTGCTCGACGAGGCGGTGCTGGCCGAGCGCAAGGAACTGGCTCGGGCACTGGACGACGACGCTCGCTTCGCCGAGATGCAGATCGAGTCGTTGTCCCCGTCGCCGGCCAAGGCGGTGCAGGAACTCTCGGAGTATCAGTGGCGCAGCGACGAGGCGAAGCAGAAATTCGATCAGATCAAGGACCTGCTCGGCAGGGAGATGCTCGACCAGCGTTTCGCCGGCATGAAGCAGGCCCTGGAGAACGCGAGTGACGAAGACCGCCAGGCGGTCAACGAGATGCTCAACGATCTCAACGATCTGCTGGACAAACACTCCCGCGGTGAGGACAGCCAACAGGATTTCCAGGACTTCATGGCCAAACACGGCCGGCACTTCCCGGAGAACCCGCGCAACGTCGAAGAACTGCTTGACTCGCTGGCCAAGCGGGCGGCGGCCGCCCAGCGCTTCCGCAACAGCCTGAGCCCCGAGCAGCGCGCCGAGTTGGATGCGCTGGCGCAGCAGGCTTTCGGCTCACCGCAGTTGATGGAGGCACTGGGTCGGCTCGACTCCCATCTGCGGGCGGCACGGCCGGGCGAGGACTGGAACGGGTCGTCGGAGTTCTCCGGTGACAACCCGCTGGGCATGGGTCAGGGTGCCCAGGCCATGGCGGACATCGCCGAACTCGAGCAGCTCGCCGAACAGCTCTCGCAGAGCTACCCGGGCGCCACCATGGACGATGTCGACCTCGACGCGCTGGCCCGCCAGCTGGGTGATGAGGCCGCGGTGGACGCCCGCACGCTGGCCGAGTTGGAGCGGGCGCTGATGAATCAGGGCTTCCTCGACCGTGGCTCGGACGGCAAGTGGCGGCTCTCCCCGAAGGCCATGCGCCAACTCGGGCAGGCGGCGCTTCGCGATGTGGCCCGGCAACTTTCCGGCCGGCACGGCGAGCGGGAGACCCGGCGCGCCGGGGCGGCTGGCGAGTTGACCGGCGCCACCCGGGCCTGGGAGTTCGGCGACACCGAGCCGTGGAACGTCACCCGAACGATCACCAACGCCGTGCTGCGCCGGGCAGGGTCCGCGGACCGGGGCGGCCGCATCGAGATCGCTGTCGACGACGTCGAGGTCTCCGAAACCGAGACCCGCACCCAGGCCGTAGTGGCGCTACTGGTGGACACCTCGTTCTCCATGGTGATGGAGAACCGGTGGTTGCCGATGAAGCGGACCGCCTTGGCGCTCAGTCATCTTGTGAGTACACGGTTTCGTTCGGATGCCTTGCAGATCATCGCCTTTGGCCGGCACGCCCGCACGGTCAGCGCCGCCGAGCTGACCGGATTGGAGGGGGTGTACGAGCAGGGCACCAACCTGCACCACGCGTTGGCCCTGGCGGGCCGGCACCTGCGGCGGCACCCCAATGCACAGCCGGTGGTCCTGATCGTGACCGACGGCGAGCCGACGGCACACCTGGAGGCCCACGACGGCCGTGGCTCGCGGGTCTTCTTCGACTACCCGCCGCACCCGCGCACCATCGCCCACACCGTGCGCGGCCTCGACGAGGTGGCGAGGCTGGGCGCGCAGATCACCATCTTCCGCCTCGGCGACGACCCGGGCCTGGCCCGGTTCATCGACCAGGTGGCGCGCCGCGTCGAAGGCCGGGTGGTGGTTCCCGACCTCGACGGCCTGGGTGCGGCGGTGGTCGGCGACTATCTGCGATCGCGCCGCCGGCGCTGACCGGCATCGATGGCGGGCAAACCTCGCACCGGCCCGTTGACGCCCCCTACGAGCTCGGTTTCCGGTTTCGGAGGCGTCCGGTGACTGTTGGCCCGGCACCGAAGCGCTGCGTTGCCGGACGGCCGTGCTGGTCAGTGCTGCCGGACCGGGACACCCGTGAAGTGACATTGCTCACCAGCCGTTACCAAACGGTTATGGCGTGGTCACTTGCCGGAACCGGACTGCTGCGGGTTTGCTGACGGCTAATCATGCGGTGCGCCTGTCGACCCGTTCGCTCACGGCGTATTCGCACCTCTGGCAAACACCGGGCCAGTGGTTGCAGCCTTAAGGCAACATGAGAATTGCCCTAACCAGCGCTGATGGACCCTGGCAAACTGCCAGAAGTCCCCGAATACGCCCCGTTCGCTGATCAACCCCCCAAACGCCGGGAAGTAGACGCTCGTCAATTCCCTCGGCCGGATTTGCCCCACGGCAAACATGCCCCTACTATGGAATACGGCCATCTAGGATGGAGCTCAGCAAAGCGTGAGCCCGCCGAACCGGCGGGCCGACCCTAAGGAACGATCATGGCGACTCGTACCAAGCCCCTCGTCTCGGCGGCCGTGCTGGCCAGCGCCGCTGCCATCGCAGTCGCCAGTCCGGCGATCGGCCCCTCGCTCACCCTGCCCTCCCCGCATGCGCTTTCGGCGGCAAAGGTGCAGCTGGCCAACTTCTCCGACGTGGTTTCGGTGTTGACCACGCCGGCGGTGATCAGCGACCTCCTTTTCCAGAACACCTCGTGGGGCGGCGTGCTCAGCGCCACCAACTACGGCGGGGAATTCGCCAAGCCGGCGACCTACTTCGGACAGACCGCTTACAAGAACCCCTGGGCGGTTTTCTGCAGCACCAACTGCACGCAAACGGGTCTCACCGGTGCGTTCTATCTGCTCTCCGATGCCCTGGTCAACGGCAACGGGAAAGGCTACGCCGACTCGGCGAACTGGAGCACCGGTGTGGTGAATTACCTCTTCGAGCCCAACGCCACGATCCCGATCGGTGAAGCGGGTGGATCGGGGGCGTACCTCAGCTTCAGATCCGAGGGCGTGAGCGCCGCGACGTGGTACCTGGCGCAACAGGCGATTTCCACGCTTCCCGCGGCGTTGTCGGATCCACTGACGGTCGCGCTTGCCGCCGCCTACACGGGGCCGCACAACGTCACGGTTTTCTACAATCTCGCGCTCAACACCCTCGCTGCGGCACTGCAGACGGGGAGTCCCCTCGTCAGCAACATGATTTCCGCCTACCTCGGTAACCTCCCGATTCCCGGGACTTCCAACCCGACTCTGTTCTACCAGTCCGGCCTGTCGGGCCCACTGAACTACGGCATCGATCTCGTGACAGGGGCGGCGCCGAAGCCGACCGCCGCACAGGCCGCCGCCGCGACTCCGGCGGCCCCCGCCGTCGCTGCTGCCACCCTGACGGCGGCGGAGGCACCTGCTGTGTCCGACGCCAAGTCGGCTGTCGATGCACCGCAGAGCACCCCGGCAGTTGAGGTGAAGGCTCCGGTGAGCACCCCGGCCGCTGACACCAAGGCTCCGGAGAGCACCCCGGCCGCTGAGGTGAAGGCCGCGGTGAGCACCCCGGCCGCTGAGGTGAAGGCTGCTGTGAGCACCCCGGCCGTTGATACCAAGGAACTGGAGAGCACCCCGGCGGCGGCCGAGATCGAACCGGCCGACGTGCCCGAGATTGTGGTGCCGGAAGCCGTGGCCGCCGACAACACCCCGGCCCCGGCCAAGGCTGCTCCGAAGCACCCGGTGCACGACGCGTTGGAGAAGGTGGGCAAGCAGATCACCTCCGCCATCAACAATGCGAAGGCCGCGAAGGCCGCCAAAGCCGGTTCGGCGGACAGCGCCAGCTAAGCCAGCTCGGACACATCGGCCCCCTCCGCAAGGAGGGGGCCGATGTATTTCTGGGGGGCCGGGTCTTTGCGCCGGCGATGCGTGAGCCGGAGTCAGTCGGAATTCGCGGTGCGCTTGCGGCGCTTGATGCCCACGCCGCCGAGCAGCGAGAAGCCCTTGATGGAGACCTTCGGGGCTCCCGGGGTTCCGGCACCGTCCACGGCTTTGTCGAAGCCGCCCAGCACACCGCGGCCGTTGATGTCGACGTTGACCTCCGGTGGCAGCACGATGGTCTGCCCGCCGAAGATCGAGTACGCGTGGATTTCCACGTCGGCCGACGTGAAGTCGGCATAACGCAGGTCCACCACGCCCCCGCCGAACAGGGTGAACGTCGTCATCCGGCCCGGCACGTACCAGCGGCCGCTGCGGTCGAAGCCGCTGAGGATCGCCAGCAGCATGGTCGACGGCGCGGGGCGGACCTTGCCGCGTCGGAATTCCAGAGCCTCCGGCAGGTCGGAGGTCAGCCGCTCGAGCTGGCCGTAGCTGGTGGCCGAGTAGGTCTTGGCCAGCCGGCCCTCGTACTGGTCCAGTGTCAGCCGCCCGTTCGAGGCGGCCTCGGAGAGCAACTGGGCGACCTGAAGCCGGTCGTCGGCCGAAGCCTGCGTCCGGGAGTCGCGGGGGGACAGGTTGCTCATAGCCCTGTGAGCCTACGACCCGTCGGTGCAGTTCAGAAGGCGCGGTGTGGATCCGTCATTGCGGTCTTGCCCAGACCGCGCCGGGCTGTGGATGATCGGATGGCGCTAAACGCATGCGGCGGTAGCATTCTCGGCATGGCGGCCGAAGAGTGGGAGTCACGGGTCAGCGGGCTCGAGAATGACATGCGCGAGCTCAGGTCTCGCGTGCGAGCGAGCGAACACGATGCCGCGGCCGCTCGGGTGCTGGCTGGTGCTGCCGACCGCGACGTCGGCGAGATTCGCGGCGAGCTTCGGGACTTTCGGCAGGCGACCGTGGGCAGTATCAATGCTTTGCGTGCGGATTTCGTGGCCTTGCGCGAGGACGTCGGCGGCCTCCGGGGCGAGATGCGGGGCAAGTTCGACATGGTCGCCGGCGGCCAACAGCAGATCGTCACGCTGCTGGAGACGTTGATCGATCGCGACAGCGGTGGAGGCGGGTAGTTACCGCGCCGCCCACCGCGGTGGCCGCTTCTCCAAGAACGACAGCATGCCTTCGCGGGCCTCCTCGGACACGAACAGCCGGGCCGACTGTTCGGCCAGGCGTTGCGCGTCGCGATCGAAGCCGGCCAGCACCGCGGCGGTGGTGTACGACTTCGATGCCGCCAGGCCCTGTGGGGAACCCTTGGCGAGTTCGGCGGTGATCGCGTCGACGGCGGTGGTGACGTCGGCGGCGGCTTCGGTGATCAGTCCGATCTCGGCGGCCCGCTCGGCGGTGAACGTCTCACCGGTCAGGTAGTACCGAGCAGCCGCACGCGGCATCAGCTTGGGCAGCAAGGTCAGCGAGATGATGGCCGGCGCCACTCCGATTCGCACCTCGGTCAACGCGAACGTGCTGCGCGTACCGGCGATCGCGATATCGCATGCCCCGACCAGGCCCATCCCGCCCGCTCGGACGTGGCCGTCGACCGCCGCGATCACCGGAAGTGG
>Ga0194055_10004514_pt1 | contig 10378 bp, 9 predicted proteins | sample SepL449m_MetaG_FD_155482 | JGI IMG/M metagenome (GOLD analysis project Ga0194055, IMG submission 155482) | Anoxic zone freshwater microbial communities from boreal shield lake in IISD Experimental Lakes Area, Ontario, Canada - Sep2016-L442-9m | ecosystem: Environmental > Aquatic > Freshwater >... | reverse complement strand
ACTTGATCAAATCCCAGGCATCAAAGAACGTTATCAGTTCTGGTTTTATATGTACCCAACATCAGGGTCCATTCTTTTAAACGGCACTGATCTACGCGAAAACCTGCACCGCACCATCCATCACTTGGATCCAAAAAACGATAATCCAGCCCTCAAACGCATGGTGCTTGTAGGCCATAGCATGGGCGGCCTTCTTGCCAGGCTTCAGGTAGTCTATACCGATGACAAGCTTTACTCTGGTTTATGCAGGGTGCCTTTCAATGAACTTCAAGGTAAACCCACGGTACTTGAGCTTGCGAGGAAGACACTTTTTTTTGACCCTAATCCAAACATTTCTCATGTGGTTTACATCGGTACACCCCATAACGGCTCACCCCTTAGCTTCACCCCCACAGGTAGGCTGGGCAGCCTGATTGCCCACACGCCCTCTTGGCAGAAAAATTTCCGAACCGAACTCAATGAGCAAAACCCCAGTGCTTTTCTCCCCGCTTTCAAAATCCAAAGCCAACCCAACAGCATCGATATGCTAGGATTCGAAAATCCGTTCCTCAAAGTTTTTCAAGGCCTCCGGCCTTCCGAACATATTCAAGTTCATTCCATTGCAGGAGATTTGAACCAACTCTTTGAATCCCGTAAAGGCGACTCCGTTGTACCCCTTACCAGTGCCCTTGCAACCAAATCAGACACCGTTACGATTGTTCAGGAAAGGCACATGGAATTGCACCATCACCCCAAAACTATCTCTGAAATCACACGGATTCTTCAACAAAATATAACCGAGGCAGATGCCCTCGCCTCCAAAGCAAAATAGTCGGATTTTTTCAGCAACTTTTCATATTCTTTCTGATACATTAGTCCATTATTATTGGTATTTATTTTTGTTTTGCAGGAGTTCCCTTTCATGTCTTCGAATTTAATCGTTCAAGCCCCAGAAGGCATTACCAAATATACCGACCGCCTTTCAGACCCTTGTATCATGGTCATCTTTGGTGCATCGGGCGACCTTACCAAGCGGCTCCTCATGCCCGCATTGTTCAACCTTTATTGTGGGGGACTTTTAAGCAGCGAGTTCGCAATCATCGGCATTGCTTTTGACAGTCTCGACACCGAGAGTTTCCGTAAAAAAATGACCGAGGACATTAAAAAATTCAACACTCGTAAAGTCTTTGATGAAAACCAGTGGAATGAATTTGTAGAAAAACTTCAATACACCCAAGGCGATTTCTCCGACCCTGAAGCTTACAAAAGGCTCGCAGTTTTAATCAACGCCACCGAAGCCAAATTAAAAACCGAAGGCAACACCCTGTTTTACATGGCCACACCGCCCTCGGTATTTGAACTTGTTTCCTCAAACCTTCAATTATCGGGTGTTAAGAATTCCGAAAAAGGATGGGTCAGAGCCATCTTCGAAAAACCATTCGGGCATGATCTTAAAACCGCTGTCGAGTTAAATCGCCTGCTTCTAAAGCATTGGAAAGAAGAACAGATTTACCGCATTGATCATTATCTAGGCAAGGAAACAGTACAAAACATTCTTGCATTCCGCTTTGCCAACGGAATTTTTGAGCCTCTTTGGAATAAAGAAAATATTGATCATATTCAGTTTAGCGTCATGGAAACAGTAGGCGTTGAAACCCGTGGAAAGTATTATGAAACTGCAGGCGTTCTTCGCGATATGATCCAAAATCATATGTTTCAAATGCTTGCCTACCTGTGCATGGAGCCACCTTCTTCCTTTAAGTCTGATGCCATCCGAAATCAAAAATCGGAACTCCTTGATGCTGTTCGCATCATGACTCCCGAAATGGTTCGCACCCACACCGTTCGTGGGCAATATGGCCCGGGTAAAAAATGGGATGAATCCCCCGCGCCTGGCTATCGCCAAGAACCCGATGTTTCCCCCACTTCTAACACCGAAACTTTCGCATGCTTAAAATTATTCATCGATAACTGGCGCTGGGATGGCGTGCCTATTTATCTCCGCTCGGGCAAAAACCTCTGGAAACGAGGTACCGAAATCATGGTCCAATTCAAAAACCCACCCGACATCCTTAGTAGGGGCCAATCTGCAAACAACGCAAGAATTCCAAATCGTCTTTTCTTCCATATCCAACCCGATCAAGGGATCGAACTTCGCGTTCAAGGCAAATCCCCCGGACCAACCATGTCCACACAAACCATTAACATGCGCTTCGATTATAGCGAATCTTTCGAATCCTCTAGAGGCACAGGCTACGAAGTCCTTCTTTATAATTGCATGATTGGCGATGCCACGCTCTTCTCTAGAACCGATCTGGTTGAAACAGCTTGGCGCATTGCCCAGCCCATTTTTGATGTCTGGGAAAAAGAACCTGCAGGTGACTTCCCGAACTACCCTGCAGGAGGCTGGGGGCCCAAGAAAACTTACGACCTTATCGAGAACGATGGCCGTAACTGGGTGGAAGTAGTCAGTCGTGATGTGCTTGAAAAAATTCCGCTCTTCAAAGACACTGGCAAGATCTTCCTCTACAACCTTGCAATCAACCTTAGGCCCGATATCTACGCCCCCGGTGATTTCATCATCAAAAAAGGCGAGGTGGGTACCGAAATGTTCATCATCTCCAGCGGTTCGGTCGAAGTTCTGGATGAACAGGGCAAAATAATCAACACCATGAGTGATGGCGCCTTTTTTGGGGAACTCAGCCTTCTTAATGCCACACCCCGTACCGCAAGCATCCGTGCAACTTCTGATTGCGATATCTTTATTCTTGCCAAGAAAGATTTCGACAAGGTACTTAAAACCTACCCCGAGTTTCTTGGTAAAATTAAAAAGATAGCAGAAGAACGCTATAAGGTGAAACTGCCCACCGCCTAAGCACAGGGAAAATAACAGCCCTGCCGTTTCAACTGTAATTCATTTAACATCAAGGAAATAGGATGCCCCATATTCGCACATTTACACTCTTGATTTTTACATTACTTCCAGCTCTTTTACTCGCTGATGAAAAACTCAAGGGAATCGCTTGCAGATCAGTTCACCTAGGCTACCCTGCACCCGAAGGCAACTCCTTTTACATCGAGATGAAAATCCTTTCCGCCGCGCCCGGCACCTACTTCATGGCTTGCGGTTGGGACAAAGGGTACTTTGGCGTGCAAGAACCTGCCAACGGTAAAAAAATCATCCTCTTTTCTGTCTGGGACTCCGAGCAGAACGATCCCAAAGCGGTCGCAAAGGATAAACGCACCAAGCTTCTTCATAAGGATGAAAAAACCCGTATCGGACGCTTCGGGGGCGAAGGCACAGGCGGGCAATCCTTCTATGATTACGATTGGAAAATAGGCGAGACCCAGCGCTTCCTGGTATCATCCAAAGTTGAAGGCAACCGTACCGTTTACTCTGGACACTTCTTCCACTCCGAACAAAAAAAGTGGATCCACATGGTTTCTTTTTCCACCATCACAGGCGGCTCCAACCTTAAAGGCTATTATTCCTTCATCGAAGATTTCAAACGCGACAAAGTTTCCACTACCTTCGCTCGCAAAGCGGAATTCTTCAACCCTTGGATCAAAAATATCAACAATGATTGGCAGCCCATTTCCAAAGCCAACTTTACCGCAGATGCAAACCCCGTTCTTAATATTGATGCTGGCACAACAAACGGACACTTTTTCTTGATCACCGGGGGCGATACCAATAACACCCTTAAACTTCGCTCTGTTATCCAAAATCCCAACCCAATTAAAACTCCTCCCACAGACATTCCCAAATAAATGAGATAAATTTCGCTGTATTGCTGCTAAAATCCCCAAAAATCTTGCCATTTTCAACGGTTTTTATCATTATCCAAGATTCAGCCGTTATGATATCGCTTGCAATGGCAATTTTGACTATAAATACTTAAGTAAGATCGGGTTTTTGTTGTCATAATTGACTTTTTGTCTGATCTAGCGAGAGGATTGCATGAGCTCTTTTGTTCCGATTCCATCCAGCTCGATTGGCTATAAATTCTTCATGGGTATCACAGGCCTATTACTCATCGGCTTTGTGCTCGGTCACATGACCGGTAACCTTCTTATATTTATTGGCCCAGATGCCATCAACGAATATGGCGAATTTCTGCAAACCATGGGTCATGGCGTACTCATCTGGGTTGCTCGCATTGGCCTCGTTGCTATTTTCTCCATCCACATGACAGTCGCTTTTGTACTTCGAAAGAAAAACAATAGCGCCAGGCCAGTTCCTTATGGTGCAGATGGTACCATTCAGGCTTCGTGGGCTTCCCGTCATATGATGCTTACAGGCATCGTAATCTTCTTGTTTCTGGTTTATCACATTGCGCATTTCACGGTTGGAGCAATAGATCCTGATAATCATAAGGAAGTAATAGCCCGCGATATTCACAATAAGTTTGATATTTACACAATGGTGGTAAGGGGTTTCCAGCAGCCATTGGTAAGCGGATTGTACATTCTTGCTCAACTTGCATTAGGCTTGCATTTAACCCATGGCGCAGGGAGCTGGTTGCAATCGCTTGGGCTAGCACGGGGCTGGGTTCGCAATCTCGTTCTCCCTATGGGTTATGGCATTGCGGGCATTATTGTAATTGGCAATTGTTCAATTCCTGTTTCCATCCTACTGGGATGGGTAAAATAAGGAGAGGATCCAGGGACTATGAACCTAGATAGTAAAATTCCCGAAGGCCCGCTCGAACAAAAGTGGGATAGCTTCAAATCAAATATGAAGCTGATCAACCCTTCGAACAAACGCAAATACAAAGTCCTTGTCGTTGGCACAGGCTTGGCAGGCGCATCTGCCGCTGCATCCCTTGCTGAACTTGGATACCAAGTCGAAACCTTTTGCTTTCAAGATTCACCACGCAGGGCTCATAGCATCGCTGCCCAGGGTGGCATCAATGCTGCAAAGAATTATCAAAACGATGGCGACAGCATCTGGCGCCTTTTTTACGACACCATTAAAGGTGGTGACTTCCGCTCACGCGAGGCCAATGTTTACCGCTTGGCTCAAAATAGCGTTAATATCATCGATCATTGCGTTGCACTTGGTGTACCTTTTGCCCGCGAATATGGCGGTCTTCTCGACAACCGAAGCTTTGGTGGCGCACAGGTTTCCCGAACCTTTTATTGCAGAGGCCAGACAGGCCAGCAACTTCTTCTGGGCGCCTACAGCACCATGGCTAGGCAGATTGCCCAAGGCAGAATTAAATCGCACCCACGCACCGAAATGCTCGACCTCGTCACCATCGATGGCAGAGCCCGTGGTATCATCGTTCGCGATCTCCAAACAGGTAAAATCGAACCCTATGCTGGCGATGCTGTCGTGCTTGCAACAGGTGGCTATGGCCCCGTGTTCTTTCTTTCAACCAACGCAGTGGGTTGCAATGTTACTGCTACATATCGTGCCCATAAGAGGGGTGCTTTATTTGCAAACCCCTGCTTCACCCAAATCCACCCCACCTGTATCCCTGTGACTGGCGATTACCAAGCCAAGCTTACTTTGATGAGCGAATCGCTTCGTAATGATGGCCGTATCTGGGTGCCCAAAAAACAAGACGATAAGCGAGCCCCCGATCAAATCCCCGAGGCAGAGCGCGATTATTTCCTCGAACGCAAGTACCCAAGTTTCGGCAACCTCGCACCCCGTGATATTTCTTCCCGTGCTGCTAAAGAGGTTTGCGATGCAGGTAAAGGCGTTGGCGAAGGCGGCAGAGGCGTTTACCTCGATTTCACCGATGCAATCAAGCGCCTAGGCGAAAACCTTATTCGCGAACGCTACGGTAACCTGTTCGACATGTATCACCACATCACCAACGAAAACCCCTACAAAGCACCCATGCGTATCTACCCCGCGGTGCATTATTGCATGGGCGGCTTATGGGTGGATTACACCTTGATGAGCAATGTCTCTGGGTTATTTGTTTTGGGTGAAGCGAATTTTTCTGATCATGGTGCCAATCGATTAGGCGCAAGTGCCCTTATGCAGGGGCTTTCAGATGGTTATTTTGTGGCACCCTACACCATCACAAATTATCTCGCTTCCACTAAGCCGGGCGATGTAACCACCGCTCATCCCGATTTCAAACGCTGCGAAAACGATGTGAACGAAAACATCAAAAAAGTTCTTTCCATCAAGGGCAATCGCAGTCCGCTCAGCATTCATCGCGAACTAGGCAAGGTGGTTTGGAATGAAATTGGCATGGCTCGAAGCAGAAAGAGTTTGACCACTGCCTTACAACAGATCCCTGCAATACGCAAAGATTTCTGGAAGAATGTATCGGTACCAGGTTCCGGTGCAGAAATGAACAAGGGCCTCGAATACGCTCTCAGAGTTTCTGATTTTCTTGAGTTCGCTGAGCTTCTTGCTGAAGATGCACTTGCCCGCGAAGAATCATGTGGCGCACACTTCCGCGAAGAATATCAGACCGAAGAAGGCGAAGCAACGCGCAACGATCAGGACTTTGCCTTTGTCTCTGCCTGGGAATACAAGGGCATGGGCAACAAGCCGCAACTCCATAAAGAAGCTCTCACATACGATAATGTCCACCTTGCAGTGAGGAGTTACAAATAATGAAACTAACACTTAAAGTTTGGCGCCAGAAGAACCCTACCGACTCCGGGCGCTTTGTTGAATACCAAGCCAACAACATCTTCCCAGATATGTCTTTCTTGGAAATGCTCGATGTCGTCAACGATGGGTTGATGTCCAAGGGTCAGGAACCAATCGCCTTCGATCATGATTGCAGAGAAGGCATTTGTGGCAGTTGCAGCTTAGTAATCAACGGCAGGGCACATGGCCCAACCCGGGGCACTACCTGCCAGACTTATATGCGCAACTTCACCGATGGCCAAACCTTGGTAATCGAACCCTGGCGCGCCAAAGCTTTCCCAGTGCTTCGCGACCTCGTCTGCGATCGCTCTGCCTTCGACCGCATCACCCAAGCGGGCGGTTATATTTCCTCCAATGTTGGGGGCGCACCCGATGGTAATGCTCTGCCCATCGCTAAAGTGATTTCCGATAAAGCCATGGATGCAGCAGAATGCATTGGCTGTGGCGCATGTGTCGCTGCCTGCAAGAATGCTTCCGCAATGTTGTTTGTCGCTGCGAAGGTTTCGCATCTGGGGATGCTGCCTCAAGGCCAGCTCGAACGCACTGCCCGAGTTCGCAAAATGGTTTCGCAAATGGATGACGAAGGCTTTGGCGCCTGCACTAATCAGTACGAATGCGAAGCGGCTTGCCCCAAGGAAATCAGTGCGGACTTCATCGCCCGCATGAATGGCGATTACCTCTGGGCTTCCGTCGCCCCCGAAGAATAAACCCAACGCTTTAAAAAGTTAAACAGCTTAGCGCCCTACACCAGGGCCTTCGGGTAAGCTGCCTGAACTCCAGATCACCTTGTTGGCATGTTCATAGCCCAACACTGATACGCTACCCGCGCGAATTGCAAAGTTGCTGCCACAAAGCGCAGGCAGACCAAGCCAGGTTGCGATGATGAATCGTGAAAAATGACCATGTGAAAATAGTGCGATATTACCCTCGATCTTCGAGCATTTCTCAAGCAACTGCTGCGCCCTTGAATGCACCTGTTCAATGTTTTCGCCCTTGGGGCAACCATCTCGCCAAATATCCCAACCCGGATGCAGCTTCTTGATTTCATCCGTCTTCAAACCTTCATATGCACCATAATCCCACTCCAAAAGCAGGGGTTCGGGTTGCACCTGTGATTCCAACCCACTGAGTTTTGCAGTGGTCATCGCTCGGGTCAGCGGGCTTGATAACACCGTACTAAAGTTCATCTTACTTAACCAAGGCTTTAGTTCGGCCGCAGCTTTTTCTCCCTTGGCAGTCAAGGGAATATCAGTTAATCCGGTATGCTGGCCGCTTAAGCTCCAGGCTGTTTCAGCATGACGCATAACCCATATTTGCTGGCGACTGGTATCATTCACTAGATCAAACTCCTGTTATTTAAATCAGATTACTTCAGACAGAGCGTATGGTAGCAAATTAATTGGGAGGGAATAGTGCTTTCGTGCCATGCATACCAATGAATACTCCTAACAGGCTAAGCAACACACTACTGATGGCATAGGCGATGGAAGGAAGAATTGCCCCCGCCTTAATGAGATTAAGCATTTCGAGGCTGAAGCTCGAAAAAGTGGTAAACCCACCACAAAAACCTGTGCCCAGAAGAAGATATGTTTCCATGCGAAAAGACGAAGCTTCTCTTTCAAGATAAAACTCTGCAACCACCCCCAAACAAATTGCACCAACTATATTGATGATCAAGGTGGCCCAGGGAAACCCATCACTGACCCAAGGTTGGGCATTAACCCCTTTGCCCAAAAGAAAACGAGCAACGCCTCCAAGCGCACAGCCCAAAGCCACCATCATAATCTGCAAAGCCATCGTTTAATCCTCGAGTTCTAACTCATAGGTGAAGTTATTGTTGGCTAAAGGTTTTTCTCCTTCAGGTACCAGTGCAGATATTGTAATCTTCTTACCCTCTTTCTTGAAGGCAAAAGCTTTACCGGTAAAGGGATCTGCAGGCACTGGAACAATGGTTACTTTTTCAAGAGAATCGGGCCAAGCTTTATCAAACGCAGCTTGCATCCGAATAGCTTCAATAATACGAAGCGCTGCAATTCTTCTTTCCATTTTTGGGCTAGCTTCCATCACCCTGCTAACTGCAGGAAGAATCATCGCAGAAAAGGTTCCCAGAGGAAAAGGTGACAACACCGAAGTTTCAGGCTTCTTAATAGTTGCATCTAATTCCTTAATGCGCTTCCTTGCAAGTGGATAAGGAATGCTGTTCCATTTAATCATGTTCTGGTAGGTTTTATCGTAGTGCAAAACTTCCGCCATTAAGATTATCTGCAAGGGCGTGATATTGGTAAGCATGGGTTCAGTGATGCCGTGGTCTAGAAGGGCCTTCTTTGCAGCATCAATATTCAGAACCAAAGCAGCTTGAACAAGCATTTGTTTTAATGAACTTTTATTATCCGATCCGCCATTGATCTGCTCGAGTAACGGGAATACTTTCATCATTTCTTCCTGAGCAATCGGAGTCACTTTACCTGAATAAAGCATGTCCCGCATTCCGGGGAATAGATTATCAATCATAAGAACTTCACCACCCAAACCGGTGCGGAAATCGACCAACGGTTGGGGCAGCGTGGTCAATGCCCAGTAAAGATTAGGGGCTTTTTCATGGGTGATCAGTTCATCAATCCTTGGGAACATCATCGTGCCAGCAGCTACTGCAACCAATCCTTGAATCAAGGTTGGACCTTCGCCCAGATGATGCGAAAGGGTAAGGCCGGTTCTAATATCTGTAAGCGCCTTATCGATTTCCCCTTTTTTTAACTGCACCCTGCAATCAATGGACAACGCCCTTCCAAACTCACGCATCCCTTGCAAATCCGGAAGAAGCATTGAAATACCATCCTTACGAAGCTTAGCAAGCATATCCCAATCACAATAAGTTTTTAAAGCTGATTCATGCAACTGCGTCAGCATTCCCTGAGGGATGTTGATTTCTTTTTCATCAAGCTCCTTCAAGGGCACAGAAAGCCATTTGTCTTGCTTCTTTGAGTATTCCTTATCGTTACGGTAACTCATCCATTCCGGACTAAATGCACGGTAATACCCTTGCGCTGCATTCCCATTCACTTGGGTTCTAACCTCAGGATAAAGGGTGTATCGCAAAGCGGGGCTAGGCTCTGCTTTGGGTTTGATTTTAAGTTTATACACCGGAGTGTTGGCATTTGGTTGTGCCTCGGGGGTTACTTGCGCATTGGCAGTAGTTATCAAAAGCAGGCTCGATAACAAAAAAGAGGTTCTGAAAAGAATGTGCATGATACGCTCCCTGATAGAAAAAGTTATTGATGATAATGCGAAAATTCTTTTTGAAGATCGTAAAGGGTTTCAACCTGTGCGCTTGCCTCAACATAATGCAATGAAGGCAGATCGCTTGTGGTCTCGAATACTTTACGATACGCAAGAAGACTATAGGGTTCTGATTTTGCAAGCTCTAGCAATACCACCGTTGGCGCAGTGGGTAATGGGGACGTTTCGATTTTCTGTGACCGCACTTGGGTTAAAAGGAACCAAGGAAAAGAAGCTGCAATTGCACCTGCAAGAAATGCGCTTGCTACACGGTTTGATTTCTTTTGTTGTTTCCCTAGTTCAAAGAACAAGGCATCACGATTGATGCTTTGGCTTGTGGGCGCCAGTGAGGAAAGTTTATTTTCAAAATCGTTGTTCATAGTAGCCCCATCTTTTTTCGTAAAAGTTCAAGCCCTTGTTGATACCTGCGATGTGCCTCGCTCTTAGAGCATTGTGCTAGGGGTGCGATTTCTTCAAATGAAAGCCCGCCCCAAAGTT
>Ga0194055_10004513_pt1 | contig 10380 bp, 14 predicted proteins | sample SepL449m_MetaG_FD_155482 | JGI IMG/M metagenome (GOLD analysis project Ga0194055, IMG submission 155482) | Anoxic zone freshwater microbial communities from boreal shield lake in IISD Experimental Lakes Area, Ontario, Canada - Sep2016-L442-9m | ecosystem: Environmental > Aquatic > Freshwater >... | reverse complement strand
GCGCTTTCCACGGCACCACCTTCTCCATCTCGCTCAAAAATCGCTCGCGCCTTGTGCGCTTCTTGGCCGTGGCCTGCTCGTAATCACCGAATCCGAGCTGCTTGCTGCCCATGAACTCAGTCCGCGCATGCGCTTACACGGGAATTTTCGCGCGGATGGCTTGGGTTTTCCAGGGTCTCCCTAGCTCGAGACAGGGGGTGCCCACATCCGGTTCCGAGGTGGCTATGCGGGGGGTGAGATTCCAGCGGCGCCGAAAGCTTGAGCCAGTGCCGAGCTTCTGGCGCCACTGCCTCAGGCCCCTCCATGCTCCGCGCCGCGCCAAGGGTCGGGGCCAGGCTCGCCCGCTGGTGTCGTTGGGCGCTGGCGCGCCGAACGGGGCAGTAGCGAGCCCTTGAGCGGCGGCGCAGGCCCCTCCGGGGTCCTGCGTTGCCTGCGCCATGGTTCCCTCCGTATTTCTGGTTCACCGCCACCAGTGGCATGGCCACAAGCGCAGGGCGGTCAGTACACCCGGATCGAGCCCCAGCCTGGTGAGCACTGGAAGCTGTGCTCCGATGAGCTGGCCGGATTCTGCGGCTGTCCGGTGGCGGTGCTGGGCTTCTCACAGGTGGGGCGGGTGCATCTGACACATGGCGGCGCCTAGACCAGGCTGGAGGCGCCCGATTCCCTGCGCTGGCCCTTCCTGGATGTGCCAGTGATCCATGGGCCAACGGTGGCGGTTCAGCCTGAGTTGGGCTCCCGTGGGGTTGATCGCCCTGGTCAGGATCCCGGTGGCCGCGGTGCTCTCGCCTGGCGTGCTCTGGATCCCTGGGAGGCCGAGAATGGCCTCTGGGTGTTCCGCCGCCATGCCTCGTTCCCTGGAGCCGCTGAGCTGCCCGGTGGATCAGGCCTGCTTGAATTCGATCTGCTGGCCGCTGCTTTGCAACTATCGGGCGGCGCAGCGATCTGGCGATAGCGCCTCCATGCTCGGCATCCGGTAGGAGGTGCAGCGCGAGCGGGCTGAGTGGGCCCTGGCTCGGGGCTGAGGCTTCAGCTGGCCACTTCGCGGAAGACGGTCTCGGCCGGATCCATCGGAAACGAGCTGCTGATCAGCGCCTGGATGATCTCGGGGACCGAGCGGCCACTGCGGATCGAGAGCTCCTCGATGCGTTCATAGAGGTCGGGGTCGATCTCCAGCTCCAGACGCTGAGGCAAGCGCAAGGGATCAGACATACCAAAAACAACGTGATGGGGGGGGGTCAACGCAGGTGAACTAATGCTGCTTAAGACTCACTTGAATCGTGATAGGCTTTTAAGCCGGTTCCCTTAAAATAATACATACAATAAACTTTACCCCTCTCGGAGCCTTCGTTTTTGTCTCAGGCGCTACATTTCATTGGACCTTAGGTTTGAGCTTGATCGCCGCAGCGGCCGGCTTCTTTGCAGAATGCCCCCATGGCCCCAACCAATCCATTGCGCCACGAAAACACTGCCGTGATGGCGGCCAACATCGGCCGGGAGCTGAAAGAACTCCGTGCCGCCCTGGCCAACAGCCGCGCGGACCTTGTGGCCGAACCCCGGATCACCGCTGCGGCCCTGGCCCACCTGCTCCTATGCAGCCGCGAGCTCCTGCAGAACCTGCTGATCGACACGGCCAGGCGTCCAAGCCGGATCAAGCGGTAGCGGGCACAGGGCGTGCACAGCGGGCTTCTGCGGGACTGGGCCGCACCGGCCCCAGAACCCAGTGCAGGTCTCATCGGGCGCTGATGGGTGCAGGCACCCGGAGGCACCACCACTCACGCGCACGGTCTCTGCAGTACGGGCCGGAGCCAAGGCAGGGGCGAGCACCACACCAGTGCTCAAGGGCATCAATCACGCCGTCGATGTCGTCGACCACCACGCCGCGGGTGCGCACCAGCCGCTCCAGCAGTCCGTGGCGGACTTGGCGGTCGAGCCCATATCCACGCAGCACTCACGCCACCTCCGCCAACACAACATCGGGGAGATAGACGCCACCGCTGGCGATCGCCTCCAGAAAAGCCTGCTCGGCAATCGGCGTCTGCCAGGGTCGTCGCCGACCAGCAGGCGCACGATCACGTTGGTATCAAGCGTCCGCACGATCAGACAGAGGCAGTGTCGGCGTCAGCGGTGACCGCTTCGGCGATGGCCTGGTCCATCTCCTCAAGTCTCAGGCTGCGGCTGACGCTGGGCCGATGGCGGAACAACTCATCAGGCTCGTATTTGGAGGGCACCAGCACCAGCCGCCCCTGGCGGTCGATGCTGGCCTGCAGCCTCGCCCCCGGAGCCTGGCCGAGGGCATCGCGCAAGGGCCTCGGGATAGTGAATTGACCCTTGGAGGTGAGGGTGACGGTGTTCATGACGGCATTGTAAGGCGGGCTGCCTTACCTTTTCGCATCCCTCGTGTCCCCCTTCATTTGCGTGGGCTGCTGAAAGTGCGTGGGCTGCTGAAAGCGGGGTTTCGTGCAGGAACGCCACTCTTTCCAACAAAAAAGCCCCAGCTATCGCCGGGGCCACAGGTGTCAGAAATACCACAGGTGTCAGAAATAGAGGTGGATTGCCCCTTCGGAAACCGAAGCTCCCAGAACGCCGCCCACAGGCTCCAGACCGCCTGGCCATTGGTCTGCCCACAAACCTGCTGAACTTTGAGCTGGGCCTCCAGCTCCTGTACCCCGGATCACCGCTGCGTCACTCGATCGGCACCAACACGGCGGCGTCCGTGCCGCGGCGCGAGACCACCTGGGGGCCTTCCCTCTGGCAGGCATTCAGCAACACACTGAAGCGCGCCTTTTCGTGCTGCACGGGCCAGACCGCCTCGACGCACTCCTGTTTGACTGGTTATCTGACCAGCCTAAATTTCATGGGGCGATCGCCTGTCAGGGTTTGATGATTGGTCTGGAAGGGGTAGATCCATTGTCTTGCGATGGCTCCAAGCCCAGATATAGGCACAAGCCCGCCTCAATCGCTTCCAGCTCTTGAGGCGATACATGGCCGTAGCGCTTGCGAATGCGCTGTTTGTCGATGGAACGCAGCTGATCGACCAAGGCGATAGACGGTTGAGTTAGATCGCTTGGCACCGCTGCCAGGGCGGGATACAGAGCTCCGGTCGCGGGGGTGCTGGTCACCGAAACCACGGCAATCACAGGAAAGCGCTGGCTGCTGTTCACCGCTTAGTAACTGAGCACCACGCAGGGCCTGGTGCCTTGCTGCTCATGACCCAGGCTGGGTTCGAGATCCACGAGGACCAGGGTGCCTCGCTCGAGGGTCACGACCGCGGCTCCTGCCAACCCTGGTCGGGAATCCAACGCACTGCCACACCAGCCGCGGAGTCAAGAAGATCTGCGTCGTCAACGGGAAGGCTCTCCACCCAGGACGACAGACCCAGAGATGCCGTGGCGATGCTGTCGGGATGCGGATTCTCCAACGAGCGTTGCAACACCTGGCGCTGCCGGCGCTTCAGCTCATGGCGTACAGCATCTGAGATGAACCGGCAGCGGTTGCGCTCGTAGCGATCGATCCCCACCACCAACTAGGCCGGCATCGTCACCGTGACTCTCTCGGATGGAGTGGACGCGATAGCCATGAGTATGCGTCAAAATATGAACATGCCGTTGAATCGATCATCTGCGGCCGACGCTGCTGCCAGTACCCAACGGCGCTCGATCTGACGTGACCCACGACATCCGCGCACTGCTCGTGCTGCTGGGCTGGCGGGAAGCGGCGCTCGCGACGCAATAAGACTTCAAATAGGCCCTGGCCCAGGTGCTGGCGGAGGCGGAGGCGACGGGGTGGCCGTGCGGGTGGCCCGGGCGGCGGGCCGGAAGTGCGAGGTGAGTCTTAGTGTTGGATAGCATAAGGTCATAGATAATTCCTGCTTTGAAGAATCAGCCACCCCCCCTGGAATTTCGTCAAGAGTTGCGAGAAGTCAGGATCCCGCACGAAACCCACCTCGAGCTGTACGTGAAGGGGGAGGCGGGGCCTCCTCTGATCCTTCTGCACGAACTGCCGGGTCTCTCCCAACAGACCTTTGCTTTGGGGGAGTACTTCTTCCAGCAAGGCTTCCGCGTCGTGATGCCCCTGTTGTTCGGCATGGCGGGCAAGGCCAACATGCTTCAGACCAGCCTGCAGATCTGTCTGCAGAAAGAGTTGCGGGAGATTTGCCTCGGCAGGGATGGGGTGATCACACAACAGATCCGGGAACTGGCGCAACAGGAGCTGAACCGCTACCGCAGACAGGTGCCGGAAGCGCCCGGCGTGGCGGTGGTGGGCATGTGCATCACCGGAAGCATGGCCCTGGCCCTGCTCCTCCGAGATGGGGGGCCTTCGCCGGTGGCGGCTCCGGTGATGGCCCAGCCCTTCTCGAGCTACTCGGCCCGAGCCCTGCAGGCCGTCCGCGAGGGCAAGATCCAGGGTCCGGTGCTTGCCCTGCGCTTCGAGAAAGACTGGTTCTGCACAGCCCGCAAGCTTGGCCGGCTGGAAGCCGCCTTTGCCGCCTGCCCGGCCCAGGACAGCGGGCTGATCGTTCACGAACTGGAGGGCCGCGGTCATTCCACCCTCGTGTATAGCTATGACTCAAAGCGCAAACGGCGCGATCTGCGCTCCTCCGATCGTCGACCGATCGATGCCCGCGAGGCTGTCACTTCCTTCCTGCTCCGCCAGCTCGAGCCGGTGCAAGGGAGCACGGCCGGCTGATCATGCATTGCCTGAGCGCCTGCGGAACACTGAACACACCTGATCGGAGGCTACGTAATCCGTGGTCAGACCATCGCGCACCAGAAGCGAGCCGCCGTTTGCCCTCTGCCGCGATCATTCGCTCTGGCAGGCAATCCTGGCGTCATCGATCAGAACCATTCGTGGGGCGATGATCCTTATAGGCCTGCTGCTGGGCGCAGGAGAGCAAAACCTGCAACTGATGTCGGCTGGCCACCGTGTCGAGATTAGGGCCCTGGCTCCTGAGCAGCTCGGCAAAGCCGGCGAAGGCCAAGGTATAGATCCATTCCTTGCTGGTGCGGCCGTGGAAATAGCCCCCATGGGTATCCACGCCGCCCCGGGCGGGTTCCTTCAGGTAGGCCAGGAGCAGACGGAAGTACGCGGGCAGATTCAGCGCCGGGGCCTTGATCGCCCGGGAGACGACGCCTCGGGCGAGAGCTGCGCCTTGGCCAGGGTCGAGAGAGTCGAGAACGTCAATGTAATCAGTGCAATCGTAGTAGCTGATCTTGTTGGTCACATCGTCGGAGCCATTGGCGACCCAGGGGAAGAAGGGTTTCTCCCAGAGATGGCGATGCTCTGCAGACGAAGCCCGGATCTCAAGAAAGCGGGAGGGGAGAATGACCTGTTCGGATGCGGCGCAGACAACGCCGTAGCTGGGACGACTGCCCCTGCGATCGCGTGCATTGCGGAAATGCTTCACGGTGAGGTTGCCGAGGCGATAGCCGCTGAAGCGTGAGCGAGCCGGGAAACTGAAGTAATTGGCGGCTGTCGAGGCCAGGCGAAGAGCCAGATCGCCTTCGTTTGTGAAGACATGCACCTCCTCCACACGGCGCAGGGCCGAGGCAAGCACGTTGGAGCGGCGGGGAATCACCGACTCAACGGGAATGTCAGGGGCAACGAGGACAAGTCGATCAAGGGTGAGAGTGTTGCCGATCTGCTTACTGCCTTTGTCAAACACATCGGAGAGCACGCGCAGGGCGTTGGTTGTAACCGAACATCCCAGGCTGTGGGCCAGAAAACTGATCTTCACCCTGCTGCCACCCATCGTGATTTCCTCGTTCTGCAGCGCGTCATCGAGATCGCGGATGAAATCCACCAGATCGGGGGTAGCGAAATAGCTAGCCCGGTAGCCGTCGCGGAAATACACCACAACGCGCTCGGCCACCAGGGCAACGAGCAGGCCGACGAGCAGGAGAGGCAGAACAGCCCCTGCAAAAAGCGCTCTAGCCGAGGAGGGAAAGAAGCAAGCGCCGATGAACAGCGCCAACGAAAGCAAAGCGCCAAAGGCGAGCAATCCACGCGGCAGGGTGGGTAGCGCCTGGACAGCCCCGCTCAGGCTTCCCCGCAGGGGATCCAGTGGACGCTCCGACGGCCAGCGATAGCCAAGAAAAACCAGATTTCGCTGCGCGAGCACAGGGTGACGGGAGAGATGTTTGTAGATATCCGAATACCAATCCACAGCGGCCTGGAGGTTGTTGCTGAAGCCGTGCACGGCGATGATGATCTCGGGGTCGTCACCGCCAGCATGCAGAGCGTTGGCTAGGTCCCGCAACTCCCGCCGATTACCTTCCCCTAAGGCGCCCTCCGCCGCTTCCAGGCGGAGCGATGGTGCAAGCCCAGGGGGTTCCAGCAAGGATGGGGAGGGCACATCCTCCACATTGTTTGGTGCTGTGCTATACACAAGGTAGCCCCGATCCCATCGGGGGGGATAGCTGTCCTGATCGATCGCCACGGGCCGGAATCGCTGCAGAACATAGGAGGGGATCTTCCGGACAGCCTCAATCTGGGAGTTGATCTGCGGCTCGGATTCCCCATCAGCAGCCGGAGTGGAGTTCGGCGGATGGGAATTCATTGGCTCTAACGTCCGTACCTGCTCACACTCTTGCAGTGGCACCCGAAAAAGCCAGGGAAATGGAGGATAGGGCGAGTGTTTTGCAAGATTTCGCAAGATTCTGCCTGCCGCGTCGACTTCTACCCTTTTCGCTCCGCCGCCAGCGACGCACCACGGCCGTAGGGCTCTGTCGCTGCAGCTCCACCGCGGCTTTAAGCCGCTGCATGGAGGGGGCCCGGATGCGCCCACCAGGCCCTGCGGCAGGTGAACCAGTTCGGGTTGGCAGCACAGTGTACGGGCACGGATTCGTAGGGGGAGAAGTAGCCGCGGTCATCCTGCAGCCAATAGAGCTGCAGGACAGTTCAGGCTGTTAGTGCTTTCGCAGATCCACCCGGCCCACGGCGGGGGCGCGGAAGGTGAGACGCAGTTCTATGGCAATCGGTGCGCTGATGAGGCGCAGGCCATAGCGGCGGGCGAGGCAGGGTAAACCGTAGAGGCGATTGAGAAGTTTGTAGCTGAAAGCGGATCACCATTGGCGCCGGGCACGGCGGATGTTGGTGGTCTCCGCAGCGCGTGGTGTCCGGCGTCGATTAGGTAGGCGCGACCGCCTAAGGAGTTGACACCGGGCACCTCAACGCTGACCCCGACAACCTGTCGGTGCTGCAGCGCTGCGAGACCCAGACCAGGGAGCTGCTGGCCGTCTTGCCACCAGGGGCCCTGCGGGAGCGAGCAGAGCGGCGTCTTCAGGAGGCCCTGGGAGTGGTGCCTCAGCTGCACCATGGGGGCCAGCCCCATCGGGACATGGGGCAAAGCACCGAGCGGCACCAGCCCCAACAGCCACAGGGCAGCCCTGCGGTTTCACCACCACCCGCCCATGGCGACGCTGCACAGATCGAGCGGGCCGAATACCGGGCCCTGCGCCTATTCTTCTGCAGCCCCGCCTGCCGCGGTCCCCTGGCGGTCCTCGTCATCCACAATGACCTCTACCGCCGCGCCCAGCAGTGCATGGTGCAGGTCCATCAACGCATCACCGGCCCGATCGCCAGCGCCCAGGAGGACCCATTGCCCAGATCAGTCCTGGCGATCTGCCCGCAACTGGAAACCCCATCTCGGCCAGCTATTGGAGCGGCTCTGCAGCCTTGATCTAGGCGTAAAGGACACGCTGTTTCGGGCGCCCGAAGGGGAGATGATGGCGATTTTGGATGTGTTAGAGCCGGTGGGTTGATTGGGGTTGGTAACGCGAATCACCACTGATACCCAAAATTCACGAGAGACATAGAACTTCGTGGTGTCCTGTCGGTCGGATGACGAAGTTAGGGTTTGCGATTAAAAAAAATGACGCAGCCAGCGCCGTACTTCAATTGACTTGCCAGGACGAGGCTGGATTGTCAAATCAGACTGCATTGGGACTATGCCTAGGTCGGGATACCGGACAATGCTATGCCAATGATGATAACATCTTCCAAGAGTGTTCCGACTACTTTTGAGTATTCCAACATTAACCACCAAGCCGAGATACAGAAATTCTACAACCATATAGATCTCAAGCCATGAGTGAATGACGGCATAGCTTGCCCCAGAAGCGAGTGCAGCTGCCCCGTTACGGAATGTCAGAATTGGAACAAGCACTCCTAGTATGGCGAACAGAAATACACCGACATTATGCTGACTGTAGAATGGCATGTCATCAGCAAAAGCCCTATACAGTTACTCCCGCTGTGATCTGCTTGTTGCTCGCAAAAAGCTTGTGATGCGACTTCTGGCATCCATCAATGTATGGTACCAGAAGAATAATTCTAAAAGAACCATAATGATCGCAACGCCAGTAACGGGTGGGCCTTGCCTTAATTCAGCAGCCGTTGCTCCAATCAAAGCCAAGGCAAATGAGCCAACCAAAAATTCGTGGATTTTTAGTTGTTTGACTTCACTATGAAGTTTTACCAAATCAGCTTTTTGGATCTCCTCAATGCTAATTGTCGGCCTCAGACAAGTCGCGGGTAATGAGCATGGACTGGTCTGCAGGTGCTGGTTGATGGGATAAGATCATGCACGCCCATCTATTATATTCACAGCTGGATCAGCAGGCACCCTTGTCTAAGCCAGTTTCGATCTCGGCTTGTGTCACAGCCTTATGCTGCCCCCCTATGCGATAGGGTTGATGGTTCACATGGGAACCCATAACCCGTTCATTCAAATCTTGAATGGGGAACAACAAGCTCTCGCCATTCCAAAGTTGTGCTTAGATGCTTTCGCGGCATGGCAATGAGTATCAGCAATTTTAGAGCCATAATCTAGGATTCATTCGATAAGATGGAGGAACTAAAAACAGGATTATCTCTGACGTTAAACTTTTTTACTAACACGCTGCGGGGGAGGTGGGAATTTCCTCCCCTGATTTCGCAGATACTGAACATTTATAAAAGATTCATGTGGTCGCAAAATTCTGGGTTTTCTTGTCCTAAATTTTGTAGATATTTTCTTGCCTATATCTTCGCCGATGCGCAGGCGAGCTTGGAATAGATAGATGATAATTATGATGATTAAAATCCCCGATAGGGCCCAAGCTTGCTTAAAAGATATTGGCAATTCAAGAGCTATATAACACAGAAAAAGCCACGCAAGGCAAAAGACATATGGTATGTGTGTATAGTTAATTAATCCGATTAAGTGTCTTTCATGGAAAGGTGTAAAGCTTGCTGGGGCGGATGATTGGTGTCTCTTGCTTTACGCGTTTTTAATCGATGATCATCGCTCTCGTATTTGCAACCTTTGTTGTACCACCATCTTTCTAATTCATCCATATTCTTTTGAGCTTCTGTAATGGAGTTATGTACGGCGAGACAGGCCAACATTCCGACAAGCGCGATGGTTACAAGCAGTGCTGGGTAGGATAATTGCGGAAGTTGGCCATCATTTGAGGCATCTGATGGATTTTTCCATATGTTTAACAAAACTCCATATGCTCCATAAAGAAAACCCTGTGAAGCAAATAGCCAGCTTAAGCGATGATTGACGAGGTTGTTCTCGTGTTCTATGACAGATCTGCAACGCTTCCAGTTAACTACTTCAGGGTCATGAAATTCGTCCCAGAGGGATCCGTTAGGCAGGGTTTCTTGCATGATAGTAACTGGTTAATCAACAAGAAGTAACGATCAGGCACCGGATCGCCCTTAGTTGCAAGCTTATCCCCTGCGGCCGGAAGCCGTCAACGGGATGGCTTGTTGCTCAGACAGCATCTTGAGTCCAAGGTTTAACAGCGAGTAGCCTTTCCATCTGGGAACCATTTAAGGTGTTCATACCGTGACAAAAATCAACAAACTACTGAACCCTAAGAACCGCATTTCATGGCAGAGGTATAGACCAAGGTGGTCATCACGTCATGGACACCCATCATCTCCTGGAACCTAAGGAAGCCTTGGACGCGATTCAGCAGGTGGAGGGCGTGTTAGCTGAAGGAGGGGCCTACTTAGTTTGTGGGTTCAGGGTGTCAGCACCCTCTTCCGCATCGCCATCTGGATCAGAGTCAGGCTCTAGCTTGGTGCCCTTGGTGACTGCAGCTGTAATCCTGGCAGCTCGGCTGCTGCTGCGGATCACATACTTCTACGCCCACTGCATCTGGGCATTCGCACACTCCTAGGCCGAGTCATAGGGCATCAGCTTCTTTTCCCTGCCTTCAACTAGAGCTGCCTCGTGGAGCCAGCGCTCTCGACGCAGGAGGCGTTGCAGAGCAACATTAAGGTCTCATGACCAGTGCCCTGCCCAGGGCTTAACTGCCCAAACCATCGCCCACGCCCCACACTTCCCTTCGCGGAGCATCACCCCCATCCCCCCTAGGTAGCCTCCCC
>Ga0194055_10004511_pt1 | contig 10386 bp, 10 predicted proteins | sample SepL449m_MetaG_FD_155482 | JGI IMG/M metagenome (GOLD analysis project Ga0194055, IMG submission 155482) | Anoxic zone freshwater microbial communities from boreal shield lake in IISD Experimental Lakes Area, Ontario, Canada - Sep2016-L442-9m | ecosystem: Environmental > Aquatic > Freshwater >... | reverse complement strand
TTTCAAGCATGTCGAGGGCCGTTTCGCATCGCCAGTGATTCCCGGCGAGGCACTCACCGTGAACATCTGGGTCACCGGTGCTGGCGAAGCAGTGTTCACCACATCAGTTGGCGATCGCGTCGTGCTCGACCAAGGCCTCGTGCGCTTCAGCTGATTACTGGCCGCGGCATCGGCATCGCAAGCCGACCTGTCGCGCCACCAAAATCCGCCATCAAACGGTTTGTTGAAGACTTTTGGTCGACCCTCGACCAAAAGTCTTCACCAAACGGATGGTTACAACGCTGAGGCCGTCACCATCTGAGTCGGGATTGCTGGCTCGCCGCGTGACAACGCCAAGCCTTCCCACGGAAGTGCACGCAGCGCATCGCGAAGTCGGTGCCGACTGGTCTCAAGGTCGACCACGCCCTCGGCTGTTACTGCACCGTCGATGATCATGGGCTGCTGCATGCGCCGGGCATTCGGGTATTGGTCTCGCCGCCGCTCGATCTCTCGGTCACACATGTCGGGAGTGCCGGTCATCACGATCTCGTCTGTGGCCGTACCGGTAGATCTGTGTGCTCGCCAAGCCACCTTGGCGCCGCCGCTGGTGGATTTGTTCTCGCTGCGTTTCGCCACCGGACGGCCGCCAACTTCAACCAGCTTGTAGACAAATCCTGCAGTTGGTTCGCCTGACCCCGTGACAACAGCGGTGCCAGCGCCGTACACATCAACAGGTGCCGCAGCAAGGCCCGCGATGGCGTATTCGTCGAGATCGCCGCTCACCACGATCTTGGTGTTGTGATTGCCGAGCGCATCGAGTTGCCGCCGCGCTTGGTGAGCCAACACGCCAAGATCGCCCGAGTCGATGCGGATTGCGGCCAGTTCGGGCCCGGCGGCTGCGACAGCGCGCTCGATGCCCACCGTGATGTCGTAGGTATCTACTAACAGCGTGGTTGCGGGGCCATACATCGAAACTTGCGAACGAAACGCAGTGTCTTCGTTTTCGTGGAGCAACGTGAATGCATGCGCCACAGTGCCAGCGGTGGGAATGCCGAAGGTGCGTCCGGCGGCCAGGTTTGATGTCGATGCGAAACCGGCCAGGTATGCGGCTCGCGCGGCGGCCATTGCCGCGGTCTCGTGAGTTCGGCGCGATCCCATCTCGATGATCGGACGATCGTGTGCCGCGCTCACCATTCGCGCTGCCGCTGTGGCTACGGCAGCGTCGTGATTCAGGATCGACAGCACGACGGTCTCGAGTAGCACTGCTTCGGCGAAGCTTGCGCGCACGGTCAGGATCGGCGAACCACCGAAGAACACTTCTCCTTCGGGATAGCCCTCGACGCTTCCGGAGAACCGGTACCCGGCCAGGAACTTTGCGGTCGCATCATCGACAGCGCCGGCAGCGAGCAGCCACTGCAACTCGTCGGCATTGAATCCGAACGACATGATTGCCTCGAGCGCTCGGCCCGTGCCGGCAACCACGCCGTAACGCCGTCCGTCGGGCAGTCGTCGCGCGAACACCTCAAAGACACACGGCGAGTGGGCGGTGCCGTCGCGCAACGCGGCGGTCAACATGGTGAGCTCGTAGCGATCGGTCAACATCCCAATGCTTGCGGTCATCGGCACAGTCTGACGCGCTGCGCGCCACCATCCGAATCGGCCAGCACGCGAGTCGGCAGGCACCGCTCAGTTTGTTGAAGACTTCGTTAGCGATGGATACCGCAGATGTCGAGCAGGTAGCCCACGATGTCGGCAACGGCCACGTCGACACGCTCGCCCGATTTGCGGTCTTTCACCTCGATGGTGCCGTTGGCCAAACCTTTGCCCACCACCACGATGGTGGGCACGCCCAGCAGTTCGGCGTCGTTGAACTTGATGCCTGGCGACACGCCGCTGCGATCGTCGAGCAACACTCGTGCGCCAGCAGCTTCGAGTTCGGCGGCCAACTGTTCGGCGGCCGGACCTTGCGGATCTGCGGGCTTGCCGGTGATCACAATGTGCACGTCGGCGGGCGAAATCTCGCGTGGCCAGCACAAGCCCTTTTCGTCGGCGACGGTTTCGGCGATGGCGGCAACAGCACGTGAAACGCCGATGCCGTAGCTACCCATGGTGACCGTGACCTGCTTGCCGTTGTGGTCGAGCACGCTGAGGCCAAGCGCCGCCGCGTACTTGCGACCCAACTGGAAGATGTGCCCGATCTCGATGCCGCGGGCGATCTCGAGATCTGCGCCACAACTGGGGCATGGGTCGCCACCGTGAACCTCGGCGGCTTCGATGACGCCATCGGGGGTGAAGTCGCGACCCATCGTGAGGTGCAGCACGTGCTTGCCGTGAACATCGGCACCGGTGACCCACGATGACCCATCGACCACGCGTGGATCGACGAGATAGGGGATACCCGACGCTTTGTCGCTGCCGAGTGAATTGGGGCCGATGTACCCCTTGACCAGTGACGGGTTCTTGGCGAAGTCTTCGGCCTCGAAGGCCACAACCTCGGCCGGACCCACCTGAGCCTCGAGGCGCTTGGTGTCGACCTCGCGATCGCCGGGAAGGCCAACGGCCAACGCGCTGAACGTGCCATCGGGATGCTTGAGCTTGACGATCACGTTCTTGAGCGTGTCGGCGGCGGTCCAGTCGCGATCGGGGCGACGCAGTTCGGGCCGGGCATTGATGAGGTCGACCAAGGTCTGGATGGTGGGAGTGTCGGGGGTGTCGGCAACAAACGCTGCCGGTGTGCCCTCGGTAGCAACCGGCTCGGGCGCACGAACCTGCACGGCTTCGGTGTTGGCCGCATATTCGCAGGCGGTGCAGCGCACAAACGTGTCTTCGCCCACCTCGATAGGAGCCAGAAACTCTTCGCTGGCGGATCCGCCCATTGCGCCGCTCATCGCCGAAACAATGACGAAGGGCAGATGGAGACGGTTGAACGTGCTGATGTAGGCGGCGCGGTGCTGGTCGTAGCTGCGCTGCAGGCCGTCGTCGTCGATGTCGAAGCTGTACGAGTCCTTCATCACGAACTCGCGGGTACGCATCAGGCCGGCGCGTGGACGGGCTTCGTCTCGGTACTTCGTTTGAATCTGGTAGATGTGCAGCGGCAGGTCTTTGTAGCTGCTGTACAGGTCTTTGACCAGCAGGGTAAACATCTCTTCGTGCGTTGGCGCGAGCAGAAAGTCGTTGCCACGGCGATCCTTGAGGCGAAACAGATTGTCGCCGTATTCGGTCCAGCGATTGCTGATTTCGAACGGTTCGCGGGGGAGCATTGCCGGGAAATGCACCTCTTGGAAGCCGGCAGCGTCCATTTCTTCGCGAACAATGCGCTCGACGTTGCGGAACACGATCCAGCCCAGCGGCAGCCAGGTGTATCCGCCGGGCGCAGCGCGGCGGATATATCCACCGCGAACCAAGAGGCGATGGCTCGCCACCTCGGCGTCTACGGGGTCCTCGCGCAATGTCCGTAAGAACAACGTCGACATTCGCAACACGGTGGAACCTCACTACCTTCTTGGTTGGTTTTTGCCAATGCGCGCCCGAGTAGCCGACCGCTGGCTGGCATGGCCCGGGGCGCATCACGAGACTATCTGCCCGATATACTCCGACCGCCCGAAGTTCGCGCAACGACACAAGGCGTGGGTGCAAACCCACGCCTTTTGTTTCGATATCGATGAGTTTTTCTCAATTTGAGACCAATTCGTTCACCGAGAAGACAACTGAGAAGACGACCGAGAAGAGGTGACCCCATGACCGCTGCACAAGTGAACGAAAAGATTCTTGCTCTCGTCGCTCCCATGGTGGCTGACCTGCAACTCGATCTGTACGACCTCGAGTTCAACGGCGGAATTCTCAAGATCACGGTCGATACCCCGCCCGGCAGCGATGGTGGCGTCACGCTCGACAAGCTTGCGCTCATTACCCGGCTGATCAACCGCGAGTTTGAGCACAATGATCCCATCTCGGGCAACTACACCCTCGAGGTGTCGAGCCCCGGTCTCGAACGCACATTGCGCACCCCGGCCCACTTCCAGCGAGAGATTGGCAAGACCGTTGCCATTCGCCTTCGCGAAGTACACGAAGGTGCCCGCCGCCTGCAAGGTGTGCTCATCGCCGCCGATGCAACGACCGCAACGATTCGTCTCGACGACTCAGCGCTCACCGAGCGGGTCGTGCCGCTAGACATTATCGACCGTGCTCGCACGGTGTTTATCTGGGCCGCCGCACCCAAGCCGGGCAAAGCTCCGGCGAAGAAATCAGGCGCACCCAAGTCCCCAGCCAAAGGGGCGAAATCTGCAGGTGCATCACGAGCCGAGGCTCCTGGTCCATCTGACGAAGTTGATTTCCCTATCGCACACGAGGAGGCGACCGCATGAGTGGTCTCGACATGTCTGAAGCCGTACGGATGCTTGCAGACGACAAGGGCATCTCCGTAGATGCTTTGCTGCAAGTGCTCGTCGACGCACTAGCAATGGCGTACAAGCGTCGGCCTGGTGCCGCCGCCGAGGTCGATGTACGCATCAACCCCGACACGATGGATATGCAGTTCATTGCATACGACATCGACGACGAGGGCAACTGGGTCAACGAGCGCGACGACACCCCCGACGCCGGAGAGCTGGGCCGCATCGCTGCGCAGACCTTCCGTCAGGTGATGAACCAGCGCATCCGCGAGGCCGAGCGCGATCGCAAGTTCGAGGAATACGCGAACCGCGAAGGCGACATTGTCACCGGCATCATTCAGCAGACCGACAGCCGCTACACCTTGCTCGACCTTGGTCGGGTTGAGGCGTTGCTGCCACAGGCCGAGCAGGTGCCGTTCGAGCGCCCCGAACCAGGTGGCCGCGTGAAGGCGTACATCGTGGAAGTTCGCAAGACCGCCAAGGGCCCACAGATCGTGGTCAGCCGTACGCACCCAGGTCTCATTAAGCGTTTGTTCGAACTCGAGGTTCCCGAGATCGCCGACGGCATCGTCGAGATCAAGGCCTGTGCCCGTGAACCAGGCCATCGCACCAAGATCGCGGTGTGGAGCAACGACGCCAATGTCGATCCTGTGGGCGCCTGTGTTGGCGCACGCGGCGGCCGTGTTCGCATGGTGGTCAACGAACTGCGCGGCGAGAAGATCGACATCGTTCCGTTCAGCGAAGACTTCCCTGACTTCATCGCAAAGGCGTTGTCGCCAGCACGGGTCACCCACGTAATCGTCAGCGAAGACGGCACTCAGGCCGATGTCATCGTGCCCGATCAGCAACTGTCGTTGGCTATCGGCAAAGAGGGCCAAAACGCCCGCCTTGCTGCTCGCCTCACCGGCGTGCGCATCGACATTCGTGGCGAGAGCCAGCCAATCGACCAAGGCGATGCCGAGGATTACGCCGAGGGCGAATGGGTCGAGAACTCGACCACCGGCAAGATGGAATGGCACAACGCTGACGGCACTGTCATTAGCGCCGACGAGTGGGAGCAAGGCGGCGCCGAAGTAGTGGCCGATGCCGAGACCGAAGCCGTCGCCGAAGTAGTGGCCGACGCTGAGGCCGACGTTGCCGAAGCTGTTGCCGATACCGAAATCGAATCACCAACAACCACGGAGGCTGAAGGTGATGTCGCAGACATGTAGCACTACCGAGCCTGTTCGCACCTGCGTTGGGTGCCGCGTTTCGCGGCCCCAGTCGGCGCTGGTGCGTTGTGCGCTCAACTCTGATGGGGCTCCCCTCATCAGTCGCACGGCTCCTGGCCGTGGGGCATGGTTGTGCGTGGGCAAGGTTGCATGTGTGCAACAAGCAATGAAACGACGTGGATTTGAGCGGGCGTGGAAACGTCCGGTCGCATCTGCGGAATACGAAGAACTCCGATTCGCCTACGAAGCGATGATGGCGAATATGAACAACTAACGACACGTTGGCCGGTCTGCCGGTTCAACGCAACACCACGAAAGGCTGTACAGGTCTTGTCGAAGAACATGCGGATGCACGAGCTCGCTAAAGAGCTCGGGATGACCAACGCAGAGATTATGGATCTCTCCAACGCCATGGGCGTCGGAGCGAAAACCCATTCCTCTACCATTATCGAGCAGCAGGCGGACCGAATCCGTCGCCGCGCCGAGCGTGACGGACTCACTCGTCCCGAACAGCCCGAAGAGATCAAGCCCGTCAAGAAGTCGGCAGCCAAGAAGGCTGCGGCAGCCAAGATCGATGCCCCGCCAGCTCAGGCAAGCGGCGACGCCGCCCCGGCGAGCGATGAGGCCGCCGCCCCGGTGAAGAAGGCAGTTGCCAAAAAGGCCGCCGCACCTCGCCCAGCAGAAGATCAGCCCGCACCAGCCGCTGCCCCCGCTGCCCCCGCTGCCGCTGAAGCGGCTCCGGTGGCTCCGGTGGCTCCAGTAGCGGCCCCTGCAATTGTCGAAGCACCCGCTGCTCCAGTTGCTCCAGCCGCAGTTGCGCCCGCCCCTGCTGCACCTGTTGTCGAAGCACCTGCGCCGGCGCCAGCCGCGGCGCCAGTGGCAGCAGATCCAGCGCCAACCCCTGCTCCAGCCGCACCAGCACCCGCTCCAACCGCTCCAACCGCTGCAGCCGCTGCGGAACCAGCCCCAGCACCCGCTGCTCCCGAGACCGAGAGCCGTTTCATTTCCAGCGGTCGTTCGGCCGAGGCGCCACGCCCATCCTCGGGCGTCGCTGCACGCCCCCTGCCTCCGCAGGCCGATCGTCCAGCGGCCACGCTGCCGCCAGGCATGCCTCCTACTCGTGCCCCCGGCGCTCCTGGCGCTGCGCCTGGGTCACGGCCAACGTCGCCAACCGGTCGACCAATTCCTCCACCTCCGGGTAGCGCTCGGCCCATGTCGGCTTCCGGCCGCCCAATTCCTCCGCCTCCGGGTAGCGCCCGTCCCGGCGCTGGTGCGCCTGCAGGCCGCGCGGGCGGCAATACGTTCTCGCCGCGCCCTGGTGGTGCCGGTGGTCCCGGCGGTGCTCGTCCTGGAGGCTTCTCGCCACGCCCCGGCGGCCCTGGTGGTCCCGGTGGTGCTCGTCCTGGTGGCTTCTCGCCACGTCCCGGCGGCCCTGGTGGTCCCGGTGGCGCTCGCCCCGGCGGCGGCTTCCCACCTCGCACGGGTGGTCCCGGCGGTGGCCCCGGTGGTCCTGGTGGTCCCGGTGGCGGTGGTCCTGGTGGCAACAACGGTCCACGCCCAAGCGGCCAGCGTCGCGCCCCGCGCAAGAGCAAGAGCCGTCGTCGTCGTCGTGACTTCAACGAGTTGCAGCCGCAGCTCACCGGTAACTACACGTCGAGCGATGCACCAGTTCCAGATGGCACGATCATCGTTGAGCGCGGTGTGTCGGCTCAGGAGTTCGCTCCCAAGCTGAACCGCACCGCCGCCGACGTCGTTCGTTTCTTGTTGAACAACGGTGAAATGATCACCGCAACAATGACCCTTGCCGACGAGCAGATGGAGCTCTTCGCGCTCGAGGTTGGAGCCGACCTGTTGTTGGTCGATGCCGGCCAGCAAGAAGAGATGGAACTTCAGGCGCTGTTCGACGACAGCGACGACGACGACGAAACCTTGCAGGCTCCTCGCGCTCCTGTCATCACCGTGATGGGCCACGTCGACCACGGTAAGACCACGCTGCTCGACAAGATCCGTCACGCAAACGTGGTGTCGGGCGAAGCCGGTGGCATCACCCAGCACATCGGCGCCTACAAGGTGATGACCGATGGTGGCCACGAGATCACGTTCATCGACACCCCTGGTCACGCGGCCTTCTCGAAGATGCGTGCTCGCGGTGCTCAGGTGACCGACATCGTGGTGCTGATGGTTGCTGCCGACGACGGTGTCATGCCTCAGACCATCGAGGCCATCAACCACGCCAAGGCAGCCGATGTCCCCATCGTGGTCGCCTTGAACAAGATCGATAAGGACAACGCCGATCCGCAGCGCGTGTTGGCGCAGTTGGCCGAACACGAACTCGTTCCAGAGTCATGGGGCGGCGACACCATCGTTGTCGAGATGGCTGCCAACCAGAACTTGGGTGTCGACGATCTGCTCGAGCAATTGGTCGCAGTGGCCGAGCTTGAAGAACTCACCGCCAACCCAACCGGTCGGGCCAAGGGCATTGTGCTCGAAGCCAACCTCGACACCGGTCGTGGCCCCGTTGCCACCATCTTGGTCGACAAGGGCACCCTCAAGGTGGGCGATCCCATCGTGGCCGGAGCCGCATGGGGCAAGGTTCGCGCCATCATCAACGACAAGGGCGAGCAGATCAAGCAGGCCGGGCCATCAACGCCCGTGCAGGTGTTGGGTCTGTCGGCCGTGCCAAACGCTGGCGACGAATTCCGTGCTGCCTCGAACGAAAAGACCGCCCGTTTGGTGGCCGAGGCTCGCGAGCAGCGTTCACGTCTCACCAGCCAGCGCGGCGATGCCCGCGTGCAGCGCGGCGTGAAGCTCGAAGACATCTTCAGCCAGATTCAGGCGGGCGAAGTTGCCACCCTGAACTTGGTGCTCAAGGCCGATGTGCACGGTTCGCTCGAAGCAGTTACCGAGAGCCTGCGTCGTCTCGAGCGCGAGACAGTGAAGCTGGCGTTCGTGCATCGTGCCGTTGGTGGCATCACCGAAAACGACATCACCCTTGCAGCGGCAACCAACGCCACGCTCATTGGCTTCAACGTGCGTCCCGACCGCAAGGCTCGCGATCTCGCGGCCAGCGAGCATGTCGAGATTCGTACCTACGAAATCATCTACAAACTGCTCGAAGACATCGAGCGGGCGATGGTGGGCATGTTGGCTCCCGAGTTCGAAGAAGTGGTCACCGGCGAGGCCGAGGTGCGCGAAGTATTCCGTGTTCCTCGCATCGGCGGTATCGCCGGTTGTTACGTGCGGTCGGGTTCGATCACACGTGGCACCAAGGTGCGCTTCTTGCGCGACGGCGTCATCATCTGGAAGGGCAGCATCACATCGCTGAAGCGCTTCAAGGACGATGCACGCGAGGTTCGCGAAGGTTTCGAGTGTGGTATCGGACTCAGTGACTTCCAAGACCTGAAGCCGGGCGACCTCATCGAGACATTCGAAGAGCGCGAAATCCCACGCACATAGCAAGCCTTGGGCTGACCCTCGGTAGGGTTGCACGCTATGGCTGATCTTGATTTCTTCTTCGACCCAGTATGTCCATTCGCGTGGGTGACCTCGCGATGGGTTGCCGAAGTGCAAAGCCTTCGCGGCTACGACATCCGTTGGCGTTTCATCTCGCTTGCTGTGCTCAACGAGAAGCAGACCGCCGAGTGGTACACCGATACCTATCGGGCCGGTCATATGGCCGGAATGATGTCGTTGCGTGTGGCCGATGCCGTGCGCCTGCACCACGACAACGATGCTGTCGCGCGGTTGTACACCGTGCTCGGTACCGCAATTCACGTCGACCAGCGTCGCTTGGAAATCACGGCCGACCCTGAGAAGTTCCTCGCTTGGGCGCTGGCAGAGGCGAAGTGCGATGTGTCGCTCGCCAGTGCCGCGCTCGACGAATCGCACGACGAATACATTCGTGCCGATACAGCGTTGGCGCTTGAGCGCACGGGTAAAGACGTGGGAACGCCCATCATCACTTTTAACCCCGACTCAGAGAACTCGTCGAGTTTCTTTGGTCCGGTCATCTCAAAGACCCCGCGGGGCGACGATGCCTTGCGTCTGTGGGATGCCGTCGAGGTGCTTGCCACCACATCTGGTTTGTCTGAACTGAAGCGTTCGAACCGGGCACCGCTTGACTTCTCATAATGAACGGACGTGGCAACGATGAGTAAGCCAACTCGCAAACGGGCTGCTGCCCCAAGCCAACACCGCTATCCCCGCGAGGCGCGCCTGAACCAGTCGTTGCGGCAGGTCATTGCCGAAGCTCTCGTTGAGATCGACGACGAAGCACTCGATCTGGTGACCATCACGTCTATCGATGTCGACGCCGAGATGAACCGCGCGATTGTGTTCTTCGACTCGCTTCGCGGCGAGCAGGGCGATGCCGAAATCCTCGAGTGCCTCACTCGCTATCGCGCCCGCCTGCAGAGCACGGTGGCCCGACAGATTCGGTCGAAGAAGACTCCGATTCTTGAGTTTCGTCCCGACGAAGTGATTCGTGCGGCCGAGCGCATCGATCGCATTCTGCGCGAGAACCCGAGTCCGGCGATGCACGATGCAGTCGCCGACGACGCTGCCGACCACGACGCATCAGCCGATGGCGAGGCGTAGGCCGCCCACCGTCCACGGCATGACGGTGATCGATAAGCCTGCGGGCGTCACGAGCCACGATGTGGTGAACCGACTGCGCCGCCACTTTGGCGAAAAGCGCATTGGTCACGCCGGAACGCTGGACCCCGATGCCACGGGCGTGTTGGTCGTTGCGGTTGGTAACGCCACCCGTTTGATGCGGTTCCTCAGCGGCGCCGATAAGTCGTATG
>Ga0194055_10004510_pt1 | contig 10386 bp, 11 predicted proteins | sample SepL449m_MetaG_FD_155482 | JGI IMG/M metagenome (GOLD analysis project Ga0194055, IMG submission 155482) | Anoxic zone freshwater microbial communities from boreal shield lake in IISD Experimental Lakes Area, Ontario, Canada - Sep2016-L442-9m | ecosystem: Environmental > Aquatic > Freshwater >... | reverse complement strand
ACGGCCTCACTGATCGAGCAGAAGATCACGCCGTGCTCGGCCAACTTCTCGCGATAGGTGGTGGCGATCGAAACGCTGTCGAACACCGCATCCACGGCCACGTTGGAGAGGCGCTTCTGCTCACTTAGAGGAATGCCGAGCTTGTCGAAGGTTTCGAGCAGTTTCGGATCCACCTCATCGAGGCTTCCCTTCTTCTTCTCCTGCTGCTTCGGGGCGGCGTAATAAATGATGTTCTGATAATCGATCGGTGCATGGCCGAGGGCCGCCCAGTCGGGCTCCTCCATCTCCAACCACTGTCTGTAGGCCCGCAGACGGAAATCGAGCAGGAAAGCGGGCTCATCCTTCTTACTGGAGATCAGCCGCACCACATCCTCGCTCAGCCCCTTGGCGATCTTCTCGGTTTCGATATCGGTCACGAAGCCGTACTTGTACGGCTGACTGACCAGATCTCCTACGGCTGCGGTGCTCATGTCAAGAAGGGAACGGAGGGAAAGGTCAACCGGAGGTGAGGGCCCGAACCTCCTCCAAGCTGATGGTCTGTTGCTCACCGCGGAAGGGGTTGTCCTCGGTGAGGAAGAGCATGCAGTGGCATTCCTTGCGCTCCCGCATCGGCACGCAGGGGCAGTTCCAGAAAGCCTGGGCCACCTCGGCCTGCTTGTCCTCGTAGTGGCGGCACGGACACAGGGCACCGCCGAGCTCATCCTTGTGGCGGGCCAAGCCCTCAAGCACCACAGCGGTCACGCCCGGATCGCTGCAGAAAAAGGTGCCGGTGCGCTGGGCGTAGGTTTCAGCGAACTTACGGATCACCTCGAGGCTGTCGGAAACCGGCCGTGCAGCGGCATCTAGCTCGGAGCTGGGGGCGTTGCCAGGGGCGGCGTCGGGAACGGTCACGGCAGACAAAGCAGTGCAGAAGAGGAGGGCGAGGCGCATGGCCCCGCACCGGCCGGCGGTGAAGACAGAGCCGGAGCAGCCGCAAAGCGACAGACCGGGCGCATACCATCAATCGCCAATTGCGAAACAAGGAAGTTTCGTTATCTATTTAGCTTAGGGCACCGCTCTTGTGCCCGGGCCCCCCGAACCGGGAACCATGCCAGCGCGAAGCGTGGGCAAAGGGCCCCAATTGCTGTCAGGCCGTGGCATCGTGAATAAGAACGGTGGAACCATGACCGCCTCCCCCCCCTCAGGCTCTCCACCAAGTCCACCCCTTAACGGCAGCCGTGGCCGGAGGGGTATTTCTGTTGTTGGCCTCGCCCAGCCAACTGAACTTAAGATCCTATCCACAACAGCCCCCGTGTCCGCCGAAGCGCCACCGACCCGCGAGGCCGTGCTGTCATTGCTGTTGCGCCATGGCGAAGCCACGGCTGCCGATCTGGCCGGACGGCTTTCGGTATCTGTGCAGGCGATGCGGCGCCATCTGCGCGGACTCGAGGAAATGGGCCTGTTGGAAGCCAGTCCCATCCCGGAGGGTCCGGGCCGCCCCAGCAACCGCTGGCGCCTTACCACCGCCGGACACCAACGGTTTCCGAATGGCAGCGAACACTTCGCCCTGGGCCTGCTCCACTCCCTTGCCGGGGCCATGCCCCCCGATGCGCTCCGCCTGCTGCTGAACCAGCAGGCGGTGGAGAAAGCCGGCGATTACCGCCGCCGCATCGGCAACGGCTCCTTGGCGGAGCGTCTGGAGCGCCTGGTCGAGCTGAGGCGGCAGGAGGGTTTCGTGGCGGAGTGCCAGCCCGACCCCGAACAGGGTGGAGCCTGGGTGATCAGCGAGTTCCACTGCTCGGTGATTCGGATCGCCGAGCAGTTCCCGATGGTGTGCGACCAGGAACTGGCCCTGATCAGCCATACCTTTCCCGACTGCCGGATCGAGCGGGTGCACTGGCGCCTCGAGAAAGGTCACTCCTGCGGCTTCCGCCTCAGCCCCGCCGGCGCCGCGCCGTGATCGAAGCGAGCGAGCTGGCGGAACTGGAGGCCACCCTGCTGCCGGCCCTTGAGCGCCATCACCTACGCCTGCTGGCCCACGGCCTGCGCACCTTCCAGTCCGTGGCTGGCCGCCGGCAGGGGCCCCTGCCGGCCATCGATGCCCTGGCGGTCTGGGCCACCAGCCAACCCCAGCTGGCCGGGGATCCGGGTTTCGCCGCCACCTTCCTGGACCAGCTAGCCGGCCTCGGGGAACAACTGGAATCGATCGCAGTCCGCTGGGGCAGAGAACCACTGGCCCTGGAACTGGCCGACCTGATCCGCTGGGCCGAGCAGCAGGCCCAGGAGCGGCTGGATCTCTCATCCCTCAGAGCGGACTCGGCAGCCCCACCACCAGGCTGACGCCAGCCAGGGCAACGATGGCGGCGAACAGCCCCCGCCAGCCGGGTCGATCACCCTCCAACCACCAGGCCAGGGGCAGGGCCATCACCGGCGCTGTAGACATCAGCGCCACCGCCAATCCGCCGCTCAGGCCGGCGAGGGCCACCTGCTGCAGCACGATTCCGGCGCTGGTTCCCAGCAGGGTGGCGAGCAGCAGCAAGGGCCAGCGACGCAGTGCCGGCCTCGGCCGGGGCACCCTCAGGGGGATTCGCCCGGCCAGGGGCAGCAGAGCCAGGCTGGCTGCGGCCAGTCGCAGGGTGGCCGCCTGCAGGGGTGAGATCGGCCCCGACAACAGGGCCGCCCGGGAGAGCAGGGCCCCGAGGCTGCCGCACACCAGCGCCCCGAGGGCCAGCAGCACACCGCCCATCGGCAGCCGTGCCACCTGACCGGAGCTGGATGCATCGCCATCCCGGGCCCCGCAGCCATCGCCCGACGGCACCTGGGCCGCTCCGCGAGCCACGAGCACCACCGCCAGACTGATCAGGGCGATGCCGCCGATCTGGGCCGGGCCGGGCCACTCCCGCAGCAGCACCACCCCGGCCAGAGTGGTGAAGGCCGGACCACCGGCATCGATGGTGAGGGCCCGCCGAGTGCCGAGCCGGCGCAGGGCGGCGAAAAAGAGGCTGTCGCCCAAGGCGATCCCCACCACCCCGCTGCAGGCGAGCAGCAGCAGGCCCCGGGGCGGAAGCTGCCAGGCCTGGCTGAAGGCAAAGGGCAGCTGAAGCACCACCGCCAACAGATTCTTGAGCAGGTTGAGCTGCACGGCCGACAGGGAGGTGGGCAGTCGGCGCCACAGCAGGCTGGCGAGGGTCCAGCAGAGGGCCGCCAGGAGGGCGGCTGTGGCCGGCAGGGGGAAAGAAAGCAGGGGGAAGAAGGGCAGATGAATGGGGGGCAGGGACGACAACCGGGGCTTGGGCTTGCGATCATCGCCAGTGCCTCCCCCCTCCGGGTGTCCAATCCCGGCGAGCCAGCGTGAGCGGCAGCATCTCCAGCCCCAGCGGCACCCCCGCCAGCGACCCCAAGGCCACCGCCGCCGAGACCGGGGCGATCGCCGACGCGATCAGCTTCTTCCGGCTCAGCTGCGGCCGCTGGCGCTCCCAGCGCAGCAGCCACCACCTGCTGCATCGCCAGGCAGAGGCCGGCAGCTCCTACATCGAGGTGGTGGAACTCGAAGCCGGCGATCCCCAGCTGGTGGCGATCGCCGAGCTCCACGGCGAGGATCCCGACAACCTGGTCGGGGGCTGCCGGGTGCGCTGGAGCGGTTCGATGGCCTGGGACAAGGCCGGCGAAGCCCATGAGGGCGAGAGCGTGTTCGGCCTGATCCCCACTGACACCCTCGGCCGCGAGGGCCTGCTGCTGCGCGACCGCGGCTATGCCGAGACGGCACCTGTGGCGGGCCGCTTTGCCATGGACGAACGGGACGCCCTGCTGCTCACCACGGCCTACGAAACGATGAACAGCCTCGAACGGTTCAGCTTCGCCGGGCCGAACGTGCGGCTGCGCACCAGCACGGTGGAGGGGCTCTCCAACACCGCCTCCTTCTGCATCGAGACACGGGTCGAGGGCGCTGCCGCCAGCGAATCCGCAGCGACTCCGCTCAAAGAGACCACTGCGGCGGGGTCCGGCGGCGCCGTGAATCCAAAGGAGAGTGTGTCGCTGCTGGGCTGGTGAGCCTCGTATGTGCCACACACCCGTATGTGCCACACACCCGTATGTGCCACACCCCAGAGCGCCATTGACGCCACCGTGGTCCCTCTGGGATGCCGCAGGGCTCCTGCGGTGGTGGAGCTCTGAGCCACCGTGATGGCCGGTTATCACAGGGCCGGGTGCACCATCGGCGGGGACCGAGATCAGCGGCTGCTGAGCTGCTGCGAGGCTTGGCGGAACGGGCGCTTACTCGAACGAGTGGCCCCGGCTGCAACGTTACGGTCTGTTAGTCATGACGTGACCGGCGGAAGCCAGGTGCGGCCGCACTTCTACGATCACCTCCACGGATGCCGGACCCCGCGTGGCTCTTCCCCTCCTCAAGTACGCCCCCACCACCCAGAACTCCCGGGTGGCTCCCCTCCGGGTGGGCTCCGACGAGGACCCCAAAGCCGCATCCATGGACAAAGCCATGGACCGCGAAGACCAGAACTTCGTGATCGAGGCGGCTTACCGCCAGATCTTCTTCCATGCCTTCAAGGTCGACCGCGACCGCACCCTGGAATCCCAGTTGCGCAACGGCCAGATCACCGTGCGAGATTTCATCCGCTCGCTGTGCCTCTCGGACACCTTCACCCGCAGTTTTTATAACCTCAACAGCAATTACAAGGTGGCCCGGCACCTGGTGGAAAAGTTGCTGGGCCGCCCCACCCACGGCAAATCCGAGGAGATCGCCTGGTCGGCCGTGATCATGACCAAGGGCATCAAGGGTGCCGTGGATCAGATCCTGGATTCCGAGGAATACCTCGAGAACTTCGGCTACGACACCGTTCCCTACCACCGCAATCGGGTGGTGGGCTCCCGTGAGGTGGGTGAAACCCCCTTCAACCTCACCTCCCCCCGCTACGACGCCTATTACCGGGGCATCCTGGGCTTCCCTCAGATCGTGTACACCGGCACCGCCAAGGCCTTCCCGGCCCGGGCCCAGCAACGCCGTGGTGGCTTCCCCGAGGACTACCTCCCCTGGGTGCGCAGCCTTCCCGCCCTGCGCGGTGTGGGAGCCCCCCAAGGCAGCACCAGCTTCGATTACCTCTCGAAGGTTCCCTACCGGAGCATCGGTCGCTGACGGTCAGGGTCCCGGCATCCGGTCGAACAACAACCCGGGGTGGGGAGCGAGAACCCACCCGTGCCTTCCAGGGAGTCCTCAGGACTCCTTTTTTTTATCGACCGGGGCGGGGCCGCAACTGGCTGCCTTAGCGGTGGGATCACGAACCGATCACCACGCAGGGGGTCAGTGGATGCTGACCACCAGCCGGCCCCAGGCCCCCCAGAGAGGAATCGTCATCAGACTGATCCCGAACGAAATCTTCAGCTGTGAGCCAGAAGACACTGACATCTTTGGCCATGATGACGTTGCGGCAGCTGCGTCAGATCGCCAGCGACCTCGGTGTCACCCTGTACAGCCGCAAGTCGAAGGAGCAGTTGGTGGAAGCGATCAGCACCCGCCAGGAAGAAACCGGCCTGAGCCTTGCCTCGATCGAGGCCGAGATGGCCCCGGCGCCCCGCCCGGCCGCCGAGACGCGGGTGGTGTTCCTGCCCCGCGATCCCCAGTGGGCCTATGTGTTTTGGGATATCGCCGAGGCTGACCGCGCGGCCGCCCATGCCGCCGGCGCCAGCCAGCTCTGCCTGCGGGTGGCCGACGTGACCGGCCTAGCCGGCGGCTCCTCCCACCCCCACACCCTTCAGGAGGTGGTGGTGGATGCCCAGGCCACTGAGTGGTATCTGCCCGTTCCTCTCTCCGACCGCGACTACCGCGTGGAGCTCGGCTTCCGCAAAGCCGGCCTCGCCGGCAGCTGGATCTCCCTGGCCTTCTCCTCGGTGGCCCGGGTGCCGGCACTCAATCCCTCTGCACACATTCTCGATCAGTTCATTCCCTTCTCCCTCGACGCCGCCCCCTCGGCCCTGCTGACACCGATCGAGTCCGCCGACACCGGCCTGCATGAGCGCCTCTACCAGACCGCCACGGCCGGGTGGCGCCGACTCGGCCGGGGTTCGGAGGCCTTCCTTGAGCTCGAGGATTCGGGCCTTTCCGATTCCGCCTTCTCCGCCTCAGGTTGGGGCCTGTGGGCCTCCGGGCGCAACGAATCCGGCGCCGGCCTGGCGGCCCGCCAGCGCTCGTTCTGGCTGGTGGCCGATGCCGAACTGATCGTGTATGGCGCCACCGACCCGGCGGCCCGGCTCACCATCGGCGGCGAGGAGGTGCCCCTCACCCCTGAGGGCACCTTCCGCATCCAGGTGCCCTTCCGCGACGGCCAGCAGCTCTACCCGATCGAGGCGGTGGCTGCCGATGGCGTGCAGAAGCGCAACATCACCCTCGAGTTCCGCCGCTCCACCCCAGAAGACAACAGCAACCCCTCCAGCCAGGCTATGGCCGAATGGTTCTGATCCATCCCGCTCCCTTGCCGTATCACTCCTGAAGCCTCCTGCCATGCCCGCGCCTGCCCCACCAGTTCCTGCCAACACCACCCTGCGCACCCTGGTGGCGGCCACCCCCGTGGCCGGCTCGATCCTGTTTCCGCTGGTGGTGTCGCTGCTGATGGTGCGGGTGAGCATCACCGCCGGGGTGCTGGCCGCCGTGCTGATCGGCTCACTCTGGTTCGTGGCAATGCTGCGCACCTCTGAGATGCCCGGACACTCCTGAACCTCCCGGTGCCGGGCGCCACCACGACCACCGTCATCACCTCAGGCGCAGACCCTCGAAACCCCTCGTCCGAAGGCTCTGAAACGCACCTGAACAGCATCTGATCCGCTTCTGAGCCGCTGCACCACCACTCCAACAGCTCGCCCGCCAGAGCTCCTCTCAGGTCACTGGCCTGTCCGCCCTCGGGAATCCTGGGGCCATGGAAGGATCCGCCCCCGATTGCCGGCCCTCGCCAACGCCCATCCCGGAAGGAGGTGAGGCCCTGCCCAGTAGCGACTCTCCTGGAGGCCAGCTTCTGCCTCAACCCAACTCCCCGCCCCGACGATGGCCGGCGACGGGGTGCCCGGAGGCCGTTTCGGGGCGGCAACCGGTGCAGGCCTCGAAGCGAGCACCGACACAGCTACGGAGTCCCCTGAGCGCAAAGCTCACAGCGGCCCTGACCGCAAGCATGGCCGTGGCACTGCCCCTGCTGCTCGGAGGCTGCGCCCCATCCAAGGCCCGGATCGAAGGGGCGCCCGCAGCCGATCTGCCCCTGCCGCCCGGCATCCAGGTGGCCTTCAACCAGCGCGTCAACCAGCGCTATCGCAGCCCGGTCAGCGGGCGCTGGCGCCAGGGGGATGACCTCGAAGCATTAATCCTTACGGCGATCCAGGGGGCCCAGCGGGAGATCCTGGTGGCCGTGCAGGAGCTCTCCTTGCCCCGGGTGGCAGAAGCGCTGGTGGCGGCGCAGCGCCGCGGCCTACGGGTGGCGGTGGTGCTGGAGAACACCTACAGCACCCCCTTTAGCAGCCTCAACATTCACGACCAGGCGGCCCTGGATCCGCACCAGCGCCACCGTGTCGCCCAGCTGGCGGCCCTCCGCCAGGGGGATGCGGTGGCGATCCTGCTCCAGGGGGGGGTGCCCCTGATCGACGACACCGCCGACGGCAGCCGCGGCAGCGGTCTGATGCACCACAAGTTCATGGTGGTGGACCGCCGCGTGGTGGTGACCGGCTCAGCCAACTTCAGCCCCTCCTGCATCCACGGCGATCTGGATGACCCCAGCACTCGGGGCAATGTGAACCACCTGCTGCGCTTCGACAGCACCGAGCTGGCCACTCTGTTCGCCGGCGAATTTGCCCGCCTCTGGGGTGATGGTCCCGGCGGACTGCCCGACAGCCGCTTCGGACTGGCCAAAGATGAGGGGCCGGCCCAACGGGTGCAGATCGGCACCACCACGGTCACGGTGCTATTCGCCCCCCACCGCCGCCGTGATGCCAACAATGGCCTCCTGTGGCTGGAGCAGCAACTCGCGGGGGTGCAACGGCGGCTCGATATGGCCCTGTTCGTGTTCTCGGGGCAGAACCTCGCCGATGCCCTAGCCGCCCTGAATCAGAAGGGCGTGCGCATGCGGCTGCTGGCCGATCCGGGCTTCGCCAGCCGCTCCTTCAGCGAGGTGCTCGACCTGCTGGCGATCAGCCAGCCAGATCACCGCTGCCTCCTGGAGGCCGGCAATCGCCCCTGGCAGCGGGCGCTGGAGGGGGTGGGCACCCCCCGGCTGGCCGGCGGCGACAAGCTGCACCACAAGATCGCCGTGCTCGATGGCCGCAGCGTGATCAGCGGCTCCTTCAACTGGAGTCCCAGCGCCGCCTTCCAGAACGATGAAACCCTGCTCCGCATCGATTCCCCGCTGCTGGCGGCCCACTTCGAGGCAGAGATCGATCGCCTCTGGCGGGGCGCCGAACTGGGGGTCACGGCGCGGCTGGAGCGCAAGCGCCTGAAGCAGCAGCGCCTCTGCGGCAGCGGCCGGCAGCGGCCGGAGGTGCAGGCGGTGGAGCCAGCGGCTCGCCATAACCTTCGGCGAGGTCGCCGGCTAACTCAGCAGTGACCACGGAGCTTCACGACGTGCTGAGCAGCAAGGACAAACTGCCGTCTGCACAGCTTGAAGGACAAGCAATGCCCCATAGAGTCGCGGCGCTTCCGCTCGCGTATAGCCCACGTATTCCTTTTTTCCCCAACTGTGCCCTCCTGGCTGCGTTGCGGCAGGTCATCCATAGAGGGGCCGGGGCAGAGCCTCACACCTCCCGCAGGGGCCGATCACTCGGCAGAACCTGTTGGCCTGCAGCCCCCCCCTTCAAGGCAGGCACCCTTGCTGCCACTTCCCGTATCGCGTTGCAGCACAGCCCGCCGCAACCGCCGCGTGATCAGGAACGCCGGGCTGGTGCAGCGCTGGGTGATGGGGAAGCTAGCCATTGGGAAGAAGCCTTGCGGAGTGGTCTATCGGCCTGTTTGGCTAAGGGAGATCGATTAGCTTGATGGTCCTGGAATCCCTCCATTCGTGCAATCCGAATCCCCGAACCCCACCTCCTCCCCCATCAGCAGCGATCCTTCCCTTGCCGGTATTTTGGAGGCCATCTCGCTGGCGATGTTGGGGGTTTTTCTTGCCACAGTCGTCGTCAGAGCCTGGCCACTCAAGATCTTGGATAGCCAGTGGCAATTGGGCTTCGCCGCAGAACTGATCAACAGCGCTTCGCTGGCTCTGGTGGGTGCCCTGCTCATCCCCCTGGCCCTGGCCTTCCATCCAGGCAGCGACCGGCTGCGGGCCCGCCGCAATGCCTTCCGCCGCTTGGCCCTGGCCGCCGCAATCGGCTTCCTGCTGCTGATCCCCCTGCAGGCCTTCGCCGGCTGGAGGCTCTACCGCACGGTCACCAGCACTGCCGAAAAACAGAGCAGCCAATCGGCCCGCAGGCTCACCGAAGTCCGGCAGGCCATCGCCAGCGCCACCAGCCCACAGGAGATCCAGGCCAAGCTCAATCAGCTGGTGGGTCCTAGCGCAGGTCTCTCGCCAACCCAGCTGCGCACCCCGATCGATCAGCTGCGCCAGGAACTGCTGGTTGGAGCGGATCAGGCGGCCAATCGCCTCCAACAGCGCATCCAGGCTCAGGCCTCATTGAAGCCAGATCGGCTTATCAAGGAAACCATCCGCATCGCCCTCTCATCGCTGTTCTATGCGGCCGCCTTCGCCTTCCTTTCCGGCGCCCTGCCGCGCAGCAACCAACGGAGCGTGGCCTTTGGCTGGAGCTCAGGCAAGAAGAATTTTTGAACAGCTGCTGCGGGAACTGCTGGCCTGGGCGATGGGCTCGCCAATGGCCAACACCAAGACGGGACTAGAATCCATGAATCTGCCTAACTCAACGCGATGGATCCGGTGATCGCCCCCCGCAGCCATTCCGCGCGCCTGGATGCGATCAATCTGATGCTGCGCGATCTGCACACGCGGCACGATGAGATCCGCCACCGCGCCGCCTTCCGGGACTGCACCAGTGAGCTGCTCACCCTGCAGCAGGAACTGGTGGAATACCTGCTCACCAAGAAGCACGGCCTGCTCGGCACCGATCCAGCCGCGAATGAAGCCGACCGCAACTACAACTCTTTCACCTGAGCACCTCGCCGCTGCCTGTGGTGGTGGTGGGCGCCGGTCCAGCCGGTAGCGCCTTCGCCCTGCTCCTGGCCCGCGCCGGCGTGGCCGTGGAGCTCGTGGAGAGTCAGCCGCGCCACAGCGCCTTGATCCGCGGCGATGGCCTGATGCCGAGCGGTCTTGAGGCCCTTAACCGCATGGGCCTCGCTTCCCTATTGGCCACGCTGCCGCGGCGGGAGCTGCGGGGCTGGAGCTTCCTGCTGGAGGGCCGCAGCCTGTTCTCGGT
>Ga0194055_10004508_pt1 | contig 10388 bp, 11 predicted proteins | sample SepL449m_MetaG_FD_155482 | JGI IMG/M metagenome (GOLD analysis project Ga0194055, IMG submission 155482) | Anoxic zone freshwater microbial communities from boreal shield lake in IISD Experimental Lakes Area, Ontario, Canada - Sep2016-L442-9m | ecosystem: Environmental > Aquatic > Freshwater >... | reverse complement strand
CCCCCAGCGCCCGCATCTCGGCCACCCTTTCCGCCACCTTCTCCGCCATGGCCTCGGGCAGGGTTGCGGTCGCCGCGGGCGCTGGCCAAGGGCCTGGTGCCGCGGCTGCAGGAGGAGCCCCCGACAAGCCACTCGCCTCAGCTGCGTTAGCCGCTCTGACGCTGGCAGACGTGGTGGCATCGTCCCCGGAGTGCGGAGGAGGGGGAGCAGCGGCCACGACCGGAAAGGCACTTCGGGGTCAACGCTCCCCATCCTGCCCGTTTCATCCCCTGGTGTTCGTTCGTAGAGTTGGTTTAGTCTTGCGGCGCCCCGGCGCCATCCCCTTGCCCCGCCGAGGCACCGCTCCCCAGCACCCCCGCCGGACCGGCCGGCCGGATTGGCTCGGCCGAGGTGAGATGCGCCAGCGGGATCTGGTGAACCGCTCCCGGCGGGCGGTGCGCTGGCTACAGCCCGGCCTGGTGGTGAAGCGCTGGATGCTCACCTCCGGCATCGGCCTGCTGCTGGCGTTGCTGGGGGCGGCGGTGTGGGCCGATCTGCAGCCGATCTACTGGACGCTGGAATCGATCAAGTGGCTGCTGGCCCGCGTCACCCAGGTGATGCCGCGCGGCATCACCGGGCCGCTGGTGCTGGTGGTCGGCGGCGCTCTGGTGTGGCTGGGCCAGAGCCGCAGCTTCGGCACCATCCAGCAGGCCCTGGCCCCCGAAAAGGACACGGTGCTGGTGGATGCCCTGGTGGCCCAGCGGCGGCTCAACCGCGGCCCAAACATCGTGGCGATTGGCGGCGGCACGGGACTGGCCACGCTGCTGAGCGGCCTGAAGCGCTACAGCGGCAACATCACCGCCATTGTGACCGTGGCCGACGACGGCGGCAGCAGCGGCGTGCTGCGGCGGGAGTTCGGGGTGCAGCCCCCCGGTGATATCCGCAACTGCCTGGCGGCTCTTTCCCGGGAGGAGCCCCTGCTGACACGGCTCTTTCAATACCGCTTCAAGACCGGCAGCGGCCTGGAGGGCCATAGCTTCGGCAACCTCTTTCTCACGGCCCTCACCGCCATCACCGGCAACCTGGAATCGGCGATCACTGCCAGCAGTCGGGTGCTGGCGGTACAGGGCCAGGTGGTGCCGGCCACCAATGCCGATGTGCGCCTCTGGGCCGAACTGGAAAACGGCGAACGGATTGAGGGGGAATCCACGATCGGCAAGGCCACCAGCCCGATCGTGCGCCTGGGCTGCACGCCGGAGCGGCCCCCGGCCCTCCCCAAGGCTTTGGAGGCGATCGCCAACGCCGACCTGATCGTGCTGGGGCCGGGCAGCCTCTACACCTCACTGCTACCCAATCTGCTAGTGCCGGAGTTGGTGACCGCCATCAGCCGCAGCCGCTCCCCCAGGCTCTACATCTGCAACCTGATGACCCAGCCCGGCGAAACCGATGGGCTGGATGTGGCGGGCCACCTGCGGGCGATCGAGGCTCAGTTGGCCACGCTTGGGGTAGAGAAGCGGTTGTTTGATTGCGTGCTGGCGCAGGAAAAACTCAACGACACCGCCCTGGTCAATAACTACCGGCTGCGCGGCGCCGAACCGGTGAGCTGCGACGCCCGCTCCTTGCGCAGCCAGGGCTACGAGGTGATGCTGGCCCCCCTGCAGGGCGCCCGCCCAAGCGCCACCCTCCGCCATGATTCGCGCAGCGTGGCGCTGGCGGTGATGCGGTTTTACCGGAAGCACCGGAGGGAGGGGTGAGCGGATCATGAAATGTGACCTCACTTGAAGAAGCCCAGATCCTCCAGCAGCAGGGCCAGGGTTTCGCTCAGTTGCAGTCGGTTGCGGGGGGAATCGGCGAGGAAGAATCGGCACTGAGCAGCAGCACGTCGAGCTTGGATTCGAGCGCGGCGAGCCTTGCATTCTCGAGCTTCAGCTGAGCGGTTTCGTTCTTCAGCTGCTCGGATTCGTTCTTCAGTCGCTCTGATTCTTGCCTCGATTCGATCGCGTTGATCTGCGCATCGATTGTTGGATGGTATTTTAACCTCGCCAACAAGCGCCGCCAGGGCGGCAAGGAGGAGAGGAATTCCAATTGGCTGATTGATCTCTACGCTGGCATGGGCGGGGATGTCGACATGGCTGTAGGAGGTGAAGAAGGTGATCAGGACCACCAAGCTGCCGGCCACCAAGGCCGCCAGGCCGGATTGATTTAGCCGGGGATAGCGGTCCTTTGCAGTGAGCCCCTTGTTTTGTGCCAGCAACGTAGCGAGACCAGACCGAACCGCTCTAGTAATGGTACATATGTACTCCTGTGACTGGCATCCGTGGATTTACCGAACTGGCACCCAATGTTCCGCAACCGTCTCGATCGCACCGTGCTGACGCTCAACGGCGCGCTGATCGTGCTGGTGGTGGGGTTTGCGTGGAGCCGCTATGGAAATAGCTGGCCAATAGCGAAACAGGCAAAGGGGGCCTCTTCGGGCAGCAGCGGTTGATCATCAGCGGTGGCTGCTCCCCCTCTCCGGCCTGCTGCTCTGGTTCAGGCGGCCCTGATTTCCTCGATCTGAAGCTGGAGACCCTGGAATGGGGCGCCGGCTTCCAGCAGCTGGAGATTGTTGAACCGTTGGGGCTCACCTTCGGCTGACCACACCTCCACAGCCCGCTGCTCGGGCACCCTGGGGTTTCTCCTGAAACCCGGCCACCTGATCTTCCTCCACGAGGTTCAACGCCCCATAACGGCCCGGCGGTTGCACGGCCGTGAGGGTGGCCAGTTTGCCGCTGGCGCGATGGGTGGCGATGGCGGCGCTGATGTCCACATCGGCAAAGCGATCGCCGTAGGTGAAGCAAAAGGTTTCATCACTCACATAGCGCTGCACCCGCTTCAAGCAGCCGCCGGTGAGGGAGGTTTCACCGGTATCCACCAGGGTGACCCCCCAGGGCTCGGCATTTTTTTGGTGCACCTCCATCGAATTGGTGCCCATGTGCAAGGTCACATCGCTCATGTGCAGGAAGTAATTGACGAAATACTCCTTGATCACATAGCCCTCATAACCGCAGCAGATCACGAATTCGTTGATGCCGAAGCTGCTGTATATCTTCATGATATGCCACAAAATCGGCCGACCGCCGATCTCCACCATCGGCTTGGGCTTGAAGTAGGTTTCCTCGCTGATGCGGGTGCCCAGACCACCGGCCAGGATCACGGCTTTCATAGAGGGGCCTGTTGGCGTGGCAATTCAGGGGGTATGGGCTTATGCCTCGCCTGCTGCCAAACGATCTTAAGGCCAGCTCCCGGACCTATGGCGGGCTGGGTACGGCCATTGGGCCGGCAGCGGTGGCTTAAAGGTGCCAGAAACCCGGTGTATAAAGGGCCGGGGTGCTTCAAATCCCAGCCTCTACATCAATACTGCTTGGCCCATCCGATCCGCCTCATTCGCCGCCTGATCCGGCACGGCCTGGCACCCCTTCGCGATCCGCGGCCCGCTTCGCGGCTGATCCGCCAGACTGCCCGCAAGGAGTGGAAGGTGCTGAGCTTCAGCATGATCTGCAACCTGCTCCAGGCTGCCGCCGAAGGTGCCTCGCTAGGGGTGGTGTTCCTGGCCGTGGACCTGCTCTCCAAACCGGCGGGCCAGGCGATCAATTTGAGCAGCAAGGGGGTTCTCGCTTCGCTGCCTCAGCTCACTGCCGGCCTCAATGCCATGCCGCGCAACGAGCTCTTCCTTTTGCTGCTGGGGCTGGCGGTGCTGCTGAAGCTGCTGCAGAGCGTGGGCATGTACCTGGGCTCGCTGGCGATGGGCTTCTACAGCGCCCGCACCTCTTCTCGCCTGATGGCGATGATCCACTCCCACATCCTGGGCTTCAGCTTCGCCTGCGCCAGTCGTTACCGGGTGGGCGAGCTGCTTTATGTGGCCGGTGCCGGCCCCAATGCCGTGATGACCGAAATCAACGTTGTAAGCAGCATCACGCTCACATTCTTGATGATGCTCACCTACCTGGTGGTGTTGCTGAGCCTCTCGCCCTGGCTGCTGGTGGCGGCCCTGGTGATGGGCGGCTTGCTCAGCCTGGTGCAGCAGCAATTGCTGCCCCGCATCCGGGAGCGCTCATTCATCGGAACGGAACTCGAGCAAAATCTATCCAGCCGGATTACCGAAAACATCCAGGGGCTGCGGTTGCTCCATACCAGCGGAGAATTGGATGAAGCAGACCAAGGGGTGTATAGCCGCACCGGCGACATAGAGGTCAACAAACGTGCCGCCACCAGACTAAACTCTATAACTGGGCCGATCAACACCTTCCTGCCCATCCTGATGATCGCCGGGATCGCCGGCCTCAGCCTGCTGCTCTTCGGTTCCCGCAATTCCGGTGTACTGCCCAGCCTGGTGACTTTCGTGGTGGCCCTGCAACGCCTCAACAACACCTTCGGCACGATTGCAGTATCCCTGGGCTCCCTCAACACCAATGCCGCCCTCCTGGAGCTGCTCAACAAACTCCTGGAACCAGCCGATAAACAATTTCGCCGCCGCGGTGGTATTAAGTTCAAGTCTCTTCAGCAAGCCATCAGCCTGCGCAATCTCACGCTTCAGTACAGCCCAGAACTTCAGCCTGCCCTCCGCAACCTCAACCTCGACTTACCCAGGGGCAGCACTGTGGCCCTGGTGGGCAGTAGCGGTGCCGGCAAAAGCTCGATTGCCGATCTCCTTGTTGGCCTTTACGACGCCAGCGAAGGCCAGATCCTGATCGATGGCACACCACTCCCGGATTTCGATCTAATCAGCTGGCAGCAGCACCTTGGCGTGGTCAGCCAGGACACCTTCCTGTTTAATGCCACTATTGCAGAAAACATCAGCCATGGCAGCCCAAACTCCAGCAGGGCCGAGATCGTGGCTGCTGCCGAAAAAGCCCAGGCTCATGGTTTCATTTCTGATCTATCTGACGGGTACGACACCCTGATCGGCGAACGGGGCTACCTCCTCAGCGGCGGCCAGCGCCAAAGGCTTTCCCTGGCCCGCGCCATCCTGCGCAATCCCGAACTGCTGATCCTTGATGAAGCCACCAGCGCCCTCGATACCCAGAGCGAAAGGCTGGTGCAACAAGCGATCGACCAATTCGAACGGCAGCACACCGTGCTGGTGATTGCACACCGGCTGAGCACAATCGTGAAGGCTGATCAGATCTGCGTGCTCGAGAAGGGGCAGATTGTGGAGCAGGGCAATCACCAAGAACTATTGGAGAGAAAAGGTATTTACGCCAGCCTTTGGAGGCAACAAGTTAACACAGAAAACAAATCAGTATCGCGGGCCAGTTAGTGCCTTGCGCAGTTCAGCCAAGCTTTACGCCTTACCAGCCTGGCGACTGCCAATGTTGAGACTAAATATGTCGCCCTAATCGCAGGAAATTTACACATAGCGGAGCCATCATATTCAAGAGGTAATGAAAAGCTTCATCAAAGATCATATAGTCCATTATTTTGCAGCTTAGTAATTCTTATCGAGAAGAACAAATATCATCCTCCCTCAAGGCGTTAGGGCGGTTCTCTGCAAATCTCCACCTCCACCATCGGGCTTAGGCCGCGTGACGGTTTCTTCAGAGATGCGGCTGCCAAGCCTCCCAGCCAAGATCACGGCTTTCATGGTTGATCAGTGGGAGAGGGCCTATCGGCACAGCCCACCAAGGGCACTTATTTTACGCCACAATTCAACGCTAGCCACAATCTATCTAATGCTTGGACAAAAAGCTGCGATTCAAACTAAAAACAGCTCACAGTATATTAGGAAGAATGACGCAATAAAAAACCTAAAGCGCTTAGCCCCTAATCCACTCCCGAATAAACATCCACTCCCGAATTAATCTCTTAACCACAGCACTATGCGTACGCCAAGCCATCTTTCTTTTGTTTAGGGCTTGCGTATCGCGGCCAAGATCGGCCAAGTCCAAGCAGAAGGGGAATGAAAACGAATGTTCATAAACGTCTGGAGGAGGTCAGAAGCCAGGTTCGGAATGAAACGCTACCGCTTTCCAGCTCCTGCAATCCCGAACGGACGGCCCAAAGCCATTGCGGATAAAGAATCCTCGCAAGTTTCTCCCTAGCTTGAGCCGAAAGATCAAGCTTGAGTAGTGTATCCATCCGCTGAACAAAGGAAACTCTGCTCCAACGATGGACGGGCTGGTAATCAATCAGGGGCTTGCCGAAAACGAGAATATTGCTGCCAACTCGCTTCAGGCCCTCCAGCATCAACGCAACTTGAGATGTGCAGTAAAAAGCCTGATCAATGAACAGATCAAGGTGGTCAACAAAAGAACGCCGCCTCCACACTGTTGCCGAAATGAACAACAACGAGCTAAATCCCACACTTCCGAGAATCTCCTCGTAATCAACGCAGCGCAACCCATCATGCTCACGCTCGGGCCACTGATCATGAATCACAGCAATCGTGCGATCTGACGCAGCAGCAATGCCTTTGGCGATCAAGGCAGCGCAGTCTTCGGACAAACCGATCATCATCCCCAAGGATCCAGATCCATTCATCTGCGAGCTGGGTGATGCCATAAGCGATATTCGCCACAATTCCCACATTGGCACTATTCTCTGCCCCGCTCACCGTGGCCCCTATGGAGTTCAACAAGCCCAAATCCCCCAGTCCAAACTGGCCTGGCTTCACCTGCACATGCACCCGCTGATCAGGGCCAAACTGCTCAGCAATTTCTTTGAGGCGAAGCCGAACCTCCTCTGGCCGGTCCCAGGTTGGAATCAGGATGGAAAGTCCCTCAATGGCCATGAGTGGGAGAGGAGTTTCAAGATGCAATCATGAGAAGAGTGCCCACCCAAGAGCACACAACATCTCAAACAAAATGACCTCAGGCCTCAATACGCATCCTGCATCTCATAAAAATCAGGCTGAATGTAATCCTTGCGCAGCGGCCAGCCCTTCCAGTCCTCCGGCATCAGCAGCCGCTTGGGATGGGGGTGGCCCTCATAGGTGATGCCGAACATGTCGAAGGTTTCGCGCTCCTGCCAGTCGGCGCCGCGGAACAGGCCGTAGAGGCTGGGGATGCAAAGGGCGCCGTCGCGAGGCAAGAACACCTTGAGCCGCACCTCTTCAGGACGCAGATCAGCGGGGATTGGCTGGTTGGTGCCTGCCTTGGCTGTGGCCGGGGCGATGCGATCGGCCAGGCTGGCTAGCTTAATCAGGTGGTAAAAGCTCACCAGATTGCCTCCAGGGCCCTCGTCGTAGCCGCCCTGGCACTGGAGGTAATCGAAGCCTGTGGCCTTCAGGGCCGTGGCCACTAGGGGCAGGAAGGCGGGCTCAATGCCCAGCACCTCCACCCCCAAGTGATCGACGGGCAGCACCGCATGCTCAAATCCCTGCTGGCTCAGCCAGGTGCTCACCGGGCCCGGCGCCGGGGCGGTGACGGTAACGGCTTCTTCGGGCATGGCTCAGGAGGCTTGAGGGGCGGTGGAGGGAGCTGATTCCAACTTGTCCTTCTCGGTTGTGGGTGCAGCAGCCAGGGGCAGGCCCGCAGCCGCGGCAAGAGCCGCCTGCTGTGTTTCGGCACGCAGGTAGCGGCCGTCCACGATCGGTGCCACGGCCTTGAGCTGGTGGGGAATCGTGGTGTAGCGGTGGGTGGGCAGCAGCTTGCCACGCTCTGCCAAGGCCTCATTGCCCACCTTTTTGCGCAGTTTGATCACCGCATCGAAGATGGCCTCCGGGCGCGGCGGGCAGCCGGGGAGATAGAGATTCACCGGGATCAGTTTGTCCACGCCCCGCACAGCGGTGGTGGAATCGGCCGAGAACATACCGCCGGTGATCGTGCAGGCACCCATGGCGATCACATACTTCGGCTCTGGCATCTGTTCATAAAGACGCACCAAGGCGGGTCCCATCTTCATGGTCACTGTGCCGGCCACGATCAGCAGGTCTGCCTGGCGCGGGCTGGAACGGGGCACCAGGCCAAAGCGGTCGAAGTCGAAGCGGGAGCCGATCAGGGCGGCGAATTCGATGAAGCAGCAGGCGGTGCCATAGAGCAGAGGCCAGAGGCTGCTAAGCCGGGCCCAGTTGTGCAGGTCATCGAGGCTGGTGAGGATCACGTTCTCGGAGAGATCCGAGGTGACCGTTGGCGCACCCACGGGGGAGCAACTGGCGGCACGAAGGTCACGCAGGCCAGCCAGCGAGAGGCTTTCAGGGGTGATGCCCGAGATGGGGGCAGCATTGGAGGAGGGGGTGAGAGTCATGGCTCGGGGCGGGTCAGTTCCACTCAAGGGCGCCTTTGCGCCAGGCGTAGGCCAGGGCAATAACAAGAATGGAGATGAAGATCAGGGCCTCGATGAAGGCCAACAGGCCGAGGCGGTGGAAGGCCACGGCCCATGGATAGAGAAACACGGTCTCCACGTCGAAGATCACGAAGACTAGGGCGAACATGTAATACCGGATATTGAATTGAATCCAGGCGCCGCCGATCGGCTCCATCCCCGATTCATATGTGAGCTCCCGCTCGCCATCGCGGCTTTTTGGGGAAAGCAGCTTGTTGGTGACGAGCGCCAGCACGGGCACCGCCGCTGAGATCAGCAGGAAACCCAGGAAGGCGTCGTAGCCGGGGAGCACGAACATGCGGACAGGTCGAGCGTGGAGGCCAGTCTGGCACCTTCCATCGGAGCCTGGCGAAGGGTCGCCACCACAACACCGGCGAACGCGGAGGTGGGGTGGGACCCAGAACAACCGGCGGGACGGACGACCGGCTGTAGGCCAGACCGGGGCCGGGGAGCCTCGATAGAGTCGGACCACCACGGCGGCCACCGGATGAGCAGCGAAACCCCGGCAGGGAGCCCACCCGAAGCCTCCCTGCCGCTCGAGTCACAGGTCGAGACCACGCCAATAGCCACTGAGGGCCAGGCCGAGGTTTCGAGCCCCACCGAAGCGCGGACTCCTGATGATGCTCTTAAAGAGTCGGACGGCGCCTCCGGCCCCGCTGTCACTGAACCCGCACTTCCCGCTGCCGAGGCCGCTCCCTCTGGCGAAGCGGCAATAGCTGAGGCCAGCGATCCCGCCACCCACCGTTTCGAGTGCCGCAGTTGCGGCTTCGTCTACGACCCGGATGAAGGGGTGAGGAAACTCGCCATCGAGGCCGGCACTCCGTTCCAGGATCTCGATCCGGGCAGCTTCCGCTGCCCGGTTTGCCGCAGCCGGGTGGGGGCCTTCAAGGACATCGGTCCCCGCAACAAGCCGAGCGGCTTCGAGGAGAACCTCAACTTCGGCCTTGGCGTGAACCGCCTCACCCCCGGGCAGAAGAATGTGCTGATCTTCGGCGCCTTCGCCCTGGCGATCGCCTTCTTCCTTTCCCTCTATTCCCTGCGCTGATCCTGTGACCCGCCCATTCCTGCGCCGACTCCTCACCCCCCTGGTCAGCCTGGTGCTCCTGGTGGCCATGGGCCTGGGCCTCGCCGGCTGTGTGACCACCGGTCTCCCCCTGGCCGCTAGCAGCCCCTGGCAGCCCGTGGCCCTGGCCACCCGCTCCAATCCCCTGGATCTGGCCTTCAGCGATGCCAAGCACGGCTTCCTGGTGGGCAGCAACCGCCTGATCATGGAAACGGAGGATGGCGGCTCCACCTGGCAGGAGCGGGCCCTCGACCTACCCGCCGAGGAGAACTTCCGCCTGATCAGCATCGATTTCCAGGGCGATGAGGGCTGGATCGTGGGCCAGCCCGGGCTGCTGCTGCACAGCACCGACCGGGGTCAGAGCTGGACCCGCCTCTTTCTCGATACCAAGCTTCCCGGCGAGCCCTACTTGGTGACGGCCCTCGGACCGAAGCAGGCCGAACTGGCCACCAATGTGGGGGCGGTGTACCGCACCAATGATTCCGGCAACAGTTGGCAGGCCCTGGTGAGCGACGCCGCCGGCGCCGTGCGCGACCTGCGCCGCGCTGAAGACGGCCGCTATGTGAGCGTGAGCGGCCTGGGCAACTTCTACGCCACCTGGGATCCAGGCCAGCCCACCTGGCAGCCACACCAGCGGGTGAGCAGCCAGCGCCTGCAGTCGATGGGGTTCCAGCCCGATGGCGGCCTCTGGATGTTGGCCCGCGGCGCCCAGCTGCGCTTCAACGCCGATCCGGCTGATGCTGAGGCCTGGAGCAAGCCCGTGGTTCCGATCACCAACGGCTTCGGCTACCTCGACCTGGCCTGGGATCCCCAGGGTTCTCTCTGGACCGGTGGTGGCAGTGGAACCCTGTTGGTGAGTGCCGATGGCGGCAAGAGCTGGCAGAGGGATCCGGTGGGCGGCGAGCAGGCCAGCAACTTCACCCGCATCGCCTTCACCCCCGATGGCAAGGGCTTCGTACTGGGCGAACGCGGCTGCCTGCTGCGCTGGGTGGGATGAGCCGCGGCGGGGGCTCGGGGAGCAACTGCTTCCCTCTGTAACCAACCC
>Ga0194055_10004507_pt1 | contig 10391 bp, 10 predicted proteins | sample SepL449m_MetaG_FD_155482 | JGI IMG/M metagenome (GOLD analysis project Ga0194055, IMG submission 155482) | Anoxic zone freshwater microbial communities from boreal shield lake in IISD Experimental Lakes Area, Ontario, Canada - Sep2016-L442-9m | ecosystem: Environmental > Aquatic > Freshwater >... | reverse complement strand
GGATAGCTAGCCACTCGCAATCAACAGGTCAATCGGCATCTAGATCCGTAAGGCGGGGTACTCTGCGAATTGATGTCACGCGCCCTTTGGATTCTCCTCGCCTGCTTAGGCGTACTGCTTGCTGTTGCGGGTGGGGCATTTGCCTATGACAGCTCAACAAGCAGGACGATTGCACCGGGAGTTTCAGTAGCCGGCGTTCAAGTCGGAGGCATGAATACGGAAGAGGCGACCAAGGTTCTTACAGCCAAGCTTGGAGCCGAGAACCAGGCTCCAGTAGTCGTAGTTGCCGGTAACCGACGCTTTCGCCTGACTGCTCAGCAGGCCCGCGTCAAAGTAAATGTTTCGGCGGCCGTTAATAAGGCTTTGGATCGTAGCCGCTCCGGTTGGATCGGCGAGCGTGTTTGGCGGAACATCTCCGGTGCCAAAGTCAGCGCTGCGATCAATCCGCATGTCAAGCTTTCGCTTCTAGAAGTGAATCGCTTTGTAGATTCCGTAGCCAAGCAGACTGACCGCGAGCCAGTAGAAGCTCACCTGCTCTACACATCAACCAGTCTCGGAACGGCTGACGGAAGCAATGGAATTGCTGTTAGCCGTAAGCCGCTAGCGAACAAGATTGTTGCGTCACTCGGTCATTCGGGCCACAGCGCAGTAGTGATTAAGGCGCCGACTACAAGTGTCGCTCCAAAGACAACCCGTGCCGGGCTAGCGGAGAGCTACCCGACTGTGATCACCGTCAGCCGTTCTGGATTCAAGCTCTATCTCTGGAAGGGTCTAAAGCTCGACCGCACCTATCCAATCGCAGTTGGAATGGCAGGGCTTGAAACCCCGACCGGCCTCTATTCGATCCAGGACAAGCAGGAAAACCCATCTTGGCATGTCCCAAACAGTGCATGGGCGGGCGCACTTGCCGGCAAAGTGATTCCACCTGGCCCCGATAATCCGATCAGGGCTCGCTGGATGGGCGTTGCGGCCGGTGCAGGAATCCACGGCACATCTGCTGAAGGTTCGCTCGGATCAGCGGCTTCGCACGGCTGCATCCGCATGGCAGTTTCGGATGTGATCGATCTCTACGACCGCGTTTCCGTCGGCGACCCGGTCTACATCAACTAGCTAATCCGCCTGCTATTCGGTCCAAGGTGATCGGCTGATCTCGTCTTCGCCCTGATGTCCGGCCAATTGGCTACCAACATCTTCGGGCGGGATTTCGGTCCAGCCGTTCCCGAGCAGGGAGGCATGGTTTGAGCCATGTCGAAGAGTTAATGTGCCGATGTGGATCCCGCGCTCTTCTTTGACAAGTACTGCATGCCAGAGTGTGCTCGCATCGTGTGGGCAGTTGATCTTGAACCACGGCATCTCGGGGCCATCCTCGCCGCTTAGGCCGGCACGTGAAAGCTGCTTCAGCGTTGCAACCTGACCGCTGCTTGTATCTATGAAGAATGCGCCCATCAATCGCGAGAGTATCGGCACTAGCCTCGAGAGCGCACTACCGCCTGCTTGGATCCTCGCCCTTGAACAGTTCTCGGCTGCCTTAGAGAGGGAGGGCGTAGCAGCCCCTACACATAAGGCGTACGCCAGTGACCTTGCAGAGCTTGCCGTTTGGTCGGCAAAGCGCGACAGGAATCCCGATCAGTTGAGAGCCAGGGATCTGCGACGGCACGCTGCTGAATTGTCACAGCGCGGTCTTGCGCCGAGCACTATCGCCCGCCGCCTGGCGGCCTTTCGGTCGTTTTTCCGCAACATGATGCTTGCCGGGCAGATTGATCAGAACCCGGCCGAACTTCTCTCTGCTCCGCGACTGCGTCGTGATCTGCCAGATGTCCTCTCAGCAGCTGAGGTTGATCGTCTACTCGCGAGCATCCCCGCTCGGACGCCGCTTGAAACGCGCGACAGGGCGATGTTTGAGCTGGCTTACTCCAGCGGCCTCCGTGCGGGAGAGATCGTTGCTCTTGACCTAGGCGCGATTGATTTTGATTCGGAGTCGATTCGAGTGGAGGGCAAGGGCTCAAAGACAAGAACAGTTCCAGTTGGTGAGCCTGCCGCGAAGGCGGTAAGCGCTTGGCTCGCTAAGGGGCGAGGCGCACTCGTAAGCGACGCGGATCAAACCGCGCTGTTCATAAGCCGACATGGACGGCGGCTTTCTACTTCGGATGTGCGCCGCCGTTTGAAGCTCTGGTCACAGCGGGCTGGACTCCCGGGCGGAATACATCCTCACGCGCTGCGCCACTCATTTGCGACACATCTACTCGATGGCGGTGCTGATCTCCGTTCGATTCAAGAGATGCTCGGCCACGAATCAATTTCCACGACTCAGGTCTATACGCGAGTTGAGTCAGCTCGCCTCAAGTCAGCTTGGCGTAGCGCTCATCCGCGCGCCTGAACGGCTAGCTGCGCTCCGAAATCGAGCTGGTTAGCGGTGGTACTCTGGATTCCCGTGGAGACAAGAAAGATAAGACCCTCGTTTCAGGTGGTTACCTGCGCGTTCTGTCACAGAACACTTCTGCGCGGCGAGACTAGTGACCCTTTCTACCTTGATGGCGAGGCGAAAATAGCCTGTGTCCTCTGTCAGCCGGCTGCTCTCCGCGGCGGATGGCGGCGTGAGCGCGAAACCAAGCAACGAGAGACTCGTCCGGCTACCGGGGGAGCGAATCTGCTTGACCGTCTGCGGCAACGGAACAACAACCATTCAGCAGGTCGAGCTCCTGAACCACCGCCACGTCGGGTAACCGCTCAGCCGACTGGGCCGATCGGGCGGGTCAAGGCGGCGGTTGAGGAGTTCAACAGCAGCCCATTGCCGGAGACTGTCTCTGGAATCGCCAACTCGCTTGGTGAACCAAAAGTCTTTATCGAGGATTATCCGGGTCAGGGAGTCGAGATTCTCGTCATGTGGGACCTCTGCTGGTATCGCTGGCGGGTCGAATCGGGGCCGGGAGGAGCAGCCATTGTCGAGCGAGAGCGTGGTTCAGAGCTCGACGATCTAAGTGATTCAGAGCGGCTAGGTAATGCGCGGGCCGAGGGCGACGGTACCGTCCACATGCTCACTTGAGGGTCACAATCCACTGCGATGGCGGTTCAAGAGGGAACCCTGGGCCAGCTGGCATCGGTGTAGTAATCACCGATCAGTCCGGCAGCCTTGTCGATCAGATCGGCGAGCGAATTGGCGATGCTACAAACAATGTCGCTGAGTATCGGGCTGTAATTCGCGGCCTCCAGCGGGCCGCTGAGCTCGGAGCCGAAGCCGTTGATCTAGTCGGCGACTCGGAGCTAGTTGCTAAGCAGATCACTGGTGACTACCGCGTGAAGCATGCGGACATGAAACCCCTTCACGCCTCGGTAATTACTGAACTTAAGAACTTCAGTGCCTGGACGATCAAGACCGTGCCACGAGCTGATAACGCTGCTGCAGATGCGCTCGTCAATAGCGCACTTGACGGCAACTAAGTGAACTGAACGACCGACGCAACCGGAACGTCGATTAGGGCGGTTCTGCCGTTAAGTGGTTCGATTTCAGCTAGGAAGATTGCGCCGACTACCTCGGCTCCTAGCTCGCGTACGAGGCTGACGAGCGCTGCTGCGGTTCCGCCAGTAGCTAACAGGTCGTCGTGGATTAGCACTCGAGCACCCTCAAACTCGCGATGCGAAAGGTGCAGATGGTCTTCGCCGTATTCGAGTTCATAGGCAACCGAGCGCGTCTTTGGCGGCAGCTTTCCCGGCTTTCGGGCCGGTATAAATCCTGCGTCATATCCGAGGGCGAGCGTCGCGCCGAATAGGAAGCCCCGTGCCTCTGGAGCGATTACGAAATCAACGTCCTTAGTCAGCGACTTTGATTCATCAAGTAGGGACTCTGCGGCCAGAGACAGCAGACCTGGGTCGCTGAGAATCGGGCCGATGTCCTTGAATTGGATCCCATCGCGTGGCCAGTCGGGGACATTGCGGAAGTGGTCAGTTCGGATGGTCATCGCGTTAGAGAGTAGAGGTGATTCCCGAGAGCCGTATCGGAGGAGCCCAAATACTGATTTCGTTCTTGGCACCCGTCAGCTCGCTCACCAGCTTGACTGTCGAGTCCCCTGACCGGTTGATAATCACTTATGGTTGTCCTGTGCCGCGGAGCGACAATCCCCACCAGTCCTTGCGATGAAGCTTCCCGTCCTTTATGCAATGCGCTCGTCGCTTTACTCGGCAAAGGCACGCTCCTACCTAGTCAAGCAGCGGATCGAATACATCGAGCGTCCACCTGGTGATCCGCGCTATGGCGAGCAGGTTGTGCCTGAAATCGGGCGCTGGATTCTTCCCGTTCTGCAAACCGATGACGGAAGGTTGATTCAAGACACCGCTGACATATTTGACTATCTCGATCAGCTGGTGCCAATAGAGCGCTCAGCAAACCCGCCGCTTGGTGTCCAGAGAGTGGTTTCAGACCTATTCGCATTGTTTGGAAGCGAGGGTTTGATGCGACCAGCAATGCACTTCCGTTGGAACTTCGATGATCTCAATATGCCGTTCGTCGCAGAGGATTTCGGTCGCGGTCTGTTCCTTCCTAGCGGCGCAAACGAGGAGGTGAAGTCGACATTTAACTTCGGACCAGATCTTGCGACTGACAATCAGGTCGAAGCTCGCGCTGAGGTCGGTAACTTCGCCGCCCAACGGATGCGCAACCTGACTGTTGACCTTGGTGTAACACCGGAAACGATTCCGGAGATTGAGCGCTCTTACTCGGAGTTCCTTGCACTGTTTGCTGCCCACCTTGAAACAGCGCCTTACCTACTCGGCGGGAGACCAACACTTGGAGACTTTTCGCTGATCGGGCCGCTCTACGCGCATCTTGCCCGTGACGCTGCGCCAGCAATGATCATGCGTCGCGAAGCATGGCCAGTTTGGCGCTGGGTCGAACGGATGAATTCGCCGATCGCTGACACGGGCGAGTATGGCGATGTACCGGACGAGCTTTTCGCAGATGATTCAATCCCTGCGACTCTGCGGGCGCTGCTCGAGTACGTCGGAGCTGAGTTTGCCGATGACCTAATCGCGCATGTTCAGTTCATTGATCAGTGGCTCGCCGACAACGATGAAGTTGAAGCGGGAGATGTCGTCGGCGGCAAGGCAACGAGGCGGTCGCTTGGCAAGACTCAATGGACATGGCGCGGCCTCCCGATGGATACCCACGTGATTCCATACCGCTTGCTTCACCTTCAGCGGCTCCAGACCGATTTCGAAGCACTGGATTCAGCCGATCAGTCGAAGGTTCGAGAGATCTTTGCTGAGGCTGGGATCGAATCCTTCCTCGAATTACGAGCAAGGCGTCGTGTGGAACGCGATAACAATCGCGAGGTTTGGGGAGTAGCTCAGGATCCCATAATTCCTGTCTGACTAACCTCAGAATGAAAGGCTGAAAACGTCAGTAACCCCGAACCGGAGCGGTGATCAAGATCGCCAAGCGCTGCTACTGCTGCGTTCGGCATGGCTAATTGATGCCGTTGCCGTCGCGACTGTAGTGCTCCTTCAGCTGCTTGGAGGTGCAAAGGGGAGCAATCCAAACGGCTTCTCGGAAGGAGTATTTGGGCGTGGGCTGATGCTGATTGCGATGCTCGCGATCGTGGCGGCAGCGCTTATTTCTGCGGTTGGGATTCTGCGAAATCCGATTAGGGATGCTGTTGGGCGCTGGGCTAGTTGGCTTGCTCTATTCAACATTTGTTTCCTGCCGGCCTGCTGGTTGCTCGCGAAGCTACTGACGGCCTTGGGGGTAGGCTTTGAAGTCAGCTGGGGGCTTCCGTATCTGCCGATCTGGGCCGCAACGGGCTTAGCCGCAATAGCACTTGGTGCATTTGCGCCCGGCGCAAGGAAACAGGGATGGCTCATCTTTCCGCTGCTGCTTGGAGCTGCCGCGCTTACCTTCTTCCTCGGCGACATGGTCTAACGCCGTCGCAACGTGCCGGTGAATTTCGGAGCCCAACGGTCAGGCGACATCTAAGTTAAGTGGCCAGCTCTCGCGGGGGCGTGGTGAGGGCGCCTGACGCTGAGATGTCAGAGCTGGAGCGATTGGAAGGTAAGGAACTCCTCGAGGCCAAGCCGGCCCATTTCCCTGCCATGTCCAGATTGTTTGAAGCCTCCGAAAGGCGCCAACAGGTTGTAGTAGCCACCGTTGATCTCGACCTGACCGACTCGCAGTTGTTTCGCAACTGACTTGGCTCGTTCCGGATCGCTAGACCAGACACTTCCTGCCAGCCCGTAGTCGGAGTCGTTAGCGATTTCGATCGCCTGTTGCTCGCTGTCATAGGGGATGATTGAAAGCACCGGTCCGAATATCTCTTCGCGGGCGATAGTCATTGAGTTGTCGACGTCGCTGAACACAGTTGGCTCAACGAAGTAGCCAGTCTCAAGATCCTTCGGCGCGTTCGGCCCACCGCAGACGAGCTTTGCGCCTTCGGATATCCCAAGCTCAATGTAGCCACGGACTCTGTCGCGTTGAATGTCGGAGACGAGCGGCCCGAGGTTCGTCTCTGACTCGAGCGGATCGCCAAGCACGAAGTTAGCTGCGGTCTCTGCTGCGACTCGCTCGGCATCGGTAAGCCGCTCGCGTGGAACAAGCATTCGAGTCAGCGCATTACAGGCTTGACCGGAATTGAAAAAGCACTTCACGACTCCATCTGAAACGGCCGCTGCCAGCTCTGCGTCATCGAGGATGATGTTCGCCGACTTGCCGCCCAGCTCAAGTGAAACCTGCTTTACAGTCGGCGCCGCTAGCTCGCTGACGCGACGTCCGGCTCGCGTCGACCCAGTGAAGGAGACCATGTCGACACCAGGCTGAGCTGCGGTTGCTTCACCGACCTCGATGCCTGTCCCAGCGACCAGATTGAAGACGCCAGCTGGCAGGCCGACTTCGTCGAATATTTCGGCGAGGACGTAGGCAGAGAGCGGGGTCAGTTCGCTGGGCTTAAGGATGACGGTGCAGCCTGCCGTAAGTGCCGGCGCGACCTTCGCCGCAACCAGATGGAGGGGAAAGTTCCAAGGCGTGATCGCTCCGACCACACCAACAGGCCCCCGGGAGACGAGCGAGTTACCAATTTGGCTCTCCCACTCGACCTGCTCGACTAGCGCGGGCATTGACTTAAAGGTTCTTGATGGGAGAGCGATCTGGGTCACGACCGACTGGCCCACCGGCATTCCCATCTCCTGCGAAATCAGAGCAGCGAGTTCATCGCTGCGAGAGCTAAGCGCTTCGCCGACAGTTGCCATTATCTCGGCTCGTTCGCTCGGCGGGACCTCTTTCCATTCGGAAAGGGCGGCCTGCGCAGCCTTGACTGCGAGATCGACATCATTTGAGGTGCCGGCTGGCGCCATTCCAATCACCTGTTCAGTAGCTGGGTCAACTACCTCGATCCGTTCGCTACTGCCCGCCTCAAGCCATTCGCCGGCGATGTAGTGACTGTTGTGGACGATTGGTGTCTTGCTTGCTGACATAACTTGTTCTCCGGTCTTGTTTTAGGCGCGTGCTGCGAAGGTCGACTGGCTCGCGTCGTCAACGATGCCACTTATCGCCTCTGCAGTCCGGTGGGCAAGGGCCATGATCGTGAACATCGGGTTCGTTCCGGGAGCGGTAGGCAACGCCGAGCTGTCTCCGATCCAGACGCCAGGCGTGTCATGCAGTTCACCCCAGGGGTTGGCGACAGAGGTCTCGGGGTTGTTCCCCATTCGGCAGGAACTCATCTGGTGTCCGGACCAGAGTTGATGGCCGCCTGCCTGCAACGGAATCGCACGGCACTGATCGATGAATGCGGCGATGTTTTCACCACGGTTCCAACGGGGTAGGCCCGCTGCCACGGAGGTGATTGAGATCGCTCCGGCTGCCTCGTGCAGGCGAATCTGGCCTTCAACCGCGTCGTAGCTATTTGCAATGTCGGTCGCGTCCGTCATTGCGTATTCGTAAACAGGGTTACCGGTACGATCGATTGTGACCTGGCCGGAGCTTCGGTCACGCAGTAGTCCAATGAAGGAAGCCATTCGGTCGAAGTCGTTGACCGCCTGTTCGGGCTTTCCAGGGGTAGCTTGGCGAGGCAGAGACATGGCCGCATGTGTGTAGACAACGCCTTCGATGATCCAGCCCCAGCCGTCATGCGCGTCGGCGAACTCGTCGACATATCCAGCGAAAGCTGGTCCCCACCAACTGTTGAGGTCTTCTGCGTAAAGTCCTGAGACGGCGGTGCAGGGGTGCAGGTGAAGATGCTGGCCGACGGCTGGTCCACCGATCCCGGAGCGGAGCAGCAGCGCAGGTGACTCAAGTGCGCCACAGGCGACGACGACCCTCCCCGAGTTGACTCTGATCGCAGCTGTGCGGCCAGTATCAGGATCGGTATAGACAGCATCGATACCAGCAGCTTTGCCACCTGTGACTCGGATCGTTTGCGCCGATGTGTTGACGAAGATGTCGGCGCCTGCGTCAAAAGCGTCCTGAAGGTACGTCTTGAGCGTCGACTGCTTCGACCCGGATGCGTCGCCGTAGCTTGTGAACCCTGCTGCCAGCGGGTCGTAGGTTGCTGGGTCGGCGTTGCGGTGCGTCCGCTTGAAGGACCACTCGAGCGCGTCGGCGCCGGCCTGCATGCGCAGCTGTGGGCCGTTGAGGTCCGAGCAATCGCCGTTGATCATGATGCGGCGACGAACCGAATTGAGGTGACGGTCGTATTCGGCCCCGTCAACGCCCTCAAGTCCAAACTCCCTTGCCCACTGGTCGCGCACAAGCGGACGGGTCTCCATGCAGTTTGACTCGTTGATCACCGTCCCGCCGCCGAGCCCGGCGCCCGCTTGGACCCAGACATTTCCGTCGGCGGCGATTGCCGGCCCGCCTCGCCAGTATGAGTCGTTAAAGGCTGGACCTTGGAGCATCGTAAAGTCGTCCTCGCTCCTGTACTTGCCAGCCTCGAGGACGACTACCTTCAGGCCTTGAAGGGCAAGGGTGCCGGCGATTACTCCTCCTCCGGCGCCGGACCCGACGACCACGACATCGGCGTCGATCTCGAGCGAGTCTCCCTGAGGAATAATCGGAACGATCGTTTTCGGGGCAGGATCACTGATGGTATCTCGCTCAGTGTCGAAGTTGCCACCGCGGTTAGACGAGAGTTCCCCGGAGAGGGTGATTGTCAGGCGCTGAATCGTTCGCAGTGCGACAGCCGCGTCATCACCGCCAACCAGAATCTCATGGAGCGACTGTTCACGGATTCTGCGTGGCGCCGTCGCAAAGCTAGCTTCGTCGAGCGACTCAAGAACCTCACAGACATTTGCGAAGCCGCTTTGAGGCATCTGTTCGATCGCAGCGACTACCGACTGTTCAGTTCCACGGCCGGAGCCTGACGAACCCCACAAGCCATCCGGGTCGTCGCGCCGCTCAAGTGTTCGGATGAAGGTGTTGCAGACGGCAGAAATAGTTGCTCTGTGTCGATCTGTGAGTGAGTGAGCCATCTATCCTCTTCAGCGCTGATTAGCTCTGCAGAAGCTAACAGCAATCGGCCTAAGACCAGATTTTCTCGGGCCGGGTTGAATTGATCATTCGCGCACCGGTCTTTACGCTCACATTGGCGCACCCAGGTCATTTGTGAGAGGCGCATGGGCTAGGGCCTCAGTTGGGATCAAGCTCAAACGGCGTCAGGCGGGCATGGCATCTGACACAACGCTCCGCATGAACTCTGAAAATCGACTCATCACAGCACGTGCGGTAACCAGCGCCCTTGTCGCCTTTTCGGCATCCCCGGCGTTCGCCGCCACAGGTGCAAAAAAGACCTCGGACTCGCATATTGAAGGTGGCGGTTGTCGGAGCACAGGCAATCAAGGACGGTAACCTCACTAAGTTCTGCCAGATGCTGACGCCGAAGGGCAGGAGTTCATGGGCCAGTTTCGGCGGACCGGGCAGCGGCGGAACCTGTCGGAAAGGATCAGGCACGGTTCTGACCACTGGGCAATTCGAGTCCCCCTGGGCGACGAATCTCCTCGCGTATTTCAATGGTGGCAAGACAACCGTCACGTTCGGAAAGTTCACCTACATAGGCTCAGGGCATGACGCGAAAATTCAGTTCAACCACCCTGTGAAAGGTAAATCCTGGAAGCAGACATGGGGCTTTAGGGCGCTCAGGGGCAAGGCAGCTTGTTACACCGCCAAAGGCCGCTGTTGGCGGATCTCACTTGGAGCCAGCGAACCAATCGTTTAACGGCCCGCCCAAACCGGTCCGGTCCGTAACGCTCTGCCAGCACTCCATCCGGAGTTGCTGGCTCGGCGTTAGTTTGCTAAAGACGAAGCTGCTGGGCCGCGTCTAATTCACTGCGGTGGTTTGCTGAGCGCTCCGCGCACCGCAGCTCCAAGTGCGCCGCGTAGATCACTCTGGTCGATCGCAGCAAGGCCGCGGGCAGTT
>Ga0194055_10004505_pt1 | contig 10402 bp, 11 predicted proteins | sample SepL449m_MetaG_FD_155482 | JGI IMG/M metagenome (GOLD analysis project Ga0194055, IMG submission 155482) | Anoxic zone freshwater microbial communities from boreal shield lake in IISD Experimental Lakes Area, Ontario, Canada - Sep2016-L442-9m | ecosystem: Environmental > Aquatic > Freshwater >... | reverse complement strand
CCTCGATCGCCCGGGCGCCAGCCCGTTGCCAGCGACGCCCCGATGCGAGCGCCAGTCCCGATGATCGTGATCCGAGGAGCCTGAACCGATGAGCGCCAACGGTTATCGCGATTACTTCAAGGTGCTCGAGCTCGACCGGGGCGCCGATGCCGATGCGATCAAGCGATCGTTTCGCAAGCTGGCCCGCCAGTACCACCCGGACGTGAATCCCGGCGATAAGGCCGCCGAGGCACGCTTCAAGGAGATCAGCGAGGCCTACGAGGTGCTCTCCGATCCCGAGAAGCGGCGGCGCTATGAGCAGTTCGGCCAGTACTGGAACCAGGTGGGTGGCGGTGGCGGCGGCATGGGCGCCGATGTTGATTTCGGCCGCTACGGCAATTTCGATGAGTTTGTCAATGATCTGCTCGGGCGATTCGGTGGTGGCGGCGGTGGCTTCGGCAGCGGCTTCCCCTCCGGCTTCGGTGGCCGCGGCATCCCGGTGGATCTCGATGCCGAGGCCACGATCAACCTCAGCCTCTCCGAGGCTTTTCGGGGCTGTGAGCGCACCCTCTCAGTGAATGAGGAGAGGGTGCAGGTACGGATCCCGGCCGGCGTGCGCAGCGGCAGCCGGCTGCGGCTCAAGGCCAAGGGCAACCTCCAGCCGGGCACCGGCCGCCGCGGCGATCTCTACCTCAACCTCCAGCTCCAGCCCCACCCCGTCTGGCGGCTCGACGGCGACCAGCTCCGAGCCGACCTGCCCCTAAGCATCGACGAGCTGGCTCTGGGGGGTGATGTCACCGTGGCCACGCCCGATGGGGAGGCCACTGTGCAGGTGCCGCCGGGGATGAGCGTGGGCCGCAGCCTGCGGCTCAAGGGCAAGGGTTGGCCGCTCAAGGAAGGGCTCCGCGGCGACCTGCTACTCAGCCCGGTGCTCAAGCTGCCCGAGAACCTCAGCGACCAGGAACGGCGGTTGCTGGAGCAGCTCCGCCAAGCCCGCAGCGCCGACCCGCGCCAGGGCTGGATCGGCAACGCCAAACTGTGAGCCCGGCAGTTCGTTTAATTGTTTGAAAGGTTAACCGTTTGAAAGGTTCACTGTTTGAAAACAGAGATCTTTTCGGATCTTTACTTGCAAACAAGCCATTGCTATCATTTAATGCGTGTATGCAGCGGCTAGAATTCTGTGCCAACCAAGCAATCGACGGGCTTTTCCCTCGCCAACGCGGCCTCCCGCCTGAAGATCTGGATCATGATGGCAGTGGTGCTGGCTGCGATTGGTTTGTTTCAGGCTAGTTCGGCGCAAGATGAGGTTGCCTTCAACAATCAGCACACCCGCAATGCCGTGACCAAAGGCATGGATTTTGAGCATCGCAGGCCAATGGTTACTGGCGATCTACAGCGAACCATCGACAACGGAGTGCATATCGAAAACATCTATCAGCTCAATCTCAAGGACAAGACATTCTGGGCTGATGGTTGGTACTGGATCAAATGGCGTTCTGAGGTTCAGAAGATTATTGAAGCCGAGAAGATTCCGCTTAATAATATTCTCGAATTTACCAATCAGATCGAGGCAACCAATATGGTCATCGATCCAGACACCACAGAACCGGTTAAACTTGAAGATGGCCGCCTCTATCAATTGTTTCGCTTCTCCGGCCATTTTTACGTGAATGATCTTAACCTGGCAGGTTTTCCCTTCTATGACATGAAACTGCCGATCACGATGGAAACAAGGCCGGATTCTCTCTCCTGCTACGAAGGAGGCCCGCCCTGCGCATCTCTGGTGCCCGAAAAGATTGTAGCCACCACGCTGATCGGACAATTTGCTGATGTCAACGGTTACGATATGGTGGGCAGCTCGGTGAAGCCTTTTTTGCATCAGTATAACACCACATTTGGCATTGGCAATCCCTCTGCTTTTCCATCAATAGATTATGGAATAGTCTACAAGACAAACTTCTTCTCAGCCTTCGGACAGTATATTCTACCTTTGCTTGTTGTCATCGGTATTGTGATCGCATCGCCAAGCCTGCCCGGCTCGCTTGGCGATGTGCGGCTTGCCATCCCCACCACAGCTCTATTAACTCTGATTTTCCTGCAACAGAGCTACCGCGCCGACCTGCCACCGCTTTCCTACTCCACATTTCTTGATTTGCTGTATATCTATGCTTATCTTGTTTCGATCGCTTTCTTCTTGCTTTTCTGCTGGGGAACTGTCTATTATAACAAAGCCGCAGAGGGTGGCGAACTGCTTGCTGAGCAGCACATCAACCGCATGGATTGGAAATTCCAGCTCGTTGCCCTGATCGGTCTGGCCGTGCTGGTGCCCCTGGCTTTTGTGCTCCTCTAAATCAGGCACAAGAAGCCCCTCTCTAGGATCAGTGTCAGTCCAGCAGGCCCCATGGAGCTCACCTACCGTCCCCGCCGGCTGCGGCGCACGCCGGCCCTGAGGGCCTTGGTGCGGGAACACCAGCTCGCCCCCACCGACTTCATCTATCCCCTCTTTGTGCACGAGGGCGCCAGCATCGAACCGATCGGCGCCATGCCGGGTGCCAGCCGCTGGAGCCTCGAAGGGCTGGTGGATGAGGTGGGGCGCGCCTGGGATCTGGGCATCCGCTGCGTGGTGCTCTTCCCCAAGGTGGCCGATGGCCTCAAAAGCGAGGATGGCGCCGAGTGCTTCAACGAGCACGGCCTGATCCCGCGGGCGATCCGTCGGCTCAAGGAGGTGCTCCCTGCCATGGCGATCATGACCGATGTGGCCCTCGACCCCTATTCCTGCGACGGCCACGACGGCATCGTGAGCAGCGAGGGCGTGGTGCTCAACGATGAGACCGTGGCGATCCTCTGCCAGCAGGCCGTGGCCCAGGCCCGCGCCGGCGCCGACCTTATCGGCCCCAGCGACATGATGGATGGCCGGGTGGGCGCCATCCGCGAGGCCCTCGATGAGGAGGGCTTTGAGCAGGTGGGCATCATCAGCTATACCGCCAAGTACGCCTCCGCCTATTACGGCCCCTTCCGCGAGGCCCTCGATTCGGCCCCCCGCGCAGGCGCCGGCAAGCCGATCCCGAAGGACAAGAGCACCTATCAGATGGATCCGGCCAATGGCCGCGAGGCGATCCTGGAGTGCCAGCTCGATGAGAGCGAAGGGGCCGACATCTTGATGGTGAAGCCTGGCCTGGCGTATCTCGACATCATCTATCGCCTACGCCAGGAAACCGAGCAGCCAATCGCCGCTTACAACGTGAGCGGCGAATACGCGATGGTGAAAGCGGCGGCCGAACGCGGCTGGATCGATGAACGGGCCGTGACTCTCGAAACCCTGCTGAGTTTCAAGCGAGCAGGCGCCGATCTGATTCTTACGTATCACGCCTGCGAGGCGGCGGCCTGGTTGCGGCAGGGGTGAAAGGTGTTGGGTCGGCCCCGTGCTGGCCACCGCCTCTTACCTGGCTCTGATCACCGCCCTGGCCAAGGCGAGCGGCATCGGCTACTTGCTCTTCCCCGAACTGGGCGCCCTCGGTTCGGTGGTGTTCACCGATCCCCGCGGCAGCTGGGCCCGCTCACCGCTGTTGCTGGCCATCACCCCGTTCCTCACGGCGCTGCCCGGGGTGCTGATCACCCGTTCGCTGCCCTACGGCCCTCTGGCCCTGGGGATCACCAGTTGGCAGTACCCGCTGGCGATCCTGGCTGGTACCGGTGGCCTGGCCCTGCTGGTGATCCTGCGCCCCCGGATCGCGAGGGGGCTGCGGCTGACCCCGGCGGCGTCGGCAGCTGGCCTTGGCCAGGCCCGCACCAGCGCTGCACCCAGCCTTCGCACCTGGCTGCCTCCCCTGGCGATCTTCATGGCCGGCGGCCTGGTGCTGGTGGAGGTGCTGGGGTCCCATCTGGTGCTCTATCCCCCCCTGATGGTGATCGCCTACGAGATGCTCGCCCAGCCTCAGCACTGCCCCTGGCAAGGCCGTGGGCTCGCCGTGCTGGTGGTCACCGGAGGCGCCGCTCTGGCGGGCTGGTTGCTGGTGCAGACCCTGGAGGTGGTGCCGCTGGCCACCCTGCTGGCAGTGCTCGCCACGGCCCTGCTCCTGCACCTCACCCGCCTGAAATGCCCACCCGCCTATGGGTTGGCCCTGCTGCCCTTCGTGATCCCAACCCCTCCCCAGACCTACGCCCTGCTCACCCTGGCCGGCACAGCGTGGTTGTTGCTGGTGGTGGAGCTGCATCGGGCCCGTGAGCGCCGGCGAGGTGGCCAGGAAGGGAACTCCTGAGCAGCCCTGCCAACCCATACCACCCACCGGCCATGGGACCCTTCGGCTGACGCGCCTCACTCCCTCTCGCTGCTGAGCTGGTGGAGGCCGTCGGGCTGGGAGCAGGCTTGGCCCATCGCTCACGTCACCAGTCACTGATTGATTATCCTTGTAGATCCGGCACGTCATGCCTGAATTGCAAGGACATCGCGCCTGGATTCAGCGGCTGCAGGCCTCGGCGCTGCGCCGGCGGCTGGAGCTTTTTCCCGCTGTGGCGCTGCTCGGGCCTCGGCAGGTCGGCAAGACCAGCCTCGCCCTGCAGATCGGCCGGGAGCTGCCCAGCCTCTATCTCGATCTGGAAGCCACCGCCGATCGGGCCCGCCTGGCAGAGCCGGCGCTGTTTCTGGAGCGCCATGCCGAGCGGCTGGTGATCCTCGATGAGGTGCAGCGGCTGCCGGAGTTGTTCGCCGACCTGCGGGGGCTGATCGATGCGGGCCGACGCCAGGGGCGGGCCAAGGGTCGCTTCCTGTTGCTGGGCTCGGCCTCGGTGGAGCTGATCCGCCAGAGCAGCGAATCGCTGGCCGGCCGGCTCGCGTTTGTGGACCTGCCCGGCTTGAACGTGCTCGAGTTGGGGGCCGCCGCCGAGGAGAGCCTCTGGATCCGGGGAGGCTTCCCGGACAGCGTGCTGGCCGCCAGCGCTGCGGCGAGCGCGGAATGGCGCCGCCAGTTTCTGCGCACCTATCTGGAGCGCGACATCCCCCAGCTGGGCCCGCGCATCCCGGCTGAAACCCTGCGGCGCTTCTGGACGATGCTGGCCCACGGCCAGGCCTCGCTGCTGAATGCCGCCCAGCTGGGCCGCTCCCTCGGCGTCGATGGCCGCACGGTGGGGCGCTACCTGGATCTGCTGGTGGATCTGCTGCTGGTGCGGCGGCTGGCGCCGTTTCACGCCAACGTGGGCAAGCGGCTGGTGCGCGCGCCCAAGGTGCTGGTGCGCGACAGCGGCCTTGTGCACACTCTCCTGGGTCTGGACGATGCCGAGGCGGTGCTGAGCCATCCGGTGGCGGGCGCCAGCTGGGAGGGCTTCGTGATCGAAACCTTGCTGAACCTGGCGCCGGATGGATGCCGGGGCTGGTTTTACCGCACCGCCGCCGGCGCCGAGATCGACCTGCTGCTGGAGTGGCCCGATCAGCGGCTGTGGGCGATCGAGGTGAAGCGCAGCCTCAGCCCGCGCCTGGGCCGCGGCTTCCATCAGGCCCGGGCCGATCTGCAGCCGGAGCAGACCTTTGTGGTGATCCCCGGGGAGGGCGGCTACCCGCTGGCCGATGGGGTGGAGGTGCTGGGGCTGGCGCAGCTGGCTGAGCGGATGCACGGGGCCTCAGCCCCGTGAGGGCACCAGCCACCCAGGCTCCCTCACTCTTTCTTGCCGCTCAGCTGGCGCATGGTGTCGGCTCCGCGAGGCCCTCGATTCGGCCCCCCGCGCCGGCGCCGGTAAGCCGATTCCGAAGGACAAGAGCACCTATCAGATGGATCCGGCCAACGGTCGCGAAGCCATCCTGGAGTGCCAGCTCGATGAGAGCGAAGGGGCCGACATCAAGGACACGAGCTGGCTGGGGGTGGCACCCGAAACACGGGGAGAGCTGATCGGTTGAAGGGGGGCGTCAGACCTCTCCATCAGCGCCCGAGGCCCGACCGTCCGAAGCTGGCACCCGGCAGCATCTCCATCCGGAACCCGGCTCGCCACCGGCTCACTAGCCATCCAAGACCACCAGGGCTGCGGCCCCTCCGGCGACCAGATCGGCCCGCAGGCGGCGATCCAGGGTCACCAGCGAGCCGCCATGGTCCACGGCCAGGGCGAGCAGGTAGGCATCGGTGATCTGGGAAGGGTCCAGCAGGCGATCTGAACCGAGCACGCCGGGGGTCAGCAGGCTGAGGCGATCGTGCCAAAAACGATGGCGCGGCACGCTGCGCCAGGCCTCCAGCAGGGGGGCCACCACGGCTGGCGGCCCGGGACTGTTGGGGTAGCGCGGGTTCCCCAGGATGCGCAGCAGGGCGTTCTCCGTGAGCGGACAGCTGGCCCAAGGCAACGGCGCGGAATCACCCAGCCAGGTATGGGCCCGCTCGTGATCGACGTGGCGCGGATCGAGCAGGGCGATCAACACATTCACATCCAGAAGCGCCGCGCTCACGCCAGTTCATCGCGCAGGCCGTTCACAAGCTCCAGATCCACGGGGGATCCTTCGGGCCGGAGCGGCAGCAGCAGCAGCTCGTTGCGCCGCGATGCCTCGCCGGCGCTCTGCGGTAACGGTTGGTGCAGACCCTTGCGGGCCAGCTCGCTGATCACGGCGCCCAGGCTCTCGCCCCGCTGGCGAGCCAGCACCCGTGCGGAGGCCAGCACATCGTCGTCGAGTTGCAGCGTCGTTCGCATCTGATGATGACGCATCAGACATCAAGTTAGCGGGTTGCCCCTCCATGCATGCTCCGGGACGCCTCCAGCAGCGGCCTGTCTTGAGCAGGCCCGCGCACCGCTTCAAGGGTCAACCAGCCGTTGCTCCAGCTTGTCGGACTCAGCGGCCCAGGCCCGGCCGCCCGAAGCCGGCCTCGTTCTCGACCGCTCACCATCGCCAGCCCTTTGCAGGAGAATGGCCGCAGTGATCCGTGTCGCCATGGCCCCGGCCGCCGTTCCTGCCGTGCACCGCCTGGGTCATGTGGCCCTGCGGGTGGCTGACATGGAGCGGGCCAAGGTCTTCTACCAAGCCCTCGGACTGCAACTCACCTGGAATGCGCCCGACTGGGCCTACCTTCAATCGCCGCTCACCGGTGATGGGGTGGCCCTGCTCAGCTCCGACTACAAGGCAGCTGGCCCCCATTTCGCCTTCCATTTCGAGACTCGCGAGGCCGTCGATGCGGTGCACGCCCAGCTGGTGGCGAGCGGCCATCCCGTGGGCGATGTGCACGACCACCGCGACGGCACCGCCTCCTTCTATCTGCAGGATCCCGAGGGCAACTGGCTGGAGATGCTCTACGAACCTCCCGCCGGTATCCCCTCCAACCAGGGCGGCGCCGCGATTCCTTCCCTCACCCCCGCCGCGAGCGAGCAGGGGTGAGCACACGGGTGGGTGAGATCGAAGACGCAATGGCACCGCTGGGGGGGGGCGCCGATGGCGACGCAGCGGTGCTGCTGTTGGCCCTGCGACATCAGGGCGCCATCCTTGGCGCGGCTGGTGGGGATGCAGGGCCTGGTGCGTCCGCCATCGCCGCTGAGGCCCTTGAACTTCTGGAGTGGCCCCGCCTGGCAGGCCACGTGGCGGGCTTCGCCAGCACCGCCGCCGGTGAGCGCCTTTGCGCCGCCCTGCCGCTGCCTGCCAGTTGCCCTGAAAGCCGTGAGCTTCTGGCCGAAACCACCGAGCTCCTGGGCCTCGACGGGGTGCTGGAGGGGGGCCTGAGCTTCCGCGGCGTGGCGGACATCGCCGCCACCGTGCTCCGCTGCGCCAAGGGCGGCACCGCCGGCGGTGAGGCCCTGCTGGATGTGGCCACCACCCTGGCGGCGGCGCGGCGGCTAAGGCGTCAGATCGAGGCTGAGGATCTGCGGCCGGTGACTTCGGCCCTGGTGGCCGACCTCCGCACCCTGCCGGAGCTGGAGCAGCGGCTCCACTTCGCGATCGAGGAGGGGGGACGGGTGGCGGACCGGGCCAGCGCCGAGCTGGAGGGTCTGCGGCGCCAGCTGCAAGGGGTGCGCGCCGAGCGGCGCGAGCGCCTGCAGGAGCTGATCCGCCGCTGGGGCAACCTGCTACAGGACACGGTGGTGGCGGAGCGCAACGGCCGGCCGGTGCTGGCGGTGAAGGCCGGTTCGGCCTCCCAGGTGGCCGGCATCGTTCACGACAGCTCCGCTTCGGGCAGCACGGTGTTCGTAGAGCCCCAGGCGGTGATTTCCCTGGGCAACCGGCTTCGGGAGCTGGAGGGCCGCGAGCGGGAGCTGGAGGAGCAGATCCTCGCCGAGCTGAGCGCTCTGGTGGGGGAGGAGGCTGGGGCCTTGGCGCACCTGCAGGCGGTGCTGGTACGGCTCGATGCGGGGGTGGCTCGGGCTCGCTATGGGGCCTGGCTGGGGGCGGTGCGGCCAGAATTGGAGGCCGATCCGGCAGCTCCCTTTGAGTTCCGGGAACTGCGCCATCCGCTGCTGCTGTGGCAGGAGCGCCGCGATGCCGGCCGGCCGGTGGTGCCGGTGAGCCTGCGGGTGGGAGCGGAGCTGCGGGTGGTGGCGATCACCGGCCCCAATACCGGCGGCAAAACGGTGACCCTCAAAAGCCTGGGGCTGGCGGCCCTGATGGCCCGCGCCGGCCTGTTTCTCCCCTGCAGCGGCACGCCCCGCTTGCCCTGGTGTGGCCAGGTGCTGGCCGACATCGGCGATGAGCAGTCGTTGCAGCAGAACCTCTCCACCTTCAGCGGCCACATCCGCCGCATTGCCCGGATCCTCGAAGCGCTGGGGCCGGAGCCAGGCGCCTCCCTGGTGCTGCTCGATGAGGTGGGAGCCGGCACCGACCCCACCGAGGGCGCAGCCCTGGCGGCGGCCTTGCTGCGGCAGCTGGCGGAGCGGGCCCGGCTCACGGTGGCCACCACCCACTTCGGCGAGCTCAAGGCGCTCAAGTACGCCGATCCGCGCTTCGAGAATGCATCAGTGGCCTTCGATGTCGAGACCCTCTCGCCCACCTATCACCTGCAATGGGGCATCCCCGGCCGCAGCAATGCCCTGGCGATCGCGGCCCGGTTGGGGCTCGATGGCCGGGTGGTGGCGGCCGCCGCCGATCAATTGGCGGCGGCTGGCGAGGGCGAGGGGGGCGGCGTGAATCGGGTGATCGAGGGGCTGGAGCAGCAGCGGCGCCAGCAGCAGGAGGCGGCCGAAGCCGCGGCAGTGGTGCTGGCCCGCACCGAACTGCTCCACGAGGAACTGCTGGCCCGCTGGGAGCAGCAGAAGGAGCAGAGCGCTGAGCTGCAGGAGCAGCGCCGCCAGCAACTGGAGCGCTCGATCCGCGAGGGCCAGGGGGAGGTGCGCCGCCTGATCCGCCGCCTGCGCCGCGGCGCCGCCGATGCCGACCGCGGCGATGGCCGCAGCGCCGGCGAGGTGGCGCGTCAGGCGGGCCAGCGGCTCAAGCGTTTGGAGGCCGAGCACCGGCCCCAGCCCCAACGGCGCGAGCACGCCGGTTGGAAGCCGCTGGTGGGGGACCGGGTGCGGCTGTTGGCCCTGGGCAAGGCCGCCGAGGTGCTGGCCATCTCGGCTGATGGCCTGGAGCTCACGCTGCGCTGCGGCGTGCTGCGCAGCACCGTGGCGCTCTCGGCGATCGAGGGCCTCAACGGCGAGAAGCCCGCCCCACAGGCCCCGCCACCGGTGACGGTGCGCAGCCGCCGCGCTCCCGGCAGCCGTGGTCCCCAGGTGCGCACCGAGGCCAACACCGTGGATGTGCGCGGCCTGCGGGTGCACGAGGCCGAGGCGGCGGTGGAGGAGCGCCTTCGGGGTGCGAATGGGCCGGTGTGGGTGATCCATGGCATCGGCACCGGCAAGCTCAAGCGGGGCCTGCGCGAATGGCTGGCCGGCGTGCCCTACGTGGAGCGGGTGAGCGACGCCGAGCAGGGCGATGGCGGCATGGGCTGCAGCGTGATCTGGGTGAAGTGAGTGGGGATTGCCAGCCTTTCGTGCCACCAACAGGAATCAACCAGCCTTGAAACCACTTGCCCGGCGGAGATGCCCTGCCGCCGCGCCAGGCTCCTTGGCGGCACCCACCATGTGGTGCGCAATGATCTCCCGCACCAGCTCCAGCCTGTTGTTGCTGAGAGAGCCCATGGGATCGGACCGAGGCCTGATTGCCCCTCCACTGGTCGCTCGCGACATTCGGATCGCCTCAACCAAGCCCTCCCCCTAACGGCAGGTAAAGGCTGTTAGGGGTGTCGAGGTAGGGCCGGAAGCCGTAGCGGAGGTAGAAGTTTTTGGCCTGCTCTCCTTTGGCAGCGACGATCAGGGCGTAGCCGCCCACGGACTGGCGAGCCCTCTGACAGCGTTCAACCGCAAGGCCGATGAGCAATGCGCCCATGCCTTCTCCACGCCAACGCAGATCTCGAGCCAATCGACCCATCCGAAAACAGGGGATGGGGTAGGGGGGAAGGGGCCGGGCATCGGCGGGTTGGAGGTTGGCAAG
>Ga0194055_10004503_pt1 | contig 10410 bp, 6 predicted proteins | sample SepL449m_MetaG_FD_155482 | JGI IMG/M metagenome (GOLD analysis project Ga0194055, IMG submission 155482) | Anoxic zone freshwater microbial communities from boreal shield lake in IISD Experimental Lakes Area, Ontario, Canada - Sep2016-L442-9m | ecosystem: Environmental > Aquatic > Freshwater >... | reverse complement strand
CGTGGCCGCGGGCCACCTCGGCGTTTGGCGTCGCCGCTTGTTCAACCCGCCCACCCCGACCCGCCAGCCGACGACATACGCCCCGGAATCGGAGGCCGACTCCGCGAGGAACTGCTCAACGCGTGGCGCTTCGACTCGTTGCTCGAAGCGCGCGTGATCACCGAAAACTGGTGGGCCGATGACAACACCAACAGACCCCACACCGCCCACAGCCAACTCGCCCCAACCGAATTCGCTCTACAATCGGCCACGACCCACAACCCCAAGCCGCATAGCGCCTGGACCACCAAACGGGTCCCCCTCATGTACATCGGGCGGCGATGGCAGTGCCCGGAATCATCCGCCTCGGAGCGCAGAGCATCCAGGTTCTACCGGGATACTTGGACGACTCAAGCAGTAAACCGGGTCGTCGGCCACATCTGCGACCGCCCATGAGTTGGACCGAGGGGACCGCCGATGACCGTTGTCGCTATCTATCTCGTCATCACCTTCGGTCTCGGCGGCCTTGCCATGGCTGTGCGGCTACCCCCACTGGTCGGGTTTCTGGCCGCGGGATTCGTCATCAACGCCCTCGGCGTGGCGGAACTGCCCCAGCTGGACATCATGGCGGACCTGGGCGTCACATTGTTGCTCTTCGCGATCGGTCTCAAACTGGACGTTCGCATACTGCTCCGTCGCGAGGTGTGGTTGACCGCATCCGCGCACATGGTGGTCAGCGTCATTCTCGGAAGTGTCGTCATGTGGCTGGGCGCCGTGGCCGGGGTGGCGATGCTGGCTGGGCAGGGCATACAGACGATCGCCCTGCTCGCCTTCGCGCTGTCGTTCTCCAGCACCGTTTTTGTGGTCAAGGTCCTCGAGGATCGGGGCGAATCGCACGCGCTCTACGGTCGCGTCACCGTCGGCATCCTGGTGATGCAGGACATCATCGCCGTGATCTTCCTGACGGCTGCCAGCGGTCACCTGCCCAGCCCGTGGGCGCCGGCACTGGTGGGTCTTTGGCCACTGACGCGGGCCCTGCGCAAGATCTGGACCCGGCTGGGCCACGGGGAGATGCAGTCACTGTTCGGCATCGTGATGGCATTGGTGCCCGGGTACGCGTTGTTCTCCGCCCTCGGACTCAAGGGTGATCTCGGCGCCCTGATCATCGGGGTGCTCCTGGCATCTCACCCGGCTTCGTCAGAGCTCGCGCGGTCGCTGTTTCACATCAAGGAGTTGCTGCTCGTAGGGTTCTTCGTGTCGATCGGGCTGACCGGGCTACCGGACCTGCCCACCATCGGCGTCGCACTGCTGATGTTGCTGCTCCTGCCGTTCAAGGCGGCCTGGTACGTGGTGCTGATGTCGCACGTGAAGCTGCGCTACCGCACGGCGTTACTGGCGGGGCTGAGCCTGATGAACTACTCCGAATTCGGCTTGATCGTCGTGTCGGTCGGTGTCTCGGCCGGGTTGCTGGGCGAGGCCTGGCTGGTCGAGTTGTCGATCGCTGTAGCACTGAGCTTCGTGGTGTCGGCATTGGTCAACAGACGCGGGCATCTGATGGTGGAGAAGATTGCGGCCCGGCTTCCCGCCCAGGCCGAAAGCGCATTGCATCCCGAAGAACGGCACGGCGACGCCGGCGACGCCGAGGCCGTGGTGATCGGGATGGGCCGAGTGGGATTCGCCGCCTACCAACGACTGACTGATCACTATGGACTCCGGGTAGTGGGTGTCGACTTTGACGGGCCCCGAGTCCAGCGACTCGCGGAGAAGGGCCTGCGAGTGATCGAAGGTGACGCCACCGATCTGTACTTCTGGAACCAACTGGAGCGCTCCGACTCGGTACGCATTGCCGTGCTGGCGATGCCGCGTCATGGCGCCAACGTCACCGCGCTCGCTTGTCTGCGCGAGTCGGGGTTCAGCGGCAAGGTCGCCGCCGTCGCCCGATACGACGATGAGGTGCAGTGGGCCAAGGACCACGGCGTCGGCATCGCCTTCAACGTGTACGCCGGCGCGGGGTTGGAGTTGGCCGATCAAGTGGTCGACGAAGGGACAGCGGAGCAGGCCGGGGTTCGACCGGCCGACGACGGGCCCACCGGCGCTTGATCCCGCAGCTATGCTGGCGAAAGCGGGTCGAGCGAACGAGATCCGGTCAGGCAAAGGAGCCTTCCATGACACGGGTTATCGAACACGGCAAGCGGACCGGCTACGCCTCACTCGCCGCCGGCGGGCTGAACCGGGAATCCTTCCCGATGCGGCTGTTCCTCAAAGGCAATGCCCGACAATGGAACCCGGCCGATATCGACCTGAGTCAGGACGCGAAGGACTTCGCGGCCATGACCGACCGCGAACGCAAGTACACGACCCTGTTGGCGGCTCAGTTCCTGGCCGGCGAGGAGTCGGTGACCCAGGACCTGCAACCGTTCGTCGCGGCGATGGCCGCCGAGGGCCGCTTCGCCGACGAGATGTACCTGACCCAGTTCGTCTACGAGGAGGCCAAGCACGCCCTGGCGTTCCGGCTGTGGTTCGACGCGATCGGGGTCAGGACCGATCTGCACGAGTTCGTCGAGTCCAACGAGCCCCTCAGCCAGATCTTCACCCGCGAACTGCCCGACAGCCTCTACGCGCTGGCCCAGGATCCCGGCCCGGCCAACCAGATCCGGGCGTCGGTCACCTACAACCATGTGGTCGAGGGATGCCTGGCATTGACCGGTTACTACGGCTGGAACAAGGTGTGCAGCAGCCGCGGCATCCTGCCCGGGATGCAGAAGATCATCAAGCACATCGGCGACGACGAGCGCCGGCACATGGCCTGGGGAACCTTCACCTGCCGCCGCCACGTCGCCGCCGACGAGACCAACTGGCAGGTCGTCCAGGACCGGATGGGCGAGCTGATGGGCCTCGCGGTGGGCAGTGTCGAATCAAGCATTGCGCAGTTCGACAACGATCCCCCGTTCGGTCTCGACCCCGAGGAATTGGCCGCCTACGCCGCCGACAAGCTCACCCGACGACTCGGTGCCATCGAGTCCGCCCGGGGCGCCGACATCCGGCTCATCGACCGCGACGCCTCCCCGGAGGCCCTCGAAGAGCAGTTCCACACCGAGGATCAGCTGACGCTGACCGCATAGGGCCAACGGACGGCTACACGCCCACCTCAGCGGGCTGTGGCGCCGGTGCCAGCGTGAGCAGGGTTGCGCCGGAGGTGACCAGACCTTCGGCCGCGACCTCGACGCCCCCGAACTTCTTGGCGTTGAGGATCACGATCGGCGTGATCAGCGGATAACCGGCGGCCTCGATCACCGCGCGGTCGAAGGTCACCAGCGGGGTTCCGGCCGTCACCCGGTCGCCCTTGGCGACGTGCACGTCGAATCCCTCGCCCTTGAGTTTCACGGTGTCGATGCCGATATGGATCAACACCTCCACCCCGTTGTCGAGCGCCAGGCCGAAGGCGTGGCCGGTGGGTTGGGCTGCCACCACGACACCCGATCCCGGCGCGTACGCCGTACTGCCCGACGGTTCGATGGCGACGCCCGGGCCCATGATCCCCTTGCCGAATACCGGGTCGGGAACGTCACTGAGCGCCACCACGGTGCCGTCCAGTGGGGAGACGACGGTGGCCTCCAGACCGGCGTCGCCGACCGCCTTGGTGGCCGCCGCGGCGACCAGGGTGGCCGAACTGGCCTTGCCCATCGGGCTTTCGAGATCCGCCACCGATACACCGGCGGCGGCAGCCGCGGCGGCCTGCTCCGGGGTGCGGTAGCCGGACAGGATCACCAGGATCATCGAGGTGAAGAACGCCGCCAGCACGGCCACCGCGTACAGGCCCATATTGCTGAACGCGGGGATGGTCAGCAGCGAGGTGAACACGAAGGCCTTGGTCGTCACGCCGCCGCCCAGGCCGATGATGAGGCCGCCCACGAGGCAGCCGACCAGCATCCGCGGGTAGATCCGCTTGAACCGCAGGTGAATACCGTAGAGCGACGGTTCCGAGATACCGCCGAGCAGACCGGCCGCCAGCGCCCCGGTGGCGGTCTGCTTCATCGCCTTGTCGCGCTCCCGCCAGGCCAGGAACAGCACGCCGGCGGTCGCCCCGAAGCAGGAGAAGTTCCACGCCCCCATCGGGCCCTGGATGTAGTCGTAGCCCAGGGTCTGGATGTTGAGCAGCATGATCGCGTTGATCGGCCAGTGCAGACCCAGCGGCACCATGAACGGGTACGCCAGCGGGACGAGCACGGCGAAGATGAACGGCGAGAAGTCGTTGATGGACTTCAGGACATTCGCCAGACCGGCGCCGGCGTAGACGCCCAGCGGACCGATCAGGAATGCCGTGAGCGGCATCATGATCAGCATCGACAGGAACGGCACGAAGATCAGTTGAACGTTCTCCGGGATGACCCGTTTGAGGAACTTGTAGAGCACGCCCAGCACGGCGGCCATCAGCAGCGGCGGGAACACCTGGGAGCTGTAGTTGAAGATCGTCAGCGGCAGCCCGAAGATCTTCACCACGTCGACGGTCGAACCGAACACGTTCTGGGGTGCGGCGACCTCTTTGAGGGCGGCGAATCCGGGCAGCATGACCACGGCCATGATGGCGAATCCGACCCACGGGTCGGCGCCCAGTTTCTTCGAGGCGTTGTAGGCCACCATCAGCGGCAGGAAGACGAACACGCTCTGCCAGAGGAGGTTGACGAACTGCCAGGACGGCGACAGTTCGGTCCGGGGATCGGCCCAGTTCGGGATGACCTTGAGCGTGCTCATCAGGGCCATGAAGGTGATGAACAGCGAGGCCCCGAGCAGCGCACCCAGAATTGGGCGGAACGAGTCGGACAGGAACTCGAAGAAGGAGTCCAGCCAGGCGAACTTGCCGCGCGGTCCCTTCGCGCGGGCCGCGGCCTTGATCGCGTCGGCATCGGCCGCGGCGCCGCCACCGTCCATGCCGGGCAGTGCCTTGATCTGGTTGTAGACCGTCTGAACACCACCGCCGATGACGACCTGATAGCGGTCGCCGGCCTGCGGCACCGCACCCATCACACCGGACACCGATTCGAGGTCGGACTGGTTGACCCCGGAGGCGTCATGCAGCGTGAACCGCAACCGGGTGGCGCAGTGCGACAGGCTCTCGATGTTGGCCGAACCACCGAGTTTCTCGACGATGTCGGCAGCTGTGTTCGACATAGGTGTCCCAACCCTCCGCGAAGCGCCTCGTGCCGGTCCCGGCCGAGGTGAGCCGATGGTATCGACGTTGGTGGCCAGCCGGATCGGAATTGGTACGCAATCGCCCGATTAGGGCGTGGCAGGCGGGGCCGCGGTGCGCAGTTGTGCCGGTTGCAACGACCAGACGGTGGCGTCCGGCTGCGAGTCGGCCCGGGCGCAGTAGGCGGGCGCCCCGGTTTCGGTGACCGCGGCGGCCCCGAGCACCGCGCAGTCGGCACCGATGAGCACCACCGGCAGGTCCATCCGGGCCGAGACGGCCGGCGGCGGAGCCTGGGTGGGCGTGCGGTCCGATTCGGTACCTCGGTGCCGGGAGGCCAGCACCACCGCCGCACCGACGGCCCCGGCGAGCAGCAGGCCGCTCAGCCCGGCGGTGATCCGTCTGCTGCGGCCGCGGTCCGGTCCCGGTCCGCCCTTGCGGTGGCGCGCGGTTCCGCCGGTAGGCACCATCGCGTCCTGCAGGGCACGGGCGAAGTCGCCACAGCGGTCGAAGCGGTCCTCGGGGTCCTTGGCCAGGGCCCTGGCGAAGGCCGGTCCGAAACGGCCGAGGTCGGGGTCGCCCGAGCCGATCTCGGGCGGCGGCGCGCTCAGGTGCGCACTGATGACCACCGCGGGATTGGTGTTGTCGAACGGCGCTGAGCCGGTGAGCAGATGGAAGGCGGTGGCAGCCAACGAGTACTGGTCGGCATGGCCGTCGATCTGCTCGCCTTTGAGTTGCTCTGGTGCGGCGTAGGTGACCGTCCCGACCGTCATGTCGGTTCCGGTGAGGTTGCTGGTCTGTCCGACCCATCGGGCAACCCCGAAGTCCGCCAGCATCACCCGGGTCGTGTCGTCCGAATCCGGATGCCCCAGAAGGATATTGGCCGGTTTGATGTCGCGGTGCATGAGCTGCCGGCTGTGGGCGTAGTCCAGTGCGTCGGCGACGGCACTGACGATCCGGACGACCTGGGCTGCCGGGATACCGCAGGGATAGCGCTCGGTCAGCAGTCGCGACGCGTCGGTGCCGTCGATGAACTCCATCGAGATCCAGAGCTGACCGTCGCAGTCGCCCCGGTCGTAAATGGTGACGATGTTGGGGTGGCGCAGGGTGGCCACCATGTCGGCTTCCTGGCTGAACCGCTGCCGGTATTCGTCGTCGTCGCTGACGGCGGTTCCGAGGACCTTCAGGGCGTCGCGGCGCGGTAGGCGCGGGTGCTCGGCCAGATACACCTCGCCCATGCCCCCGGTGCCCAGGACGCGCAGGATCGTGTAGCCGGCGAAAACCTCGCCGTCCGGTAGCGGCATCGACAAACCTTAAGCCGGAACGGCGGCCTTCAGCGATGCCAGCGCCGACGCACTGACACGGGCCAGTTCGGCGATCTCCGCGTCGCTCAACGCCGCCCCGAGGATCTCCGTCATCCGCCGGTTCGTGCTTTCTTCCACCGCGGCGTAGCGGTCTGCCTTGTCCGCGCCGTCGGCGAACGGCTCCGACCAGCCGAACATCCGGGTGTAGCTCTCGTCGTGGCCGAGCATGTGCGCCTCGACGGGTGTCACACCGGAGGCGCTGAGAAGGTTCAGGTGCACATCGCCACGCAGTTCGCGCAATACGAACATGACCTGTCCCGCACGCGCCGGTGCGTCGTCGGCCAGCGGCATGGCGCGCCACCCGTCGAACAGTGGCAGGCGGGGACCGGGCGCGGCGGCGATGACCTTTTCGCCCAGTTCGGCCAGGCGGGCGAGTCCTTCGGCGCCGGCCAGGTACTTCCGGGCGAACCCGGCCAGCTGATCCCAGTACACCTGGGCCGCCCCTGTGGCGCCGCGAACCGTGACGCCCTCGTCCCACAACGCCCCGACGGTAGCGGGCTCGAAGATGGCGAAAACGGAGGCGACCGTTGCGCCGGTGGCGTCCCCGAGGACACCGCCCCGGCCGGCCACATAGCCGGCCAGCGGATTGGCGTAACCGGCGGCGATGCTTGCCCCGAGCGTCTCGGGGTGCAGCATGAAGATGCCCCCGGCCTCGCCGATGGCGGCTCCGGCCTCCCGAACCGCCTGCTCTACCGCGGGATTGCTCATCGCTGTGCTCCTCGACGTTACTTTGGTCCGGTCGGGTCTGACGCTACTCAGGCTCGATGGGTGCGACCGCCACCGGGATCCCCGACATCGCCGGGGTCAGCAACGGGAATGCCTGGCGCAGGCCAGCCCCCAAGTCAGCTCTGCTGCCCTGCGGAACGTCCGCAGCGCCACGGCAACCCGCTCTGGCGTTGTCAGACCTGCGCCGCCTGCGACTGGGCAGGAATGACCGTGACCAACATGGTGGCGACCACCGAACCCTTGCGGTCAATGCCACCACCCAACGGAATGCTCCAGTTGTACGTGGCGGTGACTTTGGCCGTGCCGGGCGCCTTTCCTGTCAGGTACGCGAAGCCGTCGTCGACGGCGATACCCACTGCTGACTGTCCGGCTTGGTCAACGCTGAACGTGGTGCAATTGGTAGCGGAGGTGTCGTTGCAACTCTTGGCGCTGAAGTCAGAGAAGCCGTCTTTGGGGTTTCCGCTGTTGAATGCAGTCAAGTACAACTCGACTTTCTGGCCGACTTTGTAAGTGGGTTCCCTAGTATCGGCGGCTTTGTCTCTCATTTGGAAACCGACATTCGGCATGTTTGCCGGCTGTACGGGTTCTGTTCTGTAAGTCGCCTTGATCGCTCCGACGTTCGGATTCGGAAAATCGAAGTCCATGTTCTTGAAATTCCAGGTGACGAGATCCGTCCCTGGCGAGGCGCAACGCCCGGCATCGTTGCACGTCTTCAGGGTCAGGGTGAGGTCGCCGTTGGCGTAGATCGAGGGTCCTGGAACCAGGATTTCACTGACGGAATAGGGGACGACCGCCAACGGTAAGGTACCGCTGTAAGACTTCGGCGTTGTGATTTCAGACTTGCTCACCGGCTTACCGAGAACATTGTCGATTGTGAGCAGATTGGCGACGTCATCGCCGACAAAAGGAATGCGCTGAAGTACATTTTTGATGTACTTGTCGGAAAGGTTCTTCCACCAGGGCGACTCGGCAGGTTTCGGAGCCGTTGTTTGCGCCTTCCATTCGACTGTCACCATGCCTTGGTTGACCGATGTGGGATTGTCGAGATTGGCGGCCACGGTGGGTTGCGTTGCGTTGGCTTTTTGTAAATCTTGTTCCAGTTTGACGGTGATGTTTGAGTATTTAGGCTTCAGGCCGCTGCCTGGGAGTCGCCTCGACACATCGAGCAATCTGCTGAGTAGCTCGGCGCCTCCGGGGGTGTCGGCTGCGATGTCGATCGTGAGGGGCTGAACCGGCCCGGGAGCGATGCCAGAGGTTTCGGTGAGAAGTATTCTGCGGGGTTCGTAGCCGAGGTTTTCGTCTCCCGGCGCGTAGGAGCAGTTCCCTGATTCGCACCACACTTTGTTGGAAACGCTCGTGTCGGCTTTCAGCACGACTGTCCATGCGGTGTCCGTTGGATTCCCCGCTGGATCCAGCGCGGTGAAGTAGAGCCGGGTATCCCAGGTCGAGAAAAAGTACGGGTGGACTTCGGCGTGTATGCCGTCTCCAGGGTTGTAGATGGTGTTGACGGGGGGCGCCTCGACCCAACTCATGTCATAGCCGGCTTCGGGCACGACGTTTGTCAGTTTCACCTTGTAGCGAGTCAAGTTGATCATGTCGAAACCGCGGGTCACGCCAATGGGCGACCCCACCGGGCCGACGGCGGTCCGGTCTGGGCCCACGTTCACGGTGACCTCTGTAAGGCGATCACTGAGGGGATTGAGTACGTTGAAGCCCCGGTCTGAGATGGCGACCGTGAACTGATCCGATGACTGGAAATCCCCGGCGCCGGAAACCGTCTCGGCAGAGACATAACGATAGGTGCCGTCCGGATCAATTTGGACGTTACCGAACTTAGGTGCGGTTACGAGTTGATAAGTCAGGTTGTCGCCTTCGATGTCGCCGGCACCGATAGTGCCCTCGAAGGCACCGGCTGGGGTCGTCCGCAGGTAATCGGGACTGCCGGAGGGCAACTGGTTGAACAGGGTGCGGCGCACCAGCAGCAGTGCACCCGAAGCCAGGTCGGAGAACGGGTTGGATGGAAGGGTCGAAAGCCACTTCGCGGTTGAGTCGAAGAACCCGACGACTGCTGTATTGACCGCCTCCAAGAACTTGGCCGACGGCCTCGGCGCTGTCACCGCATCAGTGATCTGGTTGTTCGGCGCTGTCACCGCATCAGTGATCTGGTTGTGCCAGTCGGTGGCCGCGGTTGGACCCGCAGGTACCACAATCGATCCCGTCGCGGCGCTGCTGACGTTAAGCATGGGCGCCGCAGTCGCACGAAGCGGCGTCGTCGGTTGGTCGGAGGCGGATGCAGCCGCTGGCGCCGCAAGCGGTGCTGCCGCGAGATGGGGTACTGCTGCGGTCTGCGCTGGGAGCGGTGCGACGTTGTTATCGGCGGGGGGGCCAACCGTCAGGGTGGGCACCGACTCCCGAGGTGACCGGCGGGTGGCTACCGCCCGCTCGGCCGCGGCTGGTGCGACGCGCTTAGTGGGATTGATGTCAGAGGCTGGGATATCGACGACAGCAGAGGCGTCGGCGCCTGGCGAGTGTGACTGCTGCTGTGCGATCGCAGTTGCACGTGGTCCTGAAGTGCCGGTCCGGGACACTCGCCCAGCGCGCGTCGTGCCCGCAGAAGATCCCTCCGGCGTCGTCGTGGAGGCTGAGCCCGCGTCCGAGTTGTCTGCATTCGCAACCCCGAACGCCTGGGGTCCCGCCAGCGAGGAGATGCCCAGTAAGAAGGCTGTTGCACCTACCCGAACGCCTCTTTTGGCTACTGACATCACGCATGCCCTCTCGTCCAACGCCGTGCGCGCAGCTGAGATGCCCCCGGGATGGGCAACAAGTTCGACTACGTAGCGGCATATTCAAACACACGAAATACCTTCACGTAGCAAATTCCGGTGCGTCTGGGAGCAGCTGAAATTTGGGGCAGGTGGCCCCGGAACTGGAGCTCGCCGAAACAGCCGGTGATCGCCCCTGAGCCGGACCGGGACCAGCCGTTCAGATGGGGATCAGCCCGTGCTTGCGCTGGACCCGCTGAATCTGCTTGTCGCGCAACAGCCGCATCGACTTGCGCAGTATCAGCCGGGTCTGGTGCGGCTCGATGACGGCGTCGATGAAACCGCGCTCCGCGGCGATGTACGGGATCGCCATGTTGAGGTTGTAGCCCTCGAT
>Ga0194055_10004500_pt1 | contig 10415 bp, 12 predicted proteins | sample SepL449m_MetaG_FD_155482 | JGI IMG/M metagenome (GOLD analysis project Ga0194055, IMG submission 155482) | Anoxic zone freshwater microbial communities from boreal shield lake in IISD Experimental Lakes Area, Ontario, Canada - Sep2016-L442-9m | ecosystem: Environmental > Aquatic > Freshwater >... | reverse complement strand
GATACATGGAGATATCTACTGCTCCGAGCGGAACAGACACCGCGGGCGAAATCTGAGCGATGTTGTCATGGAGGCGGCTTGCGATCCATGTGCCGCCTGTCTGCATTCCGACGATGACGACATCAGATAAGTCAGAGTTCCGCTCAACAATCTCGTGAGCGATGCGCTTCAACGCCTTATCAACGTCAGTGACACCGAGAATCTCGGAAGACGCTGTCGATGTTTGACTCATTGCGCGAGTACCTCAGGAAGGACGGGCATGAAAAACGCCCCTCGCGAGGGGCGTGCGTGCATGAAGAATCGAGCCATATTGTCCTTCCGTTCGAGCCTCACAGGACTCGTTTTACGGTCACAGGCAATATAGCACCGATCTACCCGTGTGCGCTAGGGCTTGTTTCGAGCAAACAACTGCCAGTAGTCGTTTGCCTTGTATTCGTGAAAACCAGACGAGACCGCGTTCCAGTCTTTGAGATTTTCGCCATCCAGATTTCGGGGCAGAAGTACAAATTCAATACCGTCTGCCAATGGACTGCGCTGGCCTTCCTTCGACGTGTCAGGACCGTACATCACAATGCGAAACGGGTTCGGAAACTGATAAATCTCAGTGCGATGAGCCAGGTGCGGCGCAGTCGAATACAAGACAGAGATCTTGGCTTTGGCAGGAATATACGTGTACATCTGATCTGCAGCGAGGGCCACGGGATGTTGAGCCCCCCAATGTGGGTACTGATCCAACCGAAAGGGCACATATGACCATAACGAGGCACACCACAACGAAGAGACCAAGACAACAGCAACGAGAACGCGGCGCATACCAATACCAACACGCCCTACTCCCACGATTACAGCAATCAGTAATGCCGGAACAGCGACAAGTGAATAGTGATACTCAATATGGAACTGATACCAGAAATTGCTGACCGTATTGCCAACAAGTACCAACACGCTGATGACTGCAACTTCGGGAGCGAGAAAACTCAACAATGCGAACGGTGCAAACATCTTCCACCAGTACATCAATCGACCCTCGGACGATAAATACCTAATGACATTTGTGGGATTGGTGACGCTCTCTTTTATGAAGCCTGAGATCCCGCCAAAAGGAATTCGCCAACCATTACGAGTTGGCACACCGATGAGGTTCTTCATCAGCACAAACATGCCAAGTAAAGCCGCCGTTACCCCCGCACCAATTGTCAAAAGACCGCGACGAGTTTCTCCGCGCATTGCCACCATCGCCCCAAGCGGAACAATGACTAAGACAACATCTTCTTTGACCAAGAGCGAAAGCACCACTGCCACCCAATACCAACGCCACCGTTTGGTCAGAGCCGCAACTATGGCAACAGGAACGAAGAGTCCCAGAAATGAATCGGGGTGGTAGTTCTCAAAGATGGTGCCATTGACTGCAGGGTTCACCAACCAAGCAACAGCGAACGCGCACCCCAAGGCAGCACTATCAAGATGACGCCGGGCAAAAAAGTAGATCGGTAGCGCCCCTGCTGCAACAACGACAGATTGCAATGCCAGAAGCGCCTCGGTGCCAGGCCATATCCAATATAGCGGCGCCACGAAAATCAGAATGAGTGATGCATGATCACCAAAAAGGTTGCGACCCATCAAGGTGACGAAAGGGGCATGGAAACGGGACAGCAACCAGATGCCTTGGTCGTACAGCCCCACGTCAAACGATGAGGTTCCGAGACCTCGGTGAATATCCCACTGCAATCGAGTTGTCGCAACAGCAGAGCACGCACATAACAGCACTACTGTCCATGTCCACAATGAGGTCTGTGCAATCCGATCTCGAAGTGCAGGGGCCTTCACACCTACGACTTCGGAACTCATGTATCTATATTTACAGAACGGGACGTGCTGTCTTTGCCACAGCAGCAAGGACTCCGTTGACGAATCGTCCGGAGTCATCTGTAGAGAATCTCTTCGCTAGTTCAACCGCTTCATCGATGACCACAGCGATGGGCACATCTGGTCGAGATGTCAGTTCAAAGATGGCAAGCCGAAGGATGGCACGGTCAAGAGCTGGCATGCGGTCAAGCGCCCATCCTTTTGCGTGGGTAACGATTGCTTCATCGATGGCGACTCTGTGTGCTTCAATACCGTTCAGCAATTCACCGGTTAAGTCTGCAGATGCAACTCCCCTGTCAGCCAACAACTCGAGTGGCGACATTGAACGCTGTTCAGATTCGTATAGGAAAATAACTGCCTGCTCGCGAGCATCAGTTCTTTCGTCACTGGCGCGGAATGATTCCGGATCGCGCGCCATTAGACGCGTGTGACGTAATCGCCGGTGCGAGTGTCGACTTTCACTTTGTCACCGACATTCACGAACAAAGGAACTTGAATGACTTTCCCAGTTTCGAGAGTGGCTGGCTTACGAGCGCCCGAAACACGGTCGCCCTGTACGCCAGGCTCAGTATCAGTGATAACCAACTCCGCAGATGCAGGAATTTCAACTGTGATGATTTCACCGTTGTGATACGCAATGATCGCCATTGCTTGTTCCACAAGATAATCCGCTGCATCACCGAGAGCAGCTGGTGTCACAGTCATCTGGTCGTATGAATCAGTGTCCATGAACACGAAGTCATCGCCGTCTTTGTATAAGAACTGCATGTCACGCTTGTCAAGAATCGCTTGTTCAACACGAATACCCGCATTGAAGGTTTTTTCTAATACATTGCCGTTCTTCAGGTTGCGCAACTTGGTGCGCACAAAGGCTCCACCTTTTCCAGGCTTCACGTGTTGGAATTCAACAACGGTAAAGAGTCCGTTGTCGAGTTGGAGTGTGATTCCGTTTTTCAGATCGTTCGTGGTGATCGCGGGCATGTGAGGTCCTTGGGGGTGTGCGTAAGAATTCGGCACGAATCGCCGGTGACAACGACCAAATCTTCGATTCGAACGCCGCCTACCCCACCACGATAGAGCCCAGGCTCCACTGTCACCACCTCATTGATACCCAGAACTGCTGTGCACCGGGGCGAAAGGATGGGTTGTTCATGGATATACAGGCCTATTCCGTGCCCTGTGCCGTGGACATACTCGTGGTCAACACCTTCGCGCAGGAAAACCGCCCTCGCCGCTGCATCAACCGCCGCACCAAGGACTCCGGCTTTCACAGATGCAATGCCTGCCGATTCCGCCTCGAGCACCAGCTCGAACATTCGGCCATATTCGGCAGAAATGTTTCCCACTCGAATGGTGCGCGTCATGTCGCTCTTATACCCATGCACCATCGCTCCGAAGTCAATCACCACTCCGTGACCATCTTCCACGATTGCATCTGATGGTTCATGGTGAGGGCGTGCGCCATTTGGTCCCGTTGCAACAATGGTTTCAAATGCCACATCGTCAGCTCCGCCCTCTCTCATCAGATGATCAAGTTGATTGCGGATCTGTTTTTCTGACTTACCCATCAAGCCGTCTGCCACAACAGTTGCCAAAGCTATATCTGCAATAGTTGCCGCTCGTGCAATTAGTGCAATCTCTGATTCATCTTTCACACGGCGAAGATCATCTAGTTGAGTTTTTTCAGAATGAACTGTGCAGACGTTTTGCAGCGTTGTCATGTGGTGAGCAGTGAGGTGCGATGGGTCTACGGCAAGTGTCGACGCCCCAATGATGCGCCCAATCGTCGCTTCTGTCGCAACATCTGCAGTCACTCGTTCAACATGAACCAATGCCTGCGATGCCGTGGTCTCGGCTAGTGCACGTTCAAAATACCGACCATCTACTAGTAGCCAGGCATCATGCGTGGAACGCCGCACTACCAATTGTGCTGTGCCACCAGTAAAACCCGTCAGCCAACGGATGTCTTCTAATCGAAGTACTAAAAGAAAATCGGCCTCATCGGTCGCGAGCAGTAGCGTGAGACGACGAGATACATCCATTACTGTGCGGCTAATTCGACCAGTGCCTCAACGGCCAATGCATACCCAAGTCCACCAAATCCGGAAATAGTTCCGTTAACAACGGGAGCCAACACGCTGACATGACGAAACTGTTCACGCGCCCCAGGGTTAGATAGATGCACTTCAATCACATTGCCGGGATATGACTTCAGTGCATCATGCACTGCCCACGAGTAATGAGTGAATGCACCGGCATTAATGATGATGCCATCTGCCGTCCCCTTAGCTGCATGAATCGCATTCACCATTTCACCTTCAGTATTTGACTGAAGATGCTCTACAGAAATTCCGTGCGTGGCAGCTGCGGCCACAACAGTCGACACGTGGTCAGCCAATGTTGCATGACCATACACCTCTGGTTCGCGGGTACCGAGAAGATTCAAGTTTGGGCCATGAAGTAACAAAACAGAGGACAAAGACATATCAGCCACCGTACTCCGCCCAGGTTCCCTGATCGATGGAATAAACAATGTGGGGCTGCCCCCACCACCCTGGGGTGTTGGGATGATCAAAGTCCAGATCGGTTCGACGATTCATTCCGATTCTCTTCATCACAGACTCACTGGGAAGATTGGTTTGGGTGGTGAACGAAAAAATCTCCGAGATGGCGTGTTCTTCGAATCCGACTCTCAGCGATTCATTTGCGGCTTCGGTGGCATAACCATTCCCCCAGGCCCACGGCGCAAACCGCCATCCAATCTCAACACAGGGCGTGAACGAAACGTCAAATGTCGCAACAGCCAATCCGGTGTAACCAGCAAACGTGCCTTCAACTTCAATTGCCCATAGTCCGTAGCCACGTTCAGCGAGTGTTCTTGAAGCCCGTTCAATGAAAGCCAGACATTCTTCACGTGACATGACGGCAGGAAAATATTCCATGACTCGTTCATCACTACACATCACAGCGAACGGTTCGATATCTTCCTCACGCCATTGGCGAAGTAGCAGCCTTGACGTTGTATACACGTTCAGCCAATACGAGCAATGAGATCATCAAGCGCTAGACGAATTTTGTCTTCCGACACTCCTGAGACCACTTCCAGCCCTGAGTCAGAATCGAGAACAAACGTCAGAGAGTCAATGGCCTTCTTGTCACGACCCATATCAATAATCAGCTGGTCAGGAGTGATTCCGTTCGGCAATGCATGACGCAGGCCGTACACACCATGCACGACTTCATAATGCTGATCAACACGAGAAGCATCGATGCGCCCCATCCGGTGAGCTAGGTGTGCTGCATACAACACACCAATGGCAACAGCTTCGCCGTGCGCAATGGAAAAATCAGTTGCAATCTCTAACGCATGAGCCAACGTGTGTCCGTAATTCAATAGCGCACGGATTCCGCCTTCGCGCTCATCAGCCGAGACAATGTCGGCCTTGATGCGAACACAGCGAGCGATTCGGTCAATCAAAGACAATGCACTTAGATCTTCACGAACGATGAAATGATATTTCGCCATTTCACCAAGACCACAACGCATCTCGCGCTCAGGCAATGTGTCGAGTGCATTCATCTCACAAATGACTCCATGCGGTTGCCAATACGCGCCCACCAGGTTTTTGCCTTCAGCAATATTTACACCTGTCTTGCCTCCGACTGCCGCATCAATCATGGCCAACAGGCTGGTTGCTACGTGAATGACCGGAATTCCACGGTGGTACGACGCGGCAGCGAAACCAGCAACATCAGTAACCATTCCCCCACCGACCCCGACCACAACGTCTCCACGCGTCAGTCCTGCTTGTGCGAATTCACGACAGAGTCTCTCGATAGTGCTGAGAGTCTTGTGGTTTTCCCCACTACCAATGTGGTGAATGGACACATTCAATTCCAGAAATTTTGGAATATATATAGCAGGAATATCTTCCTGAGTTACCACAGCAACTCGCTTAGTAGAACTGGGAATCATTGTGGTTATCTGTGACAGCACGTCATGACCAACAACTACCGTGTATGACCGATCACCAAGCTCTACTTTTTCTTTGACTGCATCACTCATGATCGTTTCCTACAAATTCTTCTTGCTCATCAAGTGCATCGACGAGCAAACTTACAACTGATTCGACACTTCGGTCTGATACATCAATCACAATGTCTGCGACCGAAGCATAGAGCGGACCACGATCTTCTGACATCTGGGTCAAAGTCCCCATTCGGTCATCATCTAGCAACGGACGATGAACACCCTTAGCCGTCCGCTCAGCCAACACTTCTGGGCGTGCATGCAGCCAAACAACGACAGCAGTGCCTGCATTCCGTGCGCGATCAATCATTGCTCGATTTTCTTCACGGACTACTACTCCACCAGCTCCGGCAATGACTGGACTACCTGGTCGAGTCAAACACTCGCGCAATACTTTAGACTCACACTCCCGAAATATCTGTTCACCGGAAACCGCGAAAATTTCACGAACAGTGCGACCCTCTCGGGCTTCGATCATTTTGTCCGTGTCGAGTAATTCCACATCACGATGTTCAGCCAACAATCGAGCCACCGTGGTCTTACCTGTCCCCATCAGTCCGACGAGGACAATGCAGGGCTCAATACGGGTCACGACTCTAGTGTTGCTCGAAAAGAGGTTGCATTGCGAACGAATTCTGACAGTGAGTCTCCGCCGAACTTACGTTGAGCCTCTGCAGCAAGAACCAAAGAAACCATCGTTTCAGCAATAACGCCGAGCGCTGGCACTGCTGTGACATCTGTGCGTTCTTTGAAACTGACTGTTTCTTCTTTTGTCACTGTGTCAACGGTTTTCAATGTTGGTCGATTAAGAGTGGCCAACGGCTTCATTGCTGCACGAACAATCAGTGGTTCGCCAGTGGTGATGCCGCCTTCAGTTCCGCCAGAGCGATGGCTCTCGCGCACGTAACGAAGATTCGTTGCATCCCAGGTAATCGGATCATGGGCTTGGCTGCCACGAAGACCAGCCACTTCCCAACCATCTCCAATTTCAACACCCTTGACAGCTTGAATGCTCATAATGGCTTGCGCCAACAGTGCGTCTATTTTGCGATCCCAATGAACATGACTTCCTAATCCAATAGGAACTCCGTGTGCAACGACTTCCACAATTCCGCCGAGGGAATCACCGTCGCGGGCTGCTGCTTTTATGGCAGTAATCATTGCGTCTTCGCCGGCCTTTGAAAAACAGCGCACTTCTGAAGCATCGATAGCAGCCAAGTCAGCCATTGTGGGCAATGTCAGAGCTGGCGCTGACGCTTCGCCCATGCGCACGACGTGACTCAAAACTCCGACCCCAAGGTGTGACAACAACTGCTTTGCCAGGGCGCCAGCTGCAACACGCGCGGCAGTCTCACGAGCGCTCGCGCGCTCTAGAACATCGCGTGCATCTGTGAAACCGTACTTTTGCATTCCAACAAGATCTGCATGACCAGGGCGCGGTTGTGTCAGGGGCGCCTCTGTAGCGCCAGGTTCTGGGGACATTTCCGCATGCCACTTATCACTACGAAACCACTCGGAGTTTTGAATCTCAATAGACACTGGTGACCCAAGAGTGCGGCCATGTCGAACGCCACCAACAAGAGTGACGCGGTCTTCTTCAAATCGTTGGCGTGGGCCTCTGCCATAGCCAAGTCGCCGCCTAGCTAACTCAGATTCAATGTGTTCAGCAAGTATGGGGAGCCCAGCAGGAAGGCCCTCGACAATAACTGTGAGGGCGCGACCATGAGATTCACCGGCTGTTAGGTACCTAAGCACGGTTTTCAGACTACTTGCGGCGAGCGGAAAGTTCCCGCTCTGCAGCCAATCGCATTGCTTGTGCGTCTGAGAATTCACCAAACCACAGTTTTTGTTGATGTCGTGCTTGATGTATGAGCATCCAGAGACCGTCCACCACCGTGGCACCGGCCACGCGAGATGCTGCGAGAAGGGACGTCTCCATAGGCGAATACACAGCGTCGAGAACTGTTAATCCACTGTGCAGGACTGACGGGTTGACCGGAATGTCAGAGCTATTCATTCCTACCGACGTTGCGTTGATCAAGATCGATGCAGAGGCAATGCTTGCTTCGCTGCCTACGGCAATTGATACTTGATCACCAAATGCAGCAAAGGAACCCACCAAGGCCACCGCATGTGACTGTGTTCGATTCACAACAATGACATGGGCTCCTCGACGTACCAATGCGAGGGCAATTGAGCGAGCAGTTCCTCCGGCTCCGAGCAACACAACGGTCGAGCCGCGCAATTGAACCCCTCCGACTTCAGTGAGGGCGTCGCAACATCCGTCTCCGTCAGTGTTGTGTCCAATAGAACCATCTGGCCCAAAAGAAATACAGTTGACCGCGTTGAGAAAATCGGCATCAGGGGTTACAAAATCTAAATAATCAATGACAGCTTCCTTGAGCGGCATCGTGACAGACACGCCTACAAGATTCTCGTTTTGCAGGTGCTGAAGTGTACGTTCAACTTCTTCAACTGTGCACTCAGTCGCGACGTAGTCGCCAGTGCGTTTCGACGCAACAAATGCGGCTCTATGTATGGCCGGCGATAATGAATGCGATACCGGTGAGCCAATAACCGCTGCAAGAGTGCTCATGGAAGTAGTCCTGCAGCTTTTGCTTTCTCAACGTTTGCAAGATGTTGTTCGTAGGTCGTTGCAAACACATGTGAACCCGCAGCATCTGCGAGCACGTAATAAAGATATTCACATTTCACCCCAACTGGTAGACCCACACATGCAGGATCAGTTGCTGGCGGAGTTCCAAAAGGCGCAAGCGCGGCTTGAATTGAGGCTTTTCCTGGGTTCGCAATTGGTGTTGGCGGCAGGCCTTCATGAAGATAGGTGTTGTACGGAGTGTCAGTGGCTTTCATATCAGTCCATGACACAGCAGGGTCTTGACCATATTTCACGGAGGCATCGACTTCCAGTTTCATCTTCTTTGCTAAACGGTTATAGATAACTTGAGCAATTTTTGGTCGATCAGTTGCCACCTTGGCTTCTCGTTCAATCATTGACGCGATAATCAGAATTTCATACGGACTAAAACCCCGCGTCTTTGCGCCTGCAGTGAGATCCACTTGACGAGCGACTCGTTCCATCATTGATGCCAATCGCGCAACGACACGTGCCTCCGTATCATCGCCAGATATCTGATACGTATCAGGAAATAAAAGACCTTCAAGAGATGTCACTGTTTTCGGGCGAAGAGTTGAAGGAATGGAAACATCATTTGACGCAGCGATGAAGTCTGAGACTTTCATAAATGTCATTTTTTCAGACAGACGCTGAGCCATTTGTGCAACAGTCAACCCCTCAGGAAACGTGACAGATATAAATGTCTGAGCAGGCGGAGTGGCCAACGCTTCAATAATTGATCCGGCATCATCTTTGGGATGCAATGCGTAGTACCCAGGCGTGAGAACAATCTTTCCTTTGGTCGATGCATACCATCGGAAAATTGTTGCGTTGCTTACGATTCCGGCTTTCTCTAAGCGAGATGCAATCGATGAAATAGTGTCGCCATCATTCACCGTAAAATTGATGGCCACGCCAGGATTTCCTGGCGGATTGAGAACACGTACTGTCCAATACCCGATTGCGCCAAGGAACAATAAAGAGGCTGCAACAACAATGGCCACTGTCCGCGTTATGCCACGCAATTGTTCAAATTCAGGTGATAACGATTCCAGTGAGTCAACTGATGTCTCCGACACACGATCCCATGGATCATCGTGCCAATCATTCGGCAGTAACGGGTCCCCAGTCATTGGTGTGCCTGATGGGCTCTAGCATCTAGCCAAGATTGCAACATGACGGCAGCTGCAACCTTGTCAACAACTCGACGACGAGCCTGAGCATTCATCTTTTGTTCCATCAACACTCGATCTGCTTCCACGGTGGTCAGTCGTTCATCATGAACATGCACTGGCACCCCCACCACCGTAGCCATGCGTGCCGCCTCGACACGTGCAGCCTGCGCAGCCTTTCCTTCTGATCCATCCATATTTAGGGGAAGACCCACAATGACAGCTTCGGCTTCTTCTTCAACAACCATCTTTGCGATGTTGCGATGGTCGCCGCCCATCGACCCACAACGGAGAAGAACTGTGTATGGAGTTGCAATGGTGCCACTGCGATCAGATGTTGCAATGCCGATTCGCTTTGAACCGAGATCAATGCCAAGCACTCTCACGAATTAGGCAATCGAACCGATAGCGGCTCGGGTCTTGTCCCGTGCAAGTTGTAAGGCCTCATCGAGTGCTGCTGGGTTCTTGCCGCCTGCAGTCGCAATATCGCCCTTACCGCCACCGCCTCCGCCAACTGCCTGTGCAGCTTCTTTTATAAGTTCAGACGCATTGCCTTTTACTGCCGGCGTGGTGGCCGCAACGAGCGATACCCCGCCAGTATCTGTAACGGCACCAACGATCACGGCAATTACACCTGGCTGTTGGCGAATCGCAACCGCAAGATCGCGCACATCGCCAGCCGTGAGGCCATCAACACGCGCAACAACAAGAC
>Ga0194055_10004499_pt1 | contig 10416 bp, 4 predicted proteins | sample SepL449m_MetaG_FD_155482 | JGI IMG/M metagenome (GOLD analysis project Ga0194055, IMG submission 155482) | Anoxic zone freshwater microbial communities from boreal shield lake in IISD Experimental Lakes Area, Ontario, Canada - Sep2016-L442-9m | ecosystem: Environmental > Aquatic > Freshwater >... | reverse complement strand
CGGCACGCGTCGTGACCGATGAATACGCCTACGACGCCTGGGGCCAGGCCCTCGCCACCACCGGCACGACCCACAACCCGATCCGGTACATCGGGAAACTCGGCTATTACCTCGATCAGGAACTCGGAACCTACCACGTCCGACGACGACAATACGATCAGATCCTCGCAAGGTTCAGGTCAGAAGATCCCAAGCGACAAGAAGGTGGCGACGACAACCTTTACGTGTACGCGGAAAGCGATCCTGTCAACGGAAACGATCCGAGCGAAATGGCACCCCCATGTTCGATGTCAACCATGAGTTGTCATCAAACAGCGAAAACAACAACAAGTATAGATTTTCCAACGGCATCCCTCCAAAAACGTAGCAGCAAAGACGAACTTCAGCTCTACATTGCGCATATCAACGGATCGAGGGGGAATGCGTCGTTGAATGCGGACAAGGAGTCCTTAAAACTTTACCGCAGATACCTTGATGCGTGGCAAAAACTGCCAGGGCTCGTGATTAAAGGGCCATTTGGCGCCCCATTGCAACTGCAAAAGCAGCTTCCCATGACCCTTGAGGATTTTCTTAAGGGGGATCGCGCCGAACAGGCGAAGCTCCTGGAAATCCTTGAAACAAACATTGCTGAGCAGCAGGAAATAGCGACACGAGCATACTGGAATGAAAAGGTGGGATGCATCGGAGCCCCATCTCTGCCACTTACTGCACCAAAATGGGTAGTGAGCCTGAAGGACTGCAATGACAGATCCTTTCGACTATTCACGTTTCAAGAGAAATTCGTTTTGGCGATTGGAGTTGCACTCGAACGAGGCTACTTTGAAGATGAAATTGCCGCTGAATTCAAGAATCTGATCGAAAATCTCCCTTGGATGTTAGCAATTGCGAATACAATTAAGGAACTGGGAATCGCACTTGAAAAACTGGCAGCAGCGAAGTCGGCTGCTGCGGTTGGAGCATCCGCCGGACCAGTTGCGGCATCGGGGCCTTGGGGATGGATCGCAGCGGGTCTGCTTACGGTTCTTGGAGCTCACGTAGCTGCTGAACTCTACACTTGCTATGAAATTCTGAATAGTACGACCCGGTGCAGCGAGATGCCAGATGCCGCGGATGCTGTGGCAAAGCTCTTTGCGAGGCTTGGGATTGACGTCCTATTGACGATCATCTCGTATGTGACACTTAAGGGGCCAAAGCCGAATGCTCCAAGCAGCGTCGGAAAAATCTTCACGTCGGCTGACAAGCATGTTGCATCTACGGCAAACAAGCTGAACGAAGTTTTTCCGGGTCGTGTACTCGACGTGAACAAACAGCTTCCGGCAACAGTAAAGGGAGGAGTTCGAGAAGTCGACATTGTCATGGACCAGTTCATCATCCAAGTAAAAGAAGGACGAGCGAACGGATTGGCGGGACAGATCGAAGACACTACAGCTACTCTTATCAACAACAATCGAAGAATCATCGGCTTTGCACCTGATAACTACTCGCCCCATGCTTGGACTCGTGCGGCAAACGAGGGCATTCCGATTGCAAGGACATTTGATGAACTGGTTGCAATCATCAAGGAGCTGTCGCACTAATGAAAGGAGCAATACTACTGGCAAAAAGCGATGACCTTTTCAAACCTCTTGTTAGGCATTTGCAAAGCCTTGGTCATTCGTACGTCGGAGGGGATGAAGGATCAATCGTTCTTGACCCAAACTGTGAATATCGATTCACTTTGTACGACAGGTCCGATCGCCCGAGCATCTTAGAAGAGTGCGAGATTCCAGAACAAGCACTTAGGTTAGGTTATCGCTTTGCGTACATGATCGAATGCCGTAGTGAAGGCCTGTTTTGCGAAGTGGTGAGCCGTATTCCCGCCGAACTGGACATCTTGATCTTGGACAACAATGGCGATCTGCTTAAGCCAGACGAGTTAGACCCGACCACAATTTGCCTTTGAAAAGCGTTCCTAAGAACTCGCCCGTGCGTGCGAATGTGCGACCGTTTCGCATAAGAAAAGCGGGGGGACAATGGGGGGAACCATGCGGACACAGCACTTTTGCTGACAGCAGATCTGGCCGTTCGTATGCTGCTTTTCAGCTCGGCAATCGGACAGGGATAAACGAGGTGGCCGAAGGCTCGTTTGGCACGTGTCGAAGTTTTCGCACCGGACGAAGTGGCAATCGTTCATTTGATGAATCGTATTGTTCGTCGTTGCTTCCTGTTGGGAAACGATCCCGTCACGGGGAAGGACTATGATCATCGTAAGATTTGGATTGAAGATCTTCTCAAGCGATCCGCCGCGCAATTTGGGGTTGATCTGCTGGGATTTGCGATTCTTTCCAATCACTTTCATCTCATTCTGAGGTCTCGACCGGATGTTGTTTCGACCTGGAATGATGGTCAGGTTGCGCATCGCTGGTTGATGCTGTGTCCTGTTCGCAAGCCCCCGTCAACGGGATCACGACGACGGTGTACAATGCGGCAGGCGAGCAGATCCAGGTTTTCAATCCGCTGAATCAATTGACGGAGACGCTCTACGACAGGGCCGGTCGACCGGTTGTGACAATCAATCCGCAGTCGGCCCGGACCTCAACTGTCTATGACGCTGCAGGCCAGGTGATTGCCACGATCAACCCTGCCGGACTGATTACGACGCAGGTTTACGATGAGGCGGGGCGTGTGAAATCAACGATCAACCCCCTGAACCGGATCACCACGACGATCCTGGATCTGGCGAATCAACCGTGTGTGCAGCTCGATCCGCTGAATCAGCGGACGACCTCGATTTATGATCTGGCAGGTCGGGTCACGGAAACGATCGATCCTCTCGGCAACGTGATGACGACGGTCTATGACGCGGCCGGCCAGGTGACGCGTACGATCACGCCGCTGATGGAAATCAGCACGACCCTGTACGACGCGGCCGGGCAGCCGACAGCCCAGATCGACCCGTTGTCGTTCAGCACGACGACGGTTTACGACGCTGCGGGTCAGGTGATCGCGACGATCAATGCCCGGAATTACGTGGCAACCACAATCTACGATGCGGCGGGTCGCTCTGTAGAGACGATCGACGCACTGGGTCATCGGACAACCCGCATCTATGACGGGGCGGGTCAGGCGATTGCGGAGATCAATGCGCTGGGTTATCGCTCGACGACGGTTTACGACCCGGCGGGTCGTGTGTTCCGTCAGATCGACCGGGCTGGGTTCGTGACGGAAATGACGTACGACGCGGCAGGCCAGCAACTGACGGTGAAGAATCCGCTCGGGTCTGTCAGTTCGACGGTGTACGACGAAGTGGGTAAGGTGATCGAGCAGATCGATCCGCTGGGGAACCGGACGACGACGGTTTACGATCTGGCGGGTCGGACGGTGGCATCGATCAACGGGGTGGGGAACCGGACGACAACGCAGTACGATGCTGCGGGTCGTCCGCAGGTGACGATCAATGGTCTCGGCGTGCGGACGACGCGTGTGTATGATCTGCTGGACCGTCAGATCGGTCTGATGGATGGGAACGGGCATGTGACGTCGTTCACGTATGATGCGGTCGGGAACAAGGTTCTGGAATTGACTCCACTGCTGGCACGACTGAGCTTCAGTTACGATGCGATGCGTCGGCAGACGTTGCGGATCGATCCGCGCGGGGTGGCGGTCACGACGTCGTACAACGGTGTTGGAAAGCCTGTCAGCGTGCTTTATCCGGACGGCACCCGTTCGACGACCACGTACGATGGGGCGGGCAACCGCATCCTGCTGGAAGACAGCACCGGCGTCTATACGCGGACGTACGATCCTCTCAACCAGACGACCGTCTCGATCCAGCCGAGTGGTGCGCGGTTGACGTTTACGTGGGATGCGGTCGGTCAGCGTACGTTGCTGCAAGACCTGACGGGTGGCCGGACGACGTACACGTACGACGCCCAGGGACACTTGCAATCGCTGAGGAATCCGCTGCATGAGTCCACGACGTACACGTATGACTCGGCAGGCCAGCGACGGATGATGCAACTGTCCAATGGAACGTGGCAGGAAACCGTCTACGATGCGGCAGGCCGGATCGTGAAGCTGCGCTACTACGACACCGATCTGTCGGCGCTCTCCTGGTCAACACTGACCGTCGATCAATGGGCCGCGCTGACGGTGGATCAGTGGCACAACCTGCCGGTCGATCCGATGTCAGAAGCACACGCGCTGACGTACCAGTTGGACGGTGCCGGTCGTCGGGTCGGTCGTACCGACCCGAGCGGGGACCGGACCACGTGGACGTACGACGCGGCGGGTCAGTTGACGGGCGAGCAACAGACCGGTTCGACAGCGTTGTCGGCGACCTGGACGTACGATGCGGCGGGCAACCGGATCAGCCAGACCCGTAACGGAGACGTGACGACCTACACCGTTGATGCGGCCAACCGGGTTCTGCTGGCGACCACCGTCTCGGGGCGGACCACGTACAGCTACGATCTGGCCGGGAACCAGACGGAAGTGGAAGTTCCGTCCGGGGATGTGACAACCACGACATGGGACTCCGAATCGCGTCAGCAGGCAGTGGAGAAGCCGGATGGCAGCCTGGTGACATTCACGTACAACAGCGATCACTGGCGGGTGGCGCGGGAAGACGGGACGGGGATCACCCACTTCCAGTTCGACAAGAACAACCTGCTGGCGGAACTGGACGACAGCCACGTCGTTCAGGTGCAGTATACGAACGAGCCGAACGAATACGGCAACGTGATCAGCCAGCACCTCACGGCGGATGGGGAATCGCAGTTCTACGCGTTCGATGCTGCCGGTTCTGCGATCCGGTTGACCGATACGGCCCGCGTCGTGACCGATGAATACGCCTACGACGCCTGGGGCGAGGCTCTCGCCACCACCGGCACGACCCACAACCCGATCCGGTACATCGGGAAACTCGGCTATTACCTCGATCAGGAACTCGGAACCTACCACGTCCGCCGACGACAATACGATCAGATCCTCGCCAGGTTCAGGTCAGAGGATCCTATCCGCCAGAAGGGTGGCGATAACCTGTATGCGTATGGGGGGAATGATCCGGTTGGTACCGTTGATCCCGAGGGAACGGCACCACCCTGTTCGATGTCAACCGTGAGTTGCCATCAGGCACCGGGAGCAACCTCCAGTATTGATTTTCCAACGGCATCCTTCCGTAAACGTAGCAGCAAAGACGATCTTCAGCTCTACATTGCGCATATCAACGGATCGAGGGAAAACGCATCGTTGAATGAGGATAAGGAGTCCTTAAAGCTTTACCGCAGATACCTAGATGCGTGGCAAAAACTGCCAGGGCTTGTGATTAAAGGGCCATTTGACGCCCCATTGCAACTGCAAAAGCAGCTCCCCATGACCCTTGAGGATTTTCTCAAGGGGGATCGCGCCGAACAGGCGAAGCTCCTGGAAATCCTCGAAACAAACCTTGCTCTGCAGCAGGAAAAAGCGACACGAGCATACTGGAATGACAAGGTCGGATGCGTTTCAGCAGGATCTGGTCCTGAACTCCTCACACATCCGTTGCAGGGGTGCACGAACGAACAAATTGCGTCAATGACCTTTCAGCAGAAGTTACATCTGTCGCTTTCCGTTGCCGTATATGAAGGGCTTTTTGAGCAAGAACTCAACGACGAACTCGCGGCACAGATCAACAATATTCCCGTGATGATTGCGTTAGCAGCGTTAATTGAACAGGCTGTAGCCATTGCGGTTGCTGGAAAAGCTTTTTCTACTGCAGGAGGACCGGCCGCATGGTTTTTGGGAGCGGTTGCTTGTGGCTTGACGGGACGCGTAGCGATAAGGCTCGGCAGCTTGAAAGACGCGATTGACTCGATGACGACATGTTGGGAAATCAGAAACTTTGGGGTGAAGGAGGTTGTTGATGCATTTACGACGATTGGGATTGATACCGTGTTTATGCTTCTGGCAGCGGCAGGAGCTCGAAGTGCTGCTCGGGCACATCGGACATTGCAAGCGAATGCTCCAAGCAACAGTGCTTTTTCGCAGATGCGGCCAAGCTGGACAAAGCACATCGATAGTGTCGTGGACGACATCGTGGCAAGTGGACGCCCGAAAACTGTTGTGCTTGGAGAGGGTGGGCAAGGGGGAATTCGCAGCTTTGTGAACCGTGAACCAAGCAAGATGACAGAATTCTTGGAAATGCGTCCTCAAAGCATCGACTACACTGCCCAAGCGAAAGCCGGAACAATCACGCCAGCAATGGAAGCTGAGACACTTGAATTCAACCTCTTGATGATCGCGCGTCTTCATGAGCGTGGATTCACTTTCAAAGTCATTTCGGTCGAGAACTCTGCCGGTGCGACTTCATCATGGCTGAAAGCTGAACTCGAACTTCTGGAGCGACTTGGCGTGAAATGGGATGTAATTCCAAAGTCACGAGTCGAAGAAGTGATGAAGTTGCCGAAATGGAGGTGAGAATGGAGACAGTGCAATTCAACGTCAGAGACGCAGAACTTCTATATTCGTTCCCAAAACCGTGGTCGGATCTTACGACAGTCATTCGCTGTTTCAAGTTTCTCAATCGAACCGCTGCTCCAACCTATGAGGAGTTGACGAGTTGTCTGATGAAGGCACAGCGGGCAGGGATTATCCAAGAGGCAGAGGGAAAATATATCGTCGAGAACCAATGGTATGACAAAATACACGCTGCGGATGAGTCAGAAGAGAACGAGATTGAAGCAATGCTTTCCTTCGAGGAGACGTTTGTCAACATTGACTTCGCAGAGGTGACCAAACGAGTTACAACTTTGTCGAAAGAGGATTTTCAAGCTATTGTGGATGCACTTCGGTGATCGGATCGTTGTTCGGTAGTGCATGAGCATCAGCGACGCCTTGCATAACAAAAGAAGCAACCAGCCATAGCCATGCCACCAGCCGGGCCACCACCCAGCCTGCCAGCGATTCGCCAAGAATTGTTCAATTTCAACTTTTGCAACAACAGTCCCACGGGTACGTTACTCAGCGAATCGAACGTCAAACACTAAACCTGCCTCGCCGCTCTGAACGTCTGATGCGTTAATGGCCACCGTAATGGTCCTAGAGTTCTTGTACGCGTCTGACGACTGAACAGCGAGTAACTGGATTCGACTCTCCACCAAGTCTGAAAGCAGCTTACGAATGATTCGGCCTCCTTCTCGTCCGTTTGACTTCTGATTCATTTGATGGCCACGATCTGCCACTGCCGCGATGACTTCGTCGGCAATCACCAGGACCTTGTCACGTCGTCGCAACCAAGCCTCCTTGAGTGTTCCGACCAGTTTCTGACAGATGCCGTGCATCGCAGCCTCATCCAGCGGACGGAAGACAATCACCTTTCGGATTCTGGCTAGGAACTGTGGAGTGAACACAGGTTGACTGGATCGCTCATGGCGTACGCGACTGAGGGTGTTGCGTACCCGGTCTTCAATTTCCTGGGGGGACTGGCCGGATGAGGTCATCTGTGAGATGGCATCGGCCCCGGCATTCGTCGTCAGGACAAAAATCGCCCGATCGGCGTACGCCTTGCGTCCACGCTGATCGATCAACCATCCTTCATCGAACAGATTCAAAAAGGGAACCCAGATGTTGGGGTGCGCCTTTTCCCCTTCATCGAGCAAAAACACCGAGTAGGGATCCGAATTGAGGTCATTCACCAGTCTGCCACCCTGATCATGGCCGACATACCCCGGCGGAACTCCGATGATTCCCGACACACTATGGGGTTCCGTAAAATTCCCCATGGGGTAGGTCTGCAATCGCCGCGACGAGGAGTAGAGTTCCGCCAGCCGTTTGGCCAGTTCGGTCTTTCCGACCCCGGTCATTCCGGCAAACAACAGTACGGTCGCGGGTTTGTTGGGATCGACAAGCCCCGCCCGGATCAAGCGGAGCTCTGAAGCGACGGCTGCGACGGCGGCGTCCTGGCCAAACACTTCCGACGACAATGCTGCTTCAAAATCAGGTTGTTCGGCTTCGCCCAGCAACGTGGTTTTGGGGATCCCTGTGGTTGCCGCCACAATTTGTACCAATGATTCCGGAGCCGCTTCAGTCACGTCGATGTGACGCTGTGTCCGATCAAAGTCCAAATCTTCACAGGCATGGCGAAGTAGCCGCGTGGCTTTGGCTGGGAACTGCTCATTCAGGATGTAGCCGGAACAGAGAGTCAGGGCTCGTTGTACCGTCACTGCTGGGATCTTCAGCTTGAATTCCTGCTCAAGCTGTCCTGCAATCGCCTGCACGATCCGCGTCAATGGTTCGCCATGCGGTTCTTCGATTTCGATTCGCGTGAAATACTCCATCAGTTCGGCATCAGTGCCAATGAGGTCGTTGAACTCCCATTTGGAAAGTATGGCAACAACTTGCAGGTCGGGGCGGGCCAGTGCCGCCTTGAAAACCTGCTTGTTATCTTCGCCTCCGGGCCGTTTGAGGAGCGATGCCAGGCCATCCAGGCAGAGCACAAGATTCTGTTGACCGAGCGTGAACTGGAGGACGCTTTCCAGGCAGGCGCGGCTGTCATCGCGGGCGACATATTGACAGTCGATCCAGATGAATCGTTTGCCTTGCATGAATGGAAATTTGCCGGTCGAAGCAACTCGCGCCAGCTCATGAACGAATGTTGTTTTGCCAACCCCCTTGGCTCCGGTAATCAACACGTGGCGACGTGTTTTCCGATAAAGCGCCCGGATGGTTTCTTCCAGTTGTTCTGGCGGCGTGAATTCAACAATGGTCGGCATCTGTCCGGTAATCGCTGATTTCGTCAGATCCTGCATCGGGAGCAGGGGAGGAATCGGTGACGGAGGATCAGAGAATCGGGCACCATATTCGGAGGACTGACCTGACACTGTCATACGCTCAATTCCAAGGAATAGCATTACGGATGGGATGGAGTTGGCAACGATCCGCGAGAGAGCGATGCTTTCAGGGATTCCACCCTCTGAAAGGCGGCTTGCGAATCCTCCAGGCGATGGAGTAATCCCAAGATCACACCACGATTGTGCCACGCAGAGACATCTTCAGGAAGTACGGCAATGAGCCGGTTCAAGACTTCCAAGGCGGCGAGATAGTCTTGAGTAGAATGCAGCATCCGCGCCATTTCTCGCAGCAACCCCGAGTCTTGAGGACAAATCTCCAGTCCGGCGCGAAGTTCTGCAATTGCTGCGGTGATTCCCGACTTCGATTCCATGAGGCGGGCGGACATGCGGAAACCGTCCGCAGTACCCCCCGGTATTCGTCGCAGGGTTTCGATATATTTCACGGCTTCCTGTTCATGTCCACTTCGCAGGAGACACTCAATGAGGCCGACGTAGGCAGGGACATAACCGGAGTGTTCTTCAATGATCGCTCGCCATTCATTGGCGGCAGAGTCCGTTTGGCCCAGTTCTTCAAATACGAGTGCCAGATTATGGCGGGCTTTGAATCCTGTCAGGCCCGCATCGACGCTGACGAAGTGGCGGTCACCGGACGGGGCGAGTACTCTTCGATAGAGTTCCACCGCTCGTCGCAGTTCGCCGCGTTCGTGGGACGACATCGCTGTGCGAAACAGGATCTCCTTGTCATCCGGGAACAGGGTCATCGCCCGCTGGCATTCGGATGCCGCACGCTCTAACTGCCCGGACTGCATCAGGCAACTGATGAGCAACGCATAAGTCTTGCGGACATGGGATTCCTGTGGATTGGATACTTCCAGGCAACGTGAAAGCCGTTTGATTGCTTCGGCATATTGTTTGACGTCCGCGTGGGTCATCCCAAGATTGAACAACACGAACGGGTGGTCGGGCCGTTCGGCCAGGTCGAGTTCCAAGAGGCGGAAATCTCGTTCCAATTTTCGCTGTCGACCTTCGACGGTACGGTCAGCTCCGGAATGGATGACATAGATATCCGTAAAGGTGACATCGCCCCCCAACCGACGGATGGCAGGCAGGATTTGCTCATGAATGCGATGCTCGAACCGTAAATTCGGGAGATTCCGGAACATTTTGACGTGATCGACAATCGTCATATCGTGAGGATCGCCACCGGCATCGGGGCAATGCACCTGCATGACAAAACCAAACGTCAAAGGCTCATGAGTCCCGTCCGCAAGAGTTCGTAGTCGTTGACCACATTCGGACGGGATCGTGTCATCGGAATCCATCCAGAAAACCCATTCGCCGGATGCATGGGAGAGTGATTCATTGCGTGCCGCCGCGAAATCATCACGCCAGGGCCAATGAAAGACCTTGGCTCCCAATTCCGCACAGATCTGAGGGGTTGCATCGGTCGATCCTGTGTCGACGACGATCATTTCATCAACCCAGGGCCGGATACTTTGCAAACAGGGACGGATGGTGGTTTCGTTGTTGCGAACGATCATGCACAACGACAGCCGGGGTCGTGCCGCCGTGGGCGATGGTCGAGGCGAGGTTGGGACCAGCAGCAATC
>Ga0194055_10004496_pt1 | contig 10418 bp, 7 predicted proteins | sample SepL449m_MetaG_FD_155482 | JGI IMG/M metagenome (GOLD analysis project Ga0194055, IMG submission 155482) | Anoxic zone freshwater microbial communities from boreal shield lake in IISD Experimental Lakes Area, Ontario, Canada - Sep2016-L442-9m | ecosystem: Environmental > Aquatic > Freshwater >... | reverse complement strand
AGTAGAGCCCGAAATCGTCAGCACCGGCAACAACTGAGGTGTTGCCCGAAACGATTGATCCCGACATCGTTACGACACTTGAAACGTCACAGATAGTGATTCCGCCGCCACCATCACTCAAGTATGTCCCTGCGGCGCTGTTTGCGCTGATGGTCGATTGGTTGATGCTGAGCGATGAATTGGCGCTGATGTAGACGCCGCCGCCAGCCAACGCAGCAGCATTGCCGGCAATGGTCGAGTTGTTGACAGTGGCATCGATCGTGGCTGCAACTCCGTTGTTTGAGATGAGAAGCAATCCGGCTCCGTTTTTCGCCGTGTTATTCGAAATAGTGCTGTTGTTAATGTCGATGATCGCATTGGCGTCGTTAAAGTTGGATTGCACCATTATTGCGCCGCCGTTCAGGTCTGCATGGTTGGAATCAAAGGTGGAATCAGCAATTGTCGTGACCGCACCAACATCTGTTTTGATGACCATGGCTCCTCCATCTTCCCCAGCCGAATTCCCAGTCATCACGGAATTGACCATGGTGAAGCTCGATGACAGATGATTCATGTAGAGGGCCCCTCCGCTTTCGTCGGAGTGATTGTTCGTGAAGGTCGAATCACTGATGGTCACACTGCTTGGGCTATCCCAGATGTGCAGAGCGCCAGCACCGGAATAACCGGTGTTGTTCTCAAAGTTGGAATGACTAATTTCGAGATCCGTGATGTACCTGGTGTAGAGGGCGCCTCCATAACCACTGGTTGAACCTGAGATTGTCACGTGGTCGAGGGTGAACTTTCCGGCATTGAGCGCCTTAACGCGATTCTTCGTGATCGTGACACCGCTTATGACGGCATCGCCAGTTCCAGTGACGCGGAATGTGTCGTAGGAGTAGGGAGCTGCGGTGGTGGTGATGGTGAGCGCTGCAGCGCCCGGGCCGGTGATGCTCACCGCTTGTGTCGTGACCATTCCGTTGGTGAGCGTGATGCTCGAGATAGATGAGTCGAAGGTGATGGTGTCGCCGTCTACAGCAAGTGCAGCTGCGTCGCGCAATCTGCAGTTGCCGGGAGTGTTGTCGCTGCAGTTGCTGGCAACAGCAACGCCGTCTGCGTTTGAGTCGACGGTGATGGTCGAAGCAGCGCTGGCCGACCCAGCGATGCGGTGAGCAACGCGGCAGCGCTGCCGGCAACGAGAACGCCGGCGCCGCCGAGGGCGCTTCCGGTGCGGGCGAGGGATCGGCGTCCTGCTCGGTTCAACGCGGGAGTGGTGGATTCGGTGGTGTTCATGAGGGCCCTGTTCGGAGGAGTGGCAGGTTGGTACATTCCCTGCAAGGCCTATTTAACTACTAATCAGGCGCCGAGAAACGACCGAAGGCCCGGTCAATTGACCGGGCCTTCTTTATGGAGGCGGCGCCCAGAGTCGAACTGGGGTACGGGCCTTTGCAGGGCCCTGCCTAAGCCACTCGGCCACGCCGCCATCGGAAAATTACTCTAGCCGCCGGCAGGCAACGGCAAATAGTCCTCGATCGGAGCAATCGTGAGACCTTGTAGTGCGCACTGCCACAACAGAGCTCGAATGTTGTCATAAAGGTCGCTGCGAAAATGGGTGAGGATGATGTCACCCGGTTGAAGTTGGTTGCCCTGTTGATACTGGATGCGTCCGTCATTCAAGGCCGCATGCCAATACAACACAGCGTTGATTCCGCAACTACCTGCGGCTGTTTGTGTCGCCCCGTTACTCACGCCGTAGGGGGCACGGAACAAGTGCCCTGGAACGAACATGTGTTGACCAATGATGTCTCTCATGCCACAGATTTCATTGCGCTGCGACGCGGTACTGAGCCTTGTGAGTTGCGTATGAGACTTGGTGTGGGAGTTGATCGTTCCTCCCGAGGCGCTAACGCGAAAGAAATAGTCGGGATCGGTGAGAAACGGACCTTGATTCAAAAACAGCGTGGCGGGCACCTTGAACTGTGCGAGCAATTCAGGTACTCGTGGGTCGCGCACATTTCCGTCGTCGATGGTGAGGAAGACGACGGGGTCAGCAGTGGCAATCGCGGAGATCACTGGCACTGCGCCAGCGGCCGGGATGGTCAGCACGGGCCCTTTGGGCCAGGCCGCGGTGGTGGTGGTTGTCGTGGGAGGCAACGTCGTAGGTGGAAGTGTTGTCGTCTCGACCACGGTGGTTGAGGTGTTCTGACCGGGGGCTCCAAAGGCTCCGGCGCTATCAATTCCCGTTCGACCGCAGGCACTAACGACAAAGGCACCGACGAACAACGTCGTGATGCCAGCGATCATGGCGGCGATGGTGCGCGATCGAATCGAACTGCTCTGTCCAGACATGGGCTGCCGATGTTATTGCCCGGCCCGGCTTGAGGGAAGGGGGGAAGGGTGCTGCTAGGGTTCGGGGCCTTGTAAGGACCCGTAGCTCAGTTGGCTAGAGCACTTCCTCGACACGGAAGGGGTCGCTGGTTCGAGTCCAGTCGGGTCCACTCTCAAGCACTTCGGCCGCCTTCAGGCGGCCGTTGTCGCTTCAGAATCATTGTTGTTCCAATGCAGCACAGGGGGAAGCACCATGATCACGCCATTCGACGATTTCCCGATCCATCAAACCGGGGATCCAATCGTCCAGACCGTCAGCGCCGATCCGAATCACTACGACCGTTACTTCTTTAATGGCTGTGATCGAGACGGCGCTTTTTTCATTGGCGGCGCCATGGGGCACTATCCCAATCGCGGCGTCATCGACGCGGCCTTCAGCGTCGTCGTCGATGGAGTCGAGCACTCAATCTTCGCTTCTGGGGCAATGCCGCTTGATCGTGAAACCACAATTGGTCCGATTTCTATTTCAGTGCCCGAGCCGTTGAAGGAAATTCGGTTCACCGTCGCCCCCAACGACGAAAACATTTCATGTGACTTGTTGTTTCGTGCGCGCACGGCCGTGATTGAAGAGCCGAAGCAAACCATTGTTCGCAACAACGTCAAGATCATGGACTACACCCGTCTGACGCAGTGGGGAACATGGGAAGGCACGATCAACGTCAAGGGCCAGATCATTGAGGTGAAGGCCGAATCAACGTTTGGTGTTCGTGATCGTTCGTGGGGAGTTCGTGGTGTTGGCGTGCAAACACCAACAAACTTCACACCTGGCGAGATGCAGATTTTCTGGTTGTGGGCCCCGTTGCACTTCGACGACATGTGCACTCACCTCGCAATGTTCGAACGCGCCGACGGAACTCGCTGGATGGAATCGGCGCTTGTTGTTCCTGTGCTTGATTCACCCGATGCGCCCACATGGGGTGCTGACATCGTCGAACCTGAAGAGGTCGGCAATATTCGGTACGAACTCCAATGGCAAAAGGGTCGCCGCGAGATGGAATCGGCGGCGATCGAAGTGAGCCATGCCGATGGCACCGTCGATCGCATTGAATTCGAACCCCTTTACACATTCCGTATGCGCGGCATCGGCTACAGCCACCCGCAGTGGTCACATGGTTCCTTGCACGGAACCCTTGAGGTTGGTAGCGAATCGATCCCCTTGGGCGAGTTCAACCCGCAGGATCCTTCGTGCATCCATATCCAGACTCTTTGCAAGGTCCGTATGGGTGATCGAGAGGGTGTCGGCGTGCTCGAGCAGCTGTCGTTTGGCCCGCACGAACCCACCGGGCTCACTGGCATGGTCGATGGTTGGAATCCGGCCTAACCACTGATGTGGTCGCTGCTTCGCCGTAACCCTGCATTTCGAAAACTTTTCACCGCACAGGTCATTAGCTATGGCGGTGACTGGTTTGCCGCGGTCGCCGCTATCGGACTTCTACTCGACGCCACCGGATCAGATTTTCTCGCGTCCGCATTTTGGGTTGCGCAAACGCTGCCCACATTCATCATGGGACCGATTGCTGGCCCCGTGGCCGACCGGTTCGATCGTCGCAAGATTTTGATCATTGCGTCGTTTGCGCAGGCAGTTGTTGCGCTGACGTTCCTCCTTGCTGGTCACGGTGCTCCATGGATCGTGTTTGTTGCTCAAGGTGGAGTCGCAGCATTGGGTTCGTTCTTTGGTCCAGCGGCGCAGGCCGGTGTCCCGAACATCGTGGAAGAAAAAGATCTGGCCACTGCGACCTCGATGATGGCGGCGACATGGGGAGCAATGCTCGCAGTGGGTGCAGCGCTCGGCGCACTGTTCACGGTCGCGTTTGGTCGCAATGCTGCCTTCATTGCTGATTCGGCGAGTTTTGTTATTGCGGCACTTCTCATTCTGAGTATTCGCGAGTCACTTCAAGCTTCGGGAACAGCGCGGGTCTACACCGAGCGGATGCATCCGATTCGTGACACTCGTGAGGCTCTCGCTCATGCTCGGCGACACCCAGCGATCATGGCGTTGATTGGTTCGCATATTGGGTTCGGTTTCGGCGCTGGCGTTGTTGGCATGTTGGCCGTGCTGGCAACAGTGAAATTCCATGGAAGCGATGGCGCCATCGGGCTTTTGCTCGCTGGTCGAGGGGTCGGCGTCGTTCTCGGTCCGCTCCTCATCACCCGCCTTGTTGCTCGGGGTATTCATGGAGTGCTGCTGGCGTGTGGGTTCGCGGCGATCGGGTACGGAACGATGTATCTGGGCGTCGCTATCGCTCCGTGGCTGGTGCTTGCGGCGATTGGTGTGATGCTGGCCCACCTCGGTGGCGGCGCGCAGTGGGCGCTGACGATCTACGGACTGCAGTTGCTTACGCCAGACGAACTCCGAGGTCGGATCTTTGCTGCAGATGCTGCACTCGTGACGTTGGCGATGAGCCTGTCACTGGTGTTCTCGGGGCTTATGAGCGGGGTTATTGGCCCATCGGCGACGATCGCCATCATTGCGATTGCGAGTCTCTTGTGGGGGATCGTGTTCCTGATACTGACCCGTGTGATTCGCGCCGAAGCCGAAGCGGAAGCACTCGCTGTTCATCCCCCAGCGATCGAAACCGAACTGACCTGATTCTCAGAACTGTGGCGAGGCGGGAACAACAGTGACGGGAATGCCATTCAGGACTGCATTGCCCGATAACGGATCGAGAAGTTCCGGATCGGTGAGCAGATTCGAGTTCACGCCCGGTCGTCTCGATGCAATCTGCGAAACGGTGCCGGCCATATCGTGGCCCCAGCCGTGAGGAAGGCTCACGACGCCAACCGGAACTTCGTCGGTGACCTCAATAGGTGCAGTGACCGAGCCAACTCGTGAGGCAATGACTGCGTCGGAACCATCGACGAGTGAAAGTCGCGCCGCGTCGGTCGGATGCACAAGCAGTGTGCATCGGACTTTGCCCTTCACGAGCGCTTCAACGTTGTGCATCCAGGAATTGTTGGACTGCAGATGACGTCGACTAATGAGCACCAATCCGTCTGTATCGATTGGTGTTTTGAGAGTGGTAGCGAGACGAGCTAACTCGTCGACAATGATCTGCGGCGCAAGTTCAATGGTGCCTGATTCAGTACGCAGCGCTTCGGGCAGCCGGGGTTGGAGCGCTCCGAGGTCAATTCCGTGTGGGTTCTGTTCGAACACGTCGAGCGAAAGCCCATCGGGGACCGCACCGAACCAGTCGCCACTTGAGCCAGTGCGGATCATGACATCGAGAATGTGATCGATCGAGGTGCGCGAGGGGTTCGATTGCACAATCGCCCTCAACTCGTCCACGGAACGATCGGCAAGAGGGGAGTCGGTGGAATCGATTGCTGACTGCAGCGCGCCGTCGAGCAACATCGCATCGATCACGGCAGGGTCGTTGCCGGCATCGGGGCCAGTGAAGATGAGCGAGAGTCGACCAAGAATTTCGTGTTCTTGTAAACAATCGGTCTCGAACATGGGCGGCGCCCATTGAGCGAAGTTGCGCACCGCCAACCCGATAAACGCCATTTGATATTCGCTGCGCTCAAGTGCAGTGGGCGGGGGAAGGATCACATTTGCATGGCGGGTGGTTTCGTTCAGGTACGGGTCGACACTGACCATGAACTCCAATTCCCGCATAGCCGCATCGAGTGCTGCCGAATGCGGGGTGGAAAGCACAGGGTTTCCGCCCACGGTGACCATGGCGCGGATCTGACCATCGCCGGGGGTAGTGATTTCTTCCGCAAGCCCGGCAACTGGGTACTCGCTGCGCACTTCGGGGTAGTTGCGCACACGGCTGTGGCGACGGCCTATGCGGAATCCGCGACCGCGGCCTTTTCCTCGACCACTTTCATGTGGCGTAAGCGGGAACATTGCGCCACCAGGAGAATCGAGATTTCCCGTTACGAGGTTGAGGGCATCGACGGCCCACGCGGCAAGAGTTCCGAAGCCGACGGTTTGTGTTCCGATGCGGCCGTACACGACGGCGGTGGGCGCAGCAGCGAGTTCGCGGGCCATGCGGGTAATGGTGTCGGCATCGATTCCAATTCGGGGCGCAACGAGAGCGGGAGCAAACGGTTCCACCGCATCGGCGATCTCGCGAAGGCCAGTGGTCATGCCCGGCGCTCGTCCGGCATCGATCAGATCTTCGGCAAACAACACGTGCAACATTGCACATAACAACAGTGCATCGCCGCCGGGACGAATGGAATGCCATTCATCGGCATTGGCGGCGGTCTTCGTATGACGAGGATCGACAACCACGATCTTTCCGCCGCGCTCGCGGATGGCTTTCATCCGGCCAGGCCAATCGGGTGCGGTGGCCAGTGAACCGTTTGATTCGTACGGGTTCGCCCCGAGGATCAACAGATGATCGGTGCGGTCAATGTCGGGTACCGCAATCAGGATTGGATTTCCAAACATCAAGCCACTGGAAACATGCTTGGGCATCTGATCAACGGTCGACGCGGAATACATCTGCGGACTGGCCATTGCCTGAATGAGTACGCGGTTGTAAATGACGGTGCCGAGTGAATGAACACTTGGATTACCGAAATATGCGCCCACCGCATAGCGGCCATGCCGGTCGATGACGCCTTGGATGCCATCAGCAACGACGGCAAAGGCTTCGTCCCACGAAACTTCTTCCCATGTGGCCGTTTCCGGGTCTTCGCCGCGTCGCACGATTGGTGCGCGTAAACGGTCAGGGTCGGCGTGCAACTTGTGAAGTACTGATCCCTTCGGGCAGATGAAGCCCTTTGAGAAGGTGTTGTCGCGGTCGCCACGGACACGAAGAACGGCGCCATCACGAACGGTCAACTCAAGACCGCAGGTCGCTTCGCAAAGCGGGCAGGTGCGGTAGTGCGTTGTGTCCGACGTCATGACACAAGCGTAGGCTGCGGCGATGAAAGCTGTCGTTCTCACTGCTTATGGCGATATCGATGTCCTCACGATTACCGACATTGCTGATCCTGTGCCTGGTCCCGAGGAAGTTCTCGTTGACATCGTGGCCACGGCATTGAATCGTGCCGATCTTCTTCAGCGTCGAGGTTTGTATCCCAGTCCGCCATTGGCCGGATTCACGCCGCCCGCTCCGGAGATTCCTGGAATGGAGTTTTCCGGTCGTGTCGCTGCACTCGGCGAGCGAGTCACGTCATGGTCAGTGGGCGACGAGGCCATGGGCATCGTTGGCGGCGGTTCCTACGCGCAACGGCTCGTCATTCACGAACATCAACTTCTGCACATTCCGACCACGGTGGCGGTCGAAGATGCCGCTGCGATTCCCGAGGTCTGGATCACAGCGTTCGATGCGCTCGTCGCCCAAGGTGGATTGACTTCTGGTCGCATTGCTCTTGTGCACGCTGGAGCATCGGGTGTTGGCACTGCGGCTATTCAGATCTGTAAAGCACTCGGCGCGCGCGTGATTGTTACTGGATCGGCGGGCAAGCTCGATGCATGTCGTGAACTCGGTGCTGATCTTGCGATTGATTACGCCGCAAGCGATTTCGTTGCTGAATGCATGTCATTCACAAATGGTGTTGGCGTCGATGTTGTTCTCGACGTGATCGGTGGCGACTACGTCGACAAGAACATCGCCGCGATTCGTGTTGGCGGCCGCATAGTTCAGGTGGGCACGATGGGTGGCGGCCGTACCGAAGTAAACATCGGCATGTTGTTGCCGAAGCGGGCGAGTTTGATCGGTACGGTGCTGCGAGCTCGACCGCTTGCCGAGAAGATCGCGATCACTCAACGATTCTCGAAAGAGATTCTGCCGCTCTTCGATGCCGGACTCGTGAAACCGGTCATTGATTCTCGCTACCCGTTGTCGGCGATTGCGGATGCGCACTCGTACATGGAAACCAACGCGAACGTCGGCAAGATTCTGATCGACGTGTAACTGCCGCGAGTAGTTAGCGCTGAGCGATCGGGACGTAGTCGCGAACGCCGGAGCCCGTGTAGAGCTGACGGGGGCGCGCGATACGGGAGTTCTGATCGAGCATCTCGCTCCAGTGGGCAAGCCAACCGGCCATGCGGGGGATAGCGAAAAGAACGGTGTACATCTCGATGGGGAAGCCCATGGCCTGGTAGATAAGGCCCGAGTAGAAGTCGACATTCGGGTAGAGCTTGCGGCTCACGAAGTAATCGTCGGCGAGAGCGGTCTCTTCAAGCTTGAGGGCAATGTCGAGAAGCTCGTTCTTGCCGGTGACTTCGAAGACGTCGTAGGCGATCTTCTTGATGATCTTGGCTCGCGGGTCGTAGTTCTTGTATACGCGGTGGCCGAAACCTTGAAGAACCATCTTGCCTTCGCGAACGTCCTTGACGTAATCGTCGACATTGTCGAGCGTGCCAATGGAGTTGAGCATGCGCAGCACAGCTTCGTTGGCGCCGCCATGGCGAGGGCCATACAGCGCGGCAGCGGCTGCTGCCGAGGATGAATACGGATCGGCATGGGCAGAGCCCACAACCCGCATGGCCGTGGTCGAGCAGTTCTGCTCGTGGTCGGCATGCAGGATGAACAGGACATCGAGGGCCTTGGCCAGAACCGGGTTTGGTTCGTAGTTGGGCTCGGCGACGCGCCACATCATGGAAAGGAAGTTCGAGGTGAAGTCGAGACTGTTGTCGGGATAGACGAATGGCATGCCAACGCTGTGGCGATGGGCGCCGGCAGCGATCGTTGGCATCTTGGCGATCAGGCGAATGATCTGCTTCTGACGACTTTCGAGATCGAAGATGTTCTTGGCATCGGGATAGAAGGTGGAAAGTGCGGCAAGCGTTGAAACGAGAATGCCCATGGGGTGGGCATCGTGATGGAAGCCCTCCATGAAGCGCTTGCGCACGTTTTCGTGAATGAACGTGTGGTACGTGATCTCGTGTGTCCACTCGGCCATTTCGGTTTCGGTGGGAAGTTGACCATTGAGGAGCAGGTAGGCAACTTCGAGATAGGTCGACTGTTCGGCTAACTGCTCAATCGGGTAGCCGCGGTAGCGCAGGATTCCGTTTTCGCCGTCGAGTTCGGTGATGGAACTCTCGGCTGCAGCAGTTGTCGAGAAGGACGGGTCGTAGAACCAGGTCCCTGGCATCAACTTCGACCATGCCGCTGAGTCAACACCGCCATTGACAATCGGAACTTCAACCGATTCGCCAGTGCGGTTGTCGGTGATGGTCACACTCTCGGCCACTCGTGGAACTCCTGTATTTCGTCGTGTTTTCGGATCCCCTGCAGTGGCAGCCTAGTGGCCCCAGAGTGGCTATCGGTCGGCCGAGCGTGAACGATTCGTAAACAGCACCCCACCGAACTCCAAAGCGTCGGAACCGATGACGCCTGACGACGTCAGATGAGGTCAGAGGGGAGTGTTGTCGTGCGAACGGGGCTGGAGGCGTTCTCGCTTGTGCTCGAGCGCACCGAGTGCGGCGGCAATCTCCGTGCGAGTATCGGCCGGATCGATGACGGCATCGATAAATCCGCGATCGGCAGCGATATAGGGGTTGAGAAGGCGCGCTTCGTAGGCATCTTCAAGAGCTTGGCGGTCGTCGTCGGCGATACCGCGATTGAGGATCTCCACCGCGCCCTTGGCTCCCATGACTGCGATTTCTGCCGATGGCCACGCAAGCGCAAGGTCATTTCCCATGCGCTTTGAGTCCATGACGATGTAGGCACCGCCGTAGCTTTTGCGGAGCGTGACATTGATTCGCGGCACAGTTGCTCGGGCGTAGGCAAACGCCATTTGAGCGCCATGGCGGATCATTCCTCGCCATTCGAGATCTTTGCCCGGGTAGAAGCCGGGCGTATCAACAAGAGTGATGAGCGGGATATTGAACGCATCGCAGAATGAAACGAATCGAGCGCCCTTTTGCGATGCCGGAATATCAAGCGTGCCGGCGAGCGCGCAGGGTTGGTTGGCAACAACGCCAACTGGTCGTCCGCCGATTGAGGCGAACGCCGTCACAAGGTTCGCCGCCCATGCGGCCCGCAACTCGAAAAGTTCTCCGTCGTCGGCGATCGCTCGAATCACGGTGCGAACGTCGTAGGAGCCAGTGGCGGTTGCGGGGATGATGGCGCCGGCCTCGGGGGTCAAGC
>Ga0194055_10004493_pt1 | contig 10418 bp, 8 predicted proteins | sample SepL449m_MetaG_FD_155482 | JGI IMG/M metagenome (GOLD analysis project Ga0194055, IMG submission 155482) | Anoxic zone freshwater microbial communities from boreal shield lake in IISD Experimental Lakes Area, Ontario, Canada - Sep2016-L442-9m | ecosystem: Environmental > Aquatic > Freshwater >... | reverse complement strand
CCACGATTCGGTGACTAAAGATCACCCGATCGGTATCCACCCCGGGAAGGCGCGAAAACTGACTGGTGCGCTCAATCGCCGCCACGAGGAGCGGACTCAGTGAGCGATGCCGGGCCACCGTTCCGAATCCCGAACGACCCGCCTCGAGGGATCGCGGGGCGCTGGTGTAAATGAGTTGCCAAGCCATTGGTCAAGAATCTTTCGGGAGGGTGATCGAGGGCACCAGACCGGGCGCGACCCGGGAGAGCACCCAAAGGGTGGGGATTTCGACGAATTGCGGGCGGAGCTTTTGGGGATCAGGCCCGATGAGTTTCATGCCTCGAGAATCGATGAACTCCACGGGAGAACAGCCCAGCGGACTGGCGGCAAAGAACATCACCTCGGAAGAGATCGCTTCGGCGTTGGCAACGATCGCGGGGCAAAGATCGAAGAGGAGATCACGGACGAGGGCGGAGTTCCTCGCCACGATTGCCAGATCCAATTCGCCATCGTGCAAGGGTGATTGGATGGCGTTGGGGCCAAGGAGATGGAGCCAAGTATCTGATTTTCCGACGATAACCGCCAGCGGGGTGGCGATTTTTTGGCGGGAATTGAGGCCGAGGAGACTTTTAATGCGCACCTCACTTTCGGCGAGAATGATGTCCTGCTGATCCATGCGGCGAGCATCGATCTGAGGATCAACCAAGCCAGCGAGCCGCTTTTTGAACTCGGCATTGTGCAGGGGATCAAAGAGAAAAAAGATTCCCGAAGCCGCCGCGATGTGTTGGGCGCCCGGGGAATCGGCGCTGTCCCGAGTCGGTTCGAAATGTTCTCCCGCGTTATCGTAAAAGACCACCGAGACATTTTTCGACTGATCTCGCGGGTTGGATAGATTAAAGATAAAAGGCTTGGGCAGAGGCACTTTCCGACCGAGTCGCGGCAAAGTCTCATACATCGCCCCTTCCAGTTCCGTCTTCGCCAGCATTGCATCCTCAGGGGTGGAAGCAGAAAAGAGCTGGGTCTTCATCTGATTAAGAATGACATTGGCACTGGGATCCGCATCGCGAAAAGTAATCCCGAAATTCCTGAAGAGGGTGGTTTGGATGACCTTAATTAAAACGCTTAGATAATAAGACTTTCCAGAAGACGGCGCCCCAACGATCGAGAAGATCAGATGGGGCATATCAAGAAACCCTTGGGGGAGCTTGCGCCGACAGTGCGGACAGGCGAGGTCGGGGGCGGGAATGCCCATGGCATCTAGCGCCTGGCCGCGATCATTGAAACGGGTGGCGTGAAAGCGCTGGAGCTGTTCCTCGCCGAGAACCGGATCACCCCGAAGCGAGGCGTGGACAGCAATGCTCATGGCGTCGCCCCGATCAAATTTCAGCCAACAAACAGGGCAGGTAAATTCCCCATATTCGAGATCCACCTCCGCCGAGTTCACTGGAGAGGGTGCGGTGGAGGGAAAAGAATCCACGGACGCTCCGTTGGGGAGGCAATGAGCGATTTGCTCACCATAAAAGCCCATCGTCGTCAGGCCACCGCAGAGGAGGATCGTATCCCTCTGGGGCAATCCATAAGAATGTAAGGCGCCAGCCAATCCAGAAAAAGCAAAAGGCCCGTGCTTCTGCGATTGCCCTTTATCGAAAATAAACCAAATCGCATGGTTCATCTGACTCAGCCACCTCTGGGCATCGCTCGCCCCATACAAGGCAAAGAGATTTCCACCGATGATCAAGGTGTGATCGATATTCATTTCCACTTCCCCCCCACCCGTGGTCTGCCCGTCGAACAAAATCGTCCTGCCCTGATTCGAGGCTAAAAGAAAGAACGATCGCCCCTTCCTCTGGATCACACAGTGCTCGTCGGCGACTGAAAAGTCATCGATCCGCCAGTCGCAATCCAGACCGCTCCCGATTTTAAACGGCGTCTTATCAACAGTCCGATGCCCTCCTGATAAGCAATCAAATAAAATCAACGATGAGTCTGCCGTAGCCATAAAAATCAAGCATCATATTCTTCAACTAAACTTTTCCAAGAGAATTCTTATTTAATCTCAAAAGGATTGATTTTAAAAATTATCATGTTTAATTTAAAAAATAACTCGGTTAATGGTTCAACCCTCCGTACGAAATCCCGATGCGCATGAAACACTTTTCCCCACTTTTCGGCCTGCTCTTTTGCGGTTCAAACATGAACGCTGAAGTTGGAAGCATCACTGCTACAACAATTTACACGAGCAGTAAGGTGAAAAAATATTTTAAAGAGGATACCCGAGTCAGGGAAGCCGTTCGTCAAAATGGAGTAATGGTTCACTTTGGATCGATGAATATTCACCAAGTCAAAGGCCCATACGAAGTCCAATGCTTTTTTATCGCCAGAAGCGGCAAGGGAGAGGGCGAAGTCTACGACATTCAACGCCAAGTGAGTGATCTGCCGACCGATGGGGAATTTTATTCCTCTCCGCTGATCGGCAAGTCGACTTTTCTCACCACTTACCCCGTGGAAATCCAGCTCTCCCCCGCCAACGCGCGAACCGTATCCGGAACGGTGAGCATTTACTCGGAGACGCGAGGTCATACTTTTGGTGGTTGGCTGATCCGCGTCCTTGAGGATGGCAAGGTCGTGCGCGTGGAAGCGTCCACTGCAGAAATCAAAAGCCAGGCAATCAGGGATTCGGAAAAGTTTGATCACCTGACCCTGGGCGTTGTGCCCACAGGTCCCGCAGAAGGAAGAAAGCCCGCCACAGAAATGGGGAGTAGCCTCCTCGATGCTCGGCCGATCAGCAAGCCGCAGAGTCGCTAAGCGTTCGGAGAATGAGCGGCGGTGGGGATGAGGGGGGGCGCGTTGAGTAATTGAGCGATCAGCCCCGTCCAGCCTGTCTGATGGGAGGCGCCGAGGCCCCGACCATCATCGGCGTGAAAGTATTCAAAGAAGAGGAGATAATCTTTGAAATGCGGATCGGTCGCCAGTTTGGGATGGCTTTGGAGCACGGGGCGCTGGCCGTTTGCGCCGACGAGAAAAAGCGTGGTGATCCGGCGAGACAACTCGTTGGCTACGGCTTCGAGGGTGAGCATTTGGCCAGAACCCGTTGGGCATTCGACGAGGAAATCGTCGCCATAATAGTGGTGAAATTGGCGGATGGATTCGATGAGGAGAAAGTTGATCGGCATCCAGATCGGGCCTCGCCAATTGGAATTTCCGCCGAAGACCCGATTATGAGATTCGGCGGGCCAGTAATCGACATCGAAAGAATCCGTGCCGATGCGGAAATGAAATGGCGATGCTTGGTGCACCTTGGATAGGGCGCGGATTCCGTGATCGGAAAGGAAGCTCTGGGGATCGAGCATTCGGCTGAGCAAAGCCTTCATCCGGCTTCCACGGAGCAGCGAAAGGAGTTGGGAATTGCCCTTACCGGGGACTTCCCATCTGGAAATGAGATTGGCGAGTTTCGGGCGTTCCCGGAGAACCCAAGCGAGATGTTTAGAAAATTCCGGGAGGCGGTCGAGAACCCGAGAATGGAGGATTTCGACCACGAAAAGCGGGATAAGGCCCACGACGGAAAGAATTTTAATGGGCTGTTGGCCCACCTGAGGGAGGCTGAGTTGATCGTAATAAAATTCATCGGATTCGTCCCAAAGGCCAAGGTGATCATCCCCCTCGCCGTTGATCGCGCTGGCGATGGAAAGGAAGTGCTCAAAGAACTTGGTCGCCGTCTCTTCGTAGGCGGAATTGAACAAGGCGAGCTCGATAGCGATGCGGAGCATATTCACGCAATACATTGCCATCCAGCTGGTTCCATCTGCTTGATTGATGAATCCGCCCGTAGGAAGAGGACTGCTCCGATCAAAGCACCCGATATTATCTAAGCCAAGGAACCCGCCTTGAAAAATATTCCGGCCCTGCTCGTCCTTGCGGTTCACCCACCAAGTAAAATTGAGGAGCAGTTTCAGAAAGACCCGCTCCAAAAAGCCCATGTCTCCAGAAAACGCGGGGTCTTTCTGCCGACGAGCCCGCCGGTCGATCTCAAAAAGACGCCAAGTCGCCCAGGCGTGCACCGGCGGATTCACGTCTCCAAATGACCACTCGTAGGCGGGGAGCTGACCGTTCGGATGCATACACCAGACGCGGGTGAAGAGCAGGAGTTGCGACTTCGCAAACTCCGGGTCAAGGTCCGAAAAAGCCACACAATGGAAGGCGAGATCCCAAGCCGCGAACCACGGATACTCCCACTTATCCGGCATCGAAATGACCGCTGCGACATCGAGATGCCGCCAATCATGGTTCCGTCCCCGCTGCCGTTCTGGTGGAGGCGCAGGCTGGGTGGGATCGCCGTCGAGCCAACTTTGGACGTTAAAATGATAAAATTGCTTGCTCCAGATCATCCCCGCGTAGGCCTGACGCTGAACGCGCCGCGCATCGGCATCAGGATGGGTTTGGAGGTTGTCATAAAAAGCATCGGCTTCGCTTCGCCGTTCATTGAAGAGGTCATCAAAATCCCCAAAGGGTGAGGCGGAACTTGGCAGTTCCCCTACCCGCCGAAGACGCAAGCGAATCTGTTTCGATCCCCCAGACGGCACGCTCAAAGGGTAGATGGCCGCGGCTTTCGTCCCGGTCTGATCGGGATTGACCGCATGGGTATCCCCCTCAACGACATACTCATGGAAGGCGTCTTTAAAATAACCGTGGGCGTCAGGTTGCCCGTCGTGACGACGAGGATTGGTCTCATTATCGCAAAACAACAGCCCTGAATGGGCATCGGCGTCCCAGCGCCAACTCCCCAAATGTTCGTGTTCGATGTTGATCCCCTGATCCTCGGCGGTCATGACCGGTTTCGGCACGTCGGTCTTCCAAGTCCAAGTATTCCGAAAGAATAACTGGGGGAGAACCGTGAGGGTGGCGTCGTCAGGTCCACGGTTTTCAATGGTGACCAAAACCAAAATATCTTCTGGGGTGGCCTTCGCGTATTCGATGAAGACATCGAAATAGCGATCCTCATCAAAAATTCCCGTGTCGAGGAGTTCGAACTCGGGCTCTAACTGGCTACGTCGCTGGTTTTCGGCGAGCAGCTGGCCGTAGGGAAACGCGGCCTGCGGATACTTGTAGAGCATCTTCAGGTAGGAATGCGTGGGGGTGGCGTCGAGGTAGTAATAAATCTCTTTCACGTCCTCGCCGTGATTCCCCTCCCCGTTGGTCAGACCAAAGAGTCGCTCCTTGAGAATGGGGTCGCGCCCATTCCAGAAGGCGAAAGACAGGCAAAGGTGTTGTTGGTCATCCGACCAGCCCGCGATCCCATCTTCACCCCACCGATAAGCCCGACTGCGGGCGTGATCATGCGGAAAATAAGTCCAAGCATCACCGCCGGGGCTATAATCCTCACGAACCGTACCCCATTGGCGTTCAGAAACATAAGGCCCCCAGCTCCGCCAACCACGCGTGCCAGCCTCATCTTCAGCGAGGCGCGCGAGTTCCACGATCTTTGGAGATGGAATGGGGGCTTTGGTTCTGGGCATAAAGAGATTGTCGGCGGATACGGCGGTGCCGATGAACTCGGGGAATCGAGTGACTATTGAACCAAACCATCAAGGCTCGCGACCTTTGCGAGCCGGCGGAGATGGCGGGGAGCTTGACTATATTCCGCGATCAAAAAGGTCTGCACCAGATCCCAAGCGACGGAAGGGCCGACCGTTCGACCACCCATGCAGAGGATATTCATGTGGTCATCCTCCACTCCTTGCTTCGCGGAAAAGTGATCGTGGATCAAGCAAGCTCGGACACCGCGAATCTTATTCACGCAAACCGAAGCACCCACTCCACTCCCGCAAATCGCCACCCCACGATCTACCTCGCCTGCGACCACCGCCCGAGCGAGGGGCACGACGTAGTCAGGGTAATCGTCATTCGCATCGAGTGCATGGGAGCCAAAGTCGACCACCTCATAGCCCGCGGTTTTCAACTGGGCGACGAGCTCTTCTTTCAGCCCAAATCCCCCGTGATCGGTAGCAATTCCTACGCGCATGGGTGGCCTTTCTGAGCAGATTGACGAATGGAGGTGGATCGGTTCATTGGGAGTATCGGCGGTTCACGGTTGGAGCTCATGAGGAGCGAGACTTTTTCCAGCCGCTTCATCAACCAAGATCAGGGAGTTTCCGAGACCCACCCGGCCGGCGGGAATGGTCGGATCGCCCTCAAGGAGGCGGGCGAGCATCGCCACTTTTTCCGCACCGGTGGCCAGCCAAAGAATCCGCCGCGCCCGATGGATCAAAGGATAGGTGAGAGTCATTCGTCGGCGCCCTTGATAGACCCCTGTGAGGGCGACATCAGCATCCGCCACCTCGAGTACAAGATCCCCAGGAATCAGCGAAGCGGTATGCCCGTCGGGACCGAGGCCGAGGTGAACGAGGTCGAGCACCGGGGGTGAACCCGCGATGGATTCGAGGACTTTGGCGTAATCGAGAGCCGCACTTTCGAGGTCTGGAGATTCCACGGGCATGGGATAAATCTGCGTCGGTGGGAGTGGAGCGTGGGAAAGCAAGCTCTCGCGCAAGTGGGTGAGATTGCGGTCGGGATCGCCACTGGGGGCGATCCGCTCGTCGACCTGAACGATATGGACCTCCGCCCAAGGGACTTCTTCGTTGGCAAGAGCGCGGAGCATTTGCCAAGGAGTTTTTCCTCCGCTCACCGCCATAATAAAGCGTCCGCGAGCGGCAACCGCGGCGCGGGCTTCGGCGGCGATGGATTGGGCGGCCGCTTGGGCGACGGCTTCGGGGTCGGACAATACTTGAATTTGCATGAGATTGGCGGAGAAAAGGATGCGGTTTCTATGAGGAAAGCTTGGGACTTTGCCAACCACCGGGTGGAGTCACCCGGAGATCGACTTCGCTGGGCCCCCAAGTCTTCGGTTCATAGACGTAAATGGGCGTCTTCGCTTGCAGAGCGGGATCAATGATCCGCCAAGCTTCCTCCACATAATCCTCGCGAGCGAAGAGCGTGGCGTCGCCAGCCAAGGCATCACCGAGGACGCGTTCGTAAGCATCCACCTCGTGCGAATCGGGATGATGACTGGCGATCAGCTCCACGACCGCAGCCGTGGTTTCGGATTGGGGGGAAATTGTATTACAACCCAATGCGATGGTGACATCGGGATTGATCTGCATGCGAACGTAGTTCGATTTCAGGTCAAAACCAGTGAACAGCGAGGGGGGTTTACGGAGGCGAACGACGATCTCCGTCGAGGTCACGGGGAGCGACTTTCCTGCACGAATGTAGAATGGGACGCCCCGCCAACGCCAAGAATCGATTTCCAGCTTCATCGCGGCGAAGGTTTCCGTTTGGGAATCTTTGGCCACCCCCGGCTCGTCGAGATAGCCACGAAATTGACCACGGACGAGGTCATCGGGTGAAAGCGGTCGCATGGCTTTCAGAACCTTGACCTTTTCGTCACGGATCGACTCGCTATCCGTGCGGGCGGGTGGCTCCATCGTCAGGTTGGCGAGGACTTGCAAAAGGTGATTTTGCATGACATCGCGGATCGTTCCCGTTTGATCATAAAAGGCCCCTCGACCTTGGACGCCGAAGTCTTCTGCCATGGTGATCTGAACACTTTCAATTTGTTCACGATTCCAAAAAGATTCGCTGATCGAGTTGGCAAATCGGAAGAAAAGCATGTTGTGCACGGGCTTTTTTCCGAGGTAATGGTCGATCCGAAAAATCCGGCGGTCGTCAAAAACGCCGAGAAGAATTTTGTTGAGGTTTTGAGCGGAAACGAGATCGGTGCCGAAAGGTTTTTCGACAATCACCCGAGCGCCTTGAGGGGCACAACCAGAAAGGCTGAGTTGCTCAACCACCTTGCCAAAAAGCACTGGCGGAATGGCGAGATAATGGGCGGGGCGTTCCGCGGATCCGAGTTCTTGACGGATGGCGAGGAAGGTCGCGGGATCATTGTAATCGCCGTCCACATACCTGAGCAGACTGGAGAGTTTCGCAAAAGCTTCGGGGTCGAGACCTCCGTGCTTTTCTAAACTATCTTGGGCGCGAGCTTTGAGCTGATCGAGATTCCAACCCGCTTTCGCCACCCCGATGATCGGAATATCGAGGTGGCCTCTCTTGATCATCGCCTGAAGCGAAGGAAAAATTTTCTTATAAGCGAGATCGCCGGTGGCTCCGAAGAAAACCAAGGCGTCAGAATGGATCTGGGTCATCGTGCAAACAATTATTTAGAAGGCTTTTCAAGGTGTCCGCCGAACTGGAAGCGCATTGCGGAAAGCACTTTATCTTGGTAATCGGACTCTCCCCGGGAAGCGAACCGCTCGTAGAGGGCGGTGGTGAGAACGGGGACGGGCACGCCTTCGTCGATCGCCGCTTTGATTGTCCATCGACCTTCGCCAGAATCGGATACGCGACCAGAAAACTTCGCGAGATGGGGATCTTCGACCAAGGAGCTGGCGGTCAGATCGAGCAACCAAGAAGCGATCACGCTCCCCCGGCGCCAGACCTCCGCAACGTCGGCAAGGTTGATGTCGTATTGGTAATGTTCGGGGTTTCGCAGTGGGGTGGTTTCGGCATCGATCTCCCCTTGTTTTTTCCCGACATTCGCGTTGCGAAGGACTCCGAGGCCTTCGGCATAGGCCGCCATCATTCCGTATTCGATTCCGTTATGAACCATTTTTACGAAATGCCCCGCCCCATTCGGCCCGCAGTGGAGATAACCTTCTTCCGCCGTTCCCGTCCCTGGGGCGCGACCTGGGGTGCGGTCGATCGTTCCGATTCCCGGAGCCAAGGTCGCCAAAATGGGGTCGATATGCTGAACGATCGCGGTTTCGCCTCCGATCATCATGCAGTAGCCACGTTCCAACCCCCAGACGCCACCGCTCGTCCCGACATCCACATAATGGATGCCTTTAAGAGCGAGCTCTTTAGCACGACGGATATCGTCGACATAATAGGAGTTTCCGCCATCGATGAGGATGTCGCCGCTCGCCAAAAGTGGGAGCAGATCATTGATTGTCTGGTCGACCACTCCAGCGGGGACCATCAACCAGACGGCTCGGGGGGTGGTGAGTTTGCTCACAAAATCGGCAAGGCTCGAGCTCCCCGTGGCATTTTCGGTGGCGAGTTGGGCGACGGCCTCGGTGGAGCGATCAAAGACCACGCATTGGTGGCCGTCCTTGATTAAGCGGCGGACCATATTGGCGCCCATGCGACCGAGGCCGATCATTCCGAGTTGAAGAGTGGATTTTTGGTTCATAATTTTTGCTAAATGTGTGGCTGAGATTTTTGTGGAAGGTGGAGTGCTTAGTGCGTGCCCGTTTTTTGGAAAATGCCGACGAACTCCTCGTAGCGGCGGGCAATTTCGGCGACGGCTTCCTCGCGGGTAAACTCGCCTGAACGGAATTTGACGAGCGGCTCCCAAAAATCCGTCCGTCCAACGGCGAAGCCGATGAAGCCGGGAACAGTCGCCGCAGTGGCCAACCATTCGTGGACTTTGGCGTCGTCTTCACCCCGACCGAGAACGATGCACCCGACCCGATCTCGGCCACCGGCAGTGGCGGCGGCGACAATTTTTGCGCAATCGCTCGCCTGTTCTAGACCCTCGATTTTCCAGACATCCGGCTCCACCCCAGCGGCCTGCATGGCGGCGATGGTTTGCACCATCAAAGTGGGGCGCAATTGAAGATCGTAGGCTTTTTTGTCCCCACCCAAACGCTGAAGTTGTTCGGGTTCCGCTGGCACGAGGAGTTCAAACATCAATCGACTCTCGCTGTGTTCGCGGAGATAGTCGGAGAGTTCCTTCAATCGGGCAGTTTGGCGTTGATTCAGATGGGCGTCGCCCTCGGGATTATAGCGCACCAGCACCTTACAGAAGGTGGGGCGAATCGCCTCAATATGAGTCGCAAAGTCGGCCCCATACTCGAAATCAAACTCCTCTTGGCCGCTTTTTTCCGCCGAACAAGCGGTGATATAACCGCGGGCGCGGGCGTCGGTGAGGATGGCGTGACCGAATTGTTCATCGACGAGCACGCCCGCCTTTTCGACGGGGACACCAGAAGCGATGGCGGCTTTAAATCCATCGTAAATCACCAACTTGGCGGCGGCGATTTCGGCAGTCTGCGCGGGGGTAAGATCACCATGCCAGCCGAACATCTTCGTCTCGAAAGAGCCTCGATGGTCGAAAGGGAGAATGTAAAGAGATTGGTCGTAGCCGATTGATTTCATGGGGATTCTTTGAGTTTCCGGTAACGCCGGATGAGTTGATTGGTGGAGCTATCGTGTTTGAGTTTCGGTGGGGTTGGGCTGGAAAGTTCAGGGATGATCTTCTGTGCGAGGGCTTTACCGAGTTCGACACCCCATTGATCAAAGGAATTGATTTTCCAAATAGCGCCTTGGGTGAAGACGGAGTGTTCGTAGAGAGCGACGAGTTTTCCGAGCATCTCCGGGGT
>Ga0194055_10004492_pt1 | contig 10419 bp, 13 predicted proteins | sample SepL449m_MetaG_FD_155482 | JGI IMG/M metagenome (GOLD analysis project Ga0194055, IMG submission 155482) | Anoxic zone freshwater microbial communities from boreal shield lake in IISD Experimental Lakes Area, Ontario, Canada - Sep2016-L442-9m | ecosystem: Environmental > Aquatic > Freshwater >... | reverse complement strand
GCTCACTAGCGATGCGAAGGTGCTGGCCTGACCCGGACGCAAAAATGCCCGCCTGATCTCAGGCGGGCATTTTTCATTAGATCGCATGCGCCGATTGACGACGTTACGTCCTTCTAGGGCGGACCTTTCGGGCCCCGCCGTTCGGCCTGAATTCAGGCGACGTCGACGAATTGCTCGGAGGTGTCACCCTCCACAAGCACGTCGCCGTGATACAGGGCCTCGAAGTCAACTTTGATGACATCAGCGCTGGAATCGGTGATCCACATGACGCAACTGTAAGTGTCACGATTAAGGAATCATTGAGTCACGTTTCGGAGTTTGGTGGCAATTCTTACCGCCGGGTTACAGCCCTCCGCTGAAGTTGACCAGCCCGGGACACCCCGGCAAGACTCAATTGCGGTAGTCGAATGGCTCACACGGATGAAGGGCGGGGCTTTGCTGTACCGGATCGCCCAGTTTGCCCTCCGCTCGCCACGGCGAATTCTGGCAATCGCCGCCCTGTTGGCAGTGGCCACCGGCATATTCGGGATTCCGGTGGTCAACCACCTTTCGGCAGGGGGATTTCAGGATCCCGGCTCGGAATCGGCGCGCGCGGCGCGCCTGCTCGGCGATAAGTTCAAGCAGACCGACCAGTCACTGCTGATCACGGTCTCCGACCCGGCCGGCGCCACGTCCGCGAAGGCGTCTGCCGTCGGTACCGACATCGTCGCCCGGCTGTCCGCGTCGCCCAACGTTCTGGGCGTGACATCGCCGTGGACATCCCCGCCGGCCGCAGCCGCCGAACTCCTCAGCACCGACGGCACCATCGGGCTGGTCGTCGCCACCATGGCCGGTGGGGAGAACAAGGCGCAGGAGTACGCGGCCCCACTGGCCGCGCAGGTGTCGGGAGCCCGCGACGGCGTGACGGTGCTGGCCGGTGGAACCTCGATGATCTACAAGGAAATCAACCAGCAGACCGAACACGACCTGCTGCGCATGGAAGTGATCGCCATGCCACTCAGCTTCCTGGTGCTGGTATGGGTCTTCGGTGGGCTGATCGCCGCCTCGCTGCCGATGGTCGTCGGGCTGATGGCGATCCTCGGGGCGATGTCGGTGCTGCGGCTCATCGCCGGCTTCACCGAGGTCTCCATCTTCGCGCTGAACATCACCACCGCGCTCGGCCTGGCCCTTGCCATCGACTACACACTGCTGATCGTCAGCCGCTACCGCGACGAGATCGGCGGCGGCGCAACCCGCGAGGCGGCGCTGGTCCGCACCATGTGCACGGCCGGACGAACGGTACTGTTCTCGGCCCTGACCGTGGCGTTGTCGCTGTCGGCCCTGCTGCTGTTCCCGATGTACTTCCTGAAGTCGTTCGCCTACTCCGGCATCGCGACGGTGGTCTTCGCGGTGTGCGCGGCCGTGATCGTCACCCCGGCGGCGATCGTCGTGCTCGGCGATCGCCTGGGGTCACTGGACATCCGGCGGTGGGCGCGGCGCCTGCTGCGTCGGCCCGATCCCGTCGCCAAGCCGGTGCAGCAACTGTTCTGGTATCGCTCGACGAAGTTCGTCATGCGTCGCGCGATCCCGATCGGAGTCGCGATCATCGCCCTGCTGGTCCTGCTCGGCGCGCCTTTCCTGCGGATTGTGTTCGGCGGTCCCGACGACCGCGTGCTGCCCAGGACCGCCCAGGCCCGCCAGGTGGGCGACCAGTTGCGAACCGACTTCTCCAGCAACTTCGGCAACGGCTTTACCGTCGTGATCCCGGACGCCGCCGGGCTGACCGACGCCGACCTGGACCGCTACGCCGATGTCATGTCCCGGTTGCAGGACGTGACACTGGTGTCCGCTCCCGGCGGAACATTCGTCAACGGCAACAAGATCGGACCGACCTCGGCGCCGGCCGGCATTGCCGACGGGAGTGCCTTCCTGTCCGTTCGCAGCACCGCCCCGCTGTACTCGCAGGCTTCCATCAGCCAACTCGAACGGTTGCACGCCGCCGCCGATCCGCTCGGCCGTGAGGTCCTGATCGGGGGCGGCGAGCAGGTCAGCCGGGACATTGTGAGTGCGATCACCTCGCGAATGCCGTTGGTGCTCACCCTGATCGGCGTGATCACCTTCGTCCTGCTGTTCCTGCTCACCGGCAGTCTGGTGCTTCCACTCAAGGCGCTGGTGCTCAACGTGCTGTCCCTGTCGGCCGCTTTCGGTTCACTGGTCTGGGTTTTCCAGGAGGGCCACCTCGGCGGATTGGGAACCACACCGACCGGCACCATGGAGGCCAACATCCCGGTGTTGATGTTCTGTGTGGCGTTCGGGCTGTCGATGGACTACGAGGTGTTCCTGATGGCCCGCATCCGCGAGTTCTGGCTCACCTCCGGGGGCAGCCGCGCCGACAGCGACGAGAGCGTGGCGCTCGGCCTGGCCCGCACCGGGCGGGTGGTGACGGCGGCGGCATTGGTCATGGCGATCGCGTTCGCGGCACTGATCGCCGCTCAGGTGTCGTTCATGCGGATCTTCGGGCTTGGCCTCACTCTGGCCGTGCTGGTCGACGCCACCCTGGTCCGAATGGCACTGCTGCCAGCGTTCATGAAGGTGATGGGCAAGCGGAACTGGTGGGCACCGGCACCGTTGGCCCGATTGCACGAGCGCATCGGGCTGATCGAGGAGTCCTCCGAGCGGGTGAATGCAAGTGGGCGCCACCGCGCCGCGGTGGGGGCAAGCGGCGGTGGCTGCGCCGTTGATTTAGGGTGAGCCCGATGGCACAGAAGACATTGGATCATCCGTTCTTCGCCCGACTGTGGACGGTGATGTCGGCGCACGAAACGCCACTGCTGCGCCGGCTTCGCGAGGAGAACCTCGCCGGACTGACCGGGCGGGTGCTGGAAGTCGGCGCGGGCACCGGCACCAACTTCGCGCTCTACCCCGACACCGTTCGGGAAGTCATCGCCCTGGAACCGGAGACCCGGTTGGCGCCCAAGGCGCGGGAGGCCGCCGCGGCCGCCCTTGTACCGGTGACCGTCTTGGAGTCGACCATCGAAACGATGCCGGAAACCGAACCGTTCGACGCGGTGGTCTGCTCGCTGGTGCTCTGCTCAGTGGGAGATCCGCAAGCCGTTCTGCGGCAGTTGAATTCGGTTCTCAAGCCTGGGGGCGAGCTCAGGTACTTCGAGCATGTCGCCAGCTCCGGTTGGCGTGGTTCGCTGCAGCGGGTCGCCGATGCGACTTTATGGCCGCGGATTTCGGGCAACTGCCACACCCATCGTGACACCGAACGCGCGATCACCGGCGTCGGTTTCGCGATCGACGCGGCACGTCATCAATTGACGTTTCCGGCCTGGGTGCCGATGCCGGTGTCGGAGGTGGCAGTGGGCCGGGCGACGAAGCCGCACTAGGCCGTCCGGGGCTCCCCGACGCCGCCTTGCTAGTTGTCGCCCGTCCCCGGGCGCTTCACGTTGGTTTTTCCATCCACCATGCTCGTGGTCGTCCTCCCGGTCTGCGACGGGGACTCCTTGGCCGCGGCGCAGCCGGCGGTCAGTCCCATCCCGGTGATCACAAGGCCGGCGGCAAGCAGGGTGATTGGGCGATTTCGACGTGATGTTCCCATCCCGCGAACCTTACCGTCGGTCCGGGGGCTGACCGAGCAGTTCGGGCAGCCGCTGCAGCAGGGTCGGCAGCGCGGCGCCGGCCATCTCCCGGACGCTGACCGTCACCGAATCCGAGATCGGGGTGGGGTCCGGATTGACCTCGATCACCGTCGCGCCGTTGGCCAACGCCACCTCCGGCAGCGCGGCGGCCGGGTAGACCAGTCCCGAGGTGCCGACCACCACCACCAGATCGGCGGTCCCCACCGCTTCAACGGCGGCCTGCCATGGCTCGTCGGGCAGCTGCTCGCCGAACCAGACGATGCCCGGCCGGATCAGCCCGCCGCACTCACAGTTCAGCGGGGTCGCCTCCAGCTTGGCTTCGGGCATGTCCGGTAGCGGCCCGTGGTAGCGGGATCCACATGTGTCACACCAGAATTCGGACAGGCTGCCGTGCAGGTGGTGTACCGTACGGCTGCCGGCCCGCTCGTGCAGGTCGTCGACGTTCTGGGTGATGACGGTGACGTCGGCGTAGTCCTGCCACATCGCCACGGCGCGGTGGCCGGGGTTGGGCTGCACTTCCTTGACCAGATGGTGGCGCCACAGGTACCACGCCCAGACCCGCTCGGGGTGCTTCTGCCAGCCGTCGGTGCTGGAGATCTCGTAGGGGTCGTACTTCGACCACAGGCCGGTCTCGTCGTCGCGAAACGTCGGCACCCCGCTCTCGGCGGAGATTCCCGCTCCGCTGAACACCGCGATTCGCACGCCCCCAAGATAGCCGGTTGGCCAGGGGAGTCGGCGATACTGGGCGCGTGCAGTGGTTGCGGGTGGATCCCACGTCGACGACGCCGCTGTTCGACCAGTTGAGGACCGCGGTGATCGACGCCGTCCGGGACGGCCGACTGGTTCCGGGCTCCCGGCTGCCCACCGTTCGGGACCTGGCCGTCGAACTGGGACTGGCGCCCAACACCGTGGCTCGGGCCTACCGGGAATTGGAGACTGCCGGCATCCTCGAAACCCGCGGGCGGCAGGGCACATTCGTCGCCCGGCGCGATCCCACCGACGCGGCGATGGCCGCCGCGGCGCGGGTGTACGCGGATGCGGCGCGGGCGCTCGGTATCGGCGTCGACGAGTCGCGGCGCTACCTGGACGCCGAGTTCAGCTAGCGGCTGGGTCAGCCGAAGTCGAGCAACGGCTGTGTCAGCCGAAGTCGAGCAACGGCTGTGTCAACCGAAGTCGAGCAACGGCTGTGTCAGCCGAAGTCGAGCAGGGCGTAGACGCCGCGGAACGGCTTCATCGGCCCGAAATGCCAGAACGCCGGAAACAACGTCTTGAACGCTAAACCCCGTCCGGCAGGCATCGGCACGTCGTGCACGGCTCGGAGGCCGGGAACCCGGCCCACCAGATCGCGCAACTGGTTGATTGACAGGCTGAACGGCATCGGCGGCACCCGATACTGCCTGGAGGCGCGGATGCCCTTGGGCGCGACCTTCTTGATGATCGTCGGCGGCAGGTCGAAGAACATCTGGCCGCCCGGAAAGCGCTTGGCGCACTGGCGGATCAGATCCATGGCCTCGTCGGGCTGCAGGTACATCAACAGGCCCTCGGCGGTGATGAAAACTCCGTCGCCCGCGTCGACGCGGTCCATCCAGCTGTAGTCCAGCGCGGACTGGCCGAGATTGGTGATCCGCGGTGACGGGGGCAGCAGCCGCTCACGCAACTCGATCACCGGTGGGAAGTCCACCGAGATCCAGCGGAACTGCGCATCCGGCAGGGCCTTGTCCAGTCGCCAGAAGCTGGTCTGGAAGCCCTCGGCGAGCGCGACGATGGTGGCTTTGGGGTGGGCCCTCAGGTATTCGATGGTGCACCGGTCGGCGGCCAGCGATCGCAGCGCCATCTCCTGGCCCCGGAGGCCGAACTTGCCGTAGTCGACGCCGTAGGTGGTGGTGAAGGCGTCGCGCAATCGGATGGCCATAGGGTCTGCGATGATGGCGTCCGGCAGGCCCGCTTGGCGGGCCCGGCCGTTGAGCGTCATCAGGGCGGTTTCGGAGACACCGGTCAGCGCTGCGGAGCCGTTATCGGTGGGGCGGTTCATCATTCTCAACCTACCGTGGGTCGTACGCTCTGGTTTATGACCCGTCAGGTGTTCGACGACAAACTGCTGGCGTTGATCGCCGACAACTCCCTCGGCGTGCTGGCCACCATCAAACGCGACGGCCGGCCGCAGTTGTCCAATGTCACCTACCACGTGGACACGCGTGCGTTGACCATCGAGGTGTCGATCACCGAACCACGGGCAAAGACTCGTAACCTGCGCCGGGACCCCAGGGCGTCGCTGTTGGTGAGTTCCGAGGACGGCTGGTCCTATGCGGTAGCCGAAGGCGACGCTGTGCTCAGTCCACCCGCCGCGGCCCCCGACGACGCCACCGTCGAGTCGCTGGTGGCCCTGTATCGCACCATCGCCGGGGAACATCCCGACTGGGAGGAGTACCGCCAGGCCATGGTCGTCGATCGCCGGGTGCTGTTGCGGCTGCCGATCGGCCATCTGTACGGCATGCCGCCCGGTATGCGCTGAACCCGGCTGTGCGGCAGCCGGGTTAGGCTTGCGTCATGGCGAAGCCGGAGCCCGATCCGCAGGACGAGACCAAACGCAAGTTCCGTGAGGCGCTGGAACGTAAGAAGTCGAACTCGGCAGGTGCCGCCGCGCGCGCCGACGGAGTCGGCAAGCAGTCCCAGGCCCACGGCCCGGTCGAGAACCGGCGGGAGTTCCGGCGCCGCAGCGGCGGCTAGCGCGGTTCGGATCTCTCTTGGTGGTGGGTCGCCTTCTCGGCACCCACCCCGGTCAGCGAACGAACTTCCATCTCGGCAGCGTCACACCCCGACGAACTCGCAGCCGGAGTGCGCGAGCCTGCCACCCCGACCGGAGCGATGGTCGGAATTCTTCTTGGACAGCAGATAACTACCCGCCGCGGAACGTGAGAACCAATCCCCTCGGTGCAGCTAGTGCGGCGTGAGGCGGAAGACCGGTATTTTGAGGCCGATGGCGTCTGTCACCAGGCGGTAGTCGGCCCATCCGGCGTAGACCTGCACCGCCAACTCGTAGAGGCGGGCGTACCCGTCGGGATCGGTCACCTCACCCGCCACGAACTTCTCACCGCCCAATTCGCATTCGGGATGGACCTTGAGGTTGTAGTACCACTGCGGGTGTTTCGGTCCGCCGTAGTTTGAGGCGACCACGACGGGATCAGGTCCATCGTGGAAGTAGGCGATCTGGTGCTGGCGCGGTTGGCCTGACTTTGCACCCGTGGTCAGCAGCGGGGCGGTGACGGGACCGCCGAAGATCCATGGATAACGCCCCCCGGTCGCGTGGTACAACCATGGGTCGATACGGGACCAGAGGTGGTGCGCCAGGAATTGTCCCGAACGGGAACGGCCGAAGCTCTCTAAAATCTTGTACCAGTGACCGCGCTTCTTGTTCGGATCGACGTAATGCAGCGGCATTCGAGGACCATACCGGGGCGACGGGACGAACCGGCAGTCGCGGTCAGACCGTCCATGCCGGAGTCGCGGTGACGGCCTCGATGTTGTAATCCGCCCGGACATCGACCAAGAGATCGTCCAGGCGCGACATGAAATCGATGGCCCCGATGTCACCCGTGCACTGCGAACCCCGTCGGAAGGCGTCGGCGAGTTTGTCAGCGGCACCAGGACGGTCCAACACGCCTTCTTTCGGGACGATCCCAGGCACGTCGAAGGCGGCGGATTCGTAAAGCGCCAGTGAGGCGACAAGACCCGAGAAGTGGTGGTCGAAGTTGGCCGCGGCGGTCAGCATGGCCTGGAGGGCGACTTCGTCCGGCGGCGTTGTTGCATAGCCCGTCACAACGTGGGTGAAGTCGTGGTAGGTCATGCTCGGGTCACCGCCGTCGGTATCGCCCGGAAACGGCAGGTTCTGGCCGGCGTAGAAATCATAAAGACCCCGTCCCAGGGTTCCGGGCGCGCAACCAGCCAGGCCATGCGCGAACGACGAGACGTTCTCGTCGTCCACGCCGGGCAAGCCCCTGCTGCCTTCGCCGAACCGGATCCAGTCGGTCATCACCCGATCCCGATGGCCGGCCTGAACATCGCGAGCCACCGCCGCAAGATTCTCGGTGCCCAGCAGACCGACATACTCTTCGGCCCGATCGGCTTGCGCCGCGTCTGCTGGATGCCGACAGAACTCGATGAGGATCAACAGATCGATGACCCGGTGGCGGGCCCTCCAGTCGTGGGAGTCGATCGCAGCGGCCAGTTCCGCCGGCCCGATCTGACGCACCGCCTTCACATCGAGATCAAGGCCTAAATACCCCTTCGCCAGGCTTTCGATCACGTGCAGTTGTTCAGGTGTTGGCCCCTGGGCAACGTCGGCCGCGCCGAGCAGACCCGCCACTATTGCCAGATTCTCACTCACTCGCGCACTCCTGTGCCGGATCAATGACCACTCGCCGCCGCCCCGCGACGGCAGAACTCTATCAACCTCATCCGGACCCGGAAAGCCGGTGATGAGCGTTTTCGTCTGCTGGCCGGTCAGTGGTCCGAATAAGCTCAAGTCATGCCGAAGCTGTGCCTCGCCCAAGACCCGCAAGCCGATCGGCTACTCGCAGACGAACCGTTCGCCCTCCTGACGGGGATGCTCTTAGATCAGCAGATCCCGATGGAGATGGCGTTCGCCGGTCCGCGCAAGATCGCCGACCGGCTGGGTGGGATCGACCCTCGTGCGATCGCCGACATGGACCCGGAGAGATTCGCCGCGGTCTGCGCGGAAAGCCCTGCAGTGCATCGTTTTCCGGGGTCGATGTCCAAGCGGATCCAGGTCTTGTCGCGCGAGATCGTCGACCGCTATGGCGGGGATGCGGCCGCATTGTGGACCCGGGATGATCCCGACGGTGCTGAGGTGCTGCGCCGGCTGAAGGCGCTGCCGGGCTTCGGGGAACAGAAGGCGAGAATCTTTCTGGCCCTGCTGGGAAAGCAGTACGGGGTGAACCCGCCTGGCTGGCGTCCGGCGGCCGGCGACTACGGCAAGGCCGGTTCCCACATGTCGATCGCCGACGTGGTCGATAAGGGTTCGCTGGAGCAGGTTCGGGCGTATAAGAAGAAGATGAAGGCGGCAGCGAAGACGAAGGCTGCTCCGAAGGAGACGACGTGAAGACACATCTGAACTGTCCCTGCGGGGAAGCGATCCGGGGCAAGGACGAGGACGATCTCGTCGAGCTCGCTCTGGCTCACCTGGCCGAGGCGCACCCCGGCATGAAGTACGAGCGGGAGCACATCCTGTTCATGGCGTACTGAGCCGGGAGCCTCCTAGCCCGCGCCGAGGGCGGCCTCGAGTTCGGCCAGGGCCTGCTCGGTCAGCGGGATGAGTTCGGCGACGCGGGGCATCACGTCGGCGTCGGTGACGTAGCCGATCCCGACCCGGTCGGCGTAGTTGCACACCGTGACGTTGAGTCCCATCCCGTCGAACACCGATGAGACCGGATAGATCTCGTCGAGGTGTGCGCCGTTGTAGTACATCTCCTTCGGCGGACCCGGCACGTTCGAGATGGCCATGTTGCAGCTCGCCGGCAGCAGGGTGCTGAATGGAAGCAACGGCAGCACCACCGTCGACCCGATCGCCGGCCCCATCACCGCCAGCATGGCGTCGGACCCTTTTGTGGCAACCTGCTTTTTGACGTTCGTCATCGCCAGATGGATGAACGCCAGCCGCTCGACCGGGTCGGCGATATCGGTACCCAGCGGGCACAGGCCGAGTCCGAACTTGTTGCCGCTGTTGCTTTCTCCATCGGCGAGGCCGGAGCGGTCGCGGACCGACACCGGGCACATGGCCACCATGGTCCGCTCCGGAAGCTGGTCGCGCTCCAGCAGCCAGGCGCGCAGCGCGCCGGCGATCAGAGCGGTGACCACATCGTTGCTCGTCACGTCCGTCGCCTCTCCGACGGCGCGGATGCGTTCGCGGTCCAGGCTGGTGCCCGCGGCCGCTCGCCGGGGTCCCAGCTTGGCGTTGAAGCGGGTATGCGGCGCGTCGAACGGCGGCACGACGGAGTCGGTCACCATGGCGCCGACGATGTTGGCCAGTTCGGCGGCGGCCACCCGGCGGGTGAGGTCGAGGCCGGCGGCCGCGGCGTCGGCGACTGCGCGTACCGCGGCGAACGGCCCCGGCAACCGGGGTCGCCTGGCGCCGTCCGGTTCGGGCTTGGCTGTTGGGGCCGCTGGCGTCTTATCGGCCGCCCCTGGCACGTCCCCGTTGCCCTTGTCGGCATAAAACGGCGGCAGGGAACGGATGCTGGGATCGGTGCTCAGCGACTCGCTGATCATCCGCAGGCCGCCCACACCGTCGATGACGGTGTGGTGGATCTTGATGTACAGCGCGAAGCGACCGTCGGGCAGACCGTCGATCAGGTAACTGGTCCATAGCGGGACGGAAAGGTCGAGTCGGCCGCCGTGCAGTTCGGACACCAACTCCCACAGGTCGCCGGGGCCGGACCCCGGTGTCAACGTCACCCGGTGGACATGCTCCCGAAGATCGATCTCCTCGACCTCGCGCCATACCCAGACGCCCCCGGTTCTGGGACCCCGATGGGGATGCCGGCGCAGCCGCGCGTCGACCTTCTGCCCGGTGATCAGGCTGTCCCGGTAGAGCCGGTCGACGTAGCCGTCGAGGTCCGCGTCAGGCGGCGGTGTGAGGATCAGCAGGACGCCGACATGCATTGCGCTGCCGAACTTTTCGCCCGCGAGCATCAACGAATCCATTGTTTCCAGTGAGTCCACTGCCGCTGATCCGCTCTCTCTTCGCCGCCGGTGCTGTCAGCCTAGTCCCGTTGCGGGT
>Ga0194055_10004491_pt1 | contig 10420 bp, 1 predicted proteins | sample SepL449m_MetaG_FD_155482 | JGI IMG/M metagenome (GOLD analysis project Ga0194055, IMG submission 155482) | Anoxic zone freshwater microbial communities from boreal shield lake in IISD Experimental Lakes Area, Ontario, Canada - Sep2016-L442-9m | ecosystem: Environmental > Aquatic > Freshwater >... | reverse complement strand
ATGTGAAATGTCTCCGTGTCATCGCCGTCGCGCAGCAAGGTGCCCACACTGTGGTGGTGGGTCACCGACTCCAGCGAATCGTCGATGGCGTGCGTCAGGATCGGATGTGCGCTGACCTCGATGAATGTCGCGTACTGTCGCGCGGCAGCGACGATGGCCTGGCTCAACCGCGCGGGCTGGCGTACATTGGCCACCCAGTACTGCGCATCCAATACCGGATCGGTGACGCCTTCGGTGACGGTGGAATAGAAGGGAATCGTGACCGGGTTCGGGACCAGATCGGCTAGGGCCGAACGCAATTCGGGCAGGATGGGATCCATCATCGCGGTATGGGACGCGACCTCCATGTTGACCCGCCGGGCGAAGCGATTTCGCGCACTCACCGCGGCGATCACGGCATCGACCGACTCGGCGGGACCGGCAACCACCTGCTGGCCCGGAGAGACGAAGCCGGCCACGCTCACGTCGGGGAAATCGGCGATCAACTCCTCGGTGGCGTCGACATCCAGGCTGAGCAGCGCCACCGCCCCTTGGCCGGCGAGTTGGGACATCAACCGGGAGCGGATCGCGATCACCCGCAATCCCTCGGAGACTGTCAGCGCCCCGGCGACGACCGCCGCGGTGACCTCACCCATCGAGTGCCCGATCACCGCGTCCGGGTGCACCCCGTAGGAGCGCCACAGTTCGGTCAGCGCGAGCTGCAACCCCATCAGCACCGGCTGAACCTGCGCATCGCCGCTCACCGGCTGGCCGTCGGCGATCACCTTCTGCAGCGAAAACCCGACGTGCTCGACAAACGCCGATTCGATGTCTGCAATCGCCGCGGCGAACACCGGTTCATCCGCGAGTAGTTGGCGGCCCATACCGGCCCAGTGTGATCCTTGACCCGAGTACACGAAGACCGTCCCGGGACCACACGGGCCGTCATGCGGCACTGACACATTCGGTGCCGTCCGGCCCGAGCCGAGCGCCTGCAGCCCCGCGATCGCCCTGGCGCGGTCTCGGGCGGTGACGGTCGCGAAAGCGGCGTAGCGATTGCGGTGATGGTTGAGGGTGTGCGCCACATCGGGCAGCTGCACATCGGCACCCGCACCAGCCATCCAATCGGCCAGCGTGGCGGCCATCGACGCAATCCGCTCCGGGGTACTCCCGGAGATCACCATCGTGGTCACCGCGGGCCCGGCCTCGGCCGCCGCGGGTTGAGACGCCGGCGCCTGCTCGATCACCACGTGCGCATTGGTGCCGCCGAATCCGAAAGAGGACACGCCGGCTCGCCGCGGACGGCCGACTGACGGCCATTCCTGATGTTCAGCAACGACTTTCAGACGCAACTGATCGAATGCGATGTGCGGATTGGGGTTGTGGAAATGCAGATTCTTCGGGATGGTTCCGCGCTGGACCGCCAGCACCGACTTGATGAATCCGGCCATGCCCGCCGCCGCCTCCAGGTGACCCAGATTCGACTTGACAGCACCGAGCAGAAGCGGCGAGCTCTCGGGGCGCCCCTTGCCCAGCACGGTGCCGAGAGCTCGCGCCTCGATCGGGTCGCCGAGCAGCGTCCCGGTCCCATGGGTCTCGACGTAGTCGACGTCATGCGCTGCCAGACCAGCGTTGGCGTACGCCGTGCGCAGCACTGCCATCTGGGCCGCCGGATTGGGGGCGAGCAGGCCGTTGGACCGGCCGTCCTGGTTGACCGCCGAGCCCCGCACCACCGCCAGCACCCGGTCCCCGTCACGCACCGCGTCACTGAGCCGCTTGAGCACCACCGCTCCGCAGCCCTCACCACGGACGAACCCATCAGCATCGGCGTCGAACGAATGGCAGGCACCCGTTGGCGACAATGCACCGCTTTGATCGAAACCTCGGAACACCGCGGGCGACATCAAAAGATTCACACCGGCGGCGATGGCCACCCCACAGTCCTGCATCCGCAGGCTCTGGCACGCCAAATGCAACGCCACCAACGACGAAGAACACGCGGTGTCCACCGTCATCGACGGGCCACGCAGATCGAGGAAGTACGACAGACGGTTGGCGATGATGCTTAGCGCACCGCCGGCGTTACTCCATGCGTCGACGCTGGGCAGGTCAGCCGACGCATGGTAGCCGTACTCGGTGATACTGGCGCCCACGTAGACGCCAGTCTGTGTGTGGCGCAGCGAATTCGGCGGAATGCCGGCGTTCTCCAGCGCCTCCCACGCGACTTCCAGCAACAGCCGCTGCTGTGGGTCCATCTTGACGGCTTCGCGGGTGGAGACCTCGAAGAACTCCGCATCGAAAGCATCGATGTCACTCAGAAAAGATCCCCAACGAGTGGTGCCGGCGATCGCGGCCGCTGTTTCGGGCGAGCCGTCCTCGAAGGGCGCCCACCGATCAGCGGGCACTTCCTGCACCGCCGAACGGCCCTCACAAAGAAACTGCCACAACGCTTCCGGCCCCGCGATGTCGCCGGGAAAGCGGCAACCCATTCCGATAACCGCGATCGGCTCGTCAAGGGAGCCACGATCGGTGTTGGATTCCGGCTCGACATCGGGGCTGCTTTCCGCACCGGTCAGGAATCTCGCGAGAGCCGAGATGCTCGGATATGCCCAGAATTCCACCGGTGAAACGGTCCGGCCCAGTAGTTCTGAAAGCTCACCGGAGAGCACGACCGCGTCGCGCGAGCCCACTCCCAGATCATTCATCGACGCATCGACATCGATGTCCTCGGGGCTGCAGCCGATGTTGGTCAGCAGATAGCCGGCCAGCCAGTTCCTGAGTGCTTCCTCGTCGAAAGCCGCCGTCATGAATCGCCGCCCGAAAAATCACCGCATCGGCGGCACTCGATCACGTGGCCCCCTCACTCCCGGCTACAGCCGATTCGACACTGGCGAACAAGTCATCAAGCACATTACTGGCTGAATCGAACGGCAAATCGCCGTGATCGTGGGCGTATTCCTGCGGTAGCACCTTCTTGGCGAGGAACGCCGCCAACGAGGTGATCGTCGGGTGGTTCCAGAGCATCGTCGCGGACAACTCGATGCCCAGGAGTCGTTCGGCGTCCCGCCGAATAGACATCGCCATCACCGAGTTCAAGCCCATCTCCGCGAAAGGCAGACTGGTATCGATCTCCGCCTCAGCAATCAGGAGGTTACCGGCCAGGATGGTCTTCAGTTCAGCTTCGAGTTCCACCAGAAGGTCCTCAAGCGCCATCTCCGACCACGCCCGCGCCGGGGCCAGGACCGAGTCGTCCGGCTTACCGGACGGCATGGGCGCCATCACCGCCTGGGCGACGTCGTGGGTGTGCACGAACTCCCATGCCGGGAAGGCCTCTTCCGGGGTGATCGGACGCGAACCCACGCGGTCCAGTTCGTCCAACACGACCTGGGCATCGGTGGCGAATCCGAGTCCCCGCCAGGCCACCCAGTCCAGACTGACGGTGTGGCAGCCCTGCCGATGCCGCGACCGCGCCAGACCGTCGAGGTACGCATTTGCCGAGGCGTATGCACCCTGTCCCGGTACGCCGAACACCGCGCCGGCAGCAGAAGTCAGGTACATGAAGTCGAGGGAGCCCGGGGGGAACACGTCGTGCAATGTCCTGGCTCCGGAAATCTTCGGCCACATCGTGCTCCGAAGACGGCGGTCCTCGATCTCGGTCAGAAGCTGGCCGTCGTTGAGTCCGGCAGAGTGAATGACACCGCGAATGGGCGGTTCTCCGCGCTCGTCCCGCCGATCGAGCATGTCCTGCAACGCATCTCGAGATCCGATATCGAGCGCCACGGCCTCGACGGCGACGCCGCGCATCTCCAAAGCCCTGATGGCGGCGATTTTGTGCCGCACGTCTGCATCGTTGGCGGCACTGGTCCATTCGCGCCTCGGTGGCAGCGGAGTTCGCCCGGCCAATATCAGACGGCGTGCGCCGCGGTCAGCCAACCAATCGGCCATCAGCAGACCGAGTGCGCCCATGCCGCCGGTGACCAGGTAGGCCGCATCAGGCCGGCACCACAGCGGGTCGCGCACGGGGGGATCGGAGAGCGGTGTCACCTCCTGGCAGAGCAGTTCGCCCTCGCGCAATGCCAGGATTGACCTGGCCGGCGTTTGCAGGGCGGCGCCGAGCGCCGACACCCAATCGCCGGTTCCACCGTCGCTCGGTAGGTCGATCAGACCGCCCCATAAATCGGGCTGCTCGGCGCGGATGACACCGGCGAGCCCCCACAGGCAGCTGAGCCGGACTGCCGCCTCGGAAGCGGATTCGCGGACGCCGCGCGTGATGATCCATAACGTTGACGGGCGGTCCTCACTGCGCTGTGCCAGTCGCCGAACCAGATCGGCGACTTCCCTCGTCAGGCGCACCGCGCACTCGGTATCGGTTTCGCCGGCGGCCGCAGTACCGGGATCAGCGACGAAGACGACACACTGGGCTTCGTCGACGTCGGCATGGCGGTAGCCCACCTCGGCCAACCCGTCGAGGATGCCGGTCGCGACGGCCTCTGGTCCGACAACCGCAAGCGTCGGCGGAGAATCGAATGCCGGGGACGATTCGGTCGGCGCCGACCAGCGTTGCCACTCAAGGGTGTGGGCCAGAGTTCGCGGGTCCCCGGCCCGGGCAGCCGTCGACCCCGGGCCCGAACCAACAGCTGCGAGGCGCAGTCCACGGATATCGATGCCCGCGCTGCCGTCGGACGAACGCACGGCGACATCGGAGAGGAGTCCGTCCCCGCCGTCGCGCCGGTGAACCTCGATCGAACAATGGGTATCGACGAATTCGCCGGTGAATCCGACGCTCTCCGCCGATGCCGGCACCATGTGCTGGGCGTCGGAGTTGTCGGCGTTGGAGTTGTCGGCCAGGCAGGCAATGTGAACAGCGGCGTCAAGTGCGGCCACAGCCGATGGCTCGGACACCTCGACCTCGACGCGCAATCCGTCCGGCGCCGCTTCGAACGAACTGACCGCCCACGGAGAGGCTCCGCCGTTGGTGATCAAGTGCTCGTGCAGATCGGCGAACGACCCGGCGTCCGTGCTCGGCGGTTCATGATGGTGGCCATTGCGGCGCACCTCCTGGCGTTGCGGCTCACCACGGGGCGCCTCGTGGGCGATCCGGGCACTGCAGTGTCTCACCCAGTGCTGTGGGGCGGCATCGGCGTCGGATCGTGACGACACGGTCACGGCTTCATTGTCGGCAACCACCTGAATCAGCCGGGGATGGTCGACAGGGATCGGATTCTCGAACCGGATGTCAGACAGCGCCGACGCGTCAACCACCGCAGCCGCTACCGAAAGTGTCTGCAGCAGAACCGAAATCGGAACGAATTCGGCTCCGCCGACTCGATGACTGAACGGGTACGGCTTGGACTCGGGCGACAGCAGCGCCTGCCACATATGCGAGGGAGGCGTCGAAGCGACCGGAGTGTGCTGACCGATGAGCGTGCCCGGACGGGGTGCGGATGTGGTCTGCCTAGACGAGTTGTCGATGGCTAGCCAATGCCACGCGTGCAGCCATGGTGAGGGCGGAATGTCCGCGACGCGGACGCCGCTCCGCTCGGGACTCGCCGACGCGAGCGGGGCGAGTTGGGTGTGGAAGAACAGTGTCTCGTCAGCGTCCCGTTTCATCGTGGGGACGACGAGCACGCGATCGGCGTGCGGCGTTGCCTCAAGAGTTTCGGTGACTGCATGGGCCAGCGTGGGGTGCGGGCTGATTTCGATGAAGGTGCTGTGGTGATCGGCCGCGGCGGTGATGGCCTGGCTGAACAGAACTGGCTGCCGGACGTTGTCCACCCAGTACTGGCCGTCCAGTCGCGGCGCCGTATCAGCGTCCTTGACGGTGGAGAAGAACGGAATTTTCGGTGGCATCGGATGCAAGTCCGCCAGCGCCGCACCCAGTTCCGGCAGGATCGGGTCCATTAGATCGGTGTGTGAAGCGACTTCCATGTTCACCCGCCGGGCGAACCGATCCTGAGCGCTCACTGCGGCGATCACCGCGTCGACCGCCCCGACCGGCCCGGCGACCACCGTCTGTCGCGGCGAGATGATTCCGGCGACGCTCACTCCCGGGTGGTCGATCAGGAGATCCGCGGTTGCCTGGGCATCAAGTTCGAGCAGCCCGACCGCACCCTGACCGGCCAACCGCGACATCAGCTGCGAACGGATTGCGATCACCTTGAACCCGTCGGCCGGGTTCAACGCCCCGGCGACCACCGCCGCGGTGACCTCCCCCATCGAATGCCCGATCACCGCATCAGGCTCCACACCGTAGGAACGCCACAGCGCGGTCAACGCCAACTGCACACCCATGATCACGGGCTGCACGCGCGCGTCACCGGAGACCAGCTGGCCCTCGGCCAGCACCTGCTGCAGGGAGAATCCCACCTGCTCGACGAACACCGGCTCCAACTCGGCGACCGCCGCCGCGAACGCCGGCTCCTCGGCCAGCAACTGCCGCCCCATACCGGCCCACTGCGAACCCTGACCCGAATACACGAACACCGTGCCCGACCCGGCCGGATCCTTTGCGGGACCGGTCACGCCCGGCGCCGAATCACCGGCAGCCAACGCCCGCAACCCGGCCACCGCCTGAGCCCGATCCCGCGCACACACCGCGGCGAGGGTCTTGTACCGGCTGCGGTGATGGTTGAGGGTGTAGGCGATGTCGGCGAGCGGAACGCCGACGCCCTCGCCGGTCATCCAGTCCGCCAGCATTGTCGCTGTCGCCGCGATCCGCACCGGCGATTTCCCCGAGACCACCAACGTAGTGACAACCGGATCCGGTGCGGCCGCAACGGGTTCGACAACCGGAGCCTGTTCGACGATCAGGTGCGCATTGGTGCCGCTGACCCCGAACGCCGACACCCCGGCCCGCCGCGGCCGCGTCAGCGCCGGCCACGCCAACTCCCGCTGCGGGATGGTGAACCGCGCCACCTCCGCACGGGCATGCGGCGTCAGCTGCGTGAAATGCAAATGCCGGGGTATCACCGCGTGCTGCACACTGAGAACGGCCTTGATCAGACCGGCGACACCGGCGGCCGACTCCAGGTGACCCACATTGGTCTTGACCGAACCCACCACCAACGGGGCCGCATCCCTGCGCTCACCGAACACCTGACTCAGAGCATCGAGTTCGATCGGATCACCCAACGCCGTACCGGTACCGTGCGCCTCGATGTAATCGATATCGGAGGGCTCCAACCGCGACGCCGCCAACGCCGCCCGCACCACCGCCTGCTGCGCCGGCCCACTGGGAACCGTCTGCCCACTACTGGGACCATCCTGGTTCACCGCCGAACCACGCACCACCGCCAGCACCCGGTCCCCGTCACGCACCGCATCACCGAGCCGCTTGAGCACCACCACCCCGGCGCCCTCGCTGCGCACATACCCATCAGCGGCCGCATCGAAGGTCTTACACCGCCCATCGGGAGCCAACATCCCCCACTGCGAACACGCGATGCTGTTCTCCGGGGACAGATTCAGATTCACCCCGGCAGCCAGCGCCTGATCACACTCCCGCCGCCGCAGACTCTGACACGCCAAATGCACCGCGACCAACGACGACGAACACGCCGTATCGATCACCACCGCCGGACCATGCACACCCAGCAGATACGCCAACCGCCCCGCGGCAAAGTTCGACGCATTACCGAACGTCACATACGGGTCGACATCCTCAGGCCGCGCCTGTCTAGCGAAAGTTAGCGAGTAGTCATTGGTGGTCATCCCCACGAACACCGCGGTCTGTGACCCACGGATCCCCGCAGCCGTGATCCCGGCGTTCTCCAACGCCTCCCACGCGACTTCCAACACCAACCGCTGCTGCGGATCGATCCCGGCCGCCTCCCGAGGAGAAATCCCGAAGAACTCGGCATCAAACTCCGCCGGCTGCCACGACGTCAGGAACCCGCCCTCCCGAGTACAGATCGTCCCCGCAACCGTATGGTCCACCGAGAAAAAGGCATCCGCATCCCAGCGATCCTCGGGCACCCGCACAATCCCGTCGGACCCACCCGACAGGAACTGCCAAAACTGAGCCGGGGTCTGCACCCCACCAGGAAACCGACACCCCATGCCCACAACGGCAATCGGCTCGGTATCCCCCATCTCGGCGATCGCCAGACGCGCACTGAGGTCATCTATTTTCCTCAGCGCTTCAGCGACGATCGCCCGGCGATCCGGTGGCGGTGCGGCACTCATCGATTAACTCAGTCTTTCCGAAAGCTGCGCAAGCAGCTCGTCGTCGGTGAGGTCGTCGTACTCATCGACGCTCTCGCTCTGGGCCACCTCGATCAGCTCGGGAAGAATTGTCGCCAGGTAGCCGGCGAGGACGTCGACGCTCGGGTAATCGAAAACCAGGGACGCCGACAGCGCCTCGCCGAGGCTCTCGGCGAGGCCGCGCTGCAGAGTCACGCTCATCAGCGAATCCATGCCGGACTGGAAAAAGCCGGCATCCACATCCACCGATTGGGGCGAAGCAAGCCCCATCGCCGACGCGACCGCCGCGCGAATGTGGTCGACGAGCAGGTCGCGACGTCGCGACGGTTCGGCCGCTCGCAACGCCACGCGAAAAGCGGTGCTGGAGGAGGATTCGACGGCACCGGGAACGTCGCCGGCCACCATGTCGTCCAGAATGCGCAGAGCTGCTCGGGTGCGATAGGCGGCAGCCAGCCGTGGCCAGTCAGCGCCAACAACCACTGAACGGACCGGGGCAATGGACCCGGTGACCAGACTGAGTGCCTGGATGGCGACGTCGTCGGGCATGGGCATCAACCCCGATTCGAGCGTCACTTGGCGCTCTTGGGCGGATTGGTTGTCCGACAGCGACTTCCACAGCCCCCAGTTGATCGTGTTGGCAGCCAAACCCGCCGCCCGTCGCGCGAAGGCGAACGTGTCCAGATAGGTGGTCGTTGCGGCATAGTGGGCCAGCCAGCGAGAACCCGTCAACCCGGAGATCGACGAGAAGACCACGAACTGTCGTACCGGGTGGTCGAGCGACAGGTTGTGCAGCACCGCAAGCGCGTCGAGCTTCGGTGTGAACATCGCGCTGACGTCGGCGTCGGTCATATCGCGCATGGTGACCGGGCCACCGCCGAATGCCGCCAGATAGATGCCGTGCAACGGTGGAAGGTCCGCGCCGAAACGATCGAACAACGCGGCCATCGCGGCCGTGTCCGATGCGTCGGCTGCGACGGTGACCAGTTTCGTTCCCTGTTCGGACAGCCCGGCAGCCAGGTCGTCCAGTCGGCTGCCCGGGTTCCGCGAGACCGCAACGATGGTGCCCGCACCCATGTCGGCCAACTGCGCGATCAGCTGCGGTCCGATGTTGCCGGTGGCACCGATGACCACATGGCTGCCGCGCTCGTCCAGTTCAACGGGTGCGGCTGACTGTGGATGAGCCGTCTTCAGACGCGGGACACGACGGACGCCGGCCCGGTACAGGACCTGATCCTCTCCATCCCCACCGCAGGCTTCGGCGACGACGTATCGCGCCGCCAACCCGGCGGAGACCGACGCGTCGACATCGATGATGCCGCCCCAGATTTCAGGATGTTCCAGTGCCAACGTGCGTCCCAGGCCCCACAGCACCGCATGCGCGGGATTGGAGCGGTCGCCGTCCGACACCGGCTGAGCATTCCGGGTGAGCACGAATAACCGCGGCGGCAACGCCAGCGCGGCCATCGTTGCGCTGAGCCTCCGGGCAGCGTTGAACTGGTCGTACGCCGCGTCGACATCAAGGACGTCCGGATCCGTGGGGGGCGCGTAGAGCACGTGAGTCGCGCCGCTGAGAGCGTCGGCGAGCGCACCCAGATCCGTTGCGGCCGCCGACGGTTCCAGCAGAACGACCGAACCACCGAGTTGCTTGCTCAGTGCGGCGCTCAGCGCGGCATCGGCGATCACCAGCCAAGAGGCGTCCGGGTCGATTCCCGAGTGTGCCAATTCTTCGACCGGCCAGGCTAATTCGCACAACCACTCGGCTGGGAAAGGCGTACTGACGCCCGAGGGCCGGTTGACCGCAAGACGGGTTGAAGCTACCGGAATCCAGAACTCGGTGTGGTGCCATGGGGTGGTCGGCAGCACGGGATGCGGCTCGGGCGGATGAGCGAGTTGGCGCGGCCGGCTGGTGTGGGCCGCGTTGAGGTTGATGTGAAATGTCTCCGTGTCATCGCCGTCGCGCAGCAAGGTGCCCACACTGTGGTGGTGGGTCACCGACTCCAGCGAATCGTCGACGGCGTGCGTCAGGATCGGATGTGCACTGACCTCGATGAATGTCGCGTGCTGTCGCGCGGCAGCGACGATGGCCTGGCTCAACCGCGCGGGCTGGCGCACATTGGCCACCCAGTACTGCGCATCCAATACCGGATCGGTGACGCCCTCGGTGACGGTGGAATAGAAGGGAATCGTGACCGGGTTCGGGACCAGATCGGCTAGGGCCGAACGCAATTCGGGCAGGATG
>Ga0194055_10004490_pt1 | contig 10421 bp, 10 predicted proteins | sample SepL449m_MetaG_FD_155482 | JGI IMG/M metagenome (GOLD analysis project Ga0194055, IMG submission 155482) | Anoxic zone freshwater microbial communities from boreal shield lake in IISD Experimental Lakes Area, Ontario, Canada - Sep2016-L442-9m | ecosystem: Environmental > Aquatic > Freshwater >... | reverse complement strand
GGCCAGGTCGGGATCGGCCAGGTCAGCGTCGGCGCGGCGATCGGTCACGCCGCCGAATGTAGCCCCGGTCGATCAGCCGCGGTTGCCGATCCCGCCACCTCAGCCACCACCGCGCGACGGGGTGCCCGGATCGGCGGCCAGGGTCGCCGTCAGTCCGTCGGCGAGTTGCTGACGCTGCGCGGCCGTCAGGTTCGCCTCGCCGTGGAGCCCCAGCCACGTGAAGTACCCGGGCGGCATCGAGTTCTCCCGGACCGATTCGACCACGTCATCGGCGGCCGACTGGTTCCCCTGGTTCGGCGTGCCCCACTCGGAGAAGTTCAGGGCCGAGCGGCCCTCCTTCACGTGGTTGGCGATCCACCACGACAGGGGTGCGATCTTCTCCCAGGCGTAGGGGTGCGACTCGTTGCTGTGGCAGTCGAAGCAGGCGGCTTTCACCAGCGTGCGCGTCTGGGCGCTGTCCCACCTGGGCTCGGCCGCGACCGGCGGGTTGTCGACCCGGTACGGCACCAACTGGGCCAGGCCGAAGAGGACGAAGGCCACGATCAGGGCACCGAGCCACCAGAGGGGTCCGAGCAGAAGCTTCATGACGACGAGTCAACCAGGTGCGGCCGAAGGACCGACCCACCCGGACGGAAGCACTGGGTAAGAATCAACCGGAAGGGCGTCAGACGACCTCCACCACCAGCGCCGAGCCCATGCCACCCCCGGCGCACATCGAGGCCACTCCGAGGCCACCCCCACGGCGGCGCAGCTCGTGGATCAGGGTGGTCACCATCCGGGCGCCGGTCGCTGCGACCGGATGGCCCAGGCTGCACCCGCTGCCGTTCACGTTGACGATGTCGTGGTCGAAGCCCAGCATCCGGCTGCTGGCGACCGCCATGGAGGCGAAGGCCTCGTTGATCTCGACCAGACGGACGTCGGTGGTGGCGTAGCCGCCCCGCGCGAGCGCCTTCGGGACCGCGACCGTCGGACCGAGGCCGGTGTCGGCCGGAGGAACCCCCGCCGACGCCCACGACCGCACGTACGCGAGGGGCTCGAGCCCGTGGGCCGCGGCGTAGTCGTCGCTGGTGATCACCAGCGCGCACGCCGCGTCGTTGAGCCCCGACGAGTTGCCGGCCGTGACCGAGAAGCCGGGAATCTCCGGGTGCAGGGGCCGCAGGGCGGCGAGCTGCTCGAGCGTGGTGTTGCGGCGCGGGTGCTCGTCGGTGTCGAAGACCCGCGTCGCGCCCTTCCCCGCCGGGACCTCCACGGGGAAGATCTCGTCGACGAAGCGTCCTGCGTCGATGGCGGCGACGGCGCGCAGGTTCGAGTGGAGGGCCCACTCGTCCTGCTCCTCGCGGGTGATCCCGCACTGCTGGGCGGTGTTCCAGCCCACGGTGATCGACATGTCGAGGTTGGGCGCCTCCGGGGTGTTGCGGTGGCTCGGCGAGAGCCACGGGGACACTCCGCCGTAGCCCCCCGGGAGCTTCTGGAACACCTGGGGCGAGCGGGTCAGGCTCTCGGTGCCACCGGCGATCACCACCCGGTCCATGCCCGCCCGGATGCCCGCGGCGGCGGTCTGCACCGCAGCCAGACCCGACGCGCAGTGGCGGTTGTGGGCCAGACCCGGGGCGCCGAACATGCCCAGCTCCACCGCCACGTAGCGAGCGATGTCACCACCGCCCTGGAGCACCTCCCCGAGCACGACGTCGTCGACGTCGTCGGCGGGCACCCCCGAGCGCCGGAGCGCCTCCCCCACGGCCAGCCGGCCGAGTTCGAAGGCGTCGAGGTCGACCAGCGACCCCTTGCGAGCCGTGCCGATGGCCGTGCGGGCCGCAGCGACGATGACGGCGTCTGCCATGTCCGATTCCTCCCGGGTGTGCCGGTCGACCCGGCCGCGGCGGGACACTAGCCCCACCGCGGAACTGCGCCCGGGTGGGACCCGCGACTAGGTTGACCTACCCGGACGACCCCACCAGGAGACAGCACGTGGCACTCACCGAGCTCAAGGGACAGGTCAGCGGACCCACCACGGTGGTCATCGAGCGCGGCCCGGTCCGGGTCTTCGCCGATGCTCTCCTCGACGACGACCCCGCCTACCGCAGCGACGAACCCGGCGCGCCGGTGCCCCCGACCTTCCCGTTCGTGATGCCGTTCTGGGGCTCGCTCGGGACCGGAGGCGCCGCCGGCCTGCCGGTGGAAAAACTGCGCGGCCCCGGTCGACTGATCCTCCACGGGGAGCAGGAGTTCGTCTACACCCGCATGCCCCGGGTCGGAGACCGCCTCGAAGGCACCACCACCATCACCGACGTCTACGAGAAGGAACGCTCGAACGGCGGGAAGATGGAGTTCTACGTCTCCGAGACCGACTGGCGCGACGCCGCGACCGGTGAGCCCGTCGTCACGACGGTGTTCACCATGATCGTCAACGTCCGCCCGCCCCAGCAGGATTGACCCCCGGTCCCTCCGGCGGCGGGCCCTCCACGTTCCCGTACGGGAGTTACCGCCGGCGCATCCGCCTCGTCACCACCGGGCCCGACACCGTGGTCGGGGGCCTCGAGGACGACTTCCACTGCTGGACCGTCACCGTGCGCCACGACGGAGTGCGGGTGGTCGACCTCACGCGCGCCGGCGAACGCTCCCCCTGGTCCACGTGTCCCGCGGCCGGTGACCGGCTCGCCGAGTTGGTCGGCATGGAGCTCTCACCGAGTTGCCTCGCGGTGGGCGCCGTCGCCGACCCGCGCCACCAGTGCACCCACCAGTTCGACCTGGCCGGCCTGGTGATCGCCCACGCGACCCGACCTCCGGGCGTGCGCCAGTACGACGCGACCGTGCCGTTCGGCGCGCAGTCCGGGGGGCCGGTGCCGGTGACCCTCCTGCGCGACGGCGAGCCGTGCCTCACCTGGACCCTCGACGGCCATGCCTGCGTCGACCCGCCGCCGTTCTCCGACGCTCCCTGGCGCGGCGGGTTCTTGCGTTGGACGACCGAGCACCTCGACCACGACACCGCCGAGGCCGCCGCCGTGCTGCGCCGGTCCTGCGACATCGCCCTCGGGCGTGGCGCCGACATGGACCGCTTGGACCGCGCCTCCGACGTGGCGGTGAGCGGCTTGTGCTACTCCTTCCAACCCGGGACCGCCGAGGTCGCGCTCCGCCGCCGCGGCACGATCCGCGACTTCGACGGTCGGACCGACGAGTTGCTCGCCGACGGCCCCCACGCCCACGACGCCTGGAGCCCCCGATGAACCTCACCATGCTCCTCGACATGGCCGCCGCCGGATTCGACGACCGCACCGCCTTCGGGACCACCGCCCACGGCATCACCTACGCCGACCTCGCCGCGCGCGCCGCGACCGGTGCCGCCGCCCTGCACGCCCTCGGCGTCGATGCGTTGGTCTTCGTCGCGGCCAACGGCCCGGAGTTCCCGGTGGCCCTCTTCGCCGCCGCTCGGGCCGAGATCCCGCTCGTCCCCGTCAACTACCGCCTCGGCGCCGAGCAGCTGCACGCCCTGCTCGCCCACCACCCCGGCGCCGCCGTGATCGTCGAGGACTCCGCCCGCGACCTCGTCGGCGCGGCCGGGACCGTGCGCATGAGCCCGGCCGAGTGGATGGACCGCACCGACCCCGCCCGGGGCGGCGATCCCGGGCCCGAGCCGTTCGACCCCGAGGCCATCGCGCTGCTCCTCTACACCTCGGGCACCACCGCCGAGCCGAAGGCGGCGATCCTTCGCCATCGTCACCTCACCTCGTACGTCATGACGACGGTCGAGTTCGCCGGCGCCGAGCCCGACGCCGCCAGCCTCGTGAGCGTGCCGCCCTACCACATCGCCGGGGTGTCGAACACGATCTCCAACCTCTACGCCGGACGGCGGGTCGTGCACCTCACCGCCTTCACCCCCCAGGACTGGCTCACCACCGTCCGCGACGAGCGCATCACCCACGCGCTCGTCGTCCCGACCATGCTCGCCCGGGTCGTGGAGTACCTCGACGAACTCGGAGCGCCGGGGGCGGCCGTGCCGACCTTGCGCTCCCTCGCCTACGGGGGTGCGCCGATGCCGGCCCGCATCATCTCCCGCGCCCTGGAGCTCTTCCCCACCACCGACTTCGTGAACGCGTACGGGCTCACCGAGACCAGCTCGACCGTGGCGGTGCTCGGACCCGACGACCACCGGGCGGCGGCGGCCAGCGCCGACCCCGCCGTGCGGGCCCGACTGGGTTCCGCGGGTCGGCTCGTCCCCGGGATCGAGGCCGAGGTCCGCGACCCCGACGGCGCGGTGCTCCCGATCGGTGAGGTGGGCGAGCTCCACCTCCGCGGCGAGCAGGTGTCGGGCGAGTACGTCGGCCGGGCGGCCGCCGTCGACACCGGCGGCTGGTTCGCCACCCGGGACCGGGCGTCGATCGACGCCGACGGCTTCGTGTTCATCGAGGGGCGCGCCGACGACACGATCATCCGCGGGGGCGAGAACATCGCTCCGGCCGAGATCGAGGAGGTCCTGCGCTCCCACGCCGCGGTCGCCGACGTCGCGGTCCTGGGCCTGCCCGACGAGGAGTGGGGTCAGGTCATCGCCGCGGTCGTGGTGGTCCGCCCCGACCACGCGGTCGACGCGGACGAGCTGCGCGAGTTCGTCCGGGGCCACCTCCGCACGTCGAAGACGCCCGACCAGATCGAGTTTCGCGCCGAGCTCCCCCACACCGAGACCGGCAAACTCCTGCGCCGCGTGCTGCTCGCCGAGCTCGGCGGCGCCTGAGTCCGGAGCCGCCCGGTCGACCCGGTCGACGAGGGGTTCAGCCCCCGAGGCCGGCCATCTCGGCGAACTCCCGCAGAGCGTCGACCGCTTCACGCGACCGGCGCCAGGGCGAGAACACCAGGCGGGTCACCCCGAGGTCCTCCCAGCGCGCCACGTCGTCGGGCGACGCGCACGGACCACCGAGGCAGTACTCGAAGGCCTCGGGGTCACGGCCCTCGGCCACGAGCAGGTCGCGCAGCACCGCGAGCTGGGCCGCCGCCGACTCGAAGTCGTGGCTCATCCCGAGCCAGCCGTCGCCGAGGCGAGCGGCCCGTCGCAGCGCCGCCTTCGACTCGCCCCCCACCAGGATCGGCGGCCACGGCTGCTGCACGGGCTTGGGCACGAACACCGCGCCCTCGAAGTCGAAGAACTCGCCGTGGTGCGTGACGGCGTCCTCGGTCCAGAGCCGCTTGCAGACCTCGACGCACTCGTCGACCCGCCGACCCCGCGACGCGAAGTCCAGCTCCGCGGCGACCCACTCCTCCTCCAGCCAGCTCGCCCCGATCCCGAAGAGGAACCGGCCGCCGCTGACGAGGTCGAGGGTCTGGACGGACCGCGCGGTGGTGAACGGGTGGCGCAGCCCGATGTTGTAGACGTGGGTCCCGAACTTGAGCCGCTCGGTCCGACCGGCCAGGTAGGCGAGGTACGTGAACGCCTCGAAGATCGGGGTCTCGGGCGGTACGGGCGGGTGCGTCTCCCCCGGATGGGGTGAGCGGCTCATCCGGGTGGTGAAGATGAGGTGCTCGGGCAGCCAGACCGACTCGAACCCGAGCCGCTCCGCCTCGAGCGTGATGTCGAGGAAGAACGCCGGGTTCGCGGCCCCGAGCGCGATGCCGAACTCCACCTCAGCCCCTCCATTGTCCGTCGGGCCCCCGGTGCCAGCCGCCGGCGGCGAGGTTGCCGCCGTCGACGTGCACCGTGGTGCCGGTCACGAAGCGACCCAGGTCGCTGGCCAGGTAGAGCGCCGCGGCGGCGACGTCGTCGGGGTGGCCCGCCACCGGCAGCGGCGTGTGCACCGGCACCTCGCCGACCCCGGGGGTCGGGATGACGTCGGGGGCGATGCAGTTGACCCGGACGAGCCGGTCGCCGAACTCCAGCGCCAGGCTCTTGGTCAAGCTGGCGACGCCCGACTTCATGGCGGTGTACACCGCGTAGCCCGGTCCGGCCCGGTGCGCCTCGATCGACGTGACGTTGACGATCGATCCGCCCGCCGGGGGCATGTGCGGCACGACCGCCCGGGTGAAGTTCGTCACGCTGACGAAGTTCTCCCGGATCAAGGAGTCCTGACCCTTGTCGGAGACGTCGAGGAACGGCGCCAAGAACCCCCCTCCCGCGTTGTTCACGAGGATGTCGATCGGGCCGAGCTCCGCGGCGACGGTGTCGACGAAGGCGCGGACCGCCTCGCCGTCGCGCACGTCGAGCTCGCCGGCGACGGTGCGGCGGCCCGCGGCCGCGATGGCCTCGGCGGTGGCGTCGAGGTTGGCGACGTCACGGTCGCAGACGGCGACGTGGGCGCCGAACTCGGCGAAGGCGAGGGCGATCGCCTCGCCGATCCCCACGGCGGCGCCGGTCACCAGGGCGACGCGGTCGGTGAGCAGGACGGAGTCTCGGGTCAGCACGACGCGCACACTAGAGCGTGCAGGGCGCGCGCACCCGCGACTCAGTCGAAGAGGTCGGGCTGCTCGCGGATGATCTTGTCGTAGAGCGGCGAGAAGGAGAAGTAGCCCGAAAGGGGCGAACCGACCTGCCGGGCGGTGACCGCCGCCATCTCGTCGTCGATCAGGATCGGCGTGCCCGCCGCCTCGGCGAGCAGTTGGGCCTGACAGGACCGCTCCATGGTGATGAACCACCACACGGCTTCCTCCACCGAGTGGCCGACCGTGAGCAACCCGTGGTTGCGCAGGATCACCGCCTTGCCGCCCCCGAGGGCGTGACCGATGCGCTTGCCCTCCTCGAGGTCGAGCACCACCCCGGTGAAGTCGTCGTAGAGGCCGTGGTCGCCGTAGAAGGCGCAGGCGTCCTGGGTCAGCGGGTCGAGCAGACGCCCGAGGGCCGACCACGCCTTGCCGTGCAGCGAGTGCGAGTGGGCCGCGGCCACGACGTCGGGACGGACGGCGTGCACCTGTGAATGGATCGCGAAGGCGGCCCGGTTGAGGATGCCGTTCCCCTCGACGATCTCGCCCTCGTGGTTGACCAGGATGAGGTCGCAGACCCTGATGTGGGAGAAGTTCACCCCCATCGGGTTGACCCAGAAGTGGTCGAGGTGCTCGGGGTCGCGAGCGGTGATGTGCCCGGCCACCCCCTCGTCGAAGCCGAACCGGCCGAACAGGCGGAAGCCCGCGGCCAGGCGCTGCTTGCGGTGGAGGCGCTCCTCGGCGACCGACGCGAACGCGGGGAGGTAGTCGACCCCCATCAGGCGCTGGAACGGCTGGGTCGCGTCGTCGGTCACGCCGGCAGTCCGTAGGTCTTGGTCTCGAGGTACTCCTCGAAGCCGGCGATGCCGTGCTCGCGTCCGACCCCGCTCTGGCGGTAGCCGCCGAAGGGGGCGTCCGGGCCGAACCACATGCCACCGTTCACCGAGATCGTGCCGGTGCGGATGCGCCGGGCGACGGCCATCGCCCGGTCGAGGCTCCCGCTCGTGACCCCGCCCGAGAGCCCGTAGCGGGAGTTGTTGGCGATGCGCACGGCGTCGTCGTCGTCGGTGAAGGAGAGGACGGCGAGGACCGGCCCGAAGACCTCGTCCTGGGCCATCTCGGAGTCGGGGTCGACGTTGGCGAGGACGGTCGGCTGGACGAAGTAGCCCCGCTCGAACTGGGTGGCCCGACCACCCCCGACCACGCAGCGGGCGCCGTCGGCGATGGCCCGCTCGATCATGCCGAGGACCTTGTCGCGCTGCGGCGCGTTCACGAGCGGGCCCATCATGTTGGCGGGATCGGTCGGGTCGCCGTAGGGGATCATCGCGAACGCCTCGGCGAGCTGCTCGAGGGTCTCTTCGTAGCGCGACTCCGGGACGAGCAACCGGGTGGGGATGGCGCACCCCTGACCGGCGTGCGTGCAGACCGCCATGCCGGCGAAGCCGACGAGGTCGAAGTCGGCGTCCTCGAGCATGATGTTGGCCGATTTGCCGCCGAGCTCGAGGAAGACCTTCTTCACGGTGTCGGCGCCCCGGGCCATGATCCGCTTGCCCACCGCGGTGGAGCCGGTGAACGAGATCATGTCGACGCGGGGATCGCCGGTGAGCACCTCGCCGACCGACGCCTTGTCGCCGGAGGGCACGACGTTGACCACGCCCGGCGGGATGTCGGTCTCCTCGGCGATGAGCTTGCCGATCATCGTGGCGCTCCAGGGCGTGTCGGGTGCCGGCTTGAGCACCACGGTGTTGCCCGCAGCGAGCGCCGGCGCCAACTTCGACAGGTTGAGCATGAAGGGGAAGTTCCAGGCGGTGATCGCCCCGACCACCCCGGTCGCCTCGCGGACCACCCGGCGGTTGCTCGTCATGCCCTGGAACTCGTGGAGCCCGAGGTCGCGCTCCCACTCGACCTGGTCCATGAAGGCCACTTCGACCGGGAAGTCGTCGATGCACGAGTCCATCTGGACCATGTGGGTCAGCATGACCGGGCTGCCGACCTCGGCGACGATGTTCGGCCGCAGGTCTTCGCGGTGACGGTCGAGGGCCGCGTGGAGCTGCGCCAGGGTCTCCCGTCGCCGATCGCGGTTCGTCGACCAGTCGGTGTCGTCGAAGGCCCGGCGAGCCGCCGCGATCGCCCGGTCCATGTCGGCCTCGCCGCCGTCGGCGACCTGACCGACGACCTCTTCGGTCGCGGGGTTGACGTTGGCGAAGGTCTTGCCCGAGGCGGCCTCGCACAACACGCCGTCGATCAGCATCCGGGGTTCTGCGAAGTCGCTCATGACACTCCTCATCGGGATCGAGATCAGGATCGGGCTCGGAATCGGGGTCCCCGCACCAGCGGGTGGACCGCCCGGATCGTACCCCACCGGTTCCCGGGAACGGTCGGCCGGGCACGTAGGTTGCAGCGGTGCGCGTCGCCGCCGTGGACCTCGGCTCGAACTCCTTCCACCTGATCATCGCCGAGGTCCTGCCCGACGGGACCTTCGAGCCCATCATCCGCGAGAAGGAGATGCTGCGCCTCGGCGACCTGGTCGGCCGCCACGGCCGGATCCCCGACGAAGCCGCGGCCGCCGCCGCCGCCGTGATGCGGCGCTTCCGCCAGGTCGCGGACGCGGCCGGGACCGGCGAGATCGCGGCCTGCGCCACCAGTGCCCTGCGCCGGGCGGCCAACGGCGCCGAGGTGGTGGACCGGATCGAGGCGGAGTCCGGAATCCCGGTCGAGGTGATCAGCGGGGTCCGTGAGGCGCAGCTCATCTTCCTCGCCGTCCGAGCCGGGGTGGTCCTCGAGCCGGCGCCGGCCCTCGCCTTCGACCTCGGCGGGGGCAGCGTCGAGATCACGGTGGGTGACGCCACCGGGTGCAAGTTCGCCGCCAGCGAGAACCTCGGCATCGGCACGCTCACCGCCCGGTTCGTGACCACCGACCCGATCGATCACGACGAGCGTCGGGCACTCGAGGCGCACGTGGCCGACGTCCTCGAGCCGGTCGCCCGCTCGGTCGCGGCCCTCGGACCCCGCCTCGTGATCGGCAGCAGCGGCACCCTCGAGGACATCGCCCGGATGGTGGCCCTCCGACGCGGACGCGACGTGCCCCGTTCGCTCAACCAGTTCACCTTCGGTCGCGACGAGTTCGCCCGCGTGCGCGACGACGTGCTCGGTGCCACCGCCGCCGAGCGCGCCCGGTTCGACGGGCTCGAGGCCCGACGGGTCGACCTGATCACCGCCGGCGTGGTGTTTCTCGACGTCGCCATGGAGGTGTTCGGCTTCGACGAGATGACCATCAGCGAATGGGCTCTGCGCGAGGGGATCCTCCTCGACGTGATCGACCGCCACGATCCCGCCGACTGGGACACCGACCCCCGCGCCATCCGGCGGGCGTCGGTGGAAGCCCTCGCCCGACGCTGCACCTGGCACGAGGCCCACTCCCGTCGCGTCGCCGACCTCGCCGTGAGCCTGTTCGACCAGACGGCTGCACTCCACGGCGGTGATCCGGTCGAGCGCGAGCTGCTCGACAATGCCGCCCTCCTCCACGACATCGGCGAGCACGTGTCGTCGCAGGGACATCACCGCCACGGTGCGTACCTGGTGGAGCACGGGCAGCTGCGCGGGTTCGACCCGGCCGAGATCCAGACCCTGGTCGCCGCCGTGCGCTGGCACCGACGCGGCAACCCCGACGCCGGCACCTATCCGCTCGTCGACGTCGACCAGGTACGACGCCTCGCGGCCTTCCTCCGGATCGCCGACGGCCTCGACCGGGGTCGCACCGGCACCATCACCGGGGTCGACGTGACCGTGGGCCCGTCACTCGTGCTCCTCCGGGTCCGGGCCACCGGCGACGCCGAGCTCGAGCTCTGGGGCGCCCGCAGGAAGCGCGAGCTGTTCGAGCGCACCTTCGACCGCGACCTCGAGATCGCGCTCCGGTCCGGCGGCGCCTGAACCGCACCGGGCCCGGGTCCGGTGGTAGACCGACCCGATGGAGCCCGCCGACGACGTCCCCCGCGAGCCGATTCCCCCTGCGCCCGAGGCCC
>Ga0194055_10004489_pt1 | contig 10421 bp, 13 predicted proteins | sample SepL449m_MetaG_FD_155482 | JGI IMG/M metagenome (GOLD analysis project Ga0194055, IMG submission 155482) | Anoxic zone freshwater microbial communities from boreal shield lake in IISD Experimental Lakes Area, Ontario, Canada - Sep2016-L442-9m | ecosystem: Environmental > Aquatic > Freshwater >... | reverse complement strand
GGGTCCTGTGCAACGGACGCCCGAGAATCAGGTCAGAGTCGGAAGACAGCAGCCTTCATCGGAAACGTTTGAGTGCCGCAGACCACCTGGCCGTCACTTCAGTCGGCGGAGGCGAGTTCTCCCCCAATTCGTTTTTTACTGTCGATGGAGTGGTGTACGAATGGATTTACCAACCAGACATTTAAAGATCTAAGAGAGCAACTTTAACTACAAAGTGCTTAATTATAAAAATTGATTTAACCCTGAGAACGAACTCTCTAGTTTTCTACTCCCAGTAACGCAGTTTTTTGGCAACTTCTTTCTCTGCATCAATCACTCGTTTCTCTCCATCGCCAACACATTCAGAAATTTTCCGAATAGTTGACACCAGATTCAGAAGACCAGCTGCCTCAAGCGACGCGGACTGATCACTTCCATACATTGATCTATCAAGCGTCACGTGTCGCTCAATTACCTGTGCTCCTAGTGTTGCAGCAATTACCGACGGAGATACTGAAGGTTCATGACCACTGTACCCAACAGGACATTTGTAACGTTCGCGGAGTGTTCCCATAACAGCCAAATTGAGATCTGACTCTTTTGCTGGGTATGTTGAAACTGTGTGAAGTAGTACAAATGGGCATTCTGCTTCACGGAATATATTGACAGCCTTGTCAACGTCATCCAGGGTGCACATTCCGGTTGAAATGAATGTCATCTTTTTCTCAGAAGCTACTTCTTTCAGGAATTCAACATGGGTAGTCATTGCGGAAGCAACTTTGTTATATCGACTGTTGTATTGGCGCAAAAATTTTTGGCTTGGAATGTCCCAAGCTGAGGCAAACCAGATAATTCCTAATTCGCCGCAATAACGATTGATTTCGTTGTATTCAGTTAGACCAAATTCCAATCCCATTTTTTGATCTCGTTGAGTAGACCCCCATGGGCTTTCACGGAGCTGGTTAAGCACATCAGGGCTATAAACGACGTCAATTGTCCGCTTCTGAAACTTAACTGCGTCACATCCTGCAGCCTTTGATTGATCGATGAGTTGCTTCGCAATTTTAAGATCGCCATTATGGTTGATCCCAATTTCGCCGATTATGAACACATTTGGAGTATCACCTTCGCTATTAACCAATGGTGGAAATGGTTGGTAATTTGACATGGCCAAAATCTAGCATTTAGTTAGGCTGTGATTTATGAACAGAAGGACTACCGTCTATCCCATGAAAGATTCCCGGAAAGCATTAGAGCATGGTCGCTGAACTTTCCCTGGTTCGGAAACGAATCGAAGAAAATGTGTCTGTCAAAAATGCACTGTCTATTGATCAGAACACATTGAACCAGGTGGTTAAAGTTGCCCAAAAGTGCGCTACATCCCTAAAACTAGGTGGCAAGATAATTCTCGCTGGTAATGGTGGCAGTTTTGGTGACGCCCAACATATTTCGGCAGAATTCACATCAAAATTAATGCGTGACCGCATTCCACTTGCATCAATTGCATTGGGAACGAACTCTTCTGCCATCAGCGCAATTGCAAACGATTACGGCTATGAGCATGTTTTTGCACGAGAACTGCAATCGCTTGGCAACCCAAACGATGTCGTAATTCTTATTTCAACAAGTGGGAACAGTCAAAATATTTTGCTTGCTGCGAGGGTTGCAATTGAAAACAACATCAGTGTTTTTGGACTCACTGGACAACATGGTGGGTTGTTGGCGCAGTTTTGCGAATGTATCGAGGTGCCTTCATCGGAAACCGCCCGAATTCAAGAATGCCACATACTTATTGGACATATTATTGTAGAGATAGCAGAAATGAGTTTCATTGAAGGTTGATCTGTTGAAAAACCCATTTGGTGTGATGCAAGGTCGACTCCTTCCAAAGTTTCAAGGTAAATATCAGGCACATCCAATTGGAACTTGGCAAAACGAATTTAAGCTTGCGGCACAACTTGGTCTGGACTGCATCGAATTCATTCTTGATTTTGACGAAGCAAAATTTAATCCACTTCTCACAGATTTTGGACGTGACGAAATCAAAAAAGTAGTCGCCGACACAGGGGTTCGTGTTCTTTCGGTCTGTGCTGATTACTTCATGACTGCTCCGCTGCACTCTAATGACGCCGCTATCGCAGAAAATAGTCTCAAGGTGTTAAACAGTTTGCTCGTAGCAGGTTCAGATTTAGGTTTTACCGAAATTGTTCTTCCTTGTGTTGATAGTTCATCTATTCACCAAAGCGAAGATCAAGATCGCCTCGTGCATGTGCTGCACAAGGTTTCGGAATCCGCAGCCGAGTTTCAAATTAATGTAGCCCTAGAAACTGATTTGGGACCAAAGGAATTTGATCAGATTCTTAGCCGCCTTCCATATTCTGTGATTACCGTCAATTACGACATGGGTAATAGTGCTTCACTCGGATTCAACCCGAGAGATGAGATGAATGCTTATGGACATCGAATTAGTGATGTCCATATTAAGGACAGAGTTCGTGGAGGCAAATCTGTGCTTCTCGGAACTGGAGACGCAAAAATTTCCACGGTTTTGGGTCTGCTTAGCGAAATTGAATTTGACGGCCCATTGATTATGCAGGCCTTTAGGGGTGAGCATGGTCTGCCAGAAACCGAGCAACAATTGCGCTACGTCAAGCATCTAATGTTAAGTGCGTGAATGACTTTCAAGTAATAGCAATCATCCCAGCACGCAGTGGCTCTAAGGGAGTCGTTGATAAGAATATTGCTCTTCTGGGTGAGCACCCACTTCTGGCTTTTAGCATCATTGCTGCTCAACTAGCCGGGGTAGACAGAGTAATTCTCTCAACTGACTCTGAAGAGTACGCAGCTATCGGTCGACGATACGGTGCGGAGACTCCATTCATCAGACCAACTGCTTTTTCCACAGACACTTCGACAGATTTAGATTTTATGAAGCATGCCATGGTTGCATTACAAGAACACGATGGCACAGTACCTGAATTTTGGGTACATCTGCGGCCCACAACTCCATTGCGTGATCCACGAGTCATTAATAAAGCAATTATCGAAATATCCGAACGAATTGATGCAACATCACTTCGTTCAGCCCATGTCGCAATTGAGTCACCATTTAAATGGTTCCTTAAAGATTCTCACGGTTATTTCGAGGGTCTAATACCAGAATTAACATCAGCAGATGTCAACCGACCAAGACAATCCTTTCCACCGGTATATGTGCCCAACGGCTATGTCGATGTTGTTCGGAGAAGCCATGTCTTAGATGCGAGCGAACTTCACGGCAACAAGATGCTGGTATTTGAAACCCAACATTGCGTTGAAGTGGATAGCCCATCAGAATTGGATCTCATCCGACTACATTTGGACAGGGACGGCTCACCGTTACTTTCAAGTTTGAACAGACTAAGTTAAGGACTCTCATGGCAGGTCATGGTTTTTCACACGTTCCAGTAGATGTTCAAAAAGTGTCTACCAAGAATCGGACAATTAAGACACAAATTCCGGTTCCACAAAGTATCCCAATGCTTGAAACTATGTATCGAACTGAGTCAAGATCCATGCATGGCCAAATGCCAATAATTTGGGATCGTGCGGAAGGATTCCAAGTACATGATAAATGGGGCAACACCTGGATTGATTTTACAAGCACAATCTTCGTGGCAAATGCTGGGCACGGAAATCCGAGGATCATTGAACGACTGAAAAAGGTTCTTGCCAAGCCATTACTTCACACATACACATACGCTTCGTCAGAACGAATCGAATATCTCGAATACCTCATTGCAAATACGCCAGATCAATTCGAAAAAGCATTTCTTGTATCTGCCGGCACCGAAGCCACCGAGGCTGCTTTGAAACTCATGCGACTAAATTCAATTAAGTTGGGCAAAAGAAGAGATGTAATTCTCTGTTTTGAAGGTAACTGGCATGGACGAACTCTCGGGGCGCAGATGATGGGTTGGAACCCTGCGCAAAAAGACTGGATCAAAACACTGGATCCAAGTATTTTGCATCTTCCATTTCCTTATCCTTGGCGGGCGGAAGCCCAAACAAATCCCCGAGCGTATTTTCGGGAAACACTCAAACAGCTTCTCAAGGAACACAACCTTGATCCACAGCAAGACATTTGCGGTGTAATGATGGAAACGTTTCAGGGATGGGGAGCGATTTTTTATCCTCCCGAGTTTGTCCAAGAGGTCGAAGTTTTTACGAAGGAAGTCGGCGCGCTTCTAGCTTTTGATGAGATGCAGTCTGGATTTGGACGAACAGGAAAATTGTTTGGTTACATGAATTATGGTGTTGAGCCAGATTTACTTTGCTGTGGAAAAGGTGCCAGTTCAAGTTTGCCACTCGCGATGGTACTTGGTTCGGCTGAGATAATGGACTTGCCGGACATTGGTTCAATGAGTTCAACTCACTCAGCCAACCCCTTGGTTTGCGCGTCAGGTCACGCCAACCTTCAGAGCCTCATTGAGGACGGCTTTATTGAGAACTCCCAAGAATTGGGCCTCAAATTTCATGAACAACTTCAAATACTTCGTTCACAGTTTCCACACATAATTTCTTCCGTAGAAGGCAAAGGGCTCCTCGCGGCATTGATTTTTGTTGACTCGGAAGGAAATCCAATGTCAACGCTTTGCGATTTAATTAGTGAGCTTTGTCTCCAGCGAGGTTTGCTCGTCGTGCACACGGGTCGAGAATCAATAAAGCTCGCACCACCATTATGCATTACAGAAGAGGCATTACTAGAGGGAATTGAGGTACTGCGTATGGCGATATCAGATGCCCTAGGTCTCAGTTAATGCAACTCCGTCACTCCGCCATTGTGGTGGAAGATCTGGTTCGCGCGCTTAAGTTTTACCAGATACTTGGCCTAACGGTTGATTCACGGCAGGTTGAAGAAGGGGACTTTATAGACTCATTGGTTGATCTGACTGACACAAGTGTCGAAACTGCGAAGTTGACATTTCCCAATGGTGGGAAACTTGAGTTATTGCAATACCACTCTCACAAAGAATCAAAATCAGCAAACCATTTAAATGTGAACAAAATCGGCCATTCACATATTGCGCTAACCGTTAGTGATGTTCGTCGCGCGGCACACAATATAGTTGCCAATGGCGGAACGATGATAAATTCTCCCCGCGTTTCACCCAACGGACTCGTTCTTGCGGTTTATTGTCGTGATCCAGAGGGGAACATACTTGAACTTGTTGAGGAAATCCAATGAATATTTACCTTGAAATTGGATGCGGTCGCGGAGAATTTGTTCGAAAATTTCAAAAACTAGGCCTGAAGTGTTTCGCACTGGATTCTTCGCCCAGCACAGGTTCGCATATGTCAAATATTCCACTTAGGTCAGGTCAAAAATCTCATGGATCTTGACTTAACAGATCGAGTTATTGTCGTCACGGGCGCAAGTAAGGGCATCGGCTTAGCAACAGCGGAAGAACTACTAAAGGAAGGCGCGCGAGTTGTTTTATTAGCGCGCGACACAAACCGATTGAACTTCATTTCCGAACGGTTAAAGACTTCTTATGACGCATCAAGGTTTTTCGTAATATCGGTAGATTGTGGCGACGAAACGAGCCTTAAAAACGCATCGATAGATATCGAGCGAGAGTTTGGTCAGGTCTTTAGCGTTATCGCAAACATTGGAGATGGTCAAAGTGTTAAAGACCCAATTCCAGAGATGGATCAATGGACCGCCAATTGGCGGACCAATTTTGAAACCGCATTGGTTACTGCAAGAGTTTTTGTCCCGCTCCTCGCGGCGCAAGAAGGATCATTTGTATTCGTTTCGTCTATTGCGGGAATCGAATCTATCGGCGCACCCACCGACTACTCCACCGCCAAGGCTGCATTAATCGCGTTTGCAAAAAATTTGTCGGTCAAATTGGCGCCAAATGTTCGAGTGAATGTAGTCGCTCCTGGCAACATTCTCGTTCCTGGTGGCGCTTGGGATTCCCGCCTTCAAAATGACCCGGAATCGATTTCAAATATGCTGCGTTTGAACGTGCCTCTTAATCGATTCGGGGACCCGCGCGAGATTGCAGATGCCATTATGTTTCTCTGTTCTCCACGATCTGCGTTCACAACGGGGTCTGTTTTTCGAGTTGATGGTGGACAAACTGTGAGTATCCAATAATGATCAGCAACAGAAACCCTTTTGACTTAACTGGACAAACCATCGCCATAACAGGTGCTGGTGGACTTATGGGTCGTCAATTCGCAATCTCGCTTGCGGAATTTGGTGCAAATCTCGCATTGATTGACGTCAATACCGAGTCCATAGCGAAACTTTCCGAAGATCTTAAACCTCAATTCAACATAAAGATTGCCACTTTTACTGCTGACATAACTAATGAAGAAGAAATTCGATTGATTACCAAGTCTTGCATTGATCAATTTGGCACGATCAACGGTCTCATCAATAATGCAGCTCGAAATCCGAAAGTAGGTTCCTCTGGACTTTCGTCGCTCGGTCGTCTTGAAACTCTGAGTCTTGAAGAGTGGAATGCTGACTTAGCGGTTGGATTAACCGGAGCTTTTTTTATGTTCCAAGCACTTTGGAACAGCAATGTCTGAAAATAGTATGGGGGGAAACATAGTCAATATTTCCTCAGATCTTGGGCTTATTTCGCCTGACCAACGTATCTACGGCACGCCCGGAGTGCCTGCTGAATTGAACGCAGTTAAACCCGTTTCATATTCAGTCATAAAGTCTGGACTGCTTGGACTAACGCGTTATCTTGCAACTTATTGGCCAGGGAGAGTCCGGTGCAATGCGATTTGCCCAGGAGGGATTGAGTTGGACCAAGATCCCGAATTTATTGAAAAATTATCAAGTCGGATTCCAATGGGGCGAATGGCGAAACCGGATGAGTATGGTGCGACAATGGTTTACCTGATGTCGACGGCATCTTCATATTTGAATGGCGCAATAATTCCGATTGACGGTGGTCGAACAGCCTGGTAGTTGTAAAATTAACGGATTCGGCCGTCACTTCAGTCGACGGAGGCGAAAGTGGATCCCGAGTAGCACTGTGGTCAGAACTTTCCCAATAAGCAATATCGAGCGGAAGTTTCCCGACGACGATGTGCCGTGCAACCGTGGCGCCATTGCAACACCAATTTCTTCGACGTGATAACCAGCTCGCCCTGCTACGACCACGGTTTCAAAAGTGTCTCCGAGATAATAAGCGGGCAGATTTAATGCGAGTTCGCCAAGTAGGGGTTGGCGAATCAATCTGAAACCTGATGTTGAATCTGTAATTATATTTTTCGTCGCACGCTGTGCAACTTTTGAAAGCATCTGCATTGCAAACCGTCTCAGCAAGCTTGGATCATGTGTGGTCCTCTCAGAGCCAAATCGGCTTCCGATCATCATGTGAGCGTGGGTTCGATTTGTAGCATCAACTAAATCGCTGAGGTGATTTGGCAGGTGTTGACCGTCTGCATCGCACTGGATGACTGCAGTAAAACCATTCTCAACTGCATAGCGAAAACCGCAGCGCAAGGCACCACCTACACCAGAATTCAGTGGAAGTGAAAGGACATGAGCACCACATTGGTGCGCAACGTATGCGGTTTGGTCAACGCTGCCGTCGTCCACTACAAGAGTCTGAAAACCAAAAGCAGCAACTTGATCTACGACTTGACCAATGGATTCAACCTCATTGAAAGCCGGAATGACTACAAGGACATCACTTACTTGCAGCACGGAAATCTTCTGCTGCTTTTTTCTGCAATGCCAAATCTTCATTTAGTTGTTGCAACTGTTTTTGCATACCAGAAATACTGATCGAAAGCTGAATACAAAGAGCAAGAAGAATAATTATTGCGCTTGCACCAATGAGCGCAAAAGCATCAAGTTGCAACTTTGCGGCAAGTGGTTTTATCATTGGAATTAAGAGACCTGTAAACGCGCTGATGACACAGAGAGTGAGCCAGCCCACCGTGTACCGAAAAGATATTCTTTGGCGCTGAGCGAGATACAAAATTGACACTGTAAATACGAGTGCTACAGCAGCGATTTCAAGGGCTTGGGCTACCTGCTGGCTCATAAGCCAATACTACTTTTTCAAACGAGACACGCGCTCAATGAGTTGAGGTGCGCCAAGTGTGTTGGCCACCGACTCGAAGCGATCGGTTGGGCCACGCCAAAGCCAATCGCGTACATCACCCACCGGCACATCGGTGACGAGGGTCGCGAGTTGTTTAAACAAAGCGGCGTCTTTGCGATTGTCACGCAGTGTCGTCGCAAGCTTTTCGGCACTGCGAACCGTAACGCCATCGGCAATCCATTGATTGTGATCATCGGGGATGTTGTCTATTAACTGATACTTGGCCAGCACGGTTGATGCGCTCTTTGCACCCCAGCCTTGCAAGCCTGGAAAGCCATCGGCGGTATCACCTACTAGCGCGAGGTAATCGATAATTGACGCTGGACCGACACCAAACTTCAGGACCACCGCGGCTTCATCAATCATGATGTTGTTGCGACGGTCAAACTGCACAACACGCTTACCCTGCACGCACTGACCTAGATCTTTGTCGGGCGTGAGGATGAGCACTTTATGCACCGTGCGGTCTTCACACGCCACAGCAGCTGCAGATGCGAGCGCGTCATCGGCCTCATATTTTTCCATTGCCCACACCGTGACGCCCATGGCGCGTAGTGCATCTTCGAGAATGGGAATCTGTTCGAGCAATACTGGCTCCATGCCTTCGCTCGTTTTGTAGCCATCGTACAAATCGTTGCGAAAACTTTCGATCACGTGGTCGGTAGCTACACCAATATGAGTGGCGCCGTCTTGCAGCAACTGAATTGTTGATGTGAGAACACCAATGGTGCCGGCAAACGGTGGTGGATCGGAATGGCGCGTGGCTTGACCAAAATGCTGGCGATACAACTCATACGTGCCGTCTACGAGATGTACTTGCATGGCAAAAACCTACTGGACAAACAATGCGATGACGGCGCCAATGCAGAGAAACGGGCCGAACGCAATACGGGTAGACGCGGATGCGCGGCGAGTAATGAGCATGCCCGCTGCCGCAATGCCGCCGAGGATGAACCCACCGCCAAGACCTATATATACGTTTGATGAACCGAGCCAACCAAGAAACATTGCAAGCACTGGAGCAAGACGTACATCGCCTCCACCGATGCCACCTTTGCTGAAGGCAGCGAGCAATGCAAAGAGTGCAAGCGTGACAACGAAACTTGCGAACATGACGCCAATACGACCGTTGTCGTCATGATTGATCGCCGCGAGTGCAAGCAATGGACCACCGACAATTACTGCCCGAAAAGTGACGCCACGGGGTAGCCGATGAGTTGCGTAGTCGATGATTGATTGTTCAATGCACATTGCAATCATGAGACCGTAGGCAACCATCTCGAGAGAGAATCCGAACTGTCTATACGTGAGTGCACCAAGTAGTGCACCGAGAACTGCAAGTTGGGGTTTGTTCATTGGTTTGCGCAGTGCAAGCACGTCGAGCTTTGCAATTGTTCGCTGAGCCCGCCGGCTGCGACGCATCGCAACAAATGCGCCGACGAGTGCACTAATTATGGTTGCGAGTTCCGAACTCGCCGATGACACAACTATTCCTGAACGAGTTCGATCAGTGTGCCAAAACTTCCCTTTGGGTGAATAAATGCAACAGTGGTGCCGCGGCTACCGGGGCGTGGTGCTTTATCGAGCGGAGTTGCACCCGCCGCGATCATTTGCGCTAACGCATCGGCGCAATTGGCGACACGATAACCAATGTGATGTAAGCCTTCACCACGTTTTTCGAGCGACTTGGCAACAGGGGAATCAGGCCTCGTCGGCGTCAGCAACTGTATGTAGCTTTCGGCAACTTTCAACAATGCTTCTTCCACGCCGTCGGATTCGACCACCTCACGATGATCGACAGTGGCGCCAAATGCACGCTGGTAATAACTGATTGCGGCCTCAATGTCGTGCACTGCAATTGCGACGTGATCAATTTCGGTAAGTATCACTATTTCCTCCGGAAACGATTGATGTTTTCTTCGCCAACTTTGGCGCGCAACGCTGGGTCATCGATGCCCATGCCTTCGCGCGGGGCAAGACACAACACGCCGATCTTGCCTTCGTGCATGTTGTTGTGCACTTGGTATGCCGCTTCACCGGTTTGGTCAAGCGTGAACACTTGTGACATCACAGGATGAATCATGCCCTTTTGAATGAGACGGTTTGCTTCCCATGCCTCGCGATAGTTGGCAAAGTGACTGCCGATGAGTCGCTTCAGTCGCATCCAAAAATGGCGATTGTCAAATTCCATCATGTAGCCACTAGTGGCCGCACATGTTGCAACAATTCCTCCACGCTTGACCACATACATAGACGCTGCAAATGTTGAACGACCGGGGTGCTCAAACACAATGTCTGGATCTTCACCAACGAGCGCAC
>Ga0194055_10004487_pt1 | contig 10425 bp, 3 predicted proteins | sample SepL449m_MetaG_FD_155482 | JGI IMG/M metagenome (GOLD analysis project Ga0194055, IMG submission 155482) | Anoxic zone freshwater microbial communities from boreal shield lake in IISD Experimental Lakes Area, Ontario, Canada - Sep2016-L442-9m | ecosystem: Environmental > Aquatic > Freshwater >... | reverse complement strand
TAATGTTACAAAACGTAATGAATTACGTACTAATCTATCAACTTTATTTAATGATACAACGTTAGATGATGAATTAAAACAAAAACTAAATATTACAGATCAAACTTTACAAGAGTTTAAACCATTGATTTATGGTATTATTAATCAAGAAAGTAAGTTTGGTGTACCAGGAAGTAAAGGAGCTCGTGCAAAATATGTATTAGAAGAGTTAGAACATCATGTAGATCCAAAAGGAGTAGCTGATTTAAGTTATGGTCCAGCATCTATTAAATTATCTTCAATATCACCAGAAATACGTAAACAATTTGATATTAATAAAAGCAATGATTTATACGATCCTAAAAAAATGTATATTGCTGCATTAGATGTTTTAACCAAAAGTAAAAAATATGCTAAATCATATATAACTCCAGAAGCACATCCTAATCTTGTTTCATTAAATCCTAATGAAACTGCTTTGTATTGGTATAATAATCCATATACAATTATTAATACGGATGCTGAACAAGCTAAAAAGAAGGGAATTCCTGATTATAAAATTTCTATGGATCCTGGCACTTACCCTGATAAAGTATTGCAAGCTGCAAAAGAATTAAAACATTACACTGTAAATTCTCAAGAAAATCCTTCAGTACTTCCAACAGCTTCAGTGGTTGCTCCTAAAAAAATAACTCCATCAAAACAAAAATATGGAGGATGGTTAAATCAATATAGTAGAGGAGGAGTAACTTGGTTAAATGAATATCAGAATGGTACAGCTTTTACTATACCTAGTAATCAACCTACTACGCAAGATAGTTTAAATCTTTATAATTCTCAAATGGCTTTAAATAATTTTTATGAAAATGAAGTAGCTAAAGGTAGATATAAAAAAGTGGATATTGATACTCTTACGCCTTCAAGAAAGACAAGACAACTTGTTTTTGATCCATCTTTTGAAAGGTTACCTCTTGAAAATGTAGATCATTATCGTCAGGAAATAAAAGTTAGAAATAACAGAGCACGCGGAGTATATGATGATGCATATAAAAAATATTATGGATTATCTCCCGCACAAGTTAAATCATTAGAAGAAAAAGGTCTTGGAAAAAGTAAGTCTGGAAATCAAAATCAAATATATTATAGAGATTTGATAACTCCTTTGCAAAATTTAGCAGCTCCTTTTGCAATAATAGATTCTCGTATTTTACCAGATAACATTACAAAATATGAGGCTATAGGAGATCTTCCAGGAGGAGATGTATCAGTTTATAATTATGATCCTCTTAGAATAAAACCTTACAGTATGCTTACTCCTGCTGAAAGAAATAAAAAATATCCAAGTTTAAGTAAACCTAAGGTAACTCCACCACAAAGACATCTTATGACACCAAGAGATTGGCAAGATGTTAATACTCATGATTATGGTGTAGAAGAAGATAAAATCATAGCTGCAGATCCAAATAAATATGATATTTATAGAATTGGTGATAAGTTTGAATTAGTTCTTAAAAAACCACAACCTAAAATAGATTTAGAAACACAAAAAAAACAACAGGAGTTAGTAAAAACAGGATTTTTAAAACCTGAACAAGTTGATGGTATATGGGGAAAAGATTCTCAAAAAGCTTGGGATCTTTATCAATCAAAAGCAAATATTTCTCCTGAATGGAAACCTAATCCTAATGATTTAAGAGCTGATGGTACAAAAAAAGGTACAGGATTTTTAGGAGTATTACCACGCCCTGATGGTGGAGTATCCTCTGAAATATCCATAGGAGTTGAATTTGATGGTAAAGAAACTGAAATACCTACAATGGTTCCTACTCTTTCTAAAGAAGAAATAGATTACTTATTAAAAAACCCAACAGATAAAAAAGATTTATTTAATACACCAATGGGTAAAAGTATAATGGATAAAGCAATAAATCATGCTAAGTTAAGAATGAGTAATGGATTAAATCCTTTTTATCAAGAAGGAGAAAAACAACCTACTGCTCAACCAGTTAAAAAAACTGTACCTCCTGAACCAAAATCTACTTTTCTTCCCGGAGCTATTGCAGTACCAGATAAATCTTTAGTTGGCGGTTGGTCAGAAGAAACAAAGAAACAAAAAGGACTAAGAACATTAAAAGAAAAATATATTAATGAAGATGGAGTATTAAAAACAAGACAGACTATTTATGATAGTAAAGGAAATGTTTTAGAAACAAAAGAAGATTTACCTGGAAGTTATAAACATGGGGGTTGGTTAAATACTTATCAGAATGGCAGTACTGTATCTGCAGATGATGCAAAGTATATTAAATTTGTTCAGACTTTACCTGACAATTTAAAAAATAATGATGATAAATTTTATAACTTAAAAGGATATTGGGAATCATTAGGTAAACCTGAAGCATTTGATTATTCTCAACCTAAAGAAGATGATGGATTGTATCATGCATTTAGTAGAAATCCTAAGACAGGAGAAATATTAAAAAAGCCAAATCACCCTACTTTTAGATATGCTTTAGATGAAGATGCTAAAATGGGATACAATGCATATATTAGTCCAGAAGGAACTGTATATACATTTAGTAAAGATGATGTAATCCCTAAAGGATATAAACCTTATGATTACAAAACTAAAGTAGAAGATGATAAAAAAATGTATACTCCTGAAACAGTAACTAATTGGACAGAACCACAATATATAGCTGGTAAAACTTCAGATGGACATTATGGTTATAATAATGGTAATATATATTATAATCCTGATAGTCCTATTGAAAATATAAATAATCCTTGGTGGGTAGAACATGAAAAATATCATCATTATCAAGCACTTAATAATAGAGCACCAAAAGAAAGACGTGAGCAAGATTTAAAAAATCAAGAACAAGAGATGATTAATAAACATAAACTTTTAAAATTAGTACCTAAAAAATTATTAGATAAAGGTATTTTTAAAGGTAAAAATCATATACCAGGAGCAGAAGATCTTATGTATAGTAATCCTAATTCTTTAGAAGGAGAAGCTAGACTTTATGAAAATTATATTAGATCAGGTAACAATAGTATTTTTCCAACCCCTGAAAAAAAGAAAGATGGCGGATGGTTAAGTGCTTATCAAAAGGGAGGTATAGTTAGTGCTGAAGAAGAATACTTGAATTCTCTAGCCTCACCAGAAGTAAATGCAAGACAAGAATATTTAGATTCTTTTAAAGTTGCTGATTTACCTGAAGATACTCCTAATGAAAGATTAGCAGTAAATAAAAATATAGCAACTCAGTTAATGAATATGACTGCTAAAGAAGAAACTCCTAGTATTGTTTATATTAATCAAGCTCCTGTAAAAGAAGTTTCTATAAAAGAAATACCTAAAGAAGCTGTTGATGAAACTCCTGTAAATATGAATAGCAAACAGTTCTCTGTAGAAGATGTAGCTAAGATAGCAAAGAAAGTAGGATTTAATGATAATGACGCTGCTACAATAGCAGCAATAGCAATGAGAGAATCAGGAGGAAATCCATTAGTAGATACAAAACAATCTGGGTTAGATCCAAATATGGATAGAGAATATTCAATAGGATTAACTCAAATAAATTGGAAAGCTCATAAAGATTGGTTAAAGAATATAGGAATTACAAATCCAGATCAATTAAGAGATCCTGAAACAAATTTAAAAGCTGCATTAGCTTTATATAAAAAACAAGGAAGTTTTACTCCTTGGTCAGGTTCTAAACTTATTCAACAATCAGATGTAGATAAAGCTAAAAAAGCATTAGGTATTTTTAAAAACGGAGGATGGTTAAACTCTTACAAATAACATTAAATATTACTACATAAATAACAAGCAATTGCTTTGTAAATTCACTAAAATTAATTAAATTATATTATGATCGACAAATTCCTAAAAATCGCTGGTGTTAACAATATAGATGATTTCTATAAACTACACCCTACTGAAGAACATTTCTTCAAATCTTATCCTAATGCTAAAAAGCAAATGGATAAAAAACTATCTAAAGCTGCCTATGGTGGATATTTTGCTAATGGTGGAATGCCTGATATGCCTACTATGAGATCTGATAATACTAATGTTATAATTAATGGTCCAAATGGCCAACAATTTATTCGTAAATCAGAAGCCCCTCGTAGAATGTATGAACAAGCAATGGCAAATGCAATGGAAAGAGCAGAAGCTGCTAAATTACTGAATGCTCCTAAAGAGTCATTATCAGTAACAAAAGCAAAAGCATATCAAAAAATGCTAAATGATAAATATGGTGCAGGCCTAGTTGTAGATGGTATAATAGGTAAAAATACAAAAAAAGCTATTGAAAAGTTTATTACTTATAGGCAGGAAGCTCCTATAAGAACACCTACAAGATATGCTTCTCAAAAAGATTATGGTATGATGGCAAGACCATCAGAAATGGGAGAATTAGAAGAAGGTACTGATATAACACCTCTACCTACAATCATGAGTAATGATAGAGTAAGAGGTATGAGATTAAATCAACAACAACCATATTCTTATCCAGTAGAACCAGAAACTGATTTAATGCCTTTACCTACAGTAATGGGTAATGAGGGATATGGTAATGGTATGAGAATGGGTCAACCTCAAATGGAAGAAGCTCCAAGACAAAATAGAATATATAGAGGTAGACCAGCCAATCCACAATATGATGAAGAAACTTATAGAAATGGAGGATACTACCAAGATGGGGGTGAGACTGATCAACAGCAACAGATTATGCAAATAATCCAAGCATATGCACAAGTTCTAGGACAAGATCCTCAAGAACTAGTGGCACAGTTACAAAAATTACAACCAGAAGAACAGCAACAAGCTATACAAAGCATGATGCAAGAATTGCAACAAGGTCAATTACAAAAAGGAGAAAATGAACAACAAGAGTTTGCTAGAGGTGGTATGAATATGGGAGTAAGAGAAGCAGCCAGACATATAATGAATAGTAGAAACCGTTCAAGAAAACAAAATGGTGGATATTATCAAATGGGAGGAGAAGCTCAAGAACAACCTCAACAGGAAATGCAAGAGTCTCCACAAATGCAAGGTCAAGAACAAATGATGGGACAAGAGCAACAAGGTGGTGGACAAGAACAAATGATGCAGCAACTTACGCAAATGGTAGCACAAGCTTTACAACAAGGTATGCAACCAGAGCAAATTATGCAAATGTTAGTTAAACAAGGTGTACCTCAAGAAGTAGCTATGCAAGTAATTCAAATGGTAATGCAACAAATGCAAGGTGGTCAAGGTGGTGCTCCTGGACAACAATATCAACCACAAGGTGGTCAATATCAAGGTCCTCAAGGACAACCTCCAATGGCTGCTATGGGTGGTTACTATGCTAATGGTGGACATTATGATAACGGTGGATATTTTAATGAAAGTTATATGCCATTTGATTATTAATTACTAATTTTACATTTATGTACGATATTCCAGATTTTTTAAGAATCCCTGCTGAAATGAAAAATCATTTTGCAAATGGAGGAATGATCAAGAGAGCTGATGGCAGTTACTCAAGGAGAGGTCTATGGGATAATATCAGAGCAAACAAAGGCTCTGGTAAAAGGCCTAGTAAACAAATGCTTCAACAAGAAGCTAGAATTAAAGCTAAAGAGTATGTAGTTGGTGGCCCTATTACATTTTCTGCAGGTGGTGAGAAACACAAAGTATATGAAAAAGAAAGTCCTACAGGGAATGGTAAAGGAGTAGAAGGACATATAATGGTTACTCATCCTACTATGGATAAAGGTAAGTGGGATACTATCGATTTAACAGAAAAGTCAGGGGCCCATACAGTAACTCAAGGAGTAAATGCTACTAAACAATGGCATGAAGAAAATCCTTATATGAAACAAAGAGGTGGAAAACTAAATAATATAAATTTAAATTTACCTGTAATTAGACATCAAGAAATGAATCCATTAAATTTTAATGGTTTTCTTACAAGAAATCAAAATTTATTTATAGGAGGTATTAATCCACGTTATCAAAATAAAGATTTTTCTGTTGGTCCTTATATGATTGGTGTTGGTAATAAATATTTTCAAAAATTTCCTGCTGATATGGGAATGTCAGGAACATATCATGTAAATGATAACTTTGATATTAATATGGGGGTTGGTCAAAATAATGTAAATGCAGGTATAAAATATAGTTTTGCTAATGGAGGTTATACAGTTAAAAGATCTCATGATAGAAAAGGAAAAACTCACGTAGTAATTGGACCTGATGGTACAAAGAAATACTTTGGTGATGCTAACTTAGGACAACATCCTCATGATGCTGCAAGAAAGAAAGCTTTCTATGCAAGACATAAACATAACTTAGATAACAATCCTTACTTTAGAGCATTTGCTAGAAAAACTTGGGAAGATGGTGGTGAAGTACCTGAATATGATTACGGTGGATTCTATGGTAGAAATGACGCTGCTAAAATGCAGAGAATGTTTACACCAAATGCAGATTCTATGAGTCCTAAGTTTCAAACTGGTGGTAAGTACATTGTAAAAGAAGGAGATAATCTTTGGGATGTTTCTCAAAAACAAAACATTGATATAAATAAAATTATTAAATTAAATCCTCAGATAAGTGACCCTAACAAAATTTATCCTGGACAAGAAATAAATTTAGATATAGCTGTTCCTTCTTCAAAACCTTCTTCTAAAGCTGTTTATAAAAAACCTATTGCTGCTCCAAATACTCCATCTTATGGAGGAATGCCTGCTTTATATAATAATGCATCGGATGCAACTGGTGTAGGTAAATTAACTAATTATAAAACTGGTGTATATAATATACAAAAGAGAGAATTTGATAAAGAGCAACAACAAATAGCAGATGAAATGAATAGATTTGGTTTTAGTCGTGATGAAGCAAAATCAAGAGTTGAAACTAGAAACACTGCACTTGCAAATTCAAATAACGAAGTATTGTCTCAAACTAAAGAAAAAACACTCCGAGAAAAAGTAGACAATCCTTTAGAATGGGCTACAGGAAGAAAGAATAATTTTGATGCTTTAGTAGGAATTCCTTCCCAAGTAGTAACAGCAGCAATTTCAACAGCGGGTAATTTATTTCGCCCAAGTACTTATATGGATTTGCCAAGGGCCACTTTAGCTACTGCACAATTACTTAATGGTGAACATTTATCTGGAAAAGAACAGGAAGCATTTTCTAGAGAGGCTCCTAAATTTATGGATTTAGTAACATCATTACCTATATTAGGTGAAGCAGTTCCAGTATTAGGTGAAGCAGTTCCATCATTAAAAACATTAAAAACTTATGGAAAAGCAATAACATCTTTAGATAGAAAGGCTTTAAATAAAGCAGCAAGAGCTGATATTGAAAAATTTATAAATCCATTATATGATATTAAAAAAGATATTAAAGATATTATTAAAACCCCTTCTAATATTTTTACACCAAATTTATTAAATTTAACTCCTGCTGAACTTAAAGAATTACAAGCAGCTTTACCTGAATTACTTACACCTGAAGTATCAGAATCTTTAGAAAAAATAAAACAAATAGCTAGAGCAGCAAAAGATGCTGAAAAAGGAGTTAGTTACGGTCCTAATGATGTAATTCCAGAAATCCATAAAGGAATACCAACAAAGTTAGAAGGTCTTAAAACTATTGTAAATAACATGCATCTTTTTGATGATGAAGTTATTTATAATTTAACGGCAAGTAATAAAAAAGATATTCTTAAAAAGTTAAATACATTAGAAAAAAAATATAACTTACCTGAAACAGTAGTTCCAACAGAAACAGATCCTACTAAAATAATAGATTTAAATAATATTTTTTCAGAAAAAGAAATTATTGCAAATAATAGTGCTCCTATTAACCCTGAAGATGAGTTTTCTAAATTTGCTAATGGAAGATTTGAAAACAACCAAACTACTCCTTTAGCTATATATAATCCTAGAAAACCTGAAACTCATCCAAATCGTGTATTTAGACAAGGGTTTCATAACTTTGAACAATTGCCTTCTGGAAAAAGAGCAATTACAGCAATATCTTTTTCTACTGATTCTAAACCAATGGATTTTAGAGTTGCAACTAGGTTAGTAGATCAAGGAAAAATAAAATCAGTAAGATTTGAAGGAATGAAAATATTAAATAATATGGGGGATGTTGAAGAATCAGGAATAAATTTAATTCATACTTTAAATGATATTAATCAAGAAATAGCAAAATTAAATTTAAGACTTCCTGCATCCAGACAAATACCAAAAGCAAAACTTGGTTATGAAAAAAATTCATATTCAAATAAAATGGATTTAAAAATATTTGCTCCTAATATTTCAGTAGTTAAAATGAAAGATGGGGGATTTATAAATTCTTATGCTTTAGGAACTGATGATGTAAAAGTACCTAAGTTTGCAATTGGTGGTGATAATCCACAAGAAAATCAAGGTAATAATAGTATACAATTTCCAAATTCAAATCTTTGGAGAAATTCTAGTCTATTGTCACAAGGAATGAACTTTGGTAATCAACAACAATCTTCAAATAATAGCACTAAGCAACCAACACTTGCTCCAAATTCATTTGCAAATAATTCACAAGAAACGGATCTAACTCCATTACCTACAATAATGGGTAATGAAAAGTACGCAACAAATAATTCTAGTAATAAAAAAAGACCTGCTGCATATTTTAATCCTAATGCAATGACTACTAATAATGATGAAGCGTATGATCCAGGAACTCCTAGTATAAACACTCCTAAAATGCAAGGAAATGAAATTAATTTACCACAATCTTCTACAATAAATCCTTGGTCAACAAATACTTTTGGAGCTACTAGTCCTATAGCACAACAAACTCCAAATATACAAACAGCAGGACTTAGTAATCAACCTCAATATCAAATAGCTCCTGATGGTGATGTACCTAATACTATAGGAGGTCCTCAAAGTAATACTTCAAGTCCAATAGGAAATGCTAAAAGTAATTTTACTACTTGGGGAGCTGGAAATCAACCTAAGAAAAAACTTCAGATAAGTCAAAATACAATAAATAGAGTACAAAGAGGATCTGAAGCATTAAGTGATTTAGAGTCTAATGTTTTACATATAGCATCTAAAGCAACTCAATTAGATAACGATTCTAATATCAATGCATATAAAAACTATGAAATGGCTCAGAATACTCCTGTTAATACACTAAATCAAATTGGTACATATAAAGGTGTTGAGTATGCAAAGAATGGAGGAATTCTTTCTTCAAGATTAAGAAGAGCTGCAAAAAATAAATCATATAATGAGGGGGATGAATTAGATTTAACAGCACAAGAGATATACGCTTTAGAAAAACAAGGATATAAATTTCAAACATTATAAAATAACAAAACAATGGCTTTTAAATCTTTCGGAACAATGGGATCATCTATGTCAGGACCTGGTGTAACAATTACAGTTAGTGGACCAGATAAAACAGAAATGTTATCTAAACTATTTAATGCTCGTGATGTAATTCACTTAGCACATTTAAAAACAGGATCTTATGCAGCACATATTGCTTTGAATGAAGCATATGATTATCTTTTAGAATTTGCTGATACTTTAACAGAAATGGAACAAGGTAAAGCAGGAACTACATTTGATTTAGTTATTCCTTCAGCTTCATATAAAGAACCTATTTCTTTCTTAAAAGAATTAAATGATTATTTACAACAAGTAAAAGATATGTACTGTGACTCTACAATTAATAAAATTGAAGAATTACAAGGAGATATCAACCAAACTTTATATAAGCTTACAATTTTAAAATAATACTTTATGAAAGTACGAATAATTAAAACTCCTAAGTTTCCTTTTGGAGGGGTATATGATAGATATACTCTTAGTCCTAATGAAGCAATAGGTTCTAATACATATGAAGGTATTGGAAATCTAGCTAAACTTACGGGAGCAATAGCTGGAGATAAAAGTAAAATAGGTCAAGCTGCTAATAGAACATCTGATTTTATATTAGGTGAAAACTATTCAGAACCTAAACCTATTCCTACTCCTGTAAAGAATTCTACATATGAACCATATGTATCAGTAGGTCCAAATCCTAAAACTGCTTCTTCTTGGGGGTCTCCTTATATTAATCCTAATTATAGTACTAAACCTGCTAAACCTGGTACAACTACTACTTCTAGTAGTTGGAATTCTTCTTATACTGCTCCAGCTACTACTTGGAGTAATACTACTACAGTTCCTGGTACAGCTACTACTACTCCTACTTCAACTGCTGCTTCAATGACTCCTTCAACTCCTACTACTCAATATTGGAATCCTAGTAATTGGCAAAATGGAACTAATGCTGCTTCAAGAGCAAATAATCGTATTATTCCATTTGTTAACCAATATGGTGGAGATATTCAACAATTTAAAGATGGAGGTAATTGGATTCAGAATGCT
>Ga0194055_10004485_pt1 | contig 10430 bp, 11 predicted proteins | sample SepL449m_MetaG_FD_155482 | JGI IMG/M metagenome (GOLD analysis project Ga0194055, IMG submission 155482) | Anoxic zone freshwater microbial communities from boreal shield lake in IISD Experimental Lakes Area, Ontario, Canada - Sep2016-L442-9m | ecosystem: Environmental > Aquatic > Freshwater >... | reverse complement strand
GGATCCTCTTGTCGAGCATCACCGAAGCTCGTCGGCCCACCAAGCGCAGTGCCTTTGCGATCAGGTTGTCCTCACCCAACGACAAGTGCTCCGCCCGAGCCGACTCCGCGGCAATGAACGAAAGGTCGTCGCCAGGCTCAGTGATTCGTAAGGTGTCAGCGAGGTCCACCGTGAGCATCTCAGCTTCAAGGTCGTGGTAGCCATCGGGCCGGCGAGGCCCCACTGACAGCGACCACGTGACCTTGGCCGGGGCGGTGACGGTGACGGTGGAGACCATCATCGGGCCGCTGCTGCTAGGCGACCGAACCCTGCCACGTCGATTTCTTCAGGTCGCGCTGTTGGGGCAATTCCCGCAGCCTCAAAGGCCTCGGGGGTCACCACATTGACCAAGGATCGCCGCAGCATCTTTCGTCGCTGGCCGAACGCCATGCGCACGATCGTGAAGATCTCCTCTTCGGTGGCCACCGTGACATCGACGGCTGGTGCCGATCGACGCTCAATGAGCACGAGTCCAGAATCAACCTTGGGCTTGGGGATGAAGACGGTCGGCGGAACCTTGCCGACCACCTTCGAGGTGGCGTGATACGCCACACGAACCGATGCTCCCCCGTAGGCGGGGTTCCCGGGTCCTGCCGCCAATCGCTCGGCCACCTCGAGCTGCACCATCACCAAGATCCGTGTGATCTGCGGCGCCTGCTCTAAGACTCGAAGGACCACTGGTGTGGCCACGTTGTAGGGAAGGTTGGCAACCAGTGACCATGGGCCCGATGCGGGCGGAGCCAGAACATCGAGGTCCACTGCGAGGGCGTCGCCCTCCACGATCTGTGCCGTGTCGAGCTCTGGGCGACCCCGCAGGATCGCTGCGAGGTCAGGGTCGATCTCGAGGGCAGTGACCGCCGCCCCCGACGCAAGCAGGACCTCGGTGAGTGCTCCGAGTCCGGCACCGATCTCGAGAGTAGAGGCTCCCGACTCGATGCCCGAGAGGCGCACGATTCGACTCAGAGTGTTGGCATCAACCACGAAGTTCTGGCCGAGCTTGCGCTTCGGATGCAACCCATGGTCATCGAGCAGAGCCATGGTGGCGGTGCGCGTGAGGCTCACCAGGCGACGGTCACCGTGATAGCCCCCGCCGAGAGCGAAGCGATGGCCGAGAACACTGAGACGTCAAGGTCCAGAATCCTTCCCGGCGTCGATCCCTCACGGTCGGTCACCGTGCAAGTGGCCGACGCACCGGTGGCGACGTTGGTCACCGTGATGGTGGTCCCGAAGGCGATCGAAGGGCTGGCGCATTGGCCGGAGCGCCAGTGATACCAGGTGGCCACTCCTGTGATGCTGTGGGCGGGCGGTGGCCGAGTGGTCGTCGTCGGGGCGACCGTCGTGGGTGGTGAGGTCACCGCCACCACGGGACGGTACGTGGTCGTTGGCGTGACTGGGGCAGCAACAGGGGCCGAGGTAGTCGTGGACACACTCGGGGCCGAGGTGGTGGTCGTGGTGGTCACCTCATGGCTGACGAGCTGCGTTGGCTGCTGCGAGCGGGCGCGACCACCTTGCCCAGCCGTCGGCTGCGCTGCGTGAGTGCCCACGGCACTCACGTTTCGTCGGTCGGTCGGCACCGCATCTGAGGCGGCACTACCGATCAGCACAAGAGGCGCCACCAACATCATGACGAGCGCCGTTGCGGCGATCATGTGCTGTGCAGGCCCGATGCGAGGAGTCCTCAGGGCTCCACCCTTCATTGGGAACAGATCCTCCGGTCAGAGCCTCCACTCCTCCCAGGACCCTCCACGCTAGGGAGGCGACGCCCCCGACGCAAACCCGACGCATTCATCTCATGCCCTCAGAATCGAAAGATCCTCCGAGCATTGGCCGTCGAGGACGCAGCGACCTCCTCGATTGCCACCCCCTTGGCTGCCGCCACCGCCTCGCCCACCAGGGGAACGAGCGCTGGCTCGTTGGGCCGCCCTCGGTGCGGTACTGGGGCCAAGAAGGGGCTATCAGTCTCAACCAGGACGCTGGTGAGAGGAACCTCGGCTGCGGCGTCTCGAATGTCCTGAGCCGTCTTGAACGTGATGATCCCCGAGAACGAAACGCTCAGGCCCATCTCCACACAACGAGCTGCCTCGGCCGGGCCGCCGGTGAAGCAGTGGAGCACCGTCTCAGTCGGCACCCCTTCACTGCCGAGGACATCGAAGAGGTCGTCCCATGCGTCACGGGCATGGATCACGAGCGCCAAATCGTGGGCGTGAGCCAAGGCAATCTGCGCAGCGAATGCAATTCGTTGCTCAGGTTTGGGCGCGTTCTCGTAGAAATAGTCGAGGCCGCACTCCCCCACACCCACTACGTCGGTGGGCGACGCTGAAAGCAGTGGCTCAATCCAGTCGAACTCGCTGGTCGCATCGTGGGGATGAAGGCCCACCACTGCCCGAACAATGGGCAGCCCCGCTCCGAGGGCTCCGGTTCGTGCTGCTGTCGCCAGCGCAACCGCCTGGTTCGAGGTCACCTCGTCGGTTCCGACACACACCACAGCGTCGACCGAGGCCGTGGCCGCCGCCGCAAGGTGCGCGACTGCCTCTGCTTCGGACTCACCCAGCAGGAACTGCTCTTGAAGGTGGCAGTGGGAGTCCACCCACCGCGTCGTCACGACGACGCCTTCCTCCGCGGGAAGAGCGGATCGCCCTTCGTCACTTCCACGCCGCCGGAATAGCCGCCCCATGCGGCTGCCGCTGGAAGGCGCTCATCGAGGGGCGACGACGTCAGGCCGATCCGGCGGAAGATCTCAACGGCCGTCGACGGCATCGCCGGTGCGATCAGAAGAGCGACGATCCTGACCACCTCGAGGGCATCGCCGAGGACATCGTCGACGGACCCTGGCTCGGCCTTCCACGGTTCTGTGCGCTCAAGCTCGGCGTTCGCTGCTCCGATGAGGCGCCACGTGGCCTCGAGTGCCTCGTGGGGGGCGAACCGTTCCCAGGCAGACCCCGCCGCTTCGAGAGCGGCTTCAGCGGGCTCACGCAGTGCACTGGTGGCGGAGGGAGCCGGCCCGATCCCACCGCACTTCGAGCCGACCACGGTGGCCACCCGAGCCACCAGATTGCCGAGGTTATTGGCGAGATCCGAGTTGTACCTCGAGATGAGTCCCTCAATGGAGAACTCGCCGTCAGTCCCGAGTGGGGTGCTGCGCAGCAAGTGGTAGCGAACCGCATCGACGCCAAAATCCTCAGTCAGCGACGCTGGGGTGATCTCGCTCAGTTTCACGGGTGCGTCATCGCCCTTGGCCATTGACTTCGAGAGCTTCTGGCCACCGACGAGCAGCCAGCCGTGGACGAAGATGCTCGACGGGGGCTCGATACCCGCCGCCATGCACATCGCTGGCCACCACACGCAGTGGAACCGGATGATCTCTTTGCCGATGAGGTGGTGCACCGATGGCCACCAGGTGGCGACCTGATCATCGTCGGTGCCGTAGCCGAGGGCAGTGAGGTAATTGATCAGCGCGTCGTACCAGACGTAGAAGACGTGGTCCTCGTCCCAGGGAACCGGGATTCCCCAGTTCAGTGAGGTCCGGGTGATCGACACGTCCTTCAAGCCACCACGGATAAAACTCAGCGCCTCGTTACGCTTCGACGCGGGCTGGATCAGCGTCGGGTTGGCCTGATACCACTCGATGAGGCGATCCTCAAAGGCGCTGAGAGCGAAGAAGTAGTTGTCCTCTTCCATCTCAACGACCTCACGGCCGTGGACCGGACAGCGACCCTCTTCGAGGGCCTCGGGGGTGTAGTAATCCTCGCAGCTGACGCAGTACAGGCCCCGGTAGGTGTCCTTGACGATGTGACCGTTGTCGTAGATCCGCTGCAAGAAGGTTCGCACCGTGTCGTGGTGACGAGGCTCAGTGGTGCGGATGAAGTCGTCATTCGACACGTCGAGTCCCCGCCAGGCCTCCGCAAAGCGAGCTGACGTGCGATCGGTCCACTCCTGTGGGGTGACCCCATGCTCCTCGGCCGACTCAGCGACCTTGGCCCCATGCTCGTCGGTACCCGTCAGAAACAGCGTGTCGTCGCCCACCATGCGATGCCATCGGGCAATGGCATCCGCGTTCACCGTGCAATAGGCGTGCCCCAAGTGGGGGACGTCATTGACGTAGAAGATGGGGGTCGTGATGTAGAAGCGGCCCACGGGTTGAATCGTACCGGGCCGTGCCGACCCCAGCGTCTAGGCCGATGCCAAAGCGATGGCCAGCTCGTAGACCCGGCGTCGAACGACCCCCAGCTCGGCGGCCACCTGGTCGGTGGCGTCACGCTTCGAGCGGCCCTCGGCCAGTGCCTGGTGGAGGCGCTCGATGATGTCCGCATCGCTGATCTCGACGATGGCCGGCGGTGCTGCTCCGCCCAGAACGATGACGACCTCGCCGCGGGCCTCAACCTCGGACCAATGCTGGGCTGCGGCTTCCAGCGATCCCCGCCAGATTTCCTCGTGGAGTTTGGTGAGCTCTCGGGCGATGACCACTCGGCGATCAGCGCCGAGGGCGGTGGCGAACTCGGCCAACGTGGCAGCGAGGCGTCGTGGGGACTCGAAGAGCACCGAGGTTCGCTCCTCTGTCGCCAGCGCCTCCAGTGCGGCCCGGCGATCCTTGCCTCGGCGAGGCAGGAATCCCTCCATGCAGAATCGATCAGTGGGCAGTCCACTGACCACCAGGGCTGCGAGCACAGCCGACGGCCCAGGGATCACCGTCACCGAACCACCGTCGTCAACAACGGCCGCCACCAGAACGGATCCGGGATCAGAGATCCCGGGCATGCCGGCATCGCTGACCAGGACCACGGTGCGCCCTGAGGCGATGGCGCCGACCACCTCGTCGCACCGCACCCGCTCGTTGTGATCGTGGAGTGCCGAAAGGCGACCGGTGGCCGGGATGGACAGGGCGCTGAGGAGTTCTCTGGTTCGCCGTGTGTCCTCGCAGAGAATCATCTCTGCGGCCCGTAGCGCCTCGACGGCCCGCGGGGCGATATCGCCCAGATTCCCAATTGGCGTACCCACGACCACGAGTTCTCCGCTCATTGGACCATCATCGCCGACCTGGCACCTCGACGTTCACCGGTTGGAATTGAGCGTCGGTCCACTGTCGCTTTGGGAGGCCTGCCGTGGAGCGACTAGAGTTTCAAGTCTTATGTCGAAGCGCACTGTCAAAAGAAAGCTCCGGGCCAAGAAGAAGGCCAACCACGGCAAGAAGCCGAACTGCGGCCGAGGCTGATTCTCCGAGGGGATCCTCAGGATCCCTCCTCGTCGAGTACCCCTCGTCTTCATCTCTGAACTGACCCTCGAGACCCAGTCCTCAGGAGTAGTGGGTCTCTCGTCGGGAGAACGACTGCACCTCTGCTTCTCTTGGGTGCATCGCCAGAACAGTTGTTGCCTCGCGGTTCCGAGGCCCCTCAGGAGGCGTTCGGTGGCGTCAGCCTGACCAGACCTCGTCAGCGAGGACTTCAGCGAGCAACGTGGGGCGATCCGAGATGATCCCGTCGACGCCAAGCGCCACCAGTCGGCGCATCGATTCGGCATCGTTGATGGTCCAGACGTGGACCGCTTTGCCCATCTCGTGGGCAGCCGACACAAAGCGCTCATCGACCACCGTGATGTCGCCAAAGGACTCAGGCGGCTGGAAGGCCACCACCGGCAACTCCGGCGGGTCCTCTCCTGCATTCACGGCCCGATAAAACTCCGCCGTCTCGAGGGTCGCCGCCGTGGTGGGCGTTCCGGGGCTCAACGAGCGAAACGTCGCGATCGCCGCGTCGTTAAAGGAGGCGACGATCACGTCCTCGATTCGCCCATGAGCGTTAAGCGTTTCAGCGAGGAGTTCCTCGTAGGGCTCAACCTCAGGGCCGGATCGCTTGATGTCCATGTTGACGATGACCCCAGGGAAGGTCGAGAACACCTCAGCCAAGGTGACGATCCCGAGCGAACGATCCTTCGGTGCCCGACCCCGGAGGAGGTATTCCCCGTCTGGGTGCCCGGGTGCTACGTCAGAACCCTCGATGAAGAAGTGGGCATTGTCGAGCGCTTCGAGTTCAGCCAGCGTCAGGTCACAGATTTCACCGGTGCCGTTCGAGGTCCGGTCCACCGTCTCGTCGTGGTTCACCACCAAGAAGCGATCCTTGGTGGCGTGGACGTCGAGCTCGATGGCGCTCGCCCCAGCGGCCAATGCTCGCTCGATGGCGTACAGCGTGGAGGAGGGGGCCTCGAAGGATCCGCCTTGGTGGGCGAAGTTCAGGATTCGACGCTTGAGCCAGGGGTTCTCGGTCATGGGACCAAGCCTACTGATCGTCCTCAGGCCCTTCGGATTGTGCGTCGCCGAGGACCACAACGTCGGGTGAGGCCAGCATCGCTCGCATAATGCGGGGTTCAACGAAGAAGGCCAGCAGCGGGATAATTCCAGAGATAATCATCAGCACCACCCGGCCACCCGAGGGCCTCATGGCCAGGACCGCCTGAGCCACGGTGACCAGATAGATCATGTAGACGATTCCGTGGACCTGGGCGACGATCATCTCGGCTTCCTTGCCGACGCCAAAGCCATGCCGCACAACGATCATGACGCAGAAGATCAGCAGCATGGTTCCCACCACATAGCTCATCACTTGATAACGGCGCAGCACCGGGGTCATCTCAGCTCCTCTTGTGGTCCTCAGCAGCAAGCTGCTCGAGATGGTCGTTATAGGCCCTCAACGCATCGTCTTCATCTTCGGGGCGTCGCTTCGCCGCCTGAATGGCAGCCCGCTGAGCGTCTTCGAAGGCTTTGCGCTCGGCTCGCTCCGCGGCCGATGCCGGATCGGTGTGAATCAGCGCCCACCAGCCGATGATCCCGGCGATAGCGAAGATGGGCCATTCGATGGCGTAGACGTAGCTCAAAGCGTTGCCATCAAAGGCTCGCGCAGCCTGCCACCATCCTGCCGCCAGACAGCCAGCAACCCAAAGAAGCACCCCAAGGTGGACCAGAAGCGCTCTCGGAGACAGCCATCGGTTTCTCACGTCGACAGCCTAGTGAGCCGAGGAGGCCCCGAGATCGGCTTCAGGACCGCCGGGTAGCGTGGAAGGGTGCTCCGCTCTGCCCCAGAGATGCCAATGCCCATGCCGCACGACATGCCGGTACCACACGACATGGTGATGGCACCCCCACTGGCGTGGAGCGAGGTGCCGTCGGTGGCGTTCTCCCTCGGTATCACCATCAGCCTGGTTGTCGCCGTCATTGCCTATCTCGTCGGCGCCGCCCGCTATCGCAATCTGCACCCCGGGGCGTCATGGTCGAAGCGGCGAACGGTGTCGTTCCTCGGCGGGATCGTTCTCGTCCTCGTCGCCACCGAGTCCTTTATCGGCACTTACGACATGGCCCTCTTCGCCGACCACATGATCCAGCATCTGCTCCTGATCATGGTGGCCGCCGGTCTCTTCGCCATGGGAGCCCCATTCGAATTAGCCACCGAGACACTCCGAGGTGGCCTCGGGGCCTTCGTGAGACGTGCCGCTCGATCCAAGGTTGCCGAAGTCATTGGGCATCCAATCTTCGGCTTCGCGACGTACGCCTTTTTCATTCCCTTCACCCACTTGACAAGCATCTTCAACCTGATGCTCACGCACATGTGGGTGCACCGGGCCGAGCAGGTCGGCTTTCTCATCATTGGCTACCTGTTCTGGCGCCCCGTGGTGGGAATCGAGCCCTCTCGGCACCCCCTGAGTCCCGGCCTTCGCCTCGTGTACCTGGCGCTCGCCGTCCCGATCGACACCTTCACTGGCCTCGCCTTGGTGATGTCGAGCCACGAACCCTTCTCGGCCTATGCCGACATGGGCCGTACCTGGGGACCATCGCTGCTGTCGGACATCAAGACCGGCGGATCCATCATGTGGATCGGTGGTGATCTCCTCATGATGCTGGCCATGATCCCGGTGGTGGTGGGCTGGGTGAGGGACGAAGACGCCAAGACCAAGATCCTCGATGCCCGGCTCGATGCCGAAGCAGCCGCCGAGGCCGCAGCCATTCAGGCGGAGATGATCGGTGCTCTCAACGAGCCGATCGAACCACCAACCACGTGAGCGATGCGGGTCCCGAGGCTGATCCACTCGACGCACTCGATAGCGACCCGGCCTCACCCACTGGCTTGCGAAGGCTGGCATCGCACATCACCCTGAATCGGTGGACCTTCAGTATTGCCTTCGCCACCCTTCTGGTGCTCACCGGTTCGGTCATGTGGTCAGCACACCTCGGGTCCTTTCTCGACGGTCACTCGATTGCCTGGTGGCTCCTCGTAGTCGCTGGAATCGTCAGCGTCGGACAGTACGTGGGCTACGGGATCTCGCTCATGGGAGCCTCGACGAAACCACTCCCAGCGGGACGCACCCTGGAGCTCCAGGTGGCGGAGTCCCTCACCTCGATGGCCACCCCAGAGAGCATCGGGAGCCTGGCGCTCACCATGCGATTCCTCACCAAACAGGGTCTCGGCGCAGCCGAGGCAGCTGCGGTTGACGGGCTCAGCTCATTCCTGACCACCTTCGTGGGTGTCATCCTCGTGCCACTCGGAGCAATCTTCGCGGCTTCCAGTCTCGACGTCGCCGCGTTAAAGAAGGACGTACCGAGTGGCCAGTGGGAGTTGATCGTGGCGGTGGTGGTTCTCGCCGGCTTCATCACGGCCGCAATCAAGTTCCCGAGGCTGCGGCGGCGGATCCACACCTTCGGCGGCACCATCGCCGGTTACCTCCGCCAGATCTTGGCCCACCCGACCCGAGGCCTCACGATCGGTGCCGGCGAGCTGTTGACGGCATCGGCGCAAGTCGCCACCATGGCCTTCGTTCTCGCCGCCCTGGGCGCCCCGATCAACATCGCGGCGATCCTTGTGATCACCCAGATCGCTTCTGCAGCCTCCAACGTGGTGCCGATTCCTGGCGGCCTGGGAGCTCCCGAAGCGATCCTGATAGCCGGCTTGAGTTCAGTGGGGGTCGGCCACACCGAGGCGCTGCTGGCGGCACTGATCTGGCGGTATCTCACCTACTGGTTGCCTCCGATTCCCGGAGCGATCCTGCTCTATGACCTCAGGAAACACCGCCTGATCTAGGAGGGGTCGAGGCAGAACCCGTTCCCTACGATCTCACGGTCAGCGTCACAGTGTCGGAACTCTTGAACGTCATTGCCGTATCTCGCCCCCAGGCGATACCTCAATGCTCAAGAATCCCAGCGGTGATCGCCAGTGCCCTCAGGTCCTCCTGCGGGCGAGCACCAAGGTGGCCGATCACCTCTGCGGCACAGATGCCAGCGAGCTGACCGCTGCGCTCAGGGTCAAGTCCATTGGTCATGCCGTAGAGGAATCCAGCGGCAAAGAGATCTCCGGCGCCGTTGGTGTCGACCACTTTGGCCACCGGGGCGGCGGGGATCTCGAGCCGCCCAGCGGGGGTGACCACCATGCAACCCTTGGCTCCGAGGGTGACGGCTCCGAGGATGCCTGTCTCCTCAAGGGCGTCGAGTGCCTTGGCGAGGGTGCCGGCGTTGAACAGCGCCACAATCTCGTCCTCATTGGCGAAGAGCAGGTCGAGGTCGTTGGTCAGCAGATCGAGGAAGTCTCGACGGTGGCGATCGACACAGAAACTGTCGGAGAGGGTGAGGGCCACGGATCCTTCAGCCTCATGGGTCGTGGCGATGGCCTGGCGCATCGCCTCCTTGGCCGGTGGCAGGTCGAAGAGATAACCCTCGAGGTAGGTGATCTTGGTCCGGGCGAGGAGCGATCCGTCGACGTCACCGGGAGCAAAGGTGTTGGCCACGCCGAGGTGGGTGGCCATGGTCCGCTGCGCATCATCAGTCACAAAGACCAGGCAACGACCGGTGCCGCCATCGGCGTCAGGCACGATGGCTGCTTCGAATTCGACACCAGACGCCGTGATGTCATGGGTGAAGACCTCGCCCATCATGTCGGCCGCCACCTTGCCGATGAACCCGGCAGCGCCTCCGAGGGCGGCCACACCGGCCACCGTATTGGCCGCTGAGCCGCCAGAGACCTCAATGCTGGATCCCATCGAGGCGTACATGGCGATTGCCTGCTCGAGATCAATCAGTTCCATCGAGCCCTTCACGAGGCCGAGGCGCTCGAGCAGCGACTCATCGGCGCGAGCGATCACGTCAACGAGAGGCGACCCGATCCCGACGACGTCTAGGAGGGCCTCTCCAGGCTTCTCGATGAGGGTGATGGGGACAGCGGTCTCAGGCACGGCATCAGGCTAGAGGGTTCCCCCGGTAGCCTCGGCACATGCCTGAGACATCCTCGAACCCGTACCGCCTGAGCGACGACATCCTCCCCCGCTCCTACCGGCTCTTCCTCGAGCCCGACCTTGATGCCGCAGTGTTCGCCGGCCACGTTGAAATCGACCTCGAGGTGATCGCCGAGAGCAGTGCCGTCATC
>Ga0194055_10004484_pt1 | contig 10430 bp, 8 predicted proteins | sample SepL449m_MetaG_FD_155482 | JGI IMG/M metagenome (GOLD analysis project Ga0194055, IMG submission 155482) | Anoxic zone freshwater microbial communities from boreal shield lake in IISD Experimental Lakes Area, Ontario, Canada - Sep2016-L442-9m | ecosystem: Environmental > Aquatic > Freshwater >... | reverse complement strand
CGAACCGGCACCACCACATTGTTTGTTACTCATGATCAAGACGAAGCGCTCACTATTTCTGATCGTGTGTGCGTAATGAGCAATGGCGTGATTCAACAAGTAGGCACGCCACAAGAGGTATATGACAACCCGAGCACGGCTTTTGTTGCAACCTTTATCGGTGAGACGAATGCGGTGGTGATTGGTGGCCACGCAGTTTTGGTGCGGCCCGAGCACACACGTGTCGTCAGTGACGCAGAACCAAATTCCTTTCGCGGGATTGTGCAGAGCTTTTCTTTTGCTGGCCCACTGAAGACTGTGGTGGTTCGGATGTCAGTTGACGAAAGCCTTGTCCGTGCAACGATGACGAACACTGTTGGTTCTGACTGGACCATTGGCCAAGAAATTGGGGTCATCTTCGACCACGTTCTTCGCCCCGCCGACTAGTCGCGAAGTGTGTCTACAAAATGTAGACTTCTGGCATGGCCAAGAAAACTGTTCAAGAAACTCCAAAAACAACGACCATTCGTGTCGACGCCGGCACACATAAACGGATAGTGAAGCTTTCAGAACAAACAGGTCGGTCCATCGTGGACCTAATTCGGTCGGGCGTCGACGCATTAGAACGTAAACAATTCATGGACGACCTCGGTCGCTACTACGCGGAGTTGCGAAAAGACCCTGAACGCTTAGAACGCGAGACTCGCGAAGACATGGAATGGCAATTAGGCGCATTCAATTCAGAAGGTAACGATGAGTCCGAAGACTGGTGAAATTTGGTGGGTAGATTTCGGCGACAAACAACCACGCCGTGTTGCGAAACGTAGACCCGCAATTGTCATGGCACCTTTTGAAACAGAAGACTGGGAATATCAGAATTTCATAATGGTGCCATTAACCAAGAGTGATCGCCATAAACCATCTGATGTCGCGATTGACCCAAACACCGAAAACGGTTTGCCTTCCAGATGTTTCGCACAATGCGAGCTGATGGGTTCAATGCCTTCAATAACGCTTATTGAAAAAATTGGTGTCATCGACCCCGATAATTGGCAACGCATCCGATGGATAATGCGCAGCTTCCTCGGGTTTGACTAGTCGCGGTTGGTGACTTGGCCGTGCATGACGAGGCCGTAGTCGGGCATGGTGATGATGCGTAAAGCAGCGCCGGCCAATACTTGGTCGCGGACATCTTCAAGGGCGTCGTCTGGCTTGTAACGATTATTGATGGTGCCCATGTCGGCTTCGACGATGCCGTCTGCGCCGACGGTGCGAAACACGTCGATGAGCATTGCTATTTCAATGCCGTAACCGGTGACGAAACTTAAGGAACGTGCGAGGTTTCCTTCAATAGCTACCTGGCCACTGAGTGGTTGTGAGAGATACGTCAGTTGAGGAGCTGCACGACGCAGTAGTGGCCGGCCGACAAGTTCGGTCACGCGGCCGGCGGGAATGTCGCGTGGTTCGCCGTGTTCATCAACACGAACAAAGCCACCTTTGATGAATGAGACATTGGGTTCGCCGATGTGTTGCGCGAGTGCAGTGATGTGATCAATACAAATGTTGCCAAGGTCGGCATCGAGAAAGACATACCAGTCAGCAGGGATGGCGTGGACGCCGCGAAAGAGCGAATCGCCTTTACCTAAGACAGGGCCAAGTTCTGGTTGCAAGCTGGGAATGTGAAGAGAACGAATGCCGTATTGCAATGCTTGTTCTGCAGTGCCGTCGGTAGAGCCGCCGTCGAGAACGGTGGCAGAAGTGACAACGCCAGCGTCGAGGGCTTCGCGCATGACAAGGGCGGTGCGCGCCATGACCTGTGCCTCATTGAAGGCAGGCACGAGAAGTGCAATGGACGTCACGAAGTGGTGACGTGTGCGACAAGTGAGTCGATAGGACCGCGTGGGTAGACGCCGTATTGCGGCAAACGATCGCGCCAGTTAGATGGGCAATGCTCGCTTGCAACTTCGGCCAATGGTTCAAGAACAAAGCGACGCTCTGAGAAACGTGGGTGCGGAATGGTGAGTTCTTCGCTGTGGATGGCGTAGTCGTCGTAAAAGAGAATGTCGAGGTCAAGGGTGCGAGGGCCCCAACGTTCAACACGTATACGGTGAGCGTCGGCTTCGATTTGTAGCAAACGACGAAGTAGTGCGAATGGGTCAAGGTCTGTATCGACAATGGCAACCATATTTAGGTAGGCGCCTTGGTTGTCAGGTCCGCCTACCGGGTCTGTTTCGAACACTTGTGATTGCGCGATGACGTTTGGAAGGCTCTCGAGACCGAAACGCAAGTAGGCAACGCGGTCGCCAAGGTTGGAACCGAGCGCAACGATGGCACGGTGGCGAGCAGGGACACGCATGTCGACACGGGTACGCACAATGCGCACAGCTGATGACACGAGGTCTTCAGGAATTGGTGGGCGAAGTTTGGTGAGAGTGACGTTTGCGACTTCCACGTGGTCAAAATGCAAAACACGATCTGCGATGCGAGCAGCAAGACGCTCGAGTAACACGTCTGTTGATTCGCGCACTACTTCGGCGATGGCCTGAGAGATAGCGCCGTAGTTGGCAGTGTCATCAAGATTGTCGGTGATGCCAGCTTCTGACAGATCAACTTCAAGGTCAACGTCTACCTGGAGAGGCTGAAGACCTTCGCGCTCGTGCGGCAGCACACCAACAAGAGCCATGAGCCGGAGCCCATTGATATAGATATGGTCGCGTGCCATGACTCTCTGTCTATCTGCATGACCCCCCTATTCACTACGCTCGTTTCATGGTTGAAAAGGTCTCATACGACGAGTTCTCGATGTTTCATGAAAATGCATCGGAATATGGCATTGCATATGCGGGTCCCCCAGTAGTTTCCCGAGAATTCATTTCTGTTGATGGCACTCGGAAGCTGTCAGCGTTGAAGTGGGGCACGGGTTCACCGCGCCTTGTGTTCTTGCATGGTGGCGCACAGAATGCCCATACATGGGACACTGTTGCGTTGGCTCTTGACGTGCCATTGTTGTGCATTGACTTGCCGGGTCATGGCCATTCTGATTCTGCTGGTGGTTTTAGTAGCGACGCGTTGCCGATGCAACAGAACGCTGCAGATATTGCCACTGTGATTCGTGCGTTGGCGCCTGATGCGTTGGCCGTTGTTGGAATGTCATTGGGTGGTCTTACAACGTTGGCGTTAACACGCGACCATGGCGACTTGGTGCGCAAGATGGTGCTGGTAGATATCACGCCAGGTGTGAACCAGGAAAAGACAAAGCAGATCACTGACTTTGTGAATGGTCCAGCAACGTTTCCGTCGTTTGAAGACTTATTGAAGCGCACGATTGAGTTCAACCCGACTCGCACAGTGGAAAGTTTGCGCCGTGGCATTTTGCATAACGCATTGCAAGAAGACGATGGTTCGTGGGTGTGGCGTTACCGTCGTGCTGATGCACCACCACTGCCAGAGATGAAAGCAGCTGTTGAAGATGGCGACAAGCGTCCGTCCACTGCGCCGTTGTGGGATGTGGTGTCTGGTTATGGAAAGCCGTTGATGTTTGTTCGCGGAATGCGTAAGCAATCAGTAGTGTCCGACGAAGATGAAGCAGAGTTGGTGAAACGTGCGCCTCATGCGCGGGTTGAACATGTTTTGGAAGCCGGCCACAGTGTGCAGGGCGATACGCCGTTGGAATTGGCTGCGTTGATTCGAGACTTCGCCGGGCTGTAGAGCTTTAGTTGCTCGTTGCTTATTTGGCGGCGAGGAAGCTTATTGCCGCAACTGTGGTGGCATTGTCATAGCCAACTACTAAGTGCCTGTTGGCATACACCGACGCATAGGTCCACTTCAACCGCTGAGCCATAGTGCGTGGAACATACGGTGCGGTCACCTGATCGCCGCGCGCAATGTTGACAAGCACTCGTGCACCCTTTGCCATCACCGCAGGTTTTAGTGCACCGAGAGGTCGTGCTGATTCTGCAATCTGTGCACAAAAGGCATACAGCGCTGCTTCAGAGCCGATGGTGAATTTGTGTGGCTTCACTGCAGCGTTTGCTGCAGCAATTCTTTTGGCATCAGCGCGTGAGACATCGGCGCAACGGCCATATGCATTCACCATTGTTGGCGCGGTGCCGGCAAAACCAAGAAGAGGCTGTGAGTTGCCATTACTTGCAGTTGTGATTGACCCGAATAGCTCTTGCGCATTGCCCGTAACAATCGTGCGCACAGCGGCGCGAGCAACAGCCTCGAATGTAACGCCGGGGTCAACGCGTGCAAGGCGAATATTGGTCTTCAATAAGTCGAGCTCTTTGGCCACGTTGGCATTCATGGTGCACGAGAGATGCGATGCACACCACCGCATTGCTGTTTCAACACCCAATTTCGTTGCTGCAATGTGCTGTAGAGATTGCTTGACCATTGAGGTTGATGGGTCGACAGGTGAATCGAGAACTGCTGCTTGAACAATTGATGGGTTCTGCATAATCAATGCAGTTGCCGCTGTAGCGCCACTACCCCATCCGATAATGGACACCTTCTTTACGTGCAATGCCGAGCGCACGGCTTCCAGATCATCTGCCATGTCGAGCGTGCCGATTTCGGTTTCACTACCCACCGGCATGACGGCATCTTGTGTTCCGCGTGGTGCTACCGAGATGACATTGAACTGTGTAATGGCCGTACCGAATGTGACCACAGCTTTTTCTGTCATAGTGCGGGCATCACTGCCATAGTCACGATCGGGCAGTAATAATAATGTGCGGGGCGATGAACCAGTAATTGCCTTGCGGCGATACATCGATATGGAAACTCGTCCGCTGCTGTCTAGACCTTTATGAACGGGAACTGAGATTTTGCCGCATTCAATTGGCCCACACGGAAGCCACACGATGTCGTCTGTTATTCCTTCCACTGCCTTTACAGGTGTTGTGGGAAGTATCGCTACTGAAAGTGCTGCAGTACAGAGAAGTGCAAAAGCTGACCGACGGAGATTCATCGGTTAACGCTTCGATGCAGTGCGGACCGACAATGACACGGATGCTGACGAAACAAATGCACCGGCAATAGAAATCACTGCGGTGAAGCTTTGCTTCTTTACTGCTGAAACAGGAACTAGGAAGATCGACTTCACGCCTTTCCCGACTAGTTTTCCGTTACGGTAAAGCGAAACTTTTGATCCCTTTGGCGCGTTGACCGACACACGCAATTGCTTGCCGACGCGAGTGATCTTGCCAATCGACACATTCGTCATTGCGCTTGCACTGATGCGAGGCGTAGTGGCCTGAGGTGCTGAGGCCTGAGGAGCAGAAGCCACTGACATACCCTGGCTTGACGTTGGTGGCGTCACCACAGCTTCAATTGGTGCTTCACTGCGAGATGGCGTTACAGGCTTGACAGTTGCATCAACTGGGCGCGATGCCACATCATCTTTTGCTTTTGGCGCCAATGTCACTGTTGGTTGTTGTGGAATGCCTGGATCTTCTTCATATTCAACAATTGATGAATCATCTGCAGTGATGTCTGCAACAACTGCAGCTCCTTCAACTTCTGCAGACAGCGAGAATGAGTTAGCTGATGCTGGCTGTTGGTAGAGCAAGGCATTGGTGGTGCCGGCGGGAAGACCAGTCAGTGTTGCACTAGTAGTAGCAGTGGCAATCAACTGTGCTGCGACTTGGGCGGGTGTCATGCTTGGCGAGTTGCCCAACATATTGGCAACTACTCCTGCAACATGCGGAGATGCCATGGAGGTTCCCGACTTGATTGCAGTAGCTGTTGGGCTGCCAATTGCAGCAGAAACAATTTGCACACCTGGCGCAAGAATGTCAACACAAGAACCGCTGTTAGAGAATTCGCCGTAGTAGTCGTTAAACGTAATTGCGCCGACAGTGATCGCAGTTGGCTCACTTGATGGTGAATAGTCACAAGCATTGGCATACCAGTTACCAGCTGCGACAACAAAGGTCACTCCATCTGCAACGCCTCGTGCAACAGCATCATTAATAGCAGGGTCAATACCACTCATGCTGCCCAGACTCATATTTGCAACAGCCGGTGTGCCAGCGACGTGATTCTGAATGATCCAATCAATTCCCGACACGATCTCTGCGGTGGAACCAGCACCTGTACAGCTCAGAACACGCACTGGAACAATTGTTGCTTGCGTTGCAAACCCGTATGTACTTCCGGCAACAGTTCCGGCGACGTGCGTACCGTGACCATGACAATCGTTCGTGCCATTGCCATCGTCTATTGCTGTGTATCCGCCAACAACTCTGTTGCCGAATTCAGCACTAGCGGCGTACACACCAGTGTCGATTATGTAGGCAGTCACGCCGGCACCAGTACCGCCGCGAGTTATTTGATTATCAAGAGGCAATGAGCGTTGATCAGTGCGGTCAAGACCCCACGATGCCGCAGTCATCGTTACAGAACCACTGAGTGCTGGAATCACAGCAGCACTTCGCTCTGACGCGACACTGGTGCCAACGGCATTGCGCGCCGTAACCGTGAATGTGTACGACACGGCATTTGTCAGTTCAGTAACAACACATGCATTGGTTGATGTGGTGCAGGTGAAACCACCAGGTGCAGAAGTTGCCGTATACGACGTAATAGCCGACCCGCCACTACTTGCAGGAGTAACCCAACGCACTGCCACTCGCGTGTCGCCAGGTGTAGTAGTGACTGACAATGGAGCAGATGGCACTGTTGCTGCTGAACGAGGAGTAACTGTGACAGTGGCAGACGCAGGGCTCGAGCCAAATGCGTTCACTGCTTTCACGCGCAGAGACACTGGAACATCAGGGGTCATGTTGGTGAGAGTCATTGTTACCGCTGCTGAGAGTCCGTCGTTCCATGTTGACCATGCGTTCGATGTATCGGTGCGATATTCAACGATGTAGTCCGTGACAGGTGCAGCCTTAGCTACTACTGCTGACCACGCAAGCGTGATGGACGTAGTGCTCACAGTGGCACGAAGAGACGACGGTGGGTTCGGAGACCCAACGGCACGTATTTGCAATGAGATTGTTGAAGACGGGGCACTATTGCCAACAGCATTGGTTGCAGTGACTCGGAATTGGTATTGCACGCCAACAGCAAGACCAGCGACACGAGCGTTACGACTATTGACATCAGTAACAGCAACACTTGACCACGTTGCACCAGAGTTAGTTGACATCCATGTGGTGTACGTCGTGATGGCAGATCCACCAGTGGTTAAGGGGCGCACCCACGACAAATACGCAGTTGTGCCGGCTAAGAAGCCGTCAAAGAAGCGTGGCTCCGATGACACTGTTGCCGCAATTGGTGTTGCCCCGACTTCAGAAGAGGCTTGGCTTGTCCCCACCGAGTTAACGGCGTAGACGCGGAACTTATGAAGCACTCCCCCAACAAGGTTTGTGTACGACATTGAACGACGATCAACTGAGATGAGATCTGAACGAGTCCATGTTGTGCCGCCATCAGCGGAATACTCAGTGCGATAACCAGTGACGCGACTTCCGCCATCTGATAACGGAGTTGCCCAGTACAGCGTTGCGCCATTAAACGAGGCATACACCGCCAATGAACGTGGTGCAGTCGGCGGGTCAAGAGGTGTTGGTGTGAGAACCACTGTGTTACTTGCAGGGCTCGTACCTGTTGCATTCACCGCTTTCACACGAAATGTGTAGGCCGTGTTCGCAGTAAGCCCGGTGATTGTTGAAGTTAAGGCTGTAGAGACGCCATCGTTCACTGTTGACCATGTGGAACCAGCATTGATCGAAGACTCGATGATGTAATCAGTAATTGAGGCACCTGCGAGCGTAGAAGGCTCTTGCCACGACAAAGTGACAGATTGACGACCAACAATGCCGGTGAGATTCAGCGGCGCAGTCAATGTCGGTGGCGCAACTGGAGTTGCAAGGACTGGCGATGCAGCGACACCCGTACCAATTGCGTTTACTGCCGAGACTCGGAATGAATATTGCGTTCCGTTTGTGAGGCCAATCACTGTGGCAGCACGAGTAGTAGATGCTGTGTGCACAAAGACTGTCCATGTTGAGCTGGTGCTCACTGCGTATTCAACTTTGTAATCAGTGATTGCTGATCCGCCATCAGATGCAGGAAGTGACCAAGCGAGGGCAACTGTTTGTGATGATGGTGTCGCAGTAAGCGAAAGCGGTACTGAAGGAGCTGTGGCAGGCACTACGGCAAACGACGCGGAATATGCCAACTTGTTTGGTGAACCAACGCCAGCACTTGTCACCACATCACGTGTTGATGCATCTGTGATTGCTGTGGTTACTGCCGCAGGCGTTGCCGATGTGTGGTTTTCCAAATACACCGCCGCGATACCGGTGACAAATGGCGAAGCCATCGATGTTCCAGACATGGAGGCAGATGCAGTGGTTGAGCCTTTATATGCAGATGAGATGCTTGAACCAGGAGCAAAGATATCAACACATGTTCCGTAGTTTGAATACGAAGCGCGGGAATCATCTGATGCAGTTGCACCAACCGTTATTGCAGATGGCGCACTTGCGGGCGAATAGTTGCACGCATCGAGATTGTCGTTACCTGCTGCAACTACAACTGTGATGCCGTCGGCCACTGTGCTGGCTACTGCAGCATTCAATGAGGCACTGATTGTGGCGCCAACGCTGAGGTTTGCGACGGCTGGAACACCCGCGAGGTGGTTTGTGATTGCCCAGTTCAAACCAGAGATCAGACCTGACACGGTTCCTGAACCGGCGCAATCAAGAACTCGGACAGGAACAAGAGATGCTGACTTCGCAACGCCGAATTTTGTACCGGCAATAATTCCGGAAACATGAGTGCCGTGACCATTGCAGTCTTCAACGCCATTGCCATCAGAGATAACTGTGAAGCCAGATTTAATGCGGCCCGTAAAATCAGTATGAGTGCTATTGATACCACTGTCGATGACATATGCAGTCACCCCAACACCGCTAGTGGTGTATGTATATTTCTGGTTCAACGGAAGTACGCGTTGATCAATGCGGTCAAGTCCCCACCCCGGTGTTGGTTGATCTGTTGAAGCCATCACAATTCGGTCAGGTTCAAGACCGACAACATTCGGATTCGATTGCAGAGCTGCAACCTCTGAAGTTGTGAGATTTGCGACAAAGCCATTGATTGCATTTGAGAAAGTGGTGATCGGGCCAGATGTCAACGATGCGGCGGCAACAGCACTTGCAGTGTTGCTAGCAAACTGCACGATGTATCGGCCTGGGACAATGTCGCCCACTTGTGCATTAGACGGCACCGATAAGCCAGTGACAATGTCTGCAGTGGTGTCATCAACTTGGAACACATTGTTTGGCTGCACGATTCGCACTGCCGGATCAATCGATGTCTTGATTGCTTGAGCCTGCGTGAGAGTACGTACTGCAACACTTCCGTCACGTTCCACAATGACGTACTCAGTGGTGCTGGAAGCAGAGGCCGAAAGTGGTGTGATGGCGACGCCTGACGTGACAACTGCCCCTACACAGAAGGCTCGAAACAGGCGCGTGATTGTCACCTTGTAATTGTAGGGCAGGAAGGAATCAGACCTGATTCGGCACTTCCTGAAATGTGGGTTAACGGGCGAATATGGCCACGAGAATGGGCGTCACTATTAGTCCTGGGAGAAGGGACCCCAACTTGATTTTCTTGATTTCCAGCAGGTTGAGGCCAATAGCCAGAACCGTGAAGCCGCCGGCGGCGAATAGTTCGGTTCTCATGCGGTCATCAAGAAGCGTGTCAATACCAGTTCCGCAGAGCGTCAGCAGTCCCTGAACGATGAAAACTCCGATAGCGCTGAACGCTGCGCCAATGCCATAGATGGACACAAAGATGATCGACATGAAGCCGTCAAGAGTTCCTTTGATGATGTACAGCTGCGGTGTGCGACCACTTGCATCTTCAATTGCACCGAGAATTGTCATTGGGCCAATGCAAAACAACAGTGTTGCAGTAACAAATCCTTCAACAAACGTGCTGGACTGATCTGACTTTTTGGCAAAGCGCTTCTTGAGTCGCTCCCCGATTCCTTCAAGGCGTTCTTCGATGTGCAGTAGTTCGCCGATGACCGCGCCAATGACCATGCCAACAAGTGGGAACACCAAGTTGTGCGTATCCATGGCGTTGCTGATGCCCATGATGACTGTTGCAAGACCGATGACTTGCACCACGATTGTGCGAATGGACTCACGAATGCGATGTCCGATGAAGTAACCGACCGAACTTCCCACAATCACCGTGGAGGTATTGATAAGAGTTCCTAAGCCGCGCACAAGTTCTTACGCTACCGACACGGAATCTATGTGCCGTGGTTATCGTGGTTGGGTGCCAATTGTGCAATTATCTGCGGGTTCAACCGTCGTTTCTATCGATACTTCAGCGGGTGGACGCGTGTCGTCTTTGATTATGGATGGCACCGAGTTATTAGTGACTACAGCCGACGACACATTGGGCTGGGGCCTGTACCC
>Ga0194055_10004483_pt1 | contig 10437 bp, 4 predicted proteins | sample SepL449m_MetaG_FD_155482 | JGI IMG/M metagenome (GOLD analysis project Ga0194055, IMG submission 155482) | Anoxic zone freshwater microbial communities from boreal shield lake in IISD Experimental Lakes Area, Ontario, Canada - Sep2016-L442-9m | ecosystem: Environmental > Aquatic > Freshwater >... | reverse complement strand
GGCAAAATTGTTGTTAGCACATTATTGACCAAGGATGGTCTAGTTGAAACAAAGATTCAAGATTTTGGAGTAGGTATTTCGTCGAATGTTTTACCAAAACTATTTGAGAAATTTTACCGCAACCATCGCACACAAACTTCGGTCGGCGGTACAGGACTGGGACTATATCTTAGCAAAGCAATAGTTAACGCTCACGGCGGCAACGTCTGGGTAGACTCCAAAGAAGGTCAGGGATCGACATTTGGCTTCACAGTACTGCCGTATGTTATGGTTGCAAATAAATTAAAGCCCGGCAATAATGGCATAACCCGTAATGCACATGGGTGGATCAAGAATCACTCACTTTATAGGCGATAGACAACTTATGAATGAACGCTTTAATCTGCTAAAATGCCTCTAATGGATAATGCTATAACCAACCCCAAAACTGTACGCAAAGTTCTCTGCGTTGAAGACGAATTCTTTATAAGCGAGCTATACTCGCGCGCACTAACAAGAGGTGGATACCAAGTTGAAGTCGTGACAGATGGACTAAAGGGACTAGCTATGGCTATGACCAACGACTACGACATAATCTTGCTCGATATTATGGTGCCGAACATGACTGGCATAGACATACTCAGACATCTTAGAGAAGAAAAGGCCGACTTGCGGGCGAAAATTATTATCACGACGAATTTAGACCAAGGTAAAGAGAACCGCACAGATATAGAGAAACACGCTGACGGATACATAATCAAAGCCGAGATCACTCCAAGGCAACTTGTTGAGTTTTTAGATACCATCAAATAAAGCAGCTCAGATTATAAATCATAAAATCTAGCCCTTATCTTAGCGGGAACAATAACATGGATGTTGTGATAAAAACTTTTCCATTGAAGTATTGGCGTAATGGAGTATAAATAGATCTAACCTAAGAGGAGAATCAGAATGAACTACATTTCTAAAATCCTTATTAAACTCTTAAAGAGCAGGCTCATACTGCTCAGGCAGGCATTGACACTGAACCGCGTTCGCGCGGTTTTTTTGTGCCTTATTCTAATCACATCATTTAGCTTAACTAGTTTTGTGCCATGGTATACCGCTAGAGCATTAGCTGCCCCTAAAAAATCAAACTCTCTTAATGTAGAAAACCAAAAAGGCAAGGAAAAGCCTGAAGGCATAAAGGGCAAAAGCTTAGATCCAAAACAAGAATTACATGGTCCTGGGATAAACGAGCCTAAAAAAAACGGCTTTGAACAAAAAGAACTAGTCGATAAGCGCGAACGATATAAAGAAGTAATCCAAAACACCGACGGCAGTCTGACGGAAAAAAATTATATTAGTTCGAAGTTTTATCAGAAAAACGGCAAGTGGGAGACTATAAACAGCACGCTTGTCGAAGATACGAACGCTGCGAATTCTCAAGGAATTGGAAAGTTGTTAGGTTTTATAGGATCAGCTTTTAAGGGCGTAACTAGTTATAAAGTTGCAGCTAACGACTGGCAGGCAAAACTGTCTTCGAGCAATGACAGTGTTGGCATGGCTAGGATTGAGCTTGGTAAAGACACTCTTATTTATTCACCTATCGACGCAAAAGATGTTGACCCAGTACTTACAACCGACAGTCAAGGTAAGCAAACAGTCCACTATTACGACATATGGCCAGGCGTAAATCTGGACTACATTGTAAATTCAGAATCTTTAAAGTTGAACATCGAACTAAAGGACAAAAATGCCACAAATAATATTGCCTTTAAAGTTAGCGGCGGCACGTTAACTCCCGACAAGGACAACCCCGGCGCCTTCAAAGTTGACGGCTCGCTTGGCGGAAAGTTCAACGTTACACCCATTAACCTTATTCTAAATAAGCATGGGCTAGTCACCGAACCAGGCGTTTATCACCAAGAATATAAAGATGGCGTACTAAGGACATGGGTAAACAAAGATTTCTTACAGCATCTTTCTGCAGAGTCTTTTCCGGCAGTTATTGACCCGACTACATCTCCAGCGCAGTTCTCTGGCACTAGAGCAGGCGGCAATTATATGTCCTTCAAAAGTGATGGATACGTATGTAACTCATCCATTTGTAACATATATTCGGGGTCATTACTTGACTCCAGTAATATCTGGCGAGCGTGGCGCGGAGCCTTTTCCGTCCCATACAGTTTCTTGGCAGGGCAGGATCTCGTATACGCCAACCTACACTTAACTCAATTAACAAACACGACATTCTGGACAGGCAATTATGCCGCTCACCAATTTGCCGCATTTTGGGCTCCTTGCCTCGATAGCTTTAACTGCATATCAGCGCCAACGAGTCCCGGTTTTTCTGGTGTTAGCACCTCGGGTGACATTAATGTAACCGAGATTTATCGTCAGAAGGTTGCGCTTGGTGATTACGGCGCTTGGCTAATGATGGTTGGCGAAGAGTGTGGTTGCGACACCTATAAAAATTTTGACCCTGAGGGCACCTACGTATCATTTACTTATAGCCCAAAAGCACCAATGACTTCACCTGTTTTGCCGGCAGACAATCAAACTATAGTTACCGACCAACCGACACTACAAATCAACCCTGTTAGCAGCGTATCGGGTGATCAAATTAAATACTACTACAGACTAAGTACAAGTCCTGATGCCGAGACAGGAGCGATAATTAACTCGGGCGACGTGACAGATACTCAATGGACAATACCGGAGGGCGTACTTCAAGACGGTACGACATATTACTGGCATGCGTATACGTCAAATTGGGTTAATGGCCAACTATACAGTTATACATCGCCAAACTGGGTCAGGTCGTTCAAGGTTAACTTACGTACTGGCAAAGACAATACTCAGAGTTATGATAGCGCCGGTCCGGTTTCTGTCGGACTAGCGACTGGTAATGTGTCTACTAGCGCCAGCTCACACTCCATGCGGGCACTCGGCGGAAACATCGGAATTGGCCTAGACTACAATAGCCCCAAGAAAACTAAGCCAGGGCTAGTTGGATCATACTATAACAACAACAATCTGAGTGGTTCACCCGCTTTAACAAGGGTTGATCAAAATGTTAATTTTGATTGGGGAACGGCTAGTCCATCGTCAAATGTAGTTGTGTCGGATAATTTTTCCGCCCAATGGAACGGTTACTTTGTCGCACCCGCAACAGACACTTATACATTTGGTGGTATAAATGACGACTACAATACAATTAGAATAACCATAAATGGGGTTGAGCAGGTGGCCTATAACGGTACCTGTTATTCAACCGTAACATGTTATGGAACTCAGACATTTGCCTTAAATGCAGGAGATATAGTTCCTATTAAGATAGATTATGTCGAAATTAGCGGTCCGGCTTATGTAAGAAATTATATTAAGGGCCTGATCACGCCTGCCCAAATAATCCCAAATGAATGGCTCAGAACACCTCTTAAGGATTCCAACCCTACGAATGGATTAAAATCATTTTACTTTAACGACAACGGCTCTCACACAGCACCCGCTGATAAATCGACTGCATTTTCGTCAAGAACAGAAATTGGTAGTCAATTTAACTGGAGCACAGGATCGGCAGTGGCGTCTGGACCTACCGACAACTGGATGTCCACATATGAAGGCTACGTAACCGCTCCAACAGACGGCGTATATACATTTAAGACAATCGCTGATGATGCCGCACGCGTGACAGTTGATGGACAGGTAATTATAAATGACTACGCACCGGATGGAGCAGTTAGCTCCACTTCAAGCCCGGGCGTTAGTCTAATCGGCGGCAAAAGTGTACCTATAAAAATTGAATATTATGAGCTTGGTGGCGCCGCCAACCTCTACTTCACTGTAAAGAGCGCTACTCTTGCCGAACAAGATGTTCCTGCCAATTGGTTAAGCAGCCAAGTGAAAGTTCTGCCTGATGGCTGGAACTTAAATTTAGATGCTGATGGCGCTCTAGCCTATGATTATGCAAGAGTAACTCCATCTAGCGTAATTTTATCTGACGCCGCAGGAACATCTAGCGAGTTTAAGTGGGATGCAGCAAAAGGCAGCTATACCTCGCCAGTAAACGATCACAGCTTACTAGTCAGAAACAATGACGGCAGCATCACTCTTAATGCTACAAGTGGCATGGTTTATGTATTCAATGTTGACGGCACACTGAGAGAAGTGAGTACGCCGGCAAATGCCAAAAATCCAACTGCACTTAAATATACCTATAGTGGAATTCCGCCAAGATTAACGCAAATTACCGATCCTATTGATCCAAGCCGAAACGGAACACTTTACTATAGTGGCGATACTAATTGTACAGCGCCACCAACTGGTTTTGATCCAACTGCACCATCAAATATGCTTTGTGCTTTTAAGACGACTGATGGCGACGCCACATTCTTCTATTACAAAAAAGGATTATTATCTCGCATAGAACTACCGGGCGGTAATATTACGGATATTGGCTACGATAGCTTGGGAAGAATAACACAACAAAAGAGCAGTCTGGCCAATGATGCGATTGTAGCAGGAGTAATTTTGGATGATGCAAATGCAACATCAGAAATTAGCTACGACATACTGGGCAGGGCAAGCAAGATCACCGAACCAGCACCAAACCCAACTGCTCTGCGACGGCAACACACGTACACGTATTTATCCAAGAATGAGTCCCAATGGTCTGATCCACAAGAATTTAAGGGCAGCGTTCCTCAAAGCAATGTGTCTCTAGTAAACTGGGGCGAAGACAAAGTGGTCGCGCTATCCCGCAACAGCGCCAATGCGCCCTTAGCAAGATTTTACCAAAATGGCGTTTGGGAGCCAGATTGGCAAGTTCTAGATGGCGGTATATTAGACGAGCCCACTGGCGCAAGCATGAACAACGACCGCATAGACATATTTGCCCGAGGACTAGACAGCACAATGTTTACAAAAACATACCAGGCCGGTGCTTGGGGCGCATGGTCACAAATACCTAGCGGTGGAGTATCAAACGCTCCAATGTCAGCAACTTCTTGGGGACCGGGCAGAATAGACCTTGAAATTCGTGGAGTAAATAATGCACTTTTTCATGCTACCTACCTAAACGGAATATTTTACCCATGGGCAAATCTTGGTGGCGTTCTTTCTAACGGACCGTCGGTGTCTAGCTGGGGTCCAGATAGGTTAAATATTTTTGTTACGGACATGGGCGTCCCTTCAAAGATAGTTACCAAAAATTGGGCATCTGGCTGGGAAAACTTTACGGCATTAAGTAATGAGCCAGTATCATCCGCGGTGTCGTCAGCTAGTTTGCCAAACAAAGAAATACATCTAGTAGTACGCAACACTAGCAACCAATTACGCTACATGCGCTACGACGGTGCGGTATGGCAGGACTGGGAAACATTAGCACCCTGTATACAAGGCACCCCATCCATAACTTCCGCCGGTTCAGACACAATGGTAGTGGCCTACAAAGGTTGTGATGGCAAATTATACGAAATTAGAAGGACCCCAATAAAAGGCTCGACCACAGTCAAAATAAGTAATACAAGCGAGCCAGTAGGCTACACGCAGAAGATTGACTTCGACAACACGTACCGAACAATTAGGGCCTACGACAAAGCCGGCAATATCGGCACAACGGGATGGCATTCAATCAAAGACTACACCTTGTCATCAACCGATCCTTTAGGCCTAAAAACGACCACAATATACGATCAAAATGATCTACCAATCGAGAACTACGGCCCAGCACCAAAAGAATGGTTTGATGCTAGTCGTCGACCTCTAGCTGCATACTCCACACAAGTGCCCAAGACCGAATCTAAATATGACGAAGCCATTACCGGCTTAAATGTTGCATGGTTTGATGCGAAAAGCGATACCTTGTACGGTGCACCAAAATTATTTACCACAAATATAGAGCCAGGTACAAACCGCATAGCCTACGATAATCAAAAACCAATTACAGCCACTGCCGTTGGTTCAACAGGAATCGGCCTAAGAGGTAGCGGTAAAATAACTTTCCCTGGAACAGGAGCATATACATTCAACGGGAACGTAAATACTGCTAGCGACATTTATAGACTATATATTGATGGAAAATTAGTAGTTAATAAGCCGATAAATAGTACGGCCGTAAATCAAACTGGTGTGTTTAACGCAGTGGCAGGGAAGCAGTACGACTTTACTATAGAATTTATTGACACTGCTAGCGATGGCTATATGAGCACTTTTGTTCAAGGCCCAGGACTACCGGTTCAAGCTAGCTATGTGGAGTTCGCAAACTTAATAAAGCCTGGCTATAACCTTAACACTTCAAACAAGGCCTTTGACTCAGTAACCGGAGACGTGTCATCCTCTATAAATTACGGCACTACCCCCGAGCTCGGCTTGATGCAAAGCACTACATCCGACGTGGGCGGTCTATCCTATACTTCGTCGGCAACCTACGAAGCTCAAGGTGTGGCCAATAGTTTGCTCAGACAAACCAGTAAATCATTGCCTGGTGGCAACACGACTACTTATACATATTATGGCGCAACTGAGGCAGTCGATAATCCTTGCACCACAGCAATTGACGCAGTAAGCCAAGCTGGCTTTGGCAAAATAACAACCGAGCAGGATCCTGATGGTGCAGGCGTTGCTGTCAGTAGAACCAAAGAGTTTGTCTACGATAAAAAGGGCAGAGTAGTAGCCGCACGAATGAACAAAGACCCATGGACCTGCACATCCTATGATGCAAGAGGTCGCAAGACACAAGTTGTACAGCCTACTATCAATAGTCGCGTTGGTCGAACGGTCTCATATTCCTACAACATTCTTGGAAACCCCCTTAAAAGCAGCACAACCGACTCATTAGTTGGCACAACCGAATCGGGCATAGATTTACTTGGCAGGGGCATATCTGGCAAAGATATTTGGGGCAATATCTACACAACTTCCTATGATGCAAATGGCAGGGCGGCCTCAATAGTCAGTCCGGTTGGCACCGAAACTTACACCTACGACAGCTTAGACCGCGTCATTGCTTACGCAATTGATGGCGTAAATCAGGCAACAATGACCTACGACAACTTCAGTCGAGTTACCGGTATTGTCTACTCACAAGCAAAAGACGCTCTAGGCAACACCCTAAAATTGAACCTTGTTAAACACGATGGCATGCAAAGAGTAACTGGCAGCACGTATCAAACAAGCGACGGTAAGGTCTTTGACGAATCGGTAGTCTTAAGTCAGTTAGGAAAAACAGTTGGAGCGTCTCAAACATATAACGGACAGACAATTAATAGCAGCTTTAGCTTTGACAAACTCGGACGTCTAACGAGCGCCACAGTTGGTCAGACAAAGTTTGACTATGGCTTCAATGTAAGAGATTTGGCATGCAGTACCTTACCTGGCCTGAACGAAAATGCTAACAAAGATTCAAATCGAACAAATTCTGCAATAACAAATCTCCTTACCAATACGCAACAAAGTAGTAACTGGTACTGCTATGACATGGCGGATAGGCTAATAAAGAGCAGTGACGTACAAATCGGGGCACCGACCTATGACGATCATGGCAATACTGCGTCGTTCGCTGGTGGAGGCGTACCAATTAAATTTACCTACAATGCTTCTGACCAGAATACTATGATTTCTCAGGGCACAAACCGAATCGAATATACCAAAACTGCGAGTGGCGCAATAGTCAGGAAAAAAGAATACCTAAAAGGCGTCTTGAACAAGTCATATAGGTACGTTGCCGGCGGTAGAATTCTCCAATCTTGCAGCTTAACTAATGCTTCGTCTTGTACAAATCTCGACACTTACATATCGCTCCCCGGTGCTGTAACGCTTACAAAGTCACCAACCAACACAGTAATTACTAAGCGAATAATCTACAGCCTCAAGAACTTCCATGGCGACACCGCGCTGACCATAAATGCTTCTGGCGTTGCGACTAGTAGCTTAATGGCAGATGGACCTTTTGGAGAAGGCTTAATAGCCGGAACATTGGGCGCATTTACAACCGGAACAACCAATTCGTCCAACCAATTTATGGGTTGGGCAGCAAATCCTGCGCGCAAGCAAGAAACGATGTTTACTCTTGGTATAGTCCAAATGGGTCAACGAGTCTACATACCAAGTCTCGGCCGCTTCCTCCAAGCCGACCCAGTCGAAGGTGGCACCTCAAACGCCTACGTCTACGTCCAAGATCCTATTAACTTCGATGATTACAATGGCATGTGGGGCGTACCTACCTGGGCAAGATGGGTAGCGGGGGCAGTAGCGGCGGTCGCTATTGTTGCGATTGCGATAATTGTTCTCCCGATAATTGCAGGTGCTGTCGCTCTGACTGCTGGAATCGCAATTGGCGTAGCCGCTTTGGGTGCTATTGCGGCTACCGGCATAAGCATTGCGGCTAGAGGTAAAATTGACGGTACCACGGCTATACACGCTGTTATTGGCGCCACAAGCGGTCTACTCCTCGCTGCCGGGTCGGCATTGGCTGGCTCAATCATGGCGGCGAGCAGTGCGGCGACTACGTTAATCGATGACGTAGCCCAGAAAGTTACTCCGTATATGGACAAGAGTCGCAACATGATTAACACAGGTGGGTTTAATTTAACACGCGTATACTATGATAGACTTATGGATCAAGGTCGTTCTAACTTCGTTGATTTAGCTAACAGAATTATAGAAAACGGAGAGATCACAGGTCCAGACCCTCGTGGCCATGATGGTTTTTACAAATATATACTTGAAACCGGAGGAAATAAAATGTTAGAAATGATCTATAACCCAGTAACACTAGAAATATCACACATATCATATAAGTAAATGAAAGAGACTTATGACAGAATCAATTAATACAAATTTCGAAAACTATTTAAAAGCCTTGAAAAACGACATCATCATAACGGGTAAAGCTATTAAATCTGAGAAAATTTATGAGAAAAAAATTATTCTATTAATGGAACTGTTTATTAAGGCAGAGTCACTTGGTAATTTTAGATACTTAGATAAAGTAAAACTAAGCGAACCTTTGATTGAATTTCAGAACGACTTCGACAATTGTGATCCTCGTTCTTTTGACTACTTAATTGATAGACTGAGCAAAGGAAGCTATAAAGTATAGAACTTATGAAGATTTTTTTGATAGTTACCGTTACTGTTTAGCATTAAAATTAGCCCTACTTGAAAACCAGTTTTTTGAAGGACCTTGGGATAAATGGCAGTACAGACAGAAGTTAATAGATGGTGGCAACTTAACCGCGCATTGGTTCGAGAATTCTGAAACTGGCGAAATATTACAATTAAAACTAAAATAGAGAACTAAGATATATGTTAATTACTGCAACAAAAAACAAGACACTGGATCTTCCTGAACAATTAAGAAAATTTGCCTATGGCTACTTTCCGAGCGAAGAGCTGCCACTTACTTTAGGTAAGACATATGTAGTGTCTGCAATACAGGTAAATAAATACGGCGAATTCTACCTAATAATCCCAGACGATAGAGAAGAGTATTCAGAACCTTGGTGGTATCCAAAAATTTTATTCAAAATCGTAGCCAGCTATACTCCAGGCGACTGGATTACGAAGAGCAAGGATAATGCTAGGATGTCTGGGTTTGAGGAAATAGTTAACGATCCAACTGGTAAATTTTATAATGACCTCGAGGACGGTGAAGGCTATGCAAAAGAAATATTTTTCGAACACTATAACAAATATGCAAAACATCATAATCTTAAAACTTACAACTAGGAGTAATTTTTGGGGGCTTAAGGCGTGAATAGTATCTCGTCAAAGCTAATTAAATTATTTATGGTTCTGTTTTAAGGGGGGTGTATAATTGGCTTAGTTATGTGAGTACTTTCGCTAAATCGTGGATTTTTACTCGCAGGCTTTTATTAGATAGAGAGGCATACTCACTGAACGCCAAATGGCTTCACGTCACTGCTAACCTCAAACACATCTCGTTCACCTGACGCAGCAAGGGCTTTTGCGCTACTTCTGGTCACACGGACAGCTTAGACACTACGGTTTAAATGTCCTGTTTATTATTTGTTTTTAATACGTCTTCGGGTGCCGATAACACCTACAAAACACCTTAGACTATTCTATTTAATCCTTGGAAGGACTTTAATTATGCGTGAGAAAATCAATGAAGAAGTATCAGTCATTATGTACTACAGTTCGGCTAAACGCTTGGCTATGCCGCACTTAATCCGCTGGCAAAGTCGCGAATATCTGGTCGGCAAAATCGGCTACCACCACACCGTCATGGAAGGCCGGGTACTGCACCATATCTACGAATTAGCCGATAAAAATCAAGCTCTGTGGTTTAGATTGAACCTCGATACGAGTAATTTACACTGGAGATTGGAGGCGATCAGCGATGGAAACGCCAATTAACTACAACCCGCCTATGATGATGCACATCGACCTAAACTCCTGTTTTGCCATAATCGAACAGCAGGCCAACCCTTTAATTCGCAACAAACCAGT
>Ga0194055_10004482_pt1 | contig 10438 bp, 11 predicted proteins | sample SepL449m_MetaG_FD_155482 | JGI IMG/M metagenome (GOLD analysis project Ga0194055, IMG submission 155482) | Anoxic zone freshwater microbial communities from boreal shield lake in IISD Experimental Lakes Area, Ontario, Canada - Sep2016-L442-9m | ecosystem: Environmental > Aquatic > Freshwater >... | reverse complement strand
TATCTCATCGGCCGTCACCGGGTGCACAAAGCGCAACCGTGCGGCGTGGAGGAACTGCCGTTCGAGGCCAAACGCGTCGCCAGCCCCATAGGTTGGGTCGCCCACAACAGGGAGGCCGATCGCTTCAAGGTGCGCTCGAATTTGATGTGTGCGCCCTGTATCGAGCGTCACCCGCAGCAAGGTCGTAGTCGGCAAACTCTCCTCGATTTCGAAGTGTGTCACTGCCGTGCGCGGCTTATCCGTGTCGAGCGAAACCTTTATGCGGTTACGCCGATCGCGACCGATCGGTGCGTCAATTGTTCCGGTCCGCGCCGTCGGCCGGCCATCTACGAGTGCAAAATACTCACGCGTGATCTCGCGCTTCGACATTGCCGACCGCAAAGCTCTGTGAGTCGGTTCGTCGCGCGCGACTACGAGTAGACCAGAGGTATCGCGGTCGAGGCGATGCACGATCCCGGGCCGCTCCGGGTCATCGCCCCCGCTGCTGCGCCCCGCTAGCGCCTGTACGAGCGTTCCGGTCGCGTGCCCGCGCGCGGGGTGAACGACAACCCCAGCTGGCTTATCAACGACCATCAGCGACTCGTCCTCATAAGCGATCCTGAATTCGGCTGGTTCGCCGGGGTCGACGCGCGCAACGCGCAGATTGCTCTCGTCAATAACGACGACTGCGCCAGCATCCGGGCGGAACGATTTCGCGGCGACCTGCCCATCGACAGTGACTTGCGCGGCTGCAATCAACCTCTGTGCCCGCGAACGCGAACCGAGTTGCTCTGCCAGGAGCGCATCGAGGCGTTTGCCGGCTTGGCTAGGAGTTATCTCGAGCTGCATCGCCCGCCTCCATTTTGCGCTGGCGCCGCGCGTCCAGTTCGACGAGAATCAATAAGACGACGACGCCAACGGTGATCGCTGCGTCAGCCAAGTTGAAGGCTGGCCAATGCGGAAGCTTGATGAAGTCGGTGACCGCACCTGCGCGCACTCGATCAACGATGTTTCCGACGGCTCCTCCAAACACGAGCCCCGTCGGAACCCAGATCAGCGGCGTACCAAGGTGATGCAGGAAGTACCAGCCGAGCGCGCCAAGAGCGATAGCCACCAACAGCGCAACTAAAAAACCAGCTCCGCTCAGCTGCCCAAATGCCACTCCGCTGTTCCGGACGTCAACTATGCGAATCCACCCTCCGACAACGTCGACGCCGCCAGCAGATGTGGCGTTCCGTGCGAGAATCTTCGTTATCTGGTCGAGTGCGATTACAGCGATTGCTGTCAGTCCCGCTAGGCCGATCACGCCGCCGTGGTCGGACGTCATCCGGAGATCAACCTTACGATCAATCCTCCGCCGATCGTCAATACGAGAATGCCGACCAAGGGGCTTAGGTCGATTGCGCCAAGTGGTGGGATAAAGCGCCGGAACAGACCGAGATATGGATCGCAAACCTGCCGGAGGAAATCGAGGAGCGCAATCAACGGCCGGTTGTATGGGATTCGGCCGCCAAAAGATTGGTAGAGCGAGCTGAGGATGTAAGCGAAGATCAGGAATGTGTAGACGCTGATCAGCGTCGAAACGTAATCAGCGATCGTCGCCCGGATCGCGCCTAACGGCAACGCGGCCAGTGCGCTCATCGCTTGCGGCCGAGGACTGCATCCATCGCGGCCGCGAACCCCTCACGCAGCGGCACGGCGAGGACCGCGAGACCCTTTTCGGTCACGCCACCCGGGGTCGCGACCTCACGGCATATCTCTTCGCTGTCGTTCGACCTCGAAACCAATAACGCGCTCGATCCGAGCAGCGTTGAGCCGACCAGTTGCTTCGCAACTTCGCGGTCGAGGCCTTCAGCGGTGGCGGCGTCTACCTGAGTTTGGGCTACCAGCGCAAGATAGGCTGGACCAACGCCGCTCACGCCGGTCAAGGTCGCAAAGTGGTTTTCACCGAGAGCGAATACGTCGCCGACCTCGCCGAGCAGCTCTTTGATCTCCTGATAAAGACCGGCGTCGCCCGAATCGTCGTCAACAATGCCGATCGTCGCCTGGCGGATTTCGACAGCGAGGTTTGGCATGATCCTGAAACACTTGCTGTCCGGGTACGCGGCGCGCAGTTCGTCGAGAGTGACCCCAGCGAGGATGGAAACAACGACCGAGGTGTCGCCGGCTATCTCGGCAGCGACTTCGGCCAGCTGCTTGGGTTTATGACATAGAACGACTACGTCGCTGTTCGCGGCAACCTCCGCGTTGTCTCGAGCCGCAGTCCCATCGACGAGCTCTGCGAGAGCAGCCGCCTGCGAGTGTTCGAGCGCCGAGCAATAGACAGGTCTGCCCCACCCGACCGCCAAGGCTCGAGCCATGTTGCCGCTACCTATTAGTCCGATTCGCATATCCCGAACCGTACTGGTTGGTCACCCTACCGAAGGCGCGGAACCCGCTAGCTCTGGTTGAAGAAGCCCTTTTCGATCAGGGAGGCGCGCTCTTCGGCCGATATTTCGACGTTGCGTGGCGTCAGCATGAAAACCTTCTCAGCGATTTTTTGCATGCCGCCGTCAAGGCCGTAGGTGAGCCCACTAGTGAAGTCGATCAGCCGCTTGCTCAACTCAGAATCCGTTGACTGGAGGTTCAGCACAACTGGAATGCCATCACGGAACTTGTCGGCGACTTGCTGAGCGTCGTTGAAGCTCTTAGGAATCACTAGGTGGACACGGTCGGCCGAGCCGGTGTGCCCGTTTCCGCTGCGCGTTGGCGCCGACCGTGGCGAACTGGACCCTCGCCGCGGCTCGTCGTCAGGGAAGATCTCTTCGATGTCGTCGCGCTTGCGACGCTTCGTCAGGCGTTTGACGTTCGATCGGTCGCGGTAGCGGCCTTCGAGTTCAGCTTCGGGCTCAAATGAGCCGGTTTCAGGCGCATAAGGGTCACGATCCTCAGCCAAGCCGAAGTAGACCAGCGCGCGGTGCCAAGTGTCACTTAGAGCCATTTCGTAAGTTTAGCCGCGCAGCGGCGTTTTCCTGCGCAAAACCGTGCGACGTTCAGCGCAGGAGCCTGCTGCCAACCCTGATGATGGTTGCGCCCTCTTCGATTGCGACCGAAAAGTCCTGCGTCGTGCCCATCGATAGCTCGATAAGGTCCCGTTCCTGAGCCAGCTCGCGGAGGGCTGCGAACAACGGGCGGTTCTGCTCCGGAGCGGCGGTAAGCGGCGGCATCGTCATCAGGCCGACGACCTCTACCGGGCAACGCTTGATGAAATCGGTTAACTCGGCGGGTCGAACGCCTGCCTTCCCTTCTTCGCCACTGACGTTTACTTCGATCAGGACCTTAGTTGCGTCCGTGCCGTGTTTAGCGAGCTGATCGAGTGCCGAATCGGTCGCTACGGAGTGGATCAAGCGGACGTGCGGGACGATCACTTTGACCTTGCGACTTTGCAAGGTCCCGATGAAGTCGAAGGTAAATCGACCGGGGTACGCCTCCTCACGCGCAATCAGATCCTGCGCGCGGTTTTCGCCAACCAGCGTAAATCCAGCATCAAGGAGTTCGCCACTGTCCTCAATCGGGACATATTTGGCGGCGAGCAGCAGCTCTACCTCCTCCCGCTGGCGGCCGGCCTTCGAGCAAGCAGCTCGAATATCTTCCTCGACAGTCGCACGCGCTGCCGCGATTCGCCCGCTCTCCAATCCCTCGATCAGATCAGCCATGCTGCTCCGAGCATGCGTCCGGTGCGGCCACCGTCGCGGCGGTACGAAAAGAATTCGTCGCTCCGCGAGCAGATTGTGCAAATTTCGCTGTCGTAAATCGTTTCGACACCAGCGGCTCGAAGCTTATGTTCCGCGACCGCGGCAAGGTCGACGTTGCCAGAGCCGGCGATGGCCCTAGGGATGTTCGCGAATACCTCCCGGACATCGGAACTGACCTCGTAGCAGCAACCTCGTGCGCCGGGGCCAATGGCGGCCACGAGGCTAGCGCCCTCCTCTGCCTCCTGCTGTGCCTGAGCGACGCCCGATTCGATTATTCCCGCGGCGAGTCCTCTCCAGCCAGCATGAAGCGCGCCAGCAACGCCTCCGCCTGCCACCAAGACGGGGAGGCAGTCGGCCGTCCGCACTGCGCAGAGAACACCGCGCCGGCTTGTCAGCTGGCCGTCAACTGCGTGATGAAAAGCGATTGGCTCCTCGCCGGCCGCAGTCAACCTCACCTCCGCGCCGTGGACCTGATCGTCCTGCGCCCATGCGCTAAGCGGGATACCACTAAGTGTTTCGACCGCCTGGACGCCATCGTTCGCAGGTTCCGAGAAGTCGCCGGCTCTGGTGTTGCTGAAAAACATCTCATATTCGTTGGTCCTCATGGTGAGGCCTAGCGGCCCGGCGACGAACGGCGAGCTAGGTCGGCCTTCGGCCCCGGCCATTCTCGCGGTCATCTTTCCCCCGCAGAGACGCTTTCGAGCGCAGCCTGCAGCTGCTCATCGCGCCCGGCAATCTCGCCGTCGAGAGTCAGGTCGAGCGCCGCCTGAAGAGCAAACCCCACCTGTGGGCCGGCGGGTAAACCAGCGGCGGCAAGGTCATCTCCAGTGATCTCAAGCTGCACCTTTCTGAGTTCGTTAATCCAAGCGTCCGCGTTGGCACCACCGCAAAGGGCGATCGCTTCGAGCGGTGCACCGCGTGCTGCGCGGGCGATCTCAGATGGGGTCGAAGCATTTCGAAGCGGCGCCGCGGTAACCCACCGCGATGAGATCGTGACGATTTCGCGCTCAGCGGAAGTGAACTGGAGGTGATCAAGCCACCGAGTCAACAAGCCGAGCTCGACGCCCATGCTGCACGCCGCCAACACGAGGAGGTCTTGGCGGCCTTCTCCGCCAAGCAGGCGAGCTGCCTCGACCAAGGCGCTGGGATCTGGATCAAAGCCCTCAAGTAGCGCCCCTGCATTGAGGCCTTCGACCGATTGGAATACCGCTGTTGGTGCGGGTTCGGCGAGCGCTAGCCGCACCTCGTGTCCGATCCGCTCACCACTCACATGCCCGGCCGTCGCGAGACCAGCCAGTTCTGCGGTCCGGCTATCGACGGCGAAGCCTAGGCGCGCCTGATAACGGGCGCCTCGCCATAGCCGAGTCGGGTCATCCTCAAAGGAACCGTCGTGCAGGACGCGCAGCACTCCAGCCTCTAGATCTGAGAGCGCGTCTTCGTGAGCCACAAGAGTGTTGTCACGCAGGTTGATGGCAATCGCGTTAACCGTGAAGTCGCGACGTTGCAAGTCCTCGGTGAGCGTGGCCGGCGCCACCTCAGGCAGCGCACCGGGATGCGCGTAGCTTTCTGTTCGGGTCGAGGCAAAATCGATCCGTGCGCCATCTAGGTCGACGGTGGCAGTGCCAAAGCGCTCGAAGCGTTCCTGAGCTCCTCCGAGCGCGGCGAGAATCTCGTCCAGCGGACCTTCGACGGCTACGTCGATTTCGCGCGGAGTGCGGCCGAGCAGCAGGTCTCGCACTGCGCCACCGACGAGCCAGGTCGGCTGCTCGACAGTCATTGCAGCGGCAAGCAGCCGCTCTCCGCCTGGGAGCTCGCTGAGCGTGCCGACCACCTTTACTGCTTCCATACAGCTTATGTTCCCGCGATCGCGCAAAGGACGCGTCCTCGTTGGCGTGGTCGTCGGAGCGATCGTGTTGGCGGGCGCTGCAATTGCTTTCTATCTGAAGGCCCGCAACCCAAGCGATGTTTCTAATTCGAACGTTGCGTTCGTCAGAACTAGTGCGCCAAAACCCAACGTAGCTCAAGCCGATGCCAACTTCGCCTGGCCCTTTTACGGCTACGACGCGGCACGCACGCACAATTTCCCGATGGCTCAGCCCCTGCGGCCCACGCACAAAGTCCGTTGGTCGCTGCGGAGCAATGTCTTGATTGAGTTCAACCCAGTTGCGGGTGGTGACTCTCTGTTCCTGCTCAAGAACAATGCGGCGTTTTACGCGATACGGAGGTCGACGGGCGTCGTCTATTGGAAGACGCTGCTCGGGAATCTCGCTGCGTCATCACCTGCTTATGTTGATGGCGTTGCGTACTGCACGATCCTGGTCGGTGTGAAGGGCTCCGATCGAGGCAAGGTCGTAGCGCTCAACCCAGCCAAGAAACAGATTCTTTGGACGCGAAATCTGCCAAGCCGCAGCGAGAGCTCGCCATTGGTGCGCAACGGCATTGTCTATTTCGGAAGTGAGGACGGGACGGTTTACGCGCTCAAGGCCAAGACCGGCAAGCAGGTCTGGACTTACCAAGCTGGTGGCGCAGTTAAGGGCGGTCTCGCCTACGCCAACGGCAAGCTCTTCTTCGGCGATTACGGTGGACATGTTCACGGAATTGACGCCAACACCGGCAAATCGATCTGGTCATCGGGTGGCGGAGGCGCGCTTGGGCTCGGTGACGGTCAGTTCTATGGGACAGCGGCAGTCGCGTTCGGGCGTGTCTATATCGGTAACACGAACAGCAGCATCTACTCGTTCTCCACGGCCAATGGTGCACTCGGTTGGCGGCAAGGCACTGGCGGCTACGTCTACTCGTCGGCGGCAGTAGCCGACGTGGCGCAGCTCGGCCCTACCGTCTTCATTGGCTCCTATGACGGCCGCCTCTATGCGCTCAATGCTCAGTCTGGTTCAGTGCGGTGGAGCATCAATGCCGGCGGGCAGATATCCGGCGGTATTCAGATCATCGGTGACCTAGTGTTGTTCTCATCGCTCGCTAACCGCACGACGGCCGTCGGCATCCGCACCGGAAGAACTATTTGGTCGGTTCCCAAGGGGCAGTTCAACCCAGCAATAACCGATGGCAAGCTTCTCTTCGTCAGCAGTATTACGAGCCTGTTCGCTTACGAAACGTCGGCGTCGGCCGGAACAAGCTCGGCGACGTCGAAGTAATCGGCGCTAGGACGCGCTGTCGCTGGTGAGTCGTTCGATCTTCGCGCCAAGCGCTCGAAGGCGCTCATCAATCCGCTCGTAGCCGCGATCGATCTGACCAACGTTGCCGATTTCGCTTGTTCCCTCTGCGCACAGGGCGGCGATCAGCATCGCCATCCCGGCTCGGATGTCGGGCGAATCAACTCGTTCGCCGCGAAGTTGACTGGGTCCACTCACGATTGCTCTATGCGGATCGCAGAGTGTGATGTCCGCGCCCATCAGGACCAGCTTGTCGGTGAAGATGAGGCGGTTTTCAAACATCCACTCGTGAACCAGGACGGAACCCTCACATTGGGTTGCGAGCGCGACGGCAATCGAAGTGAGGTCGGCCGGGAACGCGGGCCACGGGCCGTCCTGAATCTTCGACTTGTACTCGCCGACGTCTCGTGCAGCAACGAGCTTCTGGCCGCCCGGAACGAGGACATCGCCGCCCTCCAGCTCGCTGTGCAGTCCAAGCTTTGAAAAAACGAGCCTGATCATCTGAAGATCTTGCGGATCGGTGTCGACGATCCGCATCTCTCCGCCAGTCACTCCCGCCAGCGCCATAAACGAGCCAATCTCGATGTGATCAGGTCCTACTGCATGCGTGCAGCCGTTCAGCTCCGCGCTGCCGCTCACGGTGAGCACGTTGGAACCAATCCCGCGGATGTCGGCGCCCATTTTGCTCAGCATCCTGGCTAGGTCTTGAACGTGCGGCTCGCTCGCTGCGTTGCCGATCAGCGTCTCCCCTGGGATTAGTACTGCTGCGAGCAGAGCGTTTTCCGTCGCCATCACGGATGGCTCGTCCATGAAAATCTGTGCCGCACGAAGACCGCCCGACGGCGCTTCGAGAACGATGTCGCGGCCGTGGCTCATCACCGCTCCGAGCGCACCGAGCGCGTCTAGGTGCGGATCGAGGCGCCTACGGCCGATGACGTCACCGCCGGGAGGCGGCATTGCGGCCCTGCCAAACCGCGCAACGAGCGGGCCAGCAAGTAAGAACGAGGCTCGAATCCGTTCGGCGGCGTCACGATCGAGCTGAGCCTCGCTAGTGACGTTTTTGGCACACAGCGTGACTTCGTTATCGCCAGTCCATTCGACGTCGACGCCGACACCCTCGAGAAGAGTCAGCATCGCGTCTACGTCGCTAATTCGTGGCACGTTGGCGACGACAACCACCTCGCTCGTCAGGAGCGAAGCCGCAAGTATTGGCAAGGCCCCGTTCTTATTACCAGCGGGTACGACGGTCCCGCTCAGCGGTACTCCGCCTTCGATTAGGAATGTGTCCATTAGCTGCTCAGATGGGGTCGGATGCGGTGCACGAGACGCAAGGCTAGCCAGTTGGGTGCCTGCGGTGGTCGCGGTTGTGAAAGCGTCGCCGCTGGAAGCCCAGCATCAGTGTCGCCGAGATGAGCAATGAACCAATATTGAGGCCAAGCTGCCCCGCCGCTCCTGCGACCGTTGACCAGTCGCCATAGCTCAGCGACAGGCCAATCTCGGCTGCTGCTGGGATCGTGGTAATGGACACAGCGACCCCAACAAGCGCGCCCGCCTTCCCGAGCGTCACAGAGAGCATTCCGGCGGCGCCCGCACACGCGGCGACGACAACGGAGTAGATGTTGGGCGCGGCGATCGTCTGCGCAAGCGTGTTCGTTTGTGCGTTGAACACGGCCGGAGCTACGCCGGTCATCGTCAGTAGCGTCACCGCAACGAACGCCGCCAAGATACCGGCGGCAAACCCAACAAGCAGCGCAAGGAGGCCTCCCCTTGCACGCTTTCGGTCGCGGCGAACGACACCGACGGCGAACGCGGCGATCGGTCCAAAGTCTGGGCAGAGCGCCATTGCGCCGACGACAATCGGTGACGAGTCGATCAGGATCGCCACCGCGGCGATCACGCCGGCGAAAGCGAAGAGCACGACCATTCCCACGCTTATCAGGCCTTCATTGTCGATCCGCGCCGACACGTTCTCCCAGATGACGGAGTCTGCCGAGGAACCCGAGGCCGCGGCCTCGGCGCGGGACGAGCTCTCTGAAATCGAGGAATCAATCGCGTCGATGTCGATCGCCCCGAGCTCAGCGATCCCCATCCGTCGTAGGTCACCGACGATGTAGCTGGCGTCCTCGGGAGCAACGTCGCAGGTGATGATGTCGCCCATCGGGTCAACGGCGGCGCCCCGCACGACCGTGACGTTCGCGACCGACGCTGACGCCACGAGCAGAGCGACAGCGTCATCAGAGTGCGTATCGGGCGCAATCACGCGCAAATGGATCACCCTGCGGATCCTACGCGTCGGAGCCCCTGCACGAACGCGTGCAAGGAAAACGCAGTAAGTTAGGAGCTCTTAGATAGGTTGGTCCAACCATCTGGTGGGTCGTCCGAGCCTCATCTTACGCTTGCGAACATATGTTCTGGTCACAAAACACCCAAACACAGTCAAACAGCTCGCGGTCCAGCGTCGTAGGAGTGCTCGACGCCGTCGTCGCTTTCGCCACGCTCGAGTCATACGGCGTCGTAGACGCTCGCGACTCCTCTCACTGTGGGTCGCCACTGCGACGTCCGGCGTCCCGCTCATCGCGTGGAACTGCCCCCTCACGGCGCCGGGACGCTCTGCTTACCGGTCGTCCACAGCGCACTCGCCGCAGCGCGACCGCCGCAGGGAATCGTTGACTGAGATCGCTTACGACGATCGGGGACTAGTCCCGGTCGTGGTGCAAGACGCCGGCAGCGGTGAGGTGCTCACGTTGGCCTACGCGAACGCCGAAGCGGTCGCGATGACGCTCAGTACCAAGGAGCTCCATCTCTGGAGCCGATCGCGTGCCGAGCTCTGGCACAAGGGAGCGACGTCCGGCAACACGCAGAAGCTCGTCGCGCTGCGGTTGGACTGCGACGCCGACGCGCTGCTAGCCGTGGTGGAGCCAGCCGGCCCCGCGTGCCATACGGGATCCCGTACCTGCTTCAACGAGTCGGTAAGCGCGGGTGAGGTCCCCCACGAAGCGCTCCCTGCGCTCGAACGCGTGCTTGTCGAGCGTGCGGCCGAGCGCCCGGAAGGTTCATACAGCGTCGAGCTCCTCGGTGATCCCAATCTTGCCGCAGCAAAAGTACGCGAGGAGGCCGAAGAAGTCGGGCGCGCCGTCCTCGCGGAAAGCGATGAGCGCGTAGACGAAGAAGCTGCCGACTTGCTCTTCCACTTAACCGCGTTGCTTCACAGCCGAGGGCACACATTGGCTGAAGCGCAGCGTGTGCTGCTAGCACGCAGGCAGTAACAACTAATCGTTCGCGGCAACGGGTCGGACTGCCACGCCGTTCTGCGCGAGATATCGCTTCACCTCACCGACAGTGAAAGTGCCGAAGTGAAAAATTGACGCGCACAGCACTGCGTCTGCACCTGCACCAAACGCATCAAGCAGGTCGCTCAGTTCGCCCGCGCCGCCAGACGCAATCACCGGCATACGGACGGCGCTGCTCACAGCAGCCAATAGCTCGAGGTCGTATCCGGCTTTTGTCCCATCTCGGTCCATGCTCGTCAAAAGGAGCTCGCCGGCGCCTAGGGCT
>Ga0194055_10004480_pt1 | contig 10439 bp, 11 predicted proteins | sample SepL449m_MetaG_FD_155482 | JGI IMG/M metagenome (GOLD analysis project Ga0194055, IMG submission 155482) | Anoxic zone freshwater microbial communities from boreal shield lake in IISD Experimental Lakes Area, Ontario, Canada - Sep2016-L442-9m | ecosystem: Environmental > Aquatic > Freshwater >... | reverse complement strand
ATTGTCGATGGCCGCACGGGGGTCGCTGGTGCGCAGGGGCGCACGGGGGTCGCTGGTGCGCAGGGGCGCACGGTCGCACAGTCGGTCGTCGACGCCGCCGCGCTCGTCAACCGCGCCTCGGCGTCCCAGCCCGGCTCGGTCGGTGTCGTTGTCGGGGCCACCCTCGGCGATGACGTCCCCGACCTCAGCGCCCTGGGCGGTCCTGTTCTGGTACCCGGTGTCGGGGCCCAGGGTGGCCGCCCGGAGGCCCTTGGCGGGCTTGGTGGCGCACAGCCCGGGCAGCTGCTGCCCGCGGTGTCGCGGGAGGTCCTGCGTGCCGGTCCCGATCCGCAGGCGGTCCGGGCGGCGGCCGCGCGGATTCGTGACGCGGTGGCCTATCTGGCCTGATCTGCTGTGCGGGTCGACACGCGCGACACGCCGGGCAGCCGTCAGAATCGGACTGCGACGTTCGCCGAGTCGCGGCAGGTGCGTTCCGCGGCATTTCCCCGTCGCTGGCGTCAATTACTAAAACCGCAGTTCAAACGTTGAATTACTGGTCTGCGAGGCGGACCACGGGCACCCCGCTGAGAGCCTGCGCACGGCGCCGCCGTTGGCGTGTCGCAGGCCGCTGTCCTGCGTGTTTTCCCACCCAAACGGGGGGCCGGGTTACATTTCGTCGGCGGGCGTGGGTACGGTCGTCGTCGCTGGCTGAAATACCCGGCCCAGGCATGAAAATTGATGGTCCAGAAATGGAAATGAGACGGAGGAACCCGTGGCCCTTCCCCAGTTGACCGACGAGCAGCGCGCCGCCGCCTTGGAGAAGGCTGCCGCCGCACGTCGGATACGTGCTGAGCTGAAGGATCGGCTCAAGCGCGGTGGCACCAACCTCACGCAGGTGCTGAAGGATGCCGAGACCGACGAGGTACTCGGCAAGATGAAGGTTTCCGCGCTGCTGGAGGCTCTGCCCAAGGTGGGCAAGGTCAAGGCGCAGGAGATCATGACCGAGCTGGAGATCGCCCCCACCCGCCGCCTTCGCGGCCTGGGGGACCGGCAGCGCAAGGCGCTGCTGGAAAAGTTCTCCTGAGCCTTTCCAGGTCGATGAACGCCGGCGAAGGGCCGGACAGCGAGGCGGGTTCACCCCGACCTCAGGCATCGCGGGGACGCGTGCTGGTGCTGTCCGGCCCTTCGGCCGTCGGCAAGTCGACGGTCGTACGGCGTCTGCGTGAGGATGTGCCCGGCCTGCATTTCAGCGTGTCGGCGACCACCCGCGCACCGCGCCCCGGCGAAGCCGACGGTCAGGACTATCACTTCGTCAGCCCCGAGCGTTTCCAGGAGCTCATCGACAGCGGAGAGCTGTTGGAGTGGGCGGAGATACACGGTGGGCTGCACCGCTCGGGAACGCTGTCCGCCCCGGTGCTCGATGCGGCCAACGCAGGCCGCCCGGTGCTCATCGAAGTGGATCTGGCCGGTGCCCGCGCGGTGAAAAGTGCCATGCCCGATGCGCTGAGCGTGTTCCTGGCGCCCCCCGATTGGGAGTCGCTGCGGGCCCGGCTGATCGGCCGCGGCACCGAGACTCCCGAGGTCATGGCCCGTCGACTGGCCACCGCGGAAGCCGAATTGGCCGCTCAAGGCGAGTTCGACGTCGTCGTCGTCAATCGCCAATTGGAAACTGCATGCGCAGAATTGCTATCGTTGCTGGTGGGAAACGCGCCTGAGTCGGCGTGAGGGGTCTGAGCCCAAACCACCTGAAGACCCATCCAACCCACCTGACTGCCAGGAGACGTCCACGTGACACCAACCGCCGATCACTACGATCCGGCCCCCGGCGCGGCCACCGCATACGACACCCCGCTGGGTATCACCAACCCACCGATCGACGAACTGCTCGCCCGAGTGTCCAGCAAGTACGCGCTGGTGATCTACGCCGCCAAGCGGGCGCGCCAGATCAACGACTACTACAACCAGCTCGGTGACGGAATCCTCGAATACGTCGGTCCGCTGGTGGAGCCGGGCCTGCAGGAAAAGCCGCTGTCCATCGCGCTGCGGGAGATCCACGGCGACCTGCTCGAACACACCGAAGGCGAGTAGCCGCCTCAGCGGGGTCAGGCGCGGGAACCAGTGGTCATGAGCCCCAAGCGGATCATCGTCGGCGTCGCCGGTGGCATCGCCGCATACAAGGCTTGTTCGGTGGTCCGCCAGCTCAGCGAGGCCGGACATGACGTCCGGGTGGTGCCCACCGAGGCCGCTCTGAATTTCGTCGGCGCCGCCACCTTCGAGGCGCTGTCCGGTCACCCGGTGCGCACCGGAGTATTTCAGGACGTTCCCGACGTTCCCCACGTCCGGCTCGGTCAGCAGGCCGATCTGGTGGTGGTGGCACCCGCAACCGCGGACCTGTTGGCCCGCGCGGCTATGGGCCGCGCCGACGATCTGCTGACCGCGACACTGCTGACCGCCCGTTGTCCGGTTCTTTTCGCCCCGGCGATGCACACCGAGATGTGGCTGCATCCGGCGACAGTGGACAACGTCGCCACGCTTCGCCGGCGGGGAGCGGTGGTCCTGGAGCCCGCCTCGGGCCGGCTCACCGGCGCCGATACCGGCCCGGGCCGGCTTCCCGAGCCGGAGGAGATCAGCACCTTCGCTGAACTGCTGCTGGCCCGTTCCGACGCGATGCCCTATGACCTGAGCGGGACGAAGTTCCTGGTCACTGCCGGCGGCACCCGGGAGGCCCTGGACCCGGTGCGGTTCATCGGCAACCGCAGCTCGGGTAAGCAGGGGTATGCGGTGGCCAGGATCGCGGCGCAACGCGGCGCCGAGGTGACTCTCATCGCCGGCAACACCGCCGGTCTGGCCGACCCGGCGGGGGTGCATGTGCTGGGCGTGACCTCCGCTGCACAGCTGCACGACGCCGTGACCAAGCACGCCCCGGATGCCAACGTGTTGGTGATGGCCGCCGCCGTCGCCGATTTCCGGCCGGCGCACGTCGCCGGCAGCAAGATCAAGAAGACCGCCGTCTCAGCCGAAGGCGCCACCAGCGGTCCGACCGTCGAACTTGTCCGGACTGACGACGTACTGGCCAGCACGGTGCGACAGCGCGCCGACGGGCAGCTGCCCAACATGCGCGCGATCGTCGGGTTCGCCGCCGAGACCGGCGACGCGAACGGAGACGTGCTGTTCCACGCCCGGGCCAAACTCGCCCGAAAAGCCTGCGATCTGCTGGTCGTCAACGCAGTCGGAGACGGCCGTGCGTTCGAGGTCGACAGCAACGACGGGTGGCTGCTCGGATCAGACGGTAGCGAGGTAGCTCTCGATCACGGTTCGAAGACGCTCATGGCAAGCCGTATTGTGGACGCGATCGCCGCGTTCCTGCGCGGCAGCGACAGATAGCACCATCGCCGGTCACACGGGCCGGCAAGGGAAAGCGATGCGGGCGGGAAAGCCACGCATTTAACCAGTATCGAAGGGGATCAACACTGTGAGTGACAACGGTCGGCTGTTCACCAGCGAGTCGGTGACCGAAGGGCATCCCGACAAGATCTGCGACGCCATCAGCGACTCGGTGCTCGACTCGCTGCTCGCTGCGGATCCGAAGTCCCGCGTTGCGGTCGAGACGCTGGTGACCACCGGTCAAGTGCACGTGGTCGGCGAGGTCACGACCACGGCCAAGGAAGCGTTCGCCGACATCACCGACACCGTCCGGGAGCGCATCCTCGAGATCGGGTACGACTCCTCGGACAAGGGGTTCGACGGCGCCTCGTGCGGTGTGAACATCGGCATCGGCCGCCAGTCCCCGGACATCGCCCAGGGCGTGGACACCGCCTACGAGGCCCGGGTGGAGGGCGAGCGCGATCCACTCGACCTCCAGGGCGCCGGCGACCAGGGCCTGATGTTCGGTTACGCCATCGGCGACACTCCGGAGCTGATGCCGCTGCCGATCGCGCTGGCGCACCGGCTGGCACGCCGGCTGACCGAGGTCCGCAAGCGCGGCCCGCTGCCCTACCTGCGTCCGGACGGCAAGACACAGGTCACCATCCAGTACGAGGGCACCACGCCGATCCGCCTCGACACCGTCGTGTTGTCGACCCAGCACGCCGCCGAGATCGACGAGAAGGAGCAGCTGCCGGCTGACATCCGCAAGCATGTCGTCGACGTCGTGCTCAGCGAGCTGGCCCACGAGAGCCTGGACACCTCTGACTTCCGGCTGCTGGTCAACCCGACCGGCAAGTTCGTCGTCGGCGGACCGATGGGCGACGCGGGTCTGACCGGCCGCAAGATCATCGTCGACACCTACGGCGGCTGGGCTCGCCACGGCGGCGGCGCCTTCTCCGGCAAGGACCCGTCCAAGGTGGACCGGTCGGCGGCCTACGCCATGCGCTGGGTGGCCAAGAACGTGGTGGCAGCCGGCCTGGCCGAGCGAGTCGAGGTGCAGGTCGCCTACGCCATCGGCAAGGCGGCGCCGGTCGGCCTGTTCGTCGAGACCTTCGGCAGCGAGACCGTCGATCCGCATCGCATCGAGAAGGCCATCAGCGCCGTGTTCGACCTGCGTCCCGGCGCCATCGTCCGCGACCTCGACCTGCTGCGTCCGATCTACGCGCCGACCGCGGCCTACGGCCACTTCGGCCGCACCGACGTCGACCTCCCCTGGGAGCGCACCGACAAGGTCGAGGAACTCAAGGCGTCCGTCTGATTTTCGCGTAGGCGAGAGCGCTCTCACGATGGGATGCGCTGTTCGCCATTGGCGCGGCGCGCAGGGTGGACCGTGGCGTTGCCTGCATCACCTTCAGCTTCTGCTGAGCGTGCGGGGGATAGACACCACCGAACACATTCTGGGCACTCTCCGGTGCTTCCAGGACGCCTGAGTCCCAAGCGATTCAGGTCCTAGCCCCGAGCCGCAGTCGCGCCGGTGAACTCGTAGTCCTTCAACGGAAAACGCCTGCTGCGCCAGTACGCCTCGACCGTCGTGGTCGGCCGTAGCGGCACGTCGCCGTTGCGGTCGAAGTAGTAGCTGTTGGCGTTCTGGCAGCTCGGCTGCCAGAAGATCTGGCGGTTCCGTTTGCGCATCATCTCGGCGAAGTACCGGTCGTTGGCACCGTCGCTGACTTCGACCCGTGTGGACCCGGAGCGCCGAGCCTGCGCGAGGCAGCGCACGATGTGGTGGACCTGTGTCTCGATCAGCGCGAAGTACGACGATCCGACGTACCCGTACGGACCGAACACCGAGAACATGTTCGGAAAGCCCGGAACGCTGACGCCCTCGTACGCCTGCAGCCGGTTCTCCTCCCAGAACCGGGCCAGTGAGCGCCCTCCCGGTCCGGTCACCGCGAAGGTGCCGGCGTCGGCGTCCATCAGGGTGAAACCGGTTGCCACGATCAGCACGTCGACGTCGTGGGACCGACCGTCGACGGTCGTCACACCGTTCTCGGTGACTCGCGCGATCGAGTCGGTGATGAGTTCGACGTTGTCCCGGTTGAACGTCGACAAGTAGGTGTTGTGGAAGCCCGGCCGTTTGCACCCGACGCCATAGCGCGGCGTCAACTTCTCCCGCAGGACGGGGTCGTGGACTTGGCTGCGCAGGTAGGCCCGTCCGGCTTCAGCCATGTTGCGGGCGAACGGATTGACGGTGAAGTAGTTCGCGGCCAGCGGGAAGGTGAACTCCACGAAAGCCTGACTGAGCAGTCGCTGCACGGCGCGCCCGCCGGGCAGCCGCATGGCCAGCTTGGCCGCGCCGGTTATGCGCGCGTCCAGCTTCGGGAAACACCAGATCGGGGTGCGTTGAAAAACCGTGAGCTGCTTGACTTTCGGGGCGATCTCCGGGATCACCTGCACGGCTGAGGCGCCGGTGCCGATGATCGCGACGCGTTTTCCGGTCAGGTCGACGCTATGGTCCCACCGGGCGGTGTGCCATGCGGGGCCGGCGAAGTCGTCGAGGCCGTCGATGTCGGGCAGCTTCGGGCGGGTCATCACTCCGCTGGCGTTGAGCACGAACCGTGCGGTCAGCGTTTCGCCGGATCCGAAGCTCACTCGCCAGACGTCGTTGTCGGCGTCGAACTCGGCGGCGGTGACGGTGGTGCCGAACCGGATCCGGCGACGAAGGCCGTACTTGTCCACGCAGTGTTCGGCGTACGCTCGCAGTTCGTTGCCCGGAGCGTAGACCCGCGACCAGTCCCGGCTCTGCTCGAAGGAGAACTGATACGAGAACGACGGGATGTCCACCGCGATACCGGGATAGGTGTTCCAGTACCAGGTGCCGCCCGGCCCGTCCGCGGCGTCGACGATCAGGTAGTCGCCCAGGCCCGCTTTGTCGAGCAGCACCCCCGCGCCGATGCCGGAGAACCCGGCACCGACGATCAACGTCTGGTAATCCGGCCTCATGGCGTCAGCTTAAGACGTGCACCGGTATCGGGCGGCAAAGCGCGACCTAATCAGTACTCTCGACGGGTGGTGCTGCTGTTCTTCGTAGCGGCCGTCGGGCTGATCCCGCTGGTATGGCCGTTCTGAAGCCCCTGAGCCCCTGAGCCCCTGAGCCCTTACTGCCCTTCGGGGTAGCCGCCGGGGTTCTGGGTCTGCCACTTCCAGGTCGAGGAGGTCATGTCCTCGATGGTCCGTGCGGCTCGCCAGCCGAGTGCCTCGGCGGCCCGGGCCGGGTCGGCCCAGCACTCCGCGATATCGCCGGGACGGCGCTCGACGATCTGGTACGGGATCTCCCGCCCGGCGGAACGCTCGAAGGAGTGCAGCAGTTCCAGCACGCTGGTGCCGGTGCCGGTGCCGAGGTTGAAGACGTGACAGCCGGGTCGCACGTCGGCGTAGCGCAGCGCAGCCAGGTGGCCCTCGGCGAGGTCGACGACGTGGATGTAGTCGCGCACGCCGGTGCCGTCCGGGGTCGGGTAGTCGCCGCCGAACACGCTGAGGCGGTCCCGCCGACCGACGGCCACCTGCGCGATGAAAGGCATCAGGTTGTTCGGGATGCCCGACGGGTCCTCCCCGATGCGCCCGCTTTCGTGGGCCCCGACCGGGTTGAAGTACCGCAGCAGACACACCGACCAATCACTCTGCGCCGCAGCGACATCGGCAAGGATCTCCTCGACCATCAGTTTGGTGCGGCCGTACGGATTCGTCGCCCCGGTGGGGAAGTCCTCCCGGATCGGCACCGATGCCGGGTCGCCGTACACCGTGGCCGACGAACTGAAAACGACGGTCCGCACCCCGGCGTCGCGCATCGCGGCGAGGAGGACGACCGTTCCACCGACATTGTTGTCGTAGTACTCGATCGGTGTTGCGACCGATTCTCCGACGGCTTTCTTGCCGGCGAAGTGGATGACCGAATCGATGTCGTGGTCGGCGAAGAGTCGGTCGAGCAACGGGCGGTCGCGGATGTCGCCGTCGACGAACACCGGGCGGCGGCCGGTGATCTCCTCGATCCGGTCCAGGACAGTCGGCTTCGCGTTGGAGAAGTTGTCGACGACGATCGGCACGAGGCCCGCCTCGATGAGCGCCACGACGGTGTGGCTGCCGATGTACCCCGCGCCCCCGGTGACGAGTACTGCCATGCATCACATTCTTACCGCTGGACGTCCGGCACGAAAAAGCGGCTCACGCCGAGCGTGAACCGCTTCTTCGGTATTGCGACGTCAGCCGATGAACTGGCTGAACGCCCACTGGTACTCGGCGGGCACCACGTTCACACCGCACTGGTTCTGCAGGTTGCTCAGCGGAACCAGGATCGAGCGGAACTCGCCGTACTCCGCCGGGTTGGCGCTGGCGTAGGTCTGAATGGTCTGGCTGGCCTGGGCCTGGGGTTGCAGTGCTGCCGTCATCAGCATCGTGTTCGCGGCGGCGTGCGTGTTCAGGTACGCGCGGGCCTGCTGGGTGATGGCCGTCACCTGGCCGTCGATGCCGGCCGGGCTGCAGTCGGGAGCCGCCCACGCGGTCGGCGTGCCGAGGCCAACGAGCACGATGCCGCCAACGATGGTGCCGATACCCGCAGCGATGCGACGGTTCTGACCGATTGTCATGCCTTGATTTCCTCCACTAGACGTTGACTTCATTGTGGCTTGTCGCCGCAAAGCCGCCAAATGTTACTGCTCAGCGGGCCGGTGCAGGGCCGAGCGCAGCGCTGCCAGACCACGGGCGGTCGCCTCGGTCGCGGCCGGCACGACGCCGGAGTAGCCCAGGTAGCCGTGGACCAGCGTCTCGGCGTTGTGCAGTTCGACCTCAACCCCGGCGGCAGACAGTAACTCGGCGTAGTGGGTGCCGTCGTCGCGCAGTGGGTCGTGACCGGCGACCGCGATATAGGCCGGCGCCAGGCCGGACAGGTCGCCGGCGCGCGCGGGGGCCAGGGTCGCCGGCAGCTCGGCGAGGTCGTGCAAGGGAAGATGGCCCGCGTACCACCGGGTGAACTCGCCGATCGCCGACCGGTCCAGGATGGGAGCGACCGAGTTCTCGGTGAACGACGGCAGCGACGTGTCCCACGTCGTGGCCGGATACCAGAGCAGCTGGAACGTCACCGCCGGTCCGTCGCCGTCGCGCTGTGCGTCGCGGGCCAGCAGCGCGACCACCGCCGACAGGTTGCCGCCGGCCGAGTCGCCCGCGACGGCCAGCCGAGCGGCGTCCGCACCGAGTTCATCGGCGTTGGCGGCCACCCACCTGGTCGCCGCCCAGGCGTCCTTGACCGCAGCTGGGTACGGGTGTTCGGGGGCCAGTCGGTAGTCCACCGACACCACTACGGAGCCGCCGTCCACCGCGTGCTCGCGGGCGATCGCGTCATGGGTGTCTAAGTCACCGACGGCGAACCCGCCACCATGGAAGAACACCGTCACCGGGTGTCCGCCGGTCGGGGGCTCCTCGTCGGGCCAGTACACCCGCACCGGGATCAGCCCTGCCGGGCCCTCGATTCGGTGGTCCTCGACGCGGAGATCCGGGTGCAGCGGCCGTCGCGGCAGATCCCGCAGCCGTCGTCGCGCCTCGTGGACTCCGCCGTCCACGGTCAACTGGAATGGAACGGCATCCAGGACCTTGCGCAGGATGCTGTCGACGGGCGGCTTGTCGGAGGGTGTCGATGCCATGCCGCCAACTTACGCAACGGGGGGAGTCTCGATCAGGGGCCCGTGGCGGTAACGCGCGAAACCGCCGTGACTGCCGCGGCCTGCGCATGAAATGATTCCAGCCCGTGAAGACCTTCGAGGAACTGTTCGCCGAACTGGGCGAACGGGCCCGCAGCAGACCGGCCGGCAGCGCCACCGTGGCGGCGCTGGACGCCGGCGTGCACGGCCTGGGCAAGAAGATCATCGAGGAGGCCGGTGAGGTGTGGCTGGCGGCCGAGCACGAATCCGACGAGGCTTTGGCCGAAGAGATCAGTCAACTGCTCTATTGGACGCAGGTCTTGATGGTCGCCCGCGGTCTGAGTCTCGACGACGTCTACCGGAAGCTGTAGAGAAGCCATGTTGCGTGTCGCTGTCCCCAATAAGGGGGCGCTGTCGGAGTCTGCCGCCGAGATCCTGGCCGAAGCCGGGTACCGCCGACGTACCGATCCCAAAGATCTGACCGTCATCGACCCGGCCAACGGCGTCGAGTTCTTCTTCCTGCGGCCGAAGGACATCGCCATCTACGTCGGCTCGGGCGATCTGGACCTGGGCATCACCGGAAGGGACCTGGCTGCCGAGTCCGGCGCTCCGGTGCGGGAGCGGCTGGCGATGGGATTCGGGTCGTCGAGCTTCCGCTACGCAGCGCGGGCCGGACGGACCTGGGCCGTCGAGGATCTCGCCGGGCTGCGGATCGCTACGGCATACCCCAATCTTGTCCGGAAAGACTTGGCCGCAAAGGGAATTGATGCGACCGTCATCCGGCTGGACGGCGCCGTGGAGATCTCAGTCCAGCTGGGGGTCGCCGACGCGATCGCCGACGTCGTCGGCTCGGGCCGGACCCTGCGGATGCACGACCTGGTGGCCTTCGGCGAGCCGCTGTGCGATTCCGAGGCCGTGTTGATCGAACGCGACAGACCCGACGAGGCCGGTAAGGCGGCCCGCGATCAGCTGGCTGGGCGGGTTCAGGGTGTGGTCTTCGGGCAGCAGTACCTGATGCTGGACTACGACTGTCCCCGCGACATCGTCGAGCGCGCCACCGCGATCACTCCCGGCCTGGAGTCGCCGACCATCGCGCCGCTGGCCGACCCGGCGTGGGTGGCGGTGCGCGCTCTGGTGCCGCGGCGGGACGTCAACGCGCTCATGGACGAGTTGGCCGCGATCGGCGCCAAGGCAATCCTGGCCTCCGACGTCCGCTTTTGCCGGTTCTGATCGTGCTAGCGTCCCGATGACCATTAGGGAGGACGCATGACGCACGCGCTCGTACTACTACTGGCCTTGCTGATCGGCATGGTCGCCGGCCTGCGGGCGTTCACCGCGCCAGCTGTTCTCGCGTGGGCTGCGATGCTGCACTGGATCAATCTGTCCGGTACCTGGGTGTCGTGG